>Ga0213881_10000119_pt1 | contig 63299 bp, 49 predicted proteins | sample BarmaccoBMER_R08_FD_160104 | JGI IMG/M metagenome (GOLD analysis project Ga0213881, IMG submission 160104) | Barbacenia macrantha exposed rock microbial communities from rupestrian grasslands, the National Park of Serra do Cipo, Brazil - ER_R08 ...
AAGCCAGCATGATCCGCCGCTACATCGCCTGGCGCAACCGCCACACCAACGACCCCCGGCTACGCCAGATCATCAAGCGGGCAAACGTAGCCTGACACGGCCTAGCTATCCCAGGACCGTCCGGCGGGCGAGCGGGAACCGTGCTGGACTCCACTCCCGCCGGCTGGTGACGCTGCCGCCTGCACGAGATACCAGGTTCAGTGGTCGAGCCAATGGAGTGGGTTGGGCCGGGGGGCGTGCGGGGCCGCGAGCGGAAACGCCGTCTTGCGCCCTGCCTGAGGCGGATCATTCGTTCCTCGCTACCTCGGGTCCGGTGATGCGGCGGAGCAGCGGGAACGTGGCGGCGATGATGCCGAGGGAGACAGCGATACCGGCCGCGGTTATCAGGTAGTACGCGGCGCCCGGCCCGGCCATCGGCTCTTGCATCTCCGCGCTCGTGTACATCGCCGAGGCGCCGAAGCCGACGCCGATCGAGACCACTGCCACCGCCAGGAGCGGAACGGCGCTTTCCAGTGCGACAACCCGCCGCAGCACACCGAGCGGGGCCCCGGCGAGCCGGAGCAGGCTGAACGGGCGCTTGCGGTCGGCCAGGCCGGCCGCGATGCTCGCCGCCAGCGTGCAGCCGGCGATCGGCAGGCTGATCAGGATGATCACATCCGCGAGCTGCTGGTACTGGATGTCTTTCTGCTGGCTTTCCGCGGTGCTCTCACCCAGGGTGGCGGGCAGCCTGATACTCGGATAAGCGCCCTCGAGCAGGGTCCTGGCGCGCTCGACGGCCGGTACCGATCCGTTGGTGGCCACGTTGATATCACCTATCCCGAGGCGGTCCAGGCGTCCAACGGGCACGCTGACGGCAGGCCAGGTGAAATCCCCGAAGCGGACGCCGAACAGGCTGTCGGCCGGGAACGCGGCCGTTGCCGCCCCCGCGGGACAACGGCCGAACAGGGGAACGCTCGCGAGCTGGGCACACGAAACGACGCCCGCCGGCACGGCGCCCCAGGACGCCGGTTTGCCGAGACGCTTGGCGGGGATGGTCAGGCCGGGTTTCGCGTGGACCGCGAGCACGCCCTGAACGCCTTCGATGCCTCGCAGCCGTGACAGGAGGGCGGCCGTCGGGGCCGGCATGGTCGGCGTTCGCGAGTCCTCGAGAAACGGGTCGGCCAGGACGTTGGCGGCAGCCGGGCCGTCGAGAGGCGCGCTGCGCGTGGTGTTCTGGGTGGTGATCAGCGCGACCGCCACCGTGGTGATGAACAGCGCGAGGACCAGGCCGCTGACCGCGCGGAACCCGGCCCGCGGGTCGTCGGCCAGCCGCCGCGCGGCGATGAGCGCGCCGGGACGGCTGGTGCGCGTGACCATAATCCGCGCTCCAGTCATGGTCAGCCACGGCCCGGCGATAACCAGACCGGCTATGACCAGCAAGAAGCCCGGCAGGAAGGCTTGAATCTCGCCGGGAGTGGTCGGCGGGCGGCCGTGCACCACGAAGAACCCCAGCTCGGCCAGGCCAGCCAGCAGCGGGAGGACCCGCCATGCCTTCGGCGGCCTCGGGGTCGCCCGTCGGCTCACGCCGAGCGGAGAGATGTGCACCCGGCGCAACGCCAGCCGGGCCGCGACCGCGGAAGCGACCGGCACACCGATCGCGACAGCCATTATGTCCGGCATGCTGAGCGACAGGTCGCTGGTGAAGAACGGCGTGCCGGTGAACGGGACGGACGCGAGCGGGCTCCGCAGGGCGAAAAACACACCAAAGCCGACCGTGACGCCGAGCAACGCGGCCACGGTGGACTCCACGGCCGCGATCAGCGAGATCTGCTTCGGCGTAGCGCCGGCCAGCCGCATCGCGGCGAACCGCTGCTCGCGGCGGGCGGCCGACAGCCGGGTCGCGGTGGCGATGAAGATCAGTACCGGAGACAGCAGCGCGAGCGCCACCACGGACAGCACCAGGTCGATGCCGTGGGCGCTGATGCCCGCTCCGACCAGGCACTGGTCACCGTCGCAGCCGCTTGGCGGAGTGGTGGCGATCGAGCTCGCTTCAACCGCGCCCGGCGCGTGCGCCAGTTCAGCGGCCGTGTGGCCGATGACGACGGCCAGGGAGTTGGGCGACGGCAGCGCGACGTCGCCGATCGTGCCGATCGGGTGCCCCGGGTAACGGTCACCGAACTGGCTGGCCGGGGTGCTGCGGAGCAGCGCGGCCAGCGCCGGCGAGGCGTAGTACTCCCCCGGGCCGGGCAGGCGCGGGATGCCGGGCGGCACCGGCGAGCTGACGCCGGTGGCGGCCACGTCGACCCGGGCGATGCGCTGGCCGTCGAACCGATCGGCGCGCAGCAGCCACCAGAGCGGATCGTGCCCCGATGAGGCGGCCATGCGTGCCGAAGAACCGGTCGCGAGCCACGCATACCTGTCGTTCTGTGAATTGACAGCATTTACCCCGGATAGAGCGATGAGCAGGAGGCCCACGCCCAGCCCGACGGCGGCCACCAGAAGCACCAGCCGGACGGCGGCCTCACGGCCGCCGTTCATGGTCAGACGCAGGCCGAGCCGGATCACTGCGTCAGCCCCGCGGCCGGGGCGACGCCAGTAAGCGTGCTGACCTTGCCGTCACGGACGATCACCTCGCGGTCGGCGTAGGCGGCGACGCGGGCCTCATGGGTGACCAGGATGACCGTAGTGCCCTGTTCCCTGGCCGAGGCGGTCAGCAGGTTCATCACATGCTCGCCGGTCACCGAGTCAAGCGAACCGGTGGGCTCGTCGGCGAACAGCACGTCCGGCCCGGCGACCAGGCCCCGGGCCAGCGCGACGCGCTGCGCCTGGCCGCCGGACAGCTCCCCTGACCTGCGGCCTTCCAGGCCGTCGAGGCCCAGCCGGGCGAACCATGTCCTCGCCTCGCGTAGGGCCGGCGCCCGGCGGGTGCCGCTGAGCAGCAGGGGCAGTGCGACGTTCTCCTCGGCGGTCAGCTCGGGGACGAGCTGGCCGAACTGGAACACGAACCCAAACCGGTCCCGTCGCAGTGCGCTTCGTTCCGATTCACGGAGGGCATCCAGCCGTTTGCCGTCGAACCAGACCTCACCCTCGTCCGGGGTCAGGATTCCGGCCAGGCAGTGCAGCAGGGTGGACTTGCCCGAGCCGCTCGGGCCCATGACGGCGAGGATCTCGCCTTTGGCCACTTCGACGGTGGCACCGCGCAGCGCGGGGGTCTGGCCGAACGACCTGACGATGCCGCGAGCCTCGATGATGAGACTCACTGCCGCACCGCCTGCTTGAGCGAGTCGAGCCGGGCCGCGGTGTGATCCATCCAGCGCAGGTCGGCCTCCAGGTGGTACAGACCGTGGTCGGCGAGCAGGGTGTCGACGAGATTGCCGTGCTGCTTCAGTTCGGTGAGCTCGCGCATGCGGCCGAGGTGGGCGGCGCGCTGCAGGTCCAGGTACTGGCTGGCCGGGCGGTCCAGCATCAGGGCCAGTACGACCTTGGCGAACAGCACGGTCTGCAGGTGCGGCTCGGGCGCTGCCGGGGTCCGCAGCCAGTCCTCGACGTCCGCGATCCCGGCTTCGGTGATCGCGTAGCGCTTACGGTCGGGCCCTTCGCCATGCTCGGCCGGTCCGGCGATCGCCTTCCCGTCTCGGGCCAGCCTGCCGAGCGTGGCGTAGACCTGCCCGTACGGCAATGGTTTGCCGCGGCCGAAGTAGGTGTCGTAGTCCCGCTTGAGGTCATAGCCGTGGCTCGGCTCCCGCTCCAGCAGGCCAAGCAGGGTCATGGGAACGCTCATACCCGGGAGCATACACTCAGCGTATACTTTCGGCAAATAGTGCGGAGAGCTGGGAGGATGCGCTCGGAGTGCGGTGCACCAGCGGGTCGACCGGCACGCCGAAGGGCGTCTTGCTGAGCGAGGACCAGCTGTGTCACGTAGCGGCCAGTGTCGCCGCCCACCACCGGCTGACACCGGCCGACCGCGGCCACTGCTGCCTGCCCCTGTTCCACATCAACGCGGAGGTGGTCGGGCTGCTCGCCACCCTGCGCGCGGGCGCCTGCCTGGTCCTGGAGCGTAAGTTCAGCCGCGGCGGGTTCTGGCCGCTCATCGACGAACGCCGGATCACCTGGATCAACGCGGTGCCAGCCATCATCACCCTGCTGGCGCTGGACCCCGCCGAACCGGGCGCGCGACGCCGGGTCCGCTTCGTGCGGTCGGCCTCCGCGCCGCTCCCCCCGGCCACGCTGGAGCGCTTCGAGGCCGCGTTCGGCATTCCGGTCATCGAGACCTACGGCATGACCGAGGCGGCCAGCATGATCACCGCCAATCCCCTGGACGGCCCCCGTAAGCCCGGTTCCGTTGGCCAGCCGGTCGGTGTCGAGCTGCGGGTGGTGCTGGGCCGCGTCCAAATCCGGGGCCCGGGCGTGATCACCGCCTACGCGAGCGGCGGCGCGGCCGGGGCCATCGACGGCGAAGGCTGGCTGGATACCGGCGACCTCGGCCACCTCGACGCGGACGGCTACCTGTTCCTGGCCGGCCGCTCCGACGACGTGATCAACCGCGGCGGCGAGAAGATCTATCCGCGGGACATCGAGGACTTCCTGCTCGCCCAGCACGGGGTGCTGTCCGCGGCGGTGGTGGCGGCGCCCGACCAGGTGCTCGGCCAGCGACCGGTCGCCTACGTCGTACCCGTCAGCACCCGGCCCGCCCGTCACCTTGAGCAGATCCTGTCGCGGGCTTGCGAAGCCGCGTTCCCCCGTCACAAACGGCCCAGCGAGATCCGCGTCGTGGCGCAACTGCCGCTGGGTCCCACCGGCAAGCTTGCCCGTCATCGCCTCCGCGAACTCGCCTCGGAAACCGGCGCATTTTCCTGCTAGGGCACGGCGATTCCGCGCCTTACCCTAAGGGTATGAAGCCCGCGTGAGCGCCGGGCGCTAGCTGGAGGTGGCAATGCGACGCTTGTGGATGGCCTTGCTGGTGTTGCCGATGCTGTTCGCCCTGGCCGTGCCCACCGCGGCGCTGGCCCGGACGACCGCGCCGACCCGCACGACCGCGGTGACCCGGGCGACCGCGGCTCTCCGGCCGGGAATGAGCGGCGCCTCGGTGAAGTCCTTGCAGCAAATGCTTGCGGCGCTCAAGTACTACCCGGGCTCGATCGACGGGAATTTCGGCACCAGCACGCTCGAGGCGGTCTGGGCGTTCCAGGAGGTCCAGGGACTCCCCGGCCAGGACACGGTGACCGCGGCGATGTGGCGGGCGCTGGCGCACCCGCGGGCCCCGCGGGTACTGGTCCGGCACGGCGGCGCCATGCGCATCGAGATCAACCTGTCCAACGAGACCCTGGTCCTGTACAACCACAACCAGGTCGAGCTGATCAGCCACATCTCGTCCGGCGGCGGGTATGTCTACTGCACTTCTGGCGGCTGCGCACGGGCGATAACGCCGACCGGCAACTTCCGCACGCTCAGCTTCATGCCCGGCTGGGTCACGGTCCCCCTCGGCGCCCTGTACAACCCGGTGTTCTTCATCGGCACCGCGTTCGCCATCCACGGCGACGTCCCGGTGCCGTTGCAGCCGGTCTCCCACGGCTGTGTGCGCATCCCGATGGACATCGCCGCGTTCTTCCACAAGCTGATCAAGGTGCCCGGCACTCCCGTTTACATCCGTCGATAGCCAGGGGGGCTCGGGGGGATGGCGTCCCCCCGGCAAGAAAGACCCGCCCCGCTTCATATCCTCTGGGGCATGTTCGCGCTCAGGCTCGCCACGGGAGTCATCGTCCTGTTCGTCCTCGGCGTGCTCCGCGACCGCCGAAGCTTCAGCAACGCGGTGCTTCTCGGCCTGGCCCTGGCGCTGACCGCGCTGGGCGCCGCCGACGGGCTGGTGCACGTGCATGACCGGCCGGCGCGGCTGCTGCTGCTGGCTCTGGCCCTGCTGGTGGCTCTCGGTCCCTTTCTGGTGGCTAGTTATCTAGTAATGAACGGCGTCACGATGGCACGCCGGGAACCTTTGCGCCCGGCCAACCTGCTCTCCCTGGCGGCCGGCATTGGCATCTTCGTGGTGATCGGCCTGGCGATCGCCGCGGCGCGAACCGGTTCCGATGAGCTGAGCCTGTTCTCCACCATCACCGGGCTGCTGTTCGGTTACGTGTCGTTCCTGCTCGTGTCGTACGTGATCTACGCGTTCATCTATGGCCGGATGACGGCGCACCGCAGCGCCGACTTCGTGGTGGTGCTCGGGTCCGGCCTGCGGGACGGCGGGCGTGTGCCGCCGCTGCTGGCCAGCAGGCTGGACCGCGGCCGGCAGGTGTACGAAGCTGTCGCGGCGCGCGGCCTGGCCGACGATCCGGTGCTGATCGTCTCGGGCGGCAAAGGCAGCGACGAGCGGGTATCCGAGGCGGCGGCCATGGCCAGGTACCTGATCGAGCGCGGCTTTCCGGCCGACCGCGTCATGTGTGAGGACCGGTCCCGGACCACCGAGGAGAACATGACGTTCAGCAAGGCGATCATGGAGCGGCTCCGGCCCGGCTACCGGTGCATCATCGTGACCAGCAATTATCATGTGTTCCGCGCCGCCATCATTGCCCGCCGGACCAGCGTCAATGGCCAGGTCACCGGCGCGCGCACGGCGGGCTACTACTGGCCGAGTGCGATGCTCCGCGAGTTCGCCGCGGTGTTCCTCAGCTACAAAGCGGTGAACTTCGGCATCTGCGCGCTGATCGTCGCGCTCCCCCTGGCCTACGCCCACCGGCATGTGCTGTTACGTGCTGCGGCCTCGCCGGATGCTGGCCGGCGAGGCCGCACAGTGCCAAGCCGATCCGGTACAGGTTTCACGGCAGCTGCCCGGATGCGGCCTCAGCGCCGCCTCACCCCTCCAGTTCACCGGCGCCAACGTGAGCGTAAGCATTCGCGGACCCTTGGTGCACTGGGGAGAATTCCCTATGGGCGTGTCGCTTGGTCCGGATCGACCAGCCCGTGCTCCAGCGCGAACAAGGTGGCGCCGGCACGGGTGGACAGGCCGATCTTGCTGTACAGGCTCTGGATGTGATGGTCACAGGTCTTCGGCGAGATGCCCAGCCGCCTGGCGACCTGCTTGGTCGCCATCCCCCGGGCGATCAGGGAGAGCACCTCACACTCGCGCTCCGACAGCCCGGCTGGCCGGCTGACCGACCGCCGTGGCTGGCCCGCCGCGGCGAGCACCGCCTGTACCGCCTCCGGCGCGAACTTGCCCTGTTCCGCCTCCTGGCACAGCACGTCGGTGGCCTGAGCCGCCGAAAGCGCGGGCCGGTACGCGCGCGGCTCCCGCATGCCCTGATAGCAGTCGGCGGTGGCGAGCAGCCAGGCGACCAGCGGAAGGTCTCCTGCCCGGCAGCCGCGATGGTAGCCGGACCCGTCGTAGCGTTCGCCATGCGATCCGGCCAGCCGGGCCAGCGGCCGCAGCCTGGCCACGGTGTCCAGCACTCGTTCGCTGTGATAGGCGTGCAACCGCACCCGCTCGCGCTCATCCCTGGTGAGCGGGCCGGCCTTGGCCCATACGCTGACCGGCACGGCGACGCGCCCGATGTCGTGGACCAGCGCGGCCTGGCGCAGCAGGCTCACCTCGCCGGCGGCCAGCCCGGCCGCCCGGGCGGCGTCTTCGGCGAGATCGGCCACGGCACGCGAGTGACCGACGGTCCAGGTGCTCTTGAGATCGGCGAAGTCCGCGATCGCCGACAAGCAGTCATCCAGCCTGTGCTCGTCCACCACCGGCCGCGCGCCGGGCTCGGCTTCCATCGCCTCATCCCACATCGACGGCGCGTCCAGGCCGGCGTACAGCTTGTCGCCGAGCGCCAGGAAGACCTCCACCACCGCCGGGTCCAGGCCGGCGCCCGCGCGCTCGGCCAGGACGCGATCGGCGAGCGGCTTCCCGCCCTGCTGGCAGGCCACATCCGCGTCCTGGGCCACATGCATCAGGCGGATCGGCAGCGGGATCTGCGCACCGCGCAGGTCTCCCGGCATGCCGTTGCCGTCCCATCGTTCATACAGATGCCGCAGCGAGAGCTGGATCGGCTCGGACAGGCCCATCCGCGCGCCGAGCAGCCGGGCCACATCGCAGTGGCTCCTTGCCCATTTGCGGAACTCCGCCATGCCGCCGAACGCCGAGCGTGCCATGGCGGTGGCCCGCGCCAGCGGAGAGCTGTCCTGATGCGCCACACGCATCGCGGTGGCAACCAGTTCGCGCCGGGAACCGTGCATAACACCGGTCATCCGCGGCCGGGCGACCATCTCGTCCCCGAAAAAGCGCGCGTCGATCGTACTCTCCGCGGTACATCCGGCGAAGTGCAGCAGACCCGTGTAGAACACGGTGACCTGGTCGTCTTCGCCAAGATCCATCACCTGGGCCACGCGCAATGCGAGCATCGCGGTACGCAGCCCGTGTTCCAGCGGCTGCCCCATCGCCAGGTCCGTCGCCAGCGAAAGCGCTCCGGCGGCCTCAGCGAGGCGCAGCGGTTGCGCGAGTAAGGTCATCCGCACCGTTCCGAACTGTCTGTACTGAGATGCCAATTATTGCACCGTGACGGATGCCGAGATCGTTACCCGGCACCGGAGTTCAGACGCGTGACCTGGCATCGCGCCGGACGAGGGGTTGCGCGTCCGAGGAAGACCCGTGAACCGGCTAGCACCCCCGAGCCTCGCAAACCCGGGCAAATCAGGCGCGTACGCCACTTCCGCACCGGCCCCAGGACAGTCGCGGACCGCCACCCCACTGGATGTAAGCGTTTTCAAAGAAAATCAACCTCACACTACCGCGAGCGCCCGCCGGTTTTGTCAAGATATAACCGTTATGCGCACGGCACCAACGCTGGACGACCCGGAAGAAAAGAGCCTCCCGGAAGAAATGGCGCCGCTTTCCGATACCTTTTCCTCCACGAGGCTCCAAAGTTCCACGCAATGGCCTAACCATCTGCCCGCTATGCGGCGATACGCGTATTTCACCAGGCCTACCAGCACATTCCAGCGGACGCGGCACGATACAAGCCACGCCGCAAAGGCCCCCCAATTCCGACACGCCGCCAATTGGCAGGGCCGCCACAATGGCAGCTCGTCCACAGGATGGCGTATCAACTGGACAAATGCCGAAATGTCGGGCGCGCAGCCAGGGGTGAGCGGGCATGGACGGGAGTGAGGGGCAACGGACGGGAGTGAGGGGCGCGGACGGGAGTGAGGGGCGCGGACGGGAGTGAGGGCCGCGGACGGGAGTGAGGGCCGCGGACGGGAGTGAGGGCCGCGGACGGGAGTGAGGGGCGCGGACGCGGTGACATCGTATGTGGCGACGCAGGAAGAGGCGACGCGGGACCGAGCGCGGGCATTGGCGCCGGCAACCTCGCCGCCGGCAACCTCAGCACCGGCAACCTCGCCGCTGACAACCTCAGCGCTGGCAACCTCGCCGCTGACAACCTCGCCGCTTGGGGGGACGGGTCAGGTTAGGAGGAGGGTCAGGAGGGTGCCGGCGATCATGAAGGGGCCGAAGGGGATTTGCTGCTTGCGCGTGGCGCGGCGGGTGGCCAGGAGGGCGATGCTGTAGACGGCGGCGAGCAGGAATCCGGCGAAGCCTCCCAGAACAAGCACTTGCCAGCTCCGCCAGGCGAGCAGGGTCCCCAGGCTCACGGCCAGCTTGACGTCTCCCAGCCCCATCCCGGAAGGGCTGATGAACAGCAGCCCCAGGTACACGGCGGCCAGTGCCAGGCCGCCGAGCACGGCCCGGCCCGCCGCACCCCAGTGCCCGCTCACCGCGGCGGCCAGCAGGAGGAACACCACCGTGCCCGTGTAGGCCGCCGCGGTGAGCGGGTCCGGCAGCCGTTGGGTGGCCACGTCGATGAACGCCAGCGGTACGGCGCACACCGCGAGCGCGCACGCCGCGGCCAGGACGAGCGGCGGATGCACCCGTGCGCCGAGCGCCGCGAGGATCACCGCCGTGACCAGCCCGGCCGCCAGCGGGGACGTCCGAGCGGAAACGTAACGGGCGATCAGGGAGCACTGAACACGGCCGGACGCCAGGCCGGCAACGGCCAGGCCGGCGACGAGCGCGACGTGGGCGTACACGGGACGGCTCCCCTCCCCGGACGGTTCGCGAACCTTGGGGCAGGTTACCCGGCTCGCGACCCCGGCATAAGATACTTCCACGGGGAAGCCGAGCCACCGCCCAGCGAGGTCTTGACGCATATGACGGCCGGCTGCCCGTCGGCCAGCGCCTTGGCCAGGGTCGTTTCCAGCTCGGCAGGCGCCCGGACCGTGTAACCGGCGGCGCCGAAGGCTTGCGCGAGGGCGGCGAAGTCCGGGTTGCGCAACCGGGAACCGATCTCCCGGCCGTCGAACAGGCGCTGCTGATCAAGCAGCACGTTGCCGAACGCCTCGTTGTCGAACACCACCGCGACCACGCCCAGGTTGTACTGGACCGCGGTGGCCAGTTCGGCGAGGCCGAATACGAAGCCGCCATCTCCGGAGACTGAAACCACCGGCCGTTCGTGGAAAGCGCTTTTAACACCCAGCGCGGTGGGATAGCCGAAGCCGAGCGTTCCCTGGTGACCACAGGAGATGAACTCACGGGGCGCGCGGACCGGGAAGCCGAAGTAGGAAGCGAAGCCGACCTGGCAGATCTCCTCGACGAAGAAACCATCGGGCGGCAGCGCGGCACGGATCGCGGCGAGGTAGTCCAGATCGGGCCCGATGTCGCGGAACTCAGCGGCCTTCTGGTGCTTGAGCTGGGCGAATTCAGCGGATCGATCGGGGCGCGGCGACTCGGTATAGGCCAGCTCGCGGATCAGGGCCGCCATCGCCTCCTTTGCGTCGCCGACCACCGAGACGTCCGGCTGAAGACGGACGGCCTGCCGCGGGTCGATGTCGACCAGGACGGTACGCAGGCCGGGCGGACGGGCCGGCCACCGGTACCAGGTGAGCTCCAGCCGGGAGCCGACACCGAGCAGCACGTCTGTGGCCGGCCAGCGCTCGAAGCCTACGGCGCTGGTGAAGCCGTACGGGTCTTCGTCGGAGACGATGCCGCGGCCGCCGCGGAACGAGACCACCGGGGCCTGCAGCAGCCGGGCCATCTCCGCGATCTCGTCGGCCGCCGCCCGGGCGCCGCTCCCCACCATGATCATCGGCTGCTTCGCGCGGGCCAGGATCTCGGCCGCGTGCGCGATGCTGGCCGGTTCCAGCGGCGGCGTGGTGACCGGGACGGGCTGGCCGACGGCCAGCGGGGCCGGAGCGCCGAGCACGTCCCACGGAATCGCGATCGCGGTCGGCCGGGGGCGCCCCGACCTGGCGTGATACAGGGCGCGCGCGGTGATCTCGGCCGCTTGGGTGGGGTGATCGATGGTGGCCGCCCATTTGGTCAGTGAGCGCATGGTGGCCAGCTGATCGGGCATTTCGTGCAGGTGGCCCAGGCCGCTGCCGATGAACCGGGACGGCACCTCTCCGGTGATGCACAGCACCGGGGCGCTCGCCCCGTGGGCCGAGATGAGCGCGGCGCTGGAGTTCAGGAAGCCGGGGCCGGGGACCACGCAGTAAACGCCGGTGCGGCCGGTCGCCTGTGCGTAACCGAACGCCATGTACGCCGCGGCCTGCTCATGCCGCACGCCGATGGTCGCGATGCTCGACCGGGCGAGCGCGTCGAACAGCGGGTAGGTCTGCACGCCGGGCAGGCCGAAGACGACCTCGACGCCATGGGCGATCAAGGTCTGGACGATGACGTCCGCGGTGGTGTTTGTCATCAGGGCGATGTTTTCAGGGTACGGGGACGGGGCATCCGCCGCTCTCGCTGGTGGACCAGGCCGAGCGAACGGGACAACTCGATAACGCCGGCGCCGATCGCGAGCACGGCGATGATCTGCGGCACGAGCCACCAGCCCGTCCGCAGGTTCTCGCCGAACACGGTCACGCCGTATGAGACGCTGATCAGCGCGTCACCGAGGGTCAGGGCCGGCTGGCTGGCCACCAGCGCCGCGGCTTGCAGGCTGTTCTGCAGCAGGAACAGCGCGCCGACTCCGGCGGCCGCCGTCCCGTACAGCTCCCACGAGGTGAAGAACTGGACCGGCCCCTGGGACAGGGCGGCCATCGCGTTCTTCATCAGCGCGGCGGTCAGTGCGTAGCCGCACGCCGCGGCCAGGGCCAGCGACACCGCGCGGGCGTTGCCGCGGGTCTGGACGCCGATGGCGATCGTGGTGGCCTCGAAGCAGCCGGTGGCGATGAGGACCGGGATCCAGGCCCGGGTGGACGCCGTGTCGGAGCCGCCCGACGGCGCGGCGGCGGCCAGGCCCAGACCCAGGCTGACCGTGACCAGGCCGACCGCCAGCCAGGTACGGCGCGACAGCGGGCAGCGGGCCAGCCTGCTCGACACCAGCAGGGTGAACGGCAGCTCGATGATGAAGATCGGCTGGACCAGCGCGACCGGGCCGGTCGCCAGCGCGGTGGCCTGGCACAGCGCCGCGGCGATCACCATGCCGATTCCGGCCAGCCACACCTTGTGCCTGACCAGGTAGCTGAGCAGCGACAGATGGAACGCCTTGTCCGGCGGCGCGGTGGCGGCCGCGCGCCGCTGCAGCACGGACGCCATACCATTGCACAGCGCGGTCAGCAGCGCGAACAAGACGGAGACCACCATCGCATCCTACGGTGGGCCGTATGAGCTACCTAGCTGGCCGTGCCATCGCCGACATCACCGGCGAGATCGCCGAGTGCGGGATGCTCGGCTACGGCATGAAGTTCCAGCAGGCCGAGGGGCTGCACCTGCGCCTTCGGGCCCGGGCATTCGCGTTTTACGACGGACGACAGCGCCTGATGCTGGTCGTGTGCGACCTGCCGCTGATCTTCGGCGACATGGTGACCGCGGTGCTGTCCCGGCTGCCGGAGGGATACGGCGAGGCCAACGTGATGATCACCGGAACGCACACGCACTGCGGCCCGGCGGGCTACACGGGACACGCGCTCTACAACACCGTTTGCGGCGGCTTCCGCCCCAAGACGTTCAACGCGATCGCGGACGGCATCGTGGCGGCCGCCACCCGGGCCCACGCCGACCTGGCTCCGGCTCAATTGAGCCTGGGACATGGCGAGCTGAGGGACGCCAGCGTCAACCGGTCACGACGGGCGTTCGACCGCAACCCGGCCGGGGACCGGGCGTTCTTCCCCGGCGCGATCGACCCGCAGGTCACCGTGCTGCGTATTTTCCGTGCGGGCCGGCTGGCCGGGGCCATCACCTGGTTCGCGACGCACAACACCTCGATGACCAACCGGAACCGCCTGGTCACCGGGGACAACAAGGGGTACGCCGCCTATCACTGGGAACGCCTGGTCGAGGGCGTCGACTACCTGGACGGCGAGCCCGGGTTCGTGGCCGCCTTCCCGCAGACCAACGCGGGCGACATGTCGCCCAACCTGGGGCTCGAACCGGGGCTGGGGCCGACGGCGGACCAGTTCGAGAACACCCGGATCATCGGCGTCCGGCAGTACGAGGCGGCCATCGCGGCCGGGGCGACGCCGATCGAGGGACCGCTGGACGCCCGCCTGACCCATGTGGACCTGGGTGATGTCGTGGTCCGGCCGGAGTTCACCGGCGATGGCCGGCCGCACCGGACCTCGCACCCGCACCCGGGGGCGGCGTCGTTCGCGGGCGCGCTGGTCGACGGTCCCGCGTTCAAGGGGCTCCGGCCGGGGAAGAACCCGGTCTTCGACGCGGTGTCCAGATACCTGGTCTACCCGCTGTCCCCCCGGCTGCGCGACGCCCAGGCGCCCAAGGGCCTCACGCTGCCGACCAGGCTGCTTCAGCGGGTGCGGAATCTGGTAGCCGAGCGCGGGCCGATCCAGCTCTTGCGGATCGGGCCGCTGTACCTGGTGGGGATCCCCGGCGAGGTGACGATCGTCGCGGGGCTCCGGCTGCGCCGGGTCGTGGCCGGCGTCACCGGCGCCGACCTGGCGAACGTGCTCGTAGCTGGCTACAGCAACGGCTACCTGCACTACACCACCACGCCGGAGGAGTACACCGCCCAGGAGTACGAAGGCGGCAGCACGCTGTTCGGCCGCTGGCAGCTTCCCGCGCTGTGCCAGACCGTTGATGGCCTGGCCCGCGCCATGCGCGACGGCTCGCCGGCTGAGCGCGGTGTACCCGAACCGCCGCCCGCCCGGCGCCTGGCAAAACCCATTATCACGAACGACCTGGCCCTGACGGGCCGGGAGTTCGGGGATCTGCTGAGCGCCCGGCGTGACGGGAACAGGGTCACCGCGCGCTTCGTCGCCGCCCACCCGGGCAACGACCTGCGCCGGGGCGGCACGTTCGTGGAGGTGGAACGCCTTGTTGATGATGCGTGGACCCGCGTGGCCGATGACGGTGACTGGTCCACCAGGTTTTACTGGGCCCGGTCAACGGGGGCTTCGTCGGGGGCTTCGTCGACTGCGACGGTGATCTGGGACATCCCGGACGGCATGGCGCCGGGCCGGTACCGGATCCGCTACCACGGCGACACCATCGCCGGCCCCTTCTCCGGCGCCACCGACCCGTTCGACGTGTGAGCTTGACGCCTTCGGCGTAACGCGCAAGACTGTCCGGCGTAGGTCCTACTGGGCAGTAACAAAGAAAGCCTGGTGAGCTGGCGATGATGCGCAGACTCACGATGTGGACAGCCGCGGTGGCGTGTGTCTCGGCTTCGGGTTTGGCGGGCGGCGTCCCGGCGGTGGCCCAGGCCAATTCAGCACCGCTCGTGGTGCGGACCGACAAGGGCCTGGTTCGCGGCATCGAGAACGGCGGAGTGCGCGAATTCCTCGGCATTCCGTACGCGGCGCCGCCGGTAGGTGCGCTGCGCTGGCGGCCACCGCGGCCGGCCGCGCGGTGGAGCGGCATCAGGGACGCGAGCCAGCCGGGCAGCAACTGCGCCCAGACCGGCAACATCACCACCGGCGTGGTGGCCACGAGCACCGCCGAAGACTGCCTGTACCTGAACGTGTACGCGCCTCCCCGGTTCAGCTTCGGGCCGCGGCCGGTGATGATGTGGATCCACGGCGGCGGCTTCACCGGCGGCGCGGGGAGCATCTACGACGGCGCGCCGCTCGCGGTGACGGGCAACGCGGTGGTCGTGACGATCAACTACCGGCTCGGCCCGTTCGGCTTCCTGGCACTGCCGTCGCTTGACGCGGAAAGTCACGATGGCTCCAGCGGAGACTACGGCCTGATGGACCAGCAGGCCGCGCTGCGCTGGGTGCAGCGCAACGCGCTGGCGTTCGGTGGCGATCCGCGGAATGTCACGATCTTTGGCGAGTCGGCCGGCGGGGCAAGCGTGTGCGACAACATGGCCTCCCCCACCGCGGCCGGCCTGTTCGAACGGGCGATAGCGGAGAGCGGCTGCTTCCTGCTGAGCCAGAACCAGCAGCAGGCGGAGCAGCACGGCGCATCGTTCGCGGCGCAACTCGGGTGCACCGATCCGGCGACCGCGGCCGCCTGCCTGCGCGGCAAGCCGGCCGACGCGCTGCTGACGGCCGCCGGCGGCGTGCTGGGAGGCTGGGGGCCGGTCATCGGCGGCCGGACGCTGCCGCTCCAGCCGGCCACCGCGTTCCAGACCGGACGTTACGCGCACGTTCCGCTGCTCCAGGGCACCAACCACGACGAGGGCCGGTTCTTCGTCGGGTTCGAGTTCGACGCGATCGGCCATCCGATGACCGCGGCGCAGTACCCGGTGGTCCTGGCGGCGCAGTTCGGCGCGGCCGACGCGGCCAAGGTCGAAGCCAGGTACCCGTTGTCGGCGTACCCATCACCCGATCTGGCCTACGCCAGCGTGTTCACCGACGCCAGCTTCAGTTGCCCGGCGCTGACGGCGGACACGTTCGCGGCTCGTACCGGGGTCTATGCATATGAGTTCAGCGATCCCAGTCCGCCGAACGACTTCGGCATCACGTTCAGCTTCCCGCTGGGCGCCGCGCACAGCACCGAGTTGCAGTACGTGTTCGGCAAGATCCCGTTCCTGGACACCACGCCGCCGTTCACTCCGGCCCAGGCCGCGCTGTCGGTCCAGATGATGAAGTACTGGACCCGCTTCGCCGCGACCGGGAACCCGAACGGCGGTGGTGGGCCCTTCTGGCCCGCGTTCACCACAACTCGCCAGCAGGTCCAGGAACTGATCCCGGCCGGCATCGCGCCGACGACGAGCTTCGGCGCGGACCATCAGTGCGCGTTCTGGGCCCAGATCGAAGGCTGATCGGGCGCCTCAGTTGAGGTGGAGGCGCCAGTCGGCCGGGACACGCCCCTCCGGACCGGGCACCGGCTGGTCGAGCGGGTGGGACTCCGGAGGTGCCAGCGCCGGCCCTTCGGCGTACTGGTTGGTGCTGAAATCCCAGTACCAGTCCTCGCCGGGCTCGAATGACCGGATGATGGGGTGCCCGGCTTGCTCCGCGTGCTTGCTGGCGTGCTGGGCGGGCGACGTGTCACAACAGCCGATGTGACCGCACGCCGCGCAGCGACGCAGATGAAGCCACCAGCCGTCATTGGCCAGGCACTCCGCGCAACCCGGGCCGCTCGGCGGTACCGACGGATCGATCGCCGCTGGAACAGTCATGCCTTCCCCTCTCACCGGTCCGCGATAGACGATGAGGTGATCAGCTTACAACTCGGGGGTTCGAGAAGTGCAGAGACGAAGTCTGCTTAAAGCGCTAGCTGTGTTGCCGCTGTTTTCCCGGTTCGCCGCCTCCGCGACCACCGCCGTGGCGCAGCCGATCCAGCGTGTCCGGCCCGGCGAGCCGGGATGGCCCGGCCCAGCGGAGTGGGCGAAGCTCAGCGAGAGCGTTGGCGGGCGGCTGATAAAAGTGCAGTCGCCCTTCGAGGTGTGCGTGCCCGATGCCGGCAGCTCTGCGTGCGCCGATCTGTTCCAGAACCTGGGCGATCCTTTCTATATCGATGACAGTGTCGCGCTGACCCAGACCCTCGGCTGGATCGGTGCCTGGACCTCGGAGCCCAGCGCGTACGCGGTGCTGGCCCAGAACAGCGCCGATGTCGCGGCCGCGGTGAACTTCGCTCGCGAGCACAATGTCCGCCTCGTCGTGAAAGGGGGCGGTCACAGCTATATCGGGTGCTCGAACGCACCGGACTCGCTGCTCATCTGGACCAGGCCCAACATGCGGACCGTCAAGCTCGACGACAGCTTCGTGCCATGGGGCGCCGAAGGCCTGATCGCGCCCGAGACAGCCGTGCACGTGGGCGCGGGCGCGATCTGGATCGATGCCTATAATGCCGTCACCACCGTCGCGGGCCGCTATGTGCAGGGCGGGGGCTGCACGACCGTCGGTGTCGCCGGCCTGGTGCAGGGCGGTGGTTTCGGAAGCTTCTCGAAGGGATTCGGCACCGCCGCGGCGAACCTGCTGGAGGCGGAAGTCGTCACCGCGGACGGGACCGTGCGCATCGCCAACGCGGTCCGGAACCCGGACCTGTTCTGGGCACTCAAGGGGGGCGGGGGCGGGACCTTCGGCGTCGTCACCCGGCTGACGCTGCGCACCCATGACCTGCCGGCCTACTTTGGCGCGGTGGACGCGACGATCACCGCCACGTCGGACGCCGCATACCTGACCCTGGTCGGGCAGGTCGTCTCTTTCTACCGCGCGAACCTGCTGAACCCGCACTGGGGAGAGCAGATCCACTTCCAGCCCGGACGCAAGATCTCCGTCACCATGGTGTTCCAAGGGCTGGATCAGGCCCAGGCCGAGCAGACCTGGGCTCCGCTGTTCGACTGGATCATGGGCCGCCCGGCCGACTACACACTCGCCAATCAGATTGTGGGGGCGATCCCGGCACGTGACTACTGGAATGCGGCCGTGCTCGGGAAGGTCCCCGGCTTGATCGTGCCCGATGATCTCCCGGGTGCGCCGCCGTACTACTACTGCTGGGCGGGTGACGCCGAGCAGGCGGGCGAAGTGCTGCACGCCTATCAGTCGACCTGGCTGTCGCAGCGGCTGCTGGACCCCGAACGCCAGCCGGCCCTGGTTGATGCGCTCGTGCGCGCCAGCCAGATCTGGGGGGTAAGCCTCCATTGCAACAAGGGTCTCGCCGGGGCTCCCCAGAACGCCCTGGACTGGACGGCGGACACCTCGATGAACCCGGCGGTCCTGGACTCCTTCGCGCTGGCGATCGCCGCGGCCGGCGAGGGACCGGCCTATCCCGGCATCGCCGGGCACGAACCGGATGTCGCCCAGGGACAGCGGGACGCGGCGACCGTGGCCGCCGCCATGGCGCCCCTCAAAGCCCTCGCGGAGCAACCGGCCTCCTACGTGTCGGAAACCGACTTTTTCGAAGACGACTGGCAGACGTCGTTCTGGGGCGACCACTACGCCCGGCTCAGGCAGGTGAAGGAACGCTACGATCCCGGCGCCCTGTTCTCCGTCCACCACGGCGTCGGCGCCGACCCGTTCCTGGAAGTTAACGACGGGTGAACGTGACGTGGGTGACGCCGCTGGGGGAGCTCACCGACTCGATGGCGAAGCGTTCCTCCAGGCCCTCCAGGCCATCCCAGAGGGACTCGCCGCGGCCGAGGAGAATCGGCACGACCACGACGTGCATGTGGTCGATGAGGCCGGCGGCGAGGAACTGGCGGACAGTGGCCGGGCCGCCGCCGATGCGGACGTCGAGGCCGCCCGCGGCCTCCTTAGCCGCCGCAAGCGCCTGCGCCGGGCTGGCGTCGGTGAAGTGGAAGGTGGTGCCGCCCTTCATCTCGATCGAGGGCCTGGGGTGATGGGTGAGCACGAAGACGGGGGTATGGAACGGCGGCTCCTCGCCCCACCAGCCCTTCCACTCCTCGTCGGTCCACGGCCCGCGCTGCGGGCCGAACTTGTTGCGCCCCATGATCTCCGCGCCGATGCCCGGCCCCCAGTTGCTCGCGAAGGCATCGTCGATGCCGGTGCTCCCGCCATCCTGGCCCGTCATGACGTGAAATGAACGGGTGCCCATGAACCATCGCACCAGCCGCTGGCCGGCATGCCCGAAGGGTGCCTCCGGGCTCTGGTCAGCACCGGCGCTGAAGCCATCGAGCGAGACGGACATGTTGTGAACACGAACAAGTGACATGACGGGTGGACCTCTCTGGTCGGAGCTGAGCTCATCGGTGCTCATGGTGTGGTCGTAGCCAGGATCGCTTTCTCTACACCCGGCGATAACACGAGACCCGATGTTGAGCTGAGGCCGGTAACTTAACAGCTCAGCGAAGCCGACCCGGGCCGTACGGGCCGCCGCCGACAGCTCCGCCTGTCGTTCATATCAGGATTTGCCGGACATGGATCGCACGTTGTGCGGTTGATTTACGTCTTGTGGCTAATCCATAGGACTATGTGCGCGCGGAACAGCCTGAATGAACTACGCGTATCGCTACATAGCGGACACATGAGCCATCCTTCAGTGGGAAGAAAGAGCCCTTTGGAAGAAAAGGTGCCGGAAACCGGCGCCCTATCCTCCTCGAAGCTCTTTTCTTCCCCGTCGCCCACCGCAGCCGCCGTCACATAACGGTCATATCCCGGCAAAATCGGCACCCGCCACGACACGCCGCAGACTCGATTTGTTTTGCAACGTTCACCACGCCAGCCGTGGCATCGCGAGCCATTGGCGACTGGCCAGGCGGGCTTAATTCACCGGCATTGGTTGTAGCGGGTGACATGTGGAGTCCGGCCCCGGATAGAGCGGAAGCGCGGGTCCCAGAGGGTTGAGCCGGCGGAGTGGGGTTAGCCCGCTGGGAGGGTGGGGGCAGGCTGGTGTTACCGATCGCCTTTGGCCGTCTGGGCTGTAGACGGCCAACCGGCGAGCGGGAACACCAGCATGTGTCCTGCCCCCCGCAACCCCAGACCAGGCTCAGAAGAGAGACCACAGCCGTTCAGTATGTTGGTTACTGGTCTGGGCGGCGGCGGCGAGCCAGCGTGTCCACGGTCACCGCGGCCAGCAGGACAGCGGCGGTCCACATGTTCTGTGCGGCGGCGCCGAGGCCGAGCAGGAGCAGGCCGTTGTAGATGACCGCGACGATGAGACCACCGAGCACGGCGCCCAGCATCCGACCGCGACCGCCGAACAGGCTCGTGCCGCCGATTACCGCCGCGGCCACGGCGTACAGCACGTTCTGGCCGCCGTTGACGTTGTTGGAGATCGAGCCGAGGTAGGACGTGAAGATGATGCCCATCACGCCCGCGGTGAGCCCGCACAGGGTGAACGCGATCACCCGGACCCGGCTGAGGTTGACACCCGAACGCCTGGCCGCCTCGGCGTTGCCGCCGATCGCATAGACATACCGGCCGAACCGGGTCCGCCCGAGCAGCACGCTCCACGCGATGAGCAGCACCATGACCAGCAGCACCACCCACGGCACGCCGCGCACCACCACCGCCACCCCGCGGTTGGTGTTGCCGATCAGCACCACCACGACGCCGGCGATGGCCATGACCGCGATCTTCAGCGCGGTCACGCTGGCCGGCGGGGCGGCCAGGTTGCTCGCGCGTCTGCGGCTGTCCCGCACCGCGAACACCGCACCGCTCAGCACGACGGCGACGGCCATGACGATCCAGCCGACCACCGGGCTCATGGCCCCGCCTTCGATGTCGCTCAGGACGCTGCTGGTCAGCCGGATGGTGCCGCCCGATCCCGGAGCCGCCGTGTCGATGAGGAACAGCAGCAGCCCCTGGCCCATCAGCAGGCCGGCCAGCGTCACCACGAACGACGGCAGCCGGAGCCGGGTGATGATCACCCCTTGGATCGCGCTGTAGGCCGCGGGCACCGCGAGCCCGGCCAGCACGGCGAGCACCCACGGCAGATGCACGCTGGGCGACACCATCCACGCGGTGATCACCGCGCCCATGGCCGAGGAGAACCCGATGGACAGGTCGATCTCGCCGAGCAGCAGCACGAACACCTCGGCCATACCCAGCGTCACGATCCACGCGGCCTGGGTCATCAAGTTGACCAGGTTGCCCGCCGACAGGAACAGCGAGGTCCGGACGTCGAAGTAGATGACGATCGCCACCAGGCCGGCCAGCACGGGCAGCGCGCCGCTCTCGCCGCCGCGTACCCGGGCCCACCAGATCCTGGCGTATTCGCCCAGCGAGTTCGCGATGACGTCGGGCGCCGCCACCTCGGCGGCGTGCGAAGCGATGTCGTCGGCTTCGGGATCCGCCGGCTGCTGGATATCAGTGCTCATCCCGGGTCCCCCTCCGCCTTCGCGCCGACGCGGCGTGAAGTGCCCGTTGTCATCAGGTCGACGACCGCCTGCGTGTCGAACTGGTCCTTCGGGCCCACCGAGGCCAGGCTGCCGAGATAGAGCACGGCGAGCCGGTCCGCCACCGACATCACGTCGTTGAGGTTGTGCGAGATGACGATGACCGCGATGCCCTGCCGGGCCAGCCGCTTGATCAGGTCCAGCACGACGCGGGTCTGCGTGACGCCGAGCGCGGCCGTCGGCTCGTCCATGATGACCAGCTTCGCGTCCCGCATGACGGCCTTGGCCACCGCGACCGCCTGCCGCTGGCCGCCGGAGAGCGAGCCGACCGGCTGCCGGATCGAGCGGACCGACACCACGGCCAGGTCCTTGAGCGTGCTCTTGGCCGTCAGCTCCATGTTGATCTCGTCCAGCTGCCAGTACCTGGTCTGCTCGCGGCCCAGGTACATGTTCTGCACGATGTCGAGGTTGTCGCACAGCGCCAGGTCCTGGTACACGGTAGCGATGCCGAGTTCGGTCGCGTCGCGGGGCGAGTGCAGCCGGACGTGCCTGCCCTGCCAGTACATCTCGCCGTAGTCCGGCTGCCAGATGCCGGAGACGCACTTGATCAGGGTGGTCTTCCCGGCCCCGTTGTCGCCGAGGATCGCGGTCACCTGACCGGGAGGTATATCCAGGTTGATGTCGGTGAGGGCTCGAACAGGACCGAAGTTCTTGCCGATCCCGGCCAGCCGCAGCAGCGGCTCGGCGAGCCCGGGCTCACTGAGCTGTGGCTGCTGCGGCCCGGCCGGGGCGGTCGTCATACGTTGTCTCCTCGGTCTTGGGTACGACTCATACGTTGATCCCGGCGGACTTGCATTCGGCGGTGAACGAGCCGGTGCACAGCTGCTGGGCGGGGACGAACTGGTCCGCGATCACCGTGCTGGCCATGTTGGCGGCGGTCACCCATTCCGGGGTCAGCAGAACCGACGGCACGCTGGTGCTGGTCTGCGAGTCCTTGGTGGTGCCGTTAACCAGCGCGGACGGCGGGGTCTTGCTCGCGCGCAGGTACATGGCGAGCGCGGCGGCGGCCTGCGCCTCCTTGTAGATCGGCTTGTAGACCGTGCCGCACTGGTAGCCGCCCAGGATGTTCTGCAGGCCGACCAGGGTGGCGTCCTGGCCGGTCACCGGGAAGGTCTTCGGCTTGACGTGCAGGCGCTGGAGGTAGGTGATGATCGGGGCGGCGTTCTCGTCGTTGGGCACCAGGACGGCGTTTATGTTCTTGTGGGCCGTGTACTGCTGCTGGAACTCGGTCTCGGCGGTCGGCGGATCCCAGGTGCCGGGCGGCTCGCCCACGTTGACCCAGCCCTGACCGGAGAACAGCGGGCTCAGCACGCCCAGGTAGCCATCCGCGAACAGCGTCGCGTTGTTGTCGGTGGGCGCACCCTTCATCACCAGCACGTTCGGCTTGCTGACGCCCCAGGAGGACGCGCAGGACACTATCCCGTTTCCGATCAGCGTGCCGACCTTGACGTTGTCGAAACTGACGTAATACTGGCGGCTGCCGCCCAAGGTGAGCCGGTCATAGTCGATGACCGCGACACCATGCGACTTCGCGTATGACTCGATCTGCGCGCCGATACCGGAGTCCAGCGGGTCCATGATTAGCACGCTGGCGCCCTTGGTGATGGCTTCCTGAGCATCGGTGAGCTCCGTGGCATCACTGCCCTGCGCATTTTGCACGGAAAACTGCGACGGCGATAGCCCCGCCGCGGCCAGGGCCTCGGACAGATAAGGAGCGTCGAATTCCGTATAGCGGGCGGACGTGATGGTGTCGGGAAGGATGACCGCGACGTTTCCCTTGCCTTGCGAGGCGAGCGGCTTGAGCGTTGACATCGCGGAGAAGTTGTTGGTCAGCGAACTTTCTGAGATGGAGGGCACCGCGGACGAGGAGCCGGAGCTGCTGCCGCCACTGCTCGTGGGGGTGGTCGAGGAGCTGCTACTGCAGGCCGCGACGGCAAGGATCGCGGCCACGGGCAACGCCACCACAGCCCCATTCCTGGCTCTTCGGGGCACCGAAATCATAAAACCACCTCGCGTCATTAAGAATGGCCGTGTCCTGGCATGGGAGCTTGTCGAGGGCAATGGGTCAGGTCCGGGGGATGATCTGGGGATGATCCTCCCCCGGGTTGCGGCATTGCCTCGCTCCCGGCGGGTTCACGGCCTCAGGTGTCTTCGCTACGACCATAGAACGCCGGGAATTAACGTGGCCTTAACATCGGTACCGGTCCGTGAAGATACCGTAAACGGAAAACGGTTTCTTCGAGGACCTGGTCCATTCCGGAGCCAGCCGGTGAGGCTCATTCCGGGGCCAGCCGGTAGCCGGCGCGTGGCTGGGTGAGGATCAGCGGCGCGCTGCCTTCGTCCTCGAGCTTGGCGCGCAGCCGCCGGACGTAGACGCGCAGGTACTCGGTCTCGGTCTCGTAGCCGTGGCCCCACACCCGCCTGAGCAGGTGCGCGTGGGTGAGCAGCTTGCCGCGGTTGACGGCCAGCTCACGCAGCAGCGCGAACTCGGTCGGCGTGAGGTGCACCGGCTGCCCGCCACGGCGCACCTGCTGGCTGGCCAGGTCGATCTGGATGTCGCCGATCGTGATGACCGGCGGCGCCTGTTCGGTGGGGGCGGCCGGCCGGGTGCGACGCAGCGTCGCGGTGATGCGGGCGAGGAGTTCCTCGATGCTGAACGGCTTGGTCATGTAGTCGTCGGCGCCCATGTGCAGGGCGGTCACCTTGTCGCGTTCGCCGCCACGGGCGGACACCACGATGATCGCCACCGGCGACCGTTCCCTGATCTGACGGCACAGCTCGAACCCGTCCACTTCGGGCAGCATCAGATCCAGCAGGACGATGTCCGGATCTTCGGTTTCCAGCAGCTGAAGCGCCTTCAGGCCGTCCACCGAGACCACCGTGTCGAAGCCGCGCACCGCGAGGTTGGCCCGGATCAGATCCACGATGTTGGGATCGTCCTCCACCACGAGGGCACAAGTCTTTGCCGCGGGGGTGCGGGGGGACTGTTCCCCCCGCTTGGCGATCGTGTCAGTCGTCACGAGATGTCCCTTCGATCGGAAGGTGCACGCTGAAGCAGGTGCCCTTGGCCTGGCCCTGGCCCTGGGGCGTCTGGGGCTCGAGTTCGAGCCGGCCGCCGTGCGCGTGCACGATGCCTCGCGCTATCGACAGGCCCAGCCCGGCCCCCGCCGTGCCACTGCGACTGCCTGGCGGCGCCATCCCGGTACCGTCGTCCTGCACGCTGATCACCACGTCGGCCTGACGCTGGACGGCGGCCACGTGCACGGTGGTGCCGGGCGGGTTATGGCCGAACGCGTTGTTCAGCAGGTTCACGAACACCTGCTCCATCCGGTCGTGGTCGGCCCACACGACGGGAATGTGCTCGTCGCAGACGGTGGTGACGCGCTTCGCCGCATCCGGCGGAAGGCAGGCGACAGCCGCGTCGATGACCAGCCGGATGTCACACCAGTCCTGCTGGAGCCGCATGATCCCGGACTCGATCGCGGAGAAATCGAGCAGGTCGTCAACCAGTCGCCCGAGACGGGCGGATTCCGCGGCGATCCGGTCCAGGAAGCGCTGCTGCGAGTCGCCGTCCCAGGTCACGTCCTTCTGCATCAGGCTGGAGGCGTACCCCCTGATGGCGGTCAGCGGGGTGCGCAGCTCATGGCTGAGCCGGGACAGGAAGCCTCGCTGCAGCTCGCGCGACCTGCGCAGCGCGGCGGCCTCCTGGTGCGCGTGGGCGGCTTCTTCGCGCTCCAGGGCCAGCCGCAGCGAGTGCGCCGCGTCCTCCAGCAGCGTCGTCTCTTCGCGACCGGGGGGAGCCGTCGCCCCGGACCCCCGCGGCCAACCGGGGGGAGCCGTCCCCCCGGACCCCCGCGGCTTGGTAGGCGGCACGTGACGCCAGCTCGCGACCAGTACGGCGCGACCGCCAACGGCCATGAAGGCGACCGCGCGAGCCCGCTGCCTGCGGCTACTGCGCAACAGCCGGGCCACACCGTCCAGGTTGGTGGTCTCCAGCGCGCTCTCCGCGATCGCCCGCAGGTTCGGGGTGGCGCCCGCCGGATCTGTCCCCGCCGCGCCCGCGTAGGCGCGCCACCGGTGGACAGTGCCTTCACCGGCGCCCTGGGTGCCGCCCTCACCGGCGCCCTGGGTGCCGCCCTCGGCAGCGCCTGTCTCGGTCAGCAGCGCGACCTCTTCGGCTTGCAGGCCGCGTCGCAGCGACTGTAGGGCGATGACCAGGCCATCGGCGACCGGAACCGGGCCAGCCAGCGTCTCCAGCATCTCCCGTATCGTCTCCAGGACGCGGTTCCTGGTCGTCACCTGATCGAGCAGCCGCTCGCGTTCGATGGCGCCGCCGGCGTACCCGGCGTAGACCGTGACGAGATCCAGTTCGTCCCGCTGCGGCGTGCAGTGCTCGTCGCGGAACACGGTGATGACACCGGTCAGGCCGCTCAGGCCGCCCGGCCCCAGGACCGGCACCGACCAGGCGCTGGCCAGCTTCGCCTCCCGGGCCAGGTCCCGGAAGCTGCGCCAGGCTCGCATGTTGTCCGCGATGACCGGCCGCTCGTCGGCTGCCGCCATGCCTATCGGACCGCCCGCCGGGCCGAACGGCAGCTTGGCCCAGGGTTCGAGCTGTCCCGGGGCGAAGCCGAGGGAGGCGACGCACTGCAGGGTCCGGTCGCTGGCGCTGGCGCTGGTACTCGCGTCGACGCTGGCCAGGTGGATACACAGGCGTTCGGTGCCCAGCGCGGCGCCGAGCGCGGACAAGATCAGCGACAGGCTCGACGAAGGATCGGCGCTGACCAGCCTGTCGGTGAGGCCGTGCAGCCGGGTGAGCTGGCGGCGGGCGGAGGAGTCGACCTGCTGGCCGCTCAGCAACGCGACTATGTCGTCCGGATGGGTGTCGGCGGTGCGGAGATCGGCCACGATGCGGCCCTGCCGCAGCACCACCACGCGGTCCGCGAGCCGGAACATCTGATCGATGTCATGGCACGCCAGCAGGATTGTGGTGCCCTGCTCACGCAGGCCCATGATCAGGTCTTCGACCTGCCTGGACTCCTTGACGCCCAGTGCCGCCGTCGGCTCGTCCAGCGCGAGCAGCCGGGGCCTGCGGCCCATCGCGCGCGCCACCGCGACGAGCTGGCGCTGCCCGCCGGACAGGGTGCGGACGCTCTGCGTGGTGTCCCTCAGCGGGATCTTCAGCTCGCCGAGCAGGCTCGCGGCCGCCTGGTGCAGCTTGGTCTCCGACCACAGCAGCCGCCGGGTCTCCCGGCCGAGCAGGATATTCGCGGCGATGTCCAGGTTGTCGCACAGGGCCAGGTCCTGCCAGACGACCGCGATGCCGTGCTTGTCGGCCGCGCCGGGCTCCGCGTGCACCTTTCTGCCGGCGAGGTGGATCTCACCGCCGGCCGGGGCCACGTCACCGGCGATGCAGCGCACCAGGGTGGTCTTCCCGGCGCCGTTCTCCCCGGCCAGCGCGACGACCTCGCCCGGAAGGACGGTGAGGTTGACGTCGCTCAGCGCCCGTACCGGTCCGAAGCGCGCGCTCAGGCCGGACACGGTCAGCAGCGGTGTCGCGCCCGCCGCCTCGGCGGTAAACGCACCGGCGGACGCGGAAGTGAGCCGTCTGGCGGGGACCTCGACGCGCAACGCGGTTTCGGCCAGGGAGCCGGTCATTCCGTCATTGTGTGGCCTGAACGGGGCCTTTGGCCACTATTGATTAGGCTAGGGCACGCCCAGCAGCCGCAACAGGGCGGTGGTAGCCGCCGCGGCGAGCACGACCACTATGAACGGCGCCTTGCGCCACGCGAGCAAGCCGCCTACTCCGACGCCGATCGCCCGTGCGTAACCGCCGAACCCATGCCCCGAGGTCAGCGCCGTGACCGCCACCAGCGCGGCGAGCAGCACGACGGCCGCGACTTCCAGCAGCTTGGAAACCGGTGCCGGAACCCTGATCCGCGACCGCAGTGCCGGCCCGGACAGCCGGAAGGCGAACGTGCCCGCGGCCAGCATGCCCAGGCCGCCGATCAGCATCGGAGTGTCCTTCATCCGCGCGACCATGCCCGTTGCGCCGCCGTGACGCTGACCCCGGCCAGCGCCAGGAGCACCGGAACCCCGGCGGGCAGGAATGGCGTCGTCGCCACCGCGATACCCGCCCCGCACAAGGCCGCCAGCAGCGTCTTCCGGTCGTGCAGCGCCGGGAAGATCAACGCCAGGATCACCGCCGGAAACACCGAGTCCAGCCCGAGCGCGCTGGTGTCCCGCACCACGCTGGCGAGGAGCCCGCCGAGCACGGCGCCCCCTGGCCACGCCACCAGCACGCCGAGCCCGCACGCCCAGTAGGCGGCCCGCCGCCGCTCCAGGTCGGGCCGGGCCAGCGCGAAGACCACTGACTCGTCGTTCATCAGGTGCGTGCCCAGCAGCCGCCGCCAGCCCCGGCCCAGCACCCCGTCCGGCAGCGCGAGCCCGTAGGGCAGGTGCCGGGCATTGACCAGCAGCCCGGCCAGCGCCGCCGCGATCGGACTGCCGCCGGCCGCGACCACCCCGATGAACAGCAGTTCGGACGACCCGGCGATGACCAGCAGGCTCGCCGCGGCGGGGAGCCACAGCGGGAACCCCGACGCGACCGCGGCCGCGCCGTACGACAGCCCGAACAGCCAGACGGCGAGACAGGCCAGGGCGATGTCACGGTCCAGCGCTCCCCGCTGTAGTGTTCGCTGTATCGAACGCACGACCACTATTATGAACGTTCGCCATAAAGAACAAAAGGCTATTATTACGAACGTCTGTGGTTCCACCTCAGGGAGACCCGCTCCGGATGCAGCCGCAAGCCCCGCAGGAAGTCATCGCGGCCGCGCTACGACGCGAACGCCACCGGTCGGGGTTGTCCCTCACCGAAGTCGCCCGCCGGGCCGGCATCGCCAAGTCGACGCTGTCGCAGCTGGAGTCCGGCGCCGGGAACCCGAGCATCGAGACGCTGTGGGCCATCTGCGTCGCCCTCGACGCCCCGTTCTCCCGGCTGCTGGATCCTCCGCGTCCGCGGACCGAGGTGATACGGGCCGGTGAGGGGCCGACGGTCGCCGCGGTGCGGGCCGACTATCAGGCCACGCTGCTCGCCGCCTGTCCGCCCAGCGCGCGGCGCGACGTGTACCGGATAACGGCCGAACCGGGGCCCGGACGGCTGTCCGACCCGCACATGCCGGGGGTGGTGGAACATGTCGTGCTGAGCGCGGGCCGGGCCCTGGTCGGCATCGCCGAGTCGCCCACCGAACTCGCTCCCGGCGACTACATCCGCTATCCGGCCGACGTCCCGCACCTGTTCCAGGCCCTGGAAGGCGGAACTCATGCGGTCCTACTGAACGAGTACGGCTAGAGTGGCGGTCAAGTAATCCCGGGTATCACAGCGGCTGGATGTCCGCGCGGCGGGCCGCTCAGATTACCGCGGTAAATCGGGGTCCTGTGGTGACTTTTGTGGACTATGGTGCACAAAAGTCACCACGAGGCCCGGATCAACCACGAAAACCTGCCCAGCGAATCCGGCGAAAGGGACAGAAGCTGCACAGCCAGCGGGGTCCAAGCCCCACTACTTGACTGGCGCTCTAGACCGGGCTGCGCACGAAGATTGTTGGGGGATTGCGGCCGCTATAGCGGCCGCAATCCCCCAACAATCTGGTCGGTTACTCCTCGACGGGAACGCGCTCGATCAGCTCCACCAGACCGGCCTCGTCGAGCAGGTCGGCCGGGCGCACCGTGCTGTCATGGGCGACGTAGTAGAAGGCGGCTCGCACCGATCCGACGGGAACGCCGGTCAGCTTCGCCCAGGCGAGGCGATAGATGGCGAGCTGGACGGCGACGGCCTGCCGTTCCCCGGCCGACCGCGGCGGCCGGCCGGTCTTCCAGTCGACCACGTCGTACTGCTGGCCAGGCTCTGAGCCGGTCCGGAACACGGCGTCGATCCGGCCCCGCACCAGCCGCCCCGCGACCAGCGTCTCGAACGGCACCTCGACCGCCGCCGGCCATCGATCCGCCCACTCGCTGCGGTCGAACCGCGTGCGCAGCCCGGCCAGCTCCGCGTCCGGCGGCACGCCGAGCTCGTCGTCCTCGTCTTCGCCGAGCCCGCCGCCGAACAGATCTTCGTCGTCGATCAGCCGCTGCTGCCCGTACCGCTCTTCCAGCCACCGGTGGAAGGCGGTGCCCCGCCTTGCCTGCCGGGCCGGCGGCCCCGGCATCGGCCGGCGCACGTGCCGGGCCAGCTCGGCCGGATCGCGCGCCAGCGACACCAGCGACGAAACCGAGAGCCGGGACGGCAGCGCGACCCGGATCGCCCCGTCACCGGCCAGCCGCGCCGCCCGCTCCGCGAGCAGCAGGTCCGCGTCCCGCTGCCACGCCGCGACCAGCGCCCGGTCCGCCGCGGTCAGCCCGTCCGCCGGCAGCCCGTCCGCCGGCAGCCCGTCCGCCGACGTCTCGCCCGCCGGTTGCTCCGGGGCCGCGCTGGCGGAGACCATGGCGGCTGCCTCCCGGACCGCTTCGTAGTAGCGCCCGGCGGGCGTCGACGGCCAGTCCGCGGCGTCGACGATGGCCAGCAGCGGGTTCTCCGTGTCTTCCGGCGGTTCCTCCGCCCACTCCGCGACGCGTGCCGAGCCAGACGAGCGCACCTCGGTCAGGAACGGCGACGGGCCCAGCCGGCTGGTGCTGCCCTCGGCCCACCAGTATCCCGAACATCCCAGCCAGAAGGCTGCCCTGGTCGCGGCCACGTACATCAGCCGGCGTTCCTCGGCGAGATCCCGGGCCGCGCACGCTTCTGCGAACGCCTCCAGCGACTCGCCATCCAGCCCGCGCAGCGCTGGCAGATCACCCGAGTCACCCCGGAGCGGGAAGGGTATCAGCCTAGCGTTGTCGGTCCACCGCGTCGATACGCGCGGCCGCGCCGGAAACACCTGGGACCGCTCCCCCATCGACAGCCCGGGCACGAACACGGCCGGCCACTGCAGCCCCTTCGCCGCGTGCACGGTGAGGAGCTTGACCGAGTCGGACTCCCCGACCCGCCCGGTCTCCAGCCCGAATTCCTCTTGCTGTGCCGCGGTCAGGTAGGCCAGGAACGCGCCGAGCGTTGGCTCGGCTCCCTCTCCGGTGAACGCTGCGGCCACGTCGATGAACGCGTCGAGGTCAGCGCGCGCCGCGACCGGATCGGCGCCCGGCCGCGCCGCCACTTCGATGTCGAGCCCGAGCACGCGCTCCGCCTCCGCCGCCAGATCGGCGAGCGGGCGTCCGACATGCGCCCGGAGCCGCCGGAGTTCCGCGGCCAGCGCCTGCATCCGCGCGTACCCAGGAGCTGAGTACGGATCCGCGTCGCCCAGGTCATCGAGGGCTTCCACCAGGCTGCCGCTCTCGGCAGTCAGGTCGGTGACCGCCTCGGCCAGCGCATCGGTATTCGGGTCGTCGGCTGGCTCCGGCCGCGGGGCAGTCTCGCCGCGGACCAGTTCTCGCGCCCGCCGCCCCAGTGCCACCAGGTCCCGCGGCCCGATCCGCCAGCGCGGACCGGTGAGCAGCCGGGCCAGCGCGTCAGACGCGCCCGCGTCGTGCAGGACCCGTAGCGTCGCCACGACATCCTGCACCTCGGGCACGGCCAGGAGCCCGCCGAGGCCCACCACCTCGACCGGTATCCCCCGGCCTTCGATGGCATGCCGCAACGGCACGAACTGCGACCGCTTGCGGCACAGCACCGCGATATCGGATGGCCGGACGCCGAGCGCCCGCTGATCATGCCACTGCAACCCGTCCGGCGCGCAACCGGCCTCTCCGGCCAACAAGGCCGCGATCTGCCCCGCCACCCATTCCGCCTCGTCACCTACCGTTTCGAGCAACGCGCAGGTCACCGTGCCGCGTTCGGCACGGTCGGGCGCCGACACGAGCCGCGGTACGCCGGGTGCCTCGCTTCGGAGGTCCTCCTGCAGAACCGCGGCCGCGTCCAGCACCCGTCCCGAGTTCCGGAAGCTCGTCGACAGCGCCAGCACCGGGGCCGGTTCTCCCGACGCCAGCGCGAAGTCGCTCCGGAACCGGCGCAGGTTCCCGGCGCTGGCCCCGCGCCACCCGTAGATCGACTGGCACGGGTCGCCGACCGCCGTCACCGGATGACCGCCGCCGAACAGCGCGCGGAGCAGGACGAGCTGCGCATGGCTCGTATCCTGGTACTCATCCAGCAGCACCACCTGATACCGGCCGCGCTCCCCCGCCCCGACCTCGCGGTGCCGCGCCGCGATTCGTGCCGCCAGCGCCACCTGGTCGCCGTGATCGAGCACCTCGCGGCTCCGCTTGGCCGCCGCGTAACGATCGACGAGTGGCAGCAGCTGCTCCCGCGCACGCTGTGTCACTATTATCTTACGAACGGACTGTGGTACCCGCCCCGGCAACGCTGCCAGCTGCGCATCCAGCCACGTCCCCACGCCGTGCACCGCGGCGGTATCCCGCAGGTGCTCGGACAGGTCCCCAGCCAGCTCCAGCACCGCCGCGGTCACCGTCTGCGGCGTCCAGATGATCTCGTCCATCGGGCCGTCATAGGCCGCCACGATCCCCGCCGCCAGCTGCCATGAAAGCGCGGGCGTGATCAGCCGCATGGACGGCTCGAGTCCCTCGCGGAGCGCGTTGTCGCTGAGCAGGCGTCCCGCATACGCGTGATACGTGCTGATGACCGGGTCGCCGTCGAGTTCTGTCACGCCATCGAGTCCGGCCCGCCGCAGCCGATCCAGCCGGGAGCGGACGCGGTCGGCGAGCTCGGCCGCCGCCTTGCGGGTGAACGTGAGGCCGAGTACCCGGTCCGGGCGGATCATCCCGTTGGCGACCAGCCACACCAGCCGTGCGGCCATCGTCTCGCTCTTACCCGACCCGGCGCCAGCGATCACCGCCAGCGGCTCCAGGGGCGCCGAGATGACCGCGGCCTGTTCTGGCGTCGGCTCCGGCAGCCGCAGCAACCGCGCTAGCTGGCCTGGTCCCACCCTGCCTGCCATTCCAGCATTTCATCAGAGTTCACGTCGTTACCGCAGGAAGACACTCGCTAAGTTGCCAGCTCAGCACCGAAAATGACTTTCGGTGGAAGGATGTGCGTCATGCCGTGGTTTGATCTGCCGCTTGAGCAACTGCGCGAATACCGTACGACGACCGAGGAACCCACCGGGCTGGACGAGTGGTGGGCGAAACGGCTGGAACAGGCTCGCGGGCTCGCCGAGCCGCCCGTGCTGACGCGTTACCAGCCGGACGTCTATGCCCCGCTGGAGGTGTACGACGTGGAGTTCTCCGGCGCGGCCGGCGACCGGGTCAAGGCGTGGTACATCCGGCCGCGGACGTCCGCCGGGCAGGCACCGGTGGTGGTCAAGTTCATCGGCTACGGCGGCGGCCGCAGCTTGCCCGCCGATCACATGGTGCTGCCCGCGCTGGGTCATGCCCTGTTCGTGATGGATACCCGCGATCAGGGCGGACGGTGGTCGACCGGCGCCACCCGGCCAGCTAACTCCCTGGTGATGACGCTGGGCATAACCCAGCCCGAGGAGTACTACTACACCCGGCTGTTCACCGACGCGGTCCGAGCGGTGGAGACCGCCGCCGATCTCGCCGACGTAGCCACGGTCGCGGTCAGCGGCGCCAGCCAGGGCGGAGGGCTGGCGCTCGCGAGCGCCGCGCTGGCGCCGCGGCGAGTGGCGGTGTGCCATGCCGACGTGCCCTTCCTGTGCGACATCCAGCGCGGGATCACGCTGGCGCCGCACGCGCCGTACACCGAGATACCCGAGTTCCTCGAGCACAACGTCAGCCTGATCCCGGCCGCGCTGGACACGCTCCGGTACGTCGATTGCGCGCTGCTCGCGCGCCGGATCACGGCCGAGTGCCTGCTCAGCGTCGGGCTCATGGACGTGATCTGCCCGCCGTCCACGGTGTTCGCGGCCTACAACGAGATCACCGCCGGCAAGGACATCGCCGTGCACCAGTTCACCGGCCACGAGGTGCCGTCCGCGCACGTCGAGCGCCAGCTCAGCCACCTGCGGCAGTATCTGGGAGCCAGCGGGTAACCTGCGGTTATGGCCGACGTCGTGGTTATCGGGGCGGGCGCGTTTGGCTTGAGCGTCGCGCTGCATTGTGCGTTGCGCGATCGCTCAGTCGTGGTGGTGGAGCGGACGACCGCCGGGTCGCAGGCCTCTGGCCGCGCGGCTGGGCTGTTCAAATCCGTGCAGGCCGACGCGCAGCGGACGGCCCTGGCCCGGCGCAGTGTCGACAAGGTGCTGCGTTTCGAGGACTGGACCGGGGTGCCGCTCGACGTGAGGCGCTCGGGCAGCGTACTCATCGCCCGCACCGGCAAGCACAAGGCGATCCTGCGTGAGGAGGCCCGGCGCTCTCGCGCCTGGGGCGTCGAGCTGAGCGAGACCAGTCCGGCCGGCCGGGCCGGGTGCTACCGGGCCGAGGGTTCCGAGCTCGCGGTCTGGTGTCCCGAGGACGTCTACATCGAGGAGCCGGACGGCCTGATCCAGGCCTACCTGGCCGCATGCCGCCGCCACGATGTGCGCATACTCGAGCACGAGCCGGCGGTCGCCGTGACCACGTCGGGCCGCCGCGTCGTCGGCGTCGAGACCGCGCACAATCAGATCGACGCGGGCGTCGTCGTGGACGCGGCGGGCGCCTGGGTACGCCAGGTGGCCGAGATGGCGCGCGGCCCGTTTCCCCGCACCAAGGTGCCGGTCGCGCCGTTCCGGCACCAGTTGCTGATCACCGAGCCCACGGCGGACGTGCTCGAGACCGATCCCGTCGTCCGGGTGATCGACGCGGCCGTCTACCTGCGGCCCGCCCGTGGCGGCCTGATGGTCGGCGTCTTCGAGGCCGACCCGCTGCCGCTGGACCCGCGGCTGCAGGCCGACGCGTTCAGCTCCGACGACATACCCCTCGACCTCGACCTGCTGCGTAAGCAGGCCGGGCTGGTGGCCGACGAGGTGCCGCTCGCCGCCCGTGCCGCGGTCGCCGAGCACCGCGGCGGCCTGTGCACCATGACACCGGACGGTCGCTTCGTCGCCGGGCCGATCCCCGATGTGCCGGGCCTGTGGGTGGCCAGTGGCTGCAACGTCTCCGGCTTCTCGTTCTCCCCGGCCATCGGCGAGGCGCTCGCCGACTGGATCATCGACGGGCATCCCTCCGCCGGCCTGGAAACGCTCGGCCCGGCGCGCTTCGGACCGGTCACCGACGAGCAGCTAATCCGCGAAGGCGCCTGGCAATACGCCCACTTCTACGACAGCGCCCCCAATTAACATCGCGGACAGCAACCCCCAATTCCGGACACTCCGGAATAACGCGCGTTCCGGAAATGTCGGCTATGCCATCGTCGCTACGATGCCGCGCCAGCCTGAGGAACTTGCGCGTATTGCGCATAGCGGGCACACAGGTCAGCCATTTAGCGGAAGATAGGAGCCCCCTGGAAGAAAAGGCGCCGGAAACCGGCGCCCAACCTTCCGTAAAGCTCTTTTCTTCCGCCTTACCGCCCGACATTTCCGGATTGCGCGCGACATCAGGTTCGCCGCCCCGCGGCCTGCCCCACGTCCGCGCCGCTCTCCCTAGGGGGTTAGTTGTTCGCCTTCGGGGTGGACGGGGCAGCAGGAAGAGACGGGGCAGGTGCGGCAGCCGGGGTTGATCCTGGCCTCGAAGACCGGGCCGGCCATGCCGGACGCGACCGTTTCCACCAGATCCTTGGCCCAGCTCGGATCGGGGTCGTCGGCCAGTGCGGACTGACGCTGGACCTTCGCCCGGGCCGCGAGGCCGGCCTTGCCCACCTGGACCAGCTCGGCGCCGCCCGGCTCCAGCAGGCCGAACCGCTCGAAGGCGCCGAGCAGCACCGCGAGCTGGTACACACCCAGCTGAGGGTGCCGGTCCAGTTCCTCCTCGCGCGGGGCACTGGCGCCGGTCTTCAGGTCCACCACCACCGCGCGGCCCTGATCGTCCCGCTCCAGGCGGTCCACCCGGCCGGTGATCTCCACCTGCCCGATCCGGACCTTCAGTGCCTGCTCGACCTCGACCAGCTCACGCGGGTTGGACGCGTGCCAGTCGAGGAACTTCCGCACCATCTTCTCGGCCAGCGCCCGCTGCTTCCCGCTGTACCAGACACTCCCGAAGTCCAGATGGTGCCAGATCTCGTCGATACGATCAGCCACCGCCCGTTCGGGCGCTCCGGAAGCGGCAAGTACGGCGGCGGCATGAATCACGGTTCCCAGGTGGCGCAGGACATCCGATCTTCCCGCGCCCACCGCGGATTCGAGCAGCCAGCGCAGACCGCACTTGGTGAAGCTCTCGACCTGGGACGGCGAGAGCCGGACGGTCTGGCCGGGCGCGACGATGGGACCGGAATCGGACAGCTCGGTGAGCGCGTACCAGTCCGCTGGGTCCGCGCCGCGCGCGCCGGCGGCGGCGAGGCGAGCCAGCTGGGCGGCGGCGGCCTGGCGGAGCGCTCGCGGGCGGGAGGTGTCGGCGGCGGCGCGTCTTAGGTCGGCGACCAGGGCCGGCATGGACAGCCAGCGGTGGCCCCCTTCGGCGACGTGCTCGACCGGCACGCTGTGGGCGTCCGATTCGGCACCGGCCAGCTCGGTGAGGAACCGGGACGGGCGCTGGTCAGTGTCATCGCCGCCGACCGCGGTGACGATCAGCCGCCTGCGCGCTCTGGTGACGGCCACGTAGAACAGGCGGCGTTCCTCGGCCAGCAGCTTGGCGGCGAGCATGGCGTGGTCCACGTCGCTGCCGTGGCTGGAGTCCGCACCGGTCGCGGCCTCGGCCAGCTCGTCGACGCCGAGCAGGGAACCGCGCAGCCGGAGGTCCGGCCAGGTTTCCTCCTGGACACCGGCGACCACCACTACGTCCCATTCCAGGCCCTTGGAACGGTGCGCGGTCAGGATCCTGACGCTGTCCTCGCGGGCGGCGCGCTCGGCGAGCGTGGTGCCGGCGATCTCCTGCGCGGACAGGCTGTCAGCGAACAGGGCGGGCGAGCCGGGCGGCATCGTGCCGGCGAAGTGGGCCGCCCGGTCGAACAGGGCGAGCACCGCGTCCAGGTCACGGTCCGCCGCGGCACTGCCCTGTTCGCTGGCCTGCTGCCACTGACCGGCCAGGCCGGACGCGTCCCAGATCGCCCACAGCACCTCCTCGGCGTCACCGCCGGCGCCGATGGCGTCCTGTGCGGTCTGGAGCAGGGCGGCGACCTTCCGTGCGGGAGCGGCCACACTGTCCGGGATCATGGTCAGGTCCCGCGGATCGAGCAGCGCGTGGGCGAGGCGATCGTCCCCTTCGGCAACGGTCAGCGCGACGGCACGGCGCAGACGGCGCAGGCCGAGCGCGTCCGTGCCGCCGAGCGGTCCGCTGAGCAACTCGGCGGCGGTCTGCTCATCCAGGGCGGCCGGCTTCAGCGCGCAGCGCAGCAGCAGGAGCAGCGGCCGGGTGCCCGGCTCATCGGCGAGCGGCAGTTCGTCACCCGCCACCGTGACCGGCACCCCGGCGGCGGTCATCGCGCGGCGCAGCAGTGGCACCTGGACCGTCGCGGATCGTACCAGCACCGCCATGGACGGCCAGGAGACGCCGTCCGCGAGATGCGCGCGCCGCAGGGTGTCGGCGATCAGCGCCGCTTCCTGCGCGGCGCTGTCGGCGACGAAGATCCGGACTTCGCCCGGCGGGCTGGCTTTCAGCGGAACCAGGTCGCGGTGGGCCCCCCGGGGCAGCCGGCGGGCCACTCGCCGGGACGCCGCCAGCAGGACCGGGCCGCTGCGGCGGCAGGTGCGGAGGGCGATCACCGGGGCAGGCTTTCCGTCGGCGGTACGGAACCGCTCGGGGAACTCGGTGAGCGCTCGCACCTCGGCGCCGCGGAACGCGTAGATGGACTGGTCGGGGTCGCCGACCGCGATCAGCTCGCGACCGTCCCCTGCCAGCGCCTTGAGCAGCGCTTCCTGAGCCGGGTCGCTGTCTTGGTACTCGTCGGTCAGCACCACGTCGTAGGCCGCGCGCTCCCGCTGCCTGGTGGCGTCGCGGCCCAGCAGGGCGGCGGCGATGCGGACGATCTCGGCGTAGTCGTAGGCCGGCACCGGAGCCAGGTCGAATCGCGCCGCATACCGGTCCAGGAACGCACTCGCGGCCACCCAGTCATCGCGGTCTTGCTGCCTGCCGAGTTGCCGCAGGCTCCTCCCGTCCAGGCCGCGTTCGGCCGCGCGGAGCAGCAGGTCGCGTACCTCCTCGGCAAAGCCCCTGGTGGCCAGCGCGGGACGGAGGCGCTCCGGCCATCTGGCGGGATCGTCCGCGGCCTCGCCCTTGAGCATCCGGCGCACCTCGACCAACTGCTCCGGAGCGGACAGCAGCCGCGGCGGCTCGTCGCCGGCCAGCACGAACTCCCGCCGCACCAGCGCGTAGGCGTAGCTGTGGAACGTCATCGCCAGCGGAACTCTGGTGGTGCGGCGGAGCCTCGCGGTGATTCGCTCGCGAAGCTCGCCGGCCGCCTTGCGGCTGAAGGTGAGCACGAGAACGCGCTCGGGGTCGATGCCCTGCGCCTCGATGCGATGCGTGACCGCCTCGACGATTGTCGTCGTCTTTCCGGTGCCCGGACCGGCGAGTACCAGCAGCGGGCCGCCGTGGTGCTCGACGACCTGGCGCTGCGCGTCGTCGAGGACCGGCGGCTCCTGGGCGGCGGATGGCAGCGGCCGACGGACCAGCCGGTACGCGGGCGCGGCGGAAGAATCCATCGCATCCGATTCCACCACCACCCACTGACATTCCGCGGGTTATCGGAAGAACGCCCAGCGTGTCAGGGCGTGGCGCGCCAGCGGGCGCGGCGCATGTCCACCCGTACCGGCGGGCGGGCGGAGCGCAGCGGTGTGCCTTCGGCCAGGTAGCGGGCAAGCGCCGGCTCATCGTGACCGGGAGCGGGGGTTCCGTCGGAGTGGATCACCCGCCACCAGGGGACCGCGCTGCCGTAGACGGACAGCACGCGCCCGACCTGGCGCGGGCCTCGCCCCTCGCCGAGGTACTCGGCGATGTCGCCGTAGGACATCACCCGGCCCGCCGGGATCGAGTCGACCACGTCGAGGACGTGGCTGGCGAAGTCCGTGATGGCACCGTCGGCGCTGAATTGGCCTGGGCCTCCGGCCGCGGTGCCGAATTTGCCTGGGCCTCCGGCCGCGGCGGTCATTGGCGGCTCCGGCGGAGGATGGTCAGGCGGGTCGCGGCCGCGGCGATCAGGACCAGGCAGGTCAGGGCCAGCACGCTGTACAGGATCAGCTGGCTGTTACCGCGCGGACGGACCGGCTCAGGGGGGATCGCCGCGGGCCCGCCGCCGAAGTGGACGGCCGCGGAGACCCCAGTCGCCGAGATCCCGGCGGGGGTCTGATCCTTGCGGCCGGTGCCGCCCGGGCCAGCCAGCTGGCCGGCCCGGGCCAGGGCGGCCGCGGCGTCGACAATGCCGAAACCGACCTGGCTGTCGTATCGGCCGGCCGGGCGATCGCTGGTGGTCGACGTGAGCGCCCGCGCCACCAGGTCCGGCGCGAGGCCGGGATACCGCGACTTGATCAGCGCCGCCACGCCGGCCACCAGCGCGCACGCGGGGCTGGTCCCGCTCACGTACCAGTACTGCCCGTCCCGTCCCTGCGCTGGGACGTTCACGCCGGGGGCGGCGACCTGGACGGAGAGGTTGCTGCTGGAGAAGCCGGCCACCGCGCCGCCGGAGTTGACGGCGCCGACGCTGACCACGCCCGGATAGTCGGCCGGGAACGACTCGGGCGCCTGACCGTCATGGCCGGGAGAACCGCCGGAGTTCCCCGCCGACGCCACCACGACCACCCGATGGCTGAACGCGTTCAGCAGCGCCTTCCTGACCACGCTGCTCGGCGCGCTGTAGCCGATCGACATGCTGATGACCTGGGCCCCGCTGGCTACGGCGTAGTTGATGCCGTTGGCGAGCGACTGCTGGATCTGGGACTCCGGCTCGTGCTCATAAGCGCTGTAGCGCGGGTCGGCGCGGTCAGGGATCACCCGGATCGATAGCAGCTTCGCCTCGGGTGCGACACCGATGACGCCGCTGCCGCCGCCATCGTGGCCATGCCCGGCGATGAGCGACGCCATCCAGGTGCCATGCACGCCCCAGTCCGGGCTGGCCGGCTTGGTGCTCACCCCGGTGTAATCGGGGCCCTGAGCCACCTGCTGGGTCAGGTCGCTGACGCGGCCGTCCACGCCACTGTCGATTACCGCCACGGTGACGCCGCCACCCTGGCTCTGCTGCCAGGCGGGGACGACGTCAAGCATGTCGAACACCCACCTCTGCCCGGCCCGGATCGTGTCAGCCCTGGCCGGTAGCGCCGGTATCGCGATCGCGCCGACGACGAGCATCGCGACCGCCGCCACGGCGGCCGGCTTGGCGAGTCGTAGGCAGTTCAGCATCCGGGGTCTCCCGGGCAGTGCGGCGCCGGAGGCTGAGCGTTGAGGTCACTGGCGACCGAGTTGGCAACGCCTTGCGCCATGCTGGACATCTCGGCCTGGGAGTAGGAGTCGTGCGCCAGTTGCACCCGCGGCCTGTCGTCGGAGTAGCCGGCGGAGTAGAGGACGAGGTAGGGGCCGGCGGCCAGGGTCGCCGCCAGCTGGCGGTTGTAGTCGTAGATACCGGCGGCCGCTCCGGTGAAGCGCACGGTCCGGACCCCGGACGGGAGCGCGTTGGGGGCACGCTCGGCGGTGAGCCGGGTTCCGGACATGTCGGTGGACGCGGTGGCGGCCGCGCTCGAGGTGGGCAGGACCGCCACCCCCACGGTGACGACGAAGCTGCTGGTCTGATCGATGTAGGTGGCGCGGAGCAGTGCCTGGCAGCCGTTACGGCGCAGCACCGCGGCGGCGGACTGGTCGGTGACGGCCGCGGCGCACCCCGATTCCGGCGCGATCGCTACCCGCAGCGCCTCCAGCATCAGTGGCGAGTAGCCCTGGATGACGTTGGCTGGCAGGCTGTAGCCGACGAGCGACGGGAAGATCTGCCCGGCCGCCATCCCGCGCCAGCGCCCGCTGACTTCCCACGCCGTGATCCGCTGCTGCTCAGCAGGGGTGAAATGCCTGGGTAGCAGTGCGATGGCGACACCGACCGCCGAGGCGAGGAATCCGAGCCAGCCCAAAATCAGCGCGGCAATTGCCGCGCCTCGGCGAAACCTGGCTCTGTCGCCGGGCGGGTGCTCGCGGTCCAACGCCACACACAAATGGTAGGGCGGTAAGCCGGATGCGCGTACGGCTCGGCAACCTATTACGCCAGGCGTTATATAACGTACGGTTTCGGATTCGTTGCGCTAGCGGGACTCCAGGATCACCATCGACTCGGCCGGCAGGCTGACGCCGTGGGCCAGTGCGGAAGCGTCCATCGTCCCCTGGACGATGTTGGAGTTGGTCGCGTTCTGGTTCGCGGCGCTGTAAGTCCAGGTCTGAAGCTGGCCGAACAGCGGCGCGTCAGCGTGAAAGGTGACCGTCTCCGCGGAACTGGTGCTGGTGTTGATGAACGCGACCGCGGTCTTCCCGCCGGAGAGCAGGGAGCGGTAGGCGAGCACATCGGCCGGGTCGGAGGTACCCATGGCGCTGAGCACCGCATGCGGCTGGGCCAGCACGGAAGCGAGGACGTAGCCGTAGTAAGGCGTTTCCGTCACGGGCGGCGAGCCGGACGTGAACATCCCGTAGTCCGGGTTGGTGCACGTGGTGCCAGTATTGCCGTAGTTGTTCATGTCCCACCAGTCCACGGACCGCGCGCCGGCCGAGAGCCACGACAAGACGTCTCCCGCGGCGAAAAGGGCGCCCGTCGGAGTGCAGACGGTCGTCGTCTCGTTGTTGGACACACCGGTCTCGCCCACGACCACGCCGGCGCGCGGAGCATAGGCGTCCAGTTCGGTACGGATCTGGCGGTAAAGCGACGGCACGGACATCAACGTCTGAAGCACCTGCTGGTCGGTCGGATTGCTGCCGCCCGTGCTGCCGCCGAAGAAGAACGGGTAGTAGTGAGCGTCGACAAAGCTCACGTACCGGCCGTCCTGGCCGAGCACCGTGTTGTTCCACTCCGCGTTGTCAGGCACCGAGGCGCCCAGTACCTGGCTGGGGAAGGCCCACGGCACGCCGATCCGGGCCGAGGGATCCGCGTTCTTCATGGCGCGCAGGAACGGGAGGGCGTTGGCGGCATAGGAGGTCGCGAGCGTCTGGGTGCCCGCCGCGTTGCCTTCGGTCGTCTGGGGGCAGGTCGGGTTCTCGAAGACGCCGTTCACCGTCGTATAGGTGTTGGGCGTGTACCCCTGATAGCTGGCGGGCGGCTTGGCCAGCCAGTTGTTGACCTCCCAGCAGCCGTAGTTCTCGTTGCCGACCTCCCAGAGAGCGACGCTGTCACCCGAGGTGGCACGCGAGTGGGCGACCCAGGCGGCGGCCTCGTCCGGCGTGCCAGATCCGTAGTTCACCGTCACGAAGCTCTGGGCGCCTACCGCCTTGGCCTGGGCGGAGAACTGGTCGAAGCCCAGCGAGTCCGACCTCGCGCAGCCAGTGCTGGTCACCACGAACGAAGCGGTGGTGTTGAAGGGGAGGCAGTTCTGGATGTCGGAGTTGGTCTGCCAGCCGTAGAAGTCGGCGTACGAGCCGCCGCCGTAGCGCAGCAGACCGATGTGCGCCGCCGCCAGGAGAGGCTGAATGACGTCGACTCCGCCACCCGCCGACGTGCCGGCCGCGTAGATATAGTCCCACGGCGCGGCGTTCAGCCCCAGAGCCGAGGAAGAGAGCACGTGGCCTAGTCCGGGGTGCTGGCCGGGCTGGCTCGCGGCGTCCGCCGCGTTGGCCGTGGCCGCTGTGGCCGCTGTGGCCGCTGTGACCGCTGTGGCCGCTGTGGCCGACAGGGTCGCGGAGACCAGGACGGCCAGTCCGGCGCACACGGTGGCCCGTCCGCGCACGGCCGGCCACCTGCCCTTCGCTCCGGCTCGGCGGGCCCGGCGTGCCCGGCGGAACAGGCCAACTGGGTTGACGGATCGTCCAGACGATGCGGCCATGGCTACTCCTCGGTTAGCTAACGTGCCAGGACCTATACTTATCCGGTTTAGTAGCCGTTTCAAGATGTTTCCAGGAAAGAGCCGGAATATGGTGAAATATTCGCACGATCGCTACCGACAGCACCCTTTCCGCCAAGCACAATTAACTGACAGGCATCCGCGGCCGCTAAGAGCCCGCATGGGAACTGGACTCTTACGACATCGATGGCGCCATCGATGGCGCCGGAACCGTAGCTATTCACCAGGCGTCGTGGGCTTGTACCAGCCCGGCAGGTCCCGGCGCAGGGAGCCCAGGTACACATCTCGCCACTCTCATCCCGCCCGCATCGGGGCGCGACCGGATTGCGCGTGGATGAATGTGGCAGCCACCCGGTTATAACCGGGTGGCTGCCACATTCATCCGAACAGGGATCCGAATCGAACCGCTGACGCTACCTGAATAGCTGCCCGGAACCGGACAAATTCGCCGCCAATGCGATGAATGGCGCCATCGTCATGCTGAGGGGGGTCATCCAGCCGGGTTAAGTTCCCAAACGCGCCGTAAGGCTTCAGTTTCCTAAGAAATCGGCCGACGTTTCCGAAGTGCGGCGCTTGCCGGGCGAACAGACCAATCCCATGGATGTCACATCCATGGGCACGGGACACCGTGGTTGTGACATTCACGGGGTTCGGCACGTCGAACCGATTGGCGGCTCGCTTCTCTCATTGGTTTGTTATTCCTCCTCGGCGGCCACTAGATGGTCCGGCTCGTATTCGGTGAGCGGGGGGGCTTGCAGCGCGATGGCGGGCTCGGGCGGGCGGCGGCGGTTCCGCGACGCGCCCGGTGAGCGACGGCCGGTCATCGTGCTCGTGCCGCCCGTGCCGATGGTGCCGATGGTGTCGGTCGTGGCGGCTGCGCCATTCGGGCTGGCCGTGATGGCGGGCGCGGAATCACCTTCAGCGGCGGGCGGGCGCCACTTCCTGTGCAGCTCGGGTACGGCGGCGAGGAGGTTCCTGGTGTAGGAATGCCGGGGGTCGCCGAACACCTTGGTCGTCGCGCCCATCTCGACGATCGCGCCGTGCCGCAGGATCACGGTCCGGTCGCTCACGTAGTTGCCGAGCGAGAGGTCGTGGGTGATGAACAAGATGCCGAGCCCGGACCGCTTCAAGCTGATGAGCAGGTTGAGGATGTCGACCCGCGTGGAGGCGTCGAGCATGCTGATGACTTCGTCGGCGATGAGCAGCTTGACATCCAGCAGCAACGCGCGGGCGATGAGCAGGCGCTGCTGCTGGCCGCCGGACAACTGGTGGGCGTACTTGCCCAGTACGTCGCCAGGATTGAGGGCGACCGCGTGCAGTGCCGTCTCGATCTTCTCGTGCCACGCCGGTCCGGGCATGGCACGGAAATAGACGTCCCGGATCACCTCGAAGACCCGGTCCGCCTTGTAGATGGGGTTGTAGGAACTGAACGGATCCTGGAACACGCCCTGCACATAACGGTAGTAGTCGCGTAGCTGGGTCCGCTTGTACCTGGAGACGTCAGCCCCTTCGAAAACGACCTGGCCGCTGCTGGCGGAGATGAGACGCAGCACGACCTTGCCGAGGGTCGTCTTCCCGCTGCCGCTTTCCCCGATGAGCGTGACCACCTCGCCGCGGTCGATGCCGAAGCTGACATCGCGCAGCGCCGGGGTGAAGCCGCCGCCAAACGTGCTGGACCGGTAAAGCTTGGAGACCTTCTCGATCCGCAGCGTGCTCATTTTTCCCTCCGCGCCAAGGCCACGCTGGCGCGCGGCCGGCTTGGGGCCACGGCGGGAATCGCCGCCCCTCCGGGACGGCAACCGCTCCCCTTCCCTCCGCGCCAAGACCTCGCTGCGCGCGGCCGGCTTGGGGCCACGGCGGGAATCGCCGCCCCTGCGGGACGGCAACCGCTCCCCTTCCCTCCGCGCCAAGACCTCGCTGCGCGCGGCCGGCTTGGGGCCACGGCGGGAATCGCCGCCCCTGCGGGACGGCAACCGCTCCCCTTCCCTCCGCGCCAAGGCCTCGCTGCGCGCGGCCGGCTTGGGGCCACGGCGGGGATCGCCGCCCCTGCGGGACGGCAACCGCCGCGGCATTGAATCTGGCTGGGCCTTCGGGACGGCAACCGCCGTGGCGCTTGCTTCCGCTCGCTCATGCCGCCCACCCCTCGGAGACCTTCCAGCACGCGACATGGTGTCCCGGCTTGACCTCCTCGAACGGAGGCGACGTGGCACATCGTTCCCGCGCGAACGGGCAGCGATCGCGGAACCGGCATCCCGCCGGTGGGCTGGCCAGCGACGGCGGGCGCCCGGGTATGCCGGTCAGCGTGGTCTGGTCATGCCGGACACCGACTTCCGGCAGCGAGGCCAGCAGCATCTGGGTGTACGGATGCAGCGGCGCGTTGATGATCGTATCCGTGCTCGCCTTCTCAGCGAGCCGACCCGCGTACATGATCATGATCGTGTCCGCTATCTGGGCCAGGATCGACAGGTCATGGGTGATCGCGATCAGGCTCTTGACGAACCCGCGGTCCCGGAACTCGATCAGCATCTCCCCCACCGCACGCTGGGTCGACACGTCCAGCGCGGAAGTGACCTCGTCGGCGACGAGCAGCGACGGGTTCAGCAAGGTGGACAGGATGATGGTGACCCGCTGTCGCATGCCGCCGGACAGCTCGAAGGAGTACTTACCGAGCACGTCCTCGTCCAGTCCGACCAGGCGGATCCGCCGCTTCATCTCCTCGAGCACCCCGTTGGCCCGCACGCCGTGACTGCGCAGCAGGTCGCTGGTGATCTTGCCGATGCGCCGGGTCGGGTTGAGAGCGTTCATCGCGTACTGCGGCACCAGCGAGACCTCAGCCATCCGGTACGCCCGCATGCCGCGGAAGTCGGTGATCGGCAGCTCCTTGCCGTCGAGTTCCACCCGGCCGCCGAGTTGCTTCATGCGGTTTTCCAGGTAGACGAGGCTGTTGCCGAGGGTCGACTTCCCGCTGCCCGACTCGCCTGCCAGGCCCATGATCTCCCCGTCGGCCACGGTGAAGCTGACGTCGTCGACGGCGCACACGTCTCCGGATCGCGACCGGTACGCGATCCGCAGGTTCTCTACGCTGAGGCTCATTGCTCTCTCAGTTTGGGGTTGAAAACCTCGTCGAGGCCTACATTGGCGACCAGGAGGGCGGCGACCATGCCGGTCAGCAACACCCCCGGCGGCAGGAACCACCACCAGTAATGCAATTGCAGCGCGCTCCACAGCGTGGACTGGTTCATGATGTTGCCGAGCGAGGTGCCGGTGGTCGGCCCGAGCCCGAGGAAGTCGAAGTTGGCCGCCAGCAGCATCGAGCTGCCGAACAACAGGATGACGACCAGGAACAGGTAGGACGCCATGTTCGGCGCGATGTCCCGGGCCACGATGGACAAGCCGCGCCGGCCCGACATGCGGGCGAGATCGACGAATTCCCGTGACTTGAGCGTGAAAGTCTGCGCGCGCACCGCCCGCGCCACCCACGGCCAGGTGGTCAGGCCGATGAACGCGCCCTCGAACAAGATGCCGCGGGTCTTCAGGTAGGCGCCGATCACGATCAGCAGGACCAGCGAAGGGATCATCACCACGATGTTGGTGATCATCTGCAGCACCTCGTCCAGGATCCCGCCCCGCCATCCGGCGGCGAACCCCAGCGCCATGCCGACCACCGTCGCGCACAGTGCGCCCAGCGCGCCCACCAGGTAGCTCACCTGCAGGCCGTTGACCACCTCGGCGAACAGGTCGTGGCCGAGGTTGTCGGTGCCCAGCCAATGCTGCGCCGATGGCGCCTGATTGGAAAGGAAGTAGTCGCTCATGTTGTGCCGCGAGATGACCGGACCGAAGAGCGCGGCCAGGACGAACACCAGCTCAAGTCCCAGGCCGAGGACCAGCTTCTTGTTATGCAGCGCGTAGTACAGCAGCTCACCGCGCCTGCGCCGCACCAGCACCGGCTCAGCCAGCATTGTCGCGCCGGCCACCGGCGCCACCACCGGCACGGCACCCGGCGTGCCGGTACTCTCCGCGGTCTGCTCGCTCATTTTTCCCTCCGCGCCATTTAGCCCTCCGCGCCAAGGCCACGCTGGCGCGCGGCCGGCTTGGAGCCACGGCGGGAACTGCCGCCCCTTCGGGACGGCAACCGCCGCGGCACTCGCGTTCGCTCGCTCATTTAGCCCTCCGCGCCAAGGCCTCGCTGCGCTCGCCGCTCATGCCGGCGCTCCCTGCATGGACAGGCGGGTCCGTGGATCCACCGTGATGTAGACGATGTCGATGATGAAGTTGGCGATCAGGACCCCGATGATGATGAAGATGAAGATGCCCTGGAGCAGGAAATAGTCCTCGTTGCTGATCGCCTGGAAGATCAGGTGCCCGAGGCCCGGGTAGTCGAAGGCGTACTCGGTGACGATGTTCCCGCCGACGACGATGCCGAGCTGGAGGGCGAGCCCGGACAGCTGGGGCAGCGAGGCGCTTCGGTAGGCGTACCTGCGGATCACGCGCTCGCTGGCGCCAAGCGCCCGCAGGTAGCGGGAGCTGTCGTTCTCCAGCTCATAGATCACCAAGTTCCGCATTCCTATGGCCCAGCCGCCGAGGCTCACGAGGAACACGGTGAGGAACGGCAGGAACCAGTGATAGAGCAGGCTCGAGATGAACGTCCAGGAAAACGCCGGCAGCAGGCTCTCGTCGTAGCCCCGGGAGATGGGAAACACGTGCCAGACCACGCCAAGCAGATATGGCAGGGCAAGGGCGAGCCACGGGTACGGGATCGCCTGGAAGAGATAGCCGACCGGGAGCACGGTGTTGTCCAGCAGCCGCCGCCGCGCCGCAGCCGCGCCCAGCTTGTTGCCCACGATGTAGGACAGCACAATCGCGGGCACCAGGAGCGCGAGCGTGTATGGAAGGGCCTGGAAAATGAGGGTCGTCACCCTGGCCGGGAAGTCAAAGAAGCTCACCCCCCAGTTCCCGGTCAGCAGGCCGCCCCAGTAATGCAGGTACTGCTGCCACAGCGGCAGGTTCGTCCCGAACGCCTGCGACATCGTCTGGTACAAGGCGTTGTAACCGGCCGGCTTCAGGTTGAAGTTGGACAGGTAAAGCTGGACCGGATTACCCGGCATCAAGTGCGGGATACCCCAGTCGATGCTCGCGCCGACGAAGAAAGCCAGGACGTACGTGATCACTTTGCGGGTGAAATATCGTCGCACTCAAGGGCTCCACAGGGTTGGGGTGGATGGCCCGCCAGGGCCATCCACCACACCTGGATGTCCGGACCGCTATGACTTGACCGGCGGGGCGGGCTTCAGCTGCGCCAGCCCGTACACGCTGGTCATGGCCCCGAGATAGCCGTACCACATGACCGGCGTGTTCTCATTGCTGGTGCCGTTGGCCGGGTAGTTCGTCCAGTACTGGTTGTTGCCCTGGAACCAGGCGCCGTTGTACCAGAGCGGGATCTCCGGGAGCTGCTGCAGGAAGTCGCTCTCGAGCTGACTGTAGATGGAGTCCAGCTTCGCGGTATCGGTCAGCGCGGTGCTGCCGGCCTGTTGCACGAGGCTCCAGTCCTTCGGCGAGCTGAACCGCTCCCAGTTCAGCTGCGCGGTCTGCTGGGCCAGGATGGGCAGGTTGTAGACCCGCTGGAAGTAGCTCCACGGGGTGGAGTCCATACTGGCGTTGTTGTCGATGGCCAGGTCGTAGTTACCGCTGGTCAGGTCGGAATTGCGCGCGGTTTGCTGCGGGTAGATGGGAGTGCACTTGATCCCCACGTCGTTGAGGTCGGATGTGATCACCTGGATGGCCGCCATCCAGTCGGTCCAGCCGTCCGGGACCTCGAGGGTGATGGCCTGACCGCTGTAACCCGACTTGGCCAGGTACTGCTTGGCCAGCGACGGGTTGTACGAGAAGCCGAACTGCCTGACCACGTTCGAGTCGACGTAGGAGCTGAGCGTTGGCACCAGCCCGGTCGGGCTGGCCGCCTGGACGATGCCGCCGTAGACCGCCTGCACGATCTGCTGCGGGTTGATCGCGTAGGCGAGCGCCTTACGGAAGTTGACGTTGCTCATCGGGGCCTTGGTGGTGTTCGGCTCGAGCCAAGCCGTGTTGGCCGAGATCATGTACGGCGCCTTCTTGTAGAACGTCGAGATGTTGTACCCGCCGGCCCCGTTGAGCCCGCTCACCAGCTGGTTGATGCCGGGCAGGAAGTTGTTGCTCCAGTCGATCTGTCCCGCGGACAGCGCGGACAGCTCGACGTTGTTGGAGCCGTTGACCACGTCGACCAGGTACTTGAACTTGAAAGACAGGCCGAGCTGGCTGACCGCCCACCAGTTGGTGTTGTCCTTATAGGCCACCTCGGTGGAATTGAAGGTGTCCAGAAGCATGGGGCCCGTGCCGACCGGATGCGTGTTGGCCGCGAGGAACAGCTGCGACGGGGCGAGCTTCGACCAGACGTGCTGCGGCACGACCGGCGCCTTCCACAGGTAGTCCTGCCAGTCGCTGTAGCCGGGGGTGCCGTTGAACGTGACCGTGACGGTGTTCCTGCTCGCGGTGGCGCTCTTCACCGTCGACACATTGGAGTTGAACGGAGAGTTCTTGTTGGTCATCGCGAGGTTGATCGAGTAGGCGACGTCGGCGCCGCTCAACGTCGTCCCGTCACTCCACTTCACGCCGTTACGGACCTGCATCGTGTACGTGTTGCCGTTCCACGTGCCGCTGGAGGCCAGCCACGGGTCGTACGTGTTCTTGATCGGGTCGTAGAGGAACAGCGGCTCGTAAACGAGGCCTTGCGTGCCCGTGGCCATGTTGCCGATGTTGAAGGGGTTCCAGTTCGACGGCGGAGCGTAGGCCGTCCCGCTCGTGTAGAGCGTCTGCGAACGGGGGAAACCGGCCAGCGACGCCGACGACGAGGATGACCCCGCACTCGACTTGGCTCCACCGCTGGGCGGAGAACTGGATGAGGAACTGGTACACGCGGTGCTGACCGCCAGGATCAGCGCGATGGCCGCCATCCCGGTTGCCGTTGTCTTGGGTCTCACCTGCTCCTACCTCCTCGCTAAGGAGTCCATGGTGTTGTGATCTCGAAGGCCTAGGCCGGTGCATGAACGTACGCGTGGGTATGCCACTGGACAGGCGAGGCGAGCTATACCGGTTAAGTGTGGGCCAGCAGGGACATTAAGTAAAGTGTCCGGCTTGTATCGCTAAGATCTCGATTACGTCTCGGCGAGTCGCGCGACGCTGGCCCGACCCACCAGGAGCGGCCGCGGTGCTGTCGCGGACCACCAGCACGGGCGGTTCCTCCTGAAGGGATCCGGGATGCCCGCCCGCCACCGCGCTACAGAGCATCCGGGCCGCGGCCGCGCCAGCCGCGGGGATGTCGCGCCGCAGCGCGGTGAAGGCCGGGTGCACGATCTCGCACAGCACCGTGTCGTCCCAGACCGCGATGGACAGGTCGGCGGGGACACGCGTCCCCAGGCGCTGGGCCACGCCCAGCCCGGCCACGGCCATCACGTCATTGTCGTAAAGGATCGCGGTCGGCGGCTGAGCCCGCCGCAGCAGGTCGCGGGTCGCCTCGGCACCGTGCTCGGCGGTGTAGTCCGCGGCCACCGAGATCGCCTCGACGCCCGCGTCGTCGGCCACCGCGGCGAACGCCTCCGTCCGCAGCTGCGAGTGCCAGTACCGGGGGAACCCGCCGACCCGCGCGATACGGGCGTGGCCCAGCCCGGCCAGGTGGCCGACGACCGTCGTGACGGCGGCGCGGTCATCCTGCCAGACGGCGGGCAGGCTGCCCGTGCCCCGCGGGGTGCCCAGCACGACGGCCGGCATCTGCAGCTCCTCCAGCACCGCTATCCGGCGATCGCGGCTCTGCAGGTCGACCAGGAATACGCCGTCCACCTTCCGCTGCGCCCACCAGGTCCGGTACATCCCGATCTCCGCCGCCTGGTCCTCGGCCATGGTGAACAGCAAGGACATGTGATCGCGCGTCAGCTCGCCCTGGATACCGGAGATGAGCTGCATGAAGAACGCCTCGCTGCCCAGGGTGCGAGCCGGGCGGTCGATGACCAGGCCGAACGCGCCGGCCTTGCCATCGGACAGGGCGCGGGCGGCGCTGCTGGGCTGGAAGCCGACTTCGGCCGCGATCGCGATAATCCGCTCCCTGGTCGCCGCGGATACGCCCGGCTGGCCGTTGAGCGCGAAGGAAACAGCGGCCTTGGTCACCCCGGCACGCTGCGCGATATCGGCGATCGTCGGACGTCTCATCCGCACCCCCCTCGTCAAACGATAACGGAGAGCAGGCCCGGGCTGTTACCCGGCCAGAAACCAGTTGACACTTAACCGGTATAGTGATTCGATTCACGGTGCGGGTCACACACCAGAGGGAGCCATTCGGCATGCGCAGGAACAGCGCCAAGCTAATCGCCGGCACTCATCCCGTCACCTGGCTGGGCGCGAACTTCTGGTCTCGCACCGGCGGCCCGCTGATGTGGCGGAACTACGACCCCGATATCGTGCGCACCGAACTCCGGGTCCTCTCCGACCACGGACTCACGATGACGCGGTCGTTCTTCTACTGGCCCGACTTCATGCCGGCTCCGGATGAGATCGACGAGGATATGACGGCTCGCTTCGCCGACTTCCTCTACCGGCATACCGAGCAGCGGCTGACCACGGTCCCCACGTTCATCGTCGGCCACATGTCCGGCGAGAACTGGGATCCGCCCTGGCGCGACGGCCGCGACCTGTACACCGATGTCTGGCTGGTCGGCAGGCAGGCGTGGTTCGCCGCCGAGATGGTGCGCAGGTTCGGCACCCATCCCGCGGTGGCCGGCTGGCTGGTGTCCAACGAGATGCCGATCTACGGCGGCGAGCACGCGGCGCCCGAAACGGTCGCCGCCTGGGCGCAGATCATCAGGGACGCGGTGCGGGCGGCCGGCGGGCGGCAGCCGTTCTCGCTCGGCGACGGAGCATGGGGGATAGAGATCACCGGCAACCAGAACGGGTTCCGGCTGGCCGACACAGCGCGCCTGTGCGACTTCATCGGCCCGCATGTCTACCCGGTGGGCGATGACCTGATCCGGCAGCACTACGCGGCGGCCTGGCACTGTGAGCTGGCCGGCACTTATCGCAAGCCGGTCGTCCTGGAGGAGTTCGGGGTCAGCTCCGACTTCGCGTCCGGCCCTAACGCGGCCCGCTACTACCGCCAGGTCCTGCACAACAGCCTGCTGGCCGGCGCCAGCGGGTGGATCGCGTGGAACAACACCGACTTCGACCTGCCTGAGCAGAATCCGTACCGGCATCACGCCTTCGAGCAGCGGTTCGGCCTGACCGAGGTCAGCGGCAGGCCGAAGGCCACGCTCAGCGAGATGGCCGGCTTCGCCGCGACCGTCCGGGCCATCGAGGCCGGCCTGTGCGACCGCGCCGACACCGACACCGCCCTGATCGTGCCCGCATACCTGGACACCAGCTATCCGTTCACCTCCCCCGCCTACCGGCCGGCCATCGCCCGGACGCTCGCCCAGGCGTACGTCTCCGCCCGGCTGGCCGACCTGGCGCCGGCTCCGGTCCGGGAGAGCCACGGTCTGGCCAAGGGCGCCCGGCTGTACCTCGTCCCGTCGGTCAAGCAGCTTCTCGCGCCCACCGCGACCACGCTGGAACAGCTCGCCGCGGACGGTGCGTGCGTGTACGTCTCATACTCGCCCGGGGACAACGACTGGCACCGCGGGCCGTCATACGGCCGGCTCAACGAGCTGTTCGGCGTCACGCACCAGCTCGACGTCGGCCTCGGCGATCCCATCGACTCCGGAACCGTGACGTTCACCCTGAAGCGTCACTTCGGCAACCTGGCGGAAAGCACCACCCTCACGTTCAGCGTGGCCGGCAACGAACACGCCCGGGCCTTCCTGCCCGTCGTCCCGGCCGAGCAGACCGAGGTCATCGCCACCGACGACCTGGGCCGCCCGGCCCTGCTGCTGCGCCACGTGGGCAACGGGTCGATCGTCTTGTGCACCTACCCGGTGGAGCACATGGCCGCCCTCACCCCGCGGGTCAACCCTGACGCCACCGTCACGCTCTACGACGCGCTGGCCGCCCACGCGGGGGCCGGCCGTCCGGTGACCGTCGAGGACCCGCGGGTCGCCTGCGACGTCCTGGTCCACGAAGACGGCAGGCGGTTCGCGTTCCTGGTCAGCCACGCCACGGAGCAGCTTTCCGTCAAGCCGGTGCTCGCCGCCGGCGGCCGCCTGGTCTCGCTGGACGGGAAGGAAGTGATCGAACCGGTCACCATCGCCGCGGGCGGCGTGGCGGTCCTCAGTCTCCGATGAGCACGCGGTTGGCGAGCGTGCCGATCGTCTCGACCGTCACCGCGACCTCGTCACCGACCGTCAGCGGTCCGGTGCCATCGGCCGGCGTGCCGGCGAGCAGCACGTCGCCCGGCAGCAGCGTCATCACCTGGCTGACGTGGGAAATCAGCCCTGGCACGTCCCACGGCAGCTCGGATGTGCGGGACCGGGCCCGCACCGAGCCGTTCACCGTCGTGACGACCTCCAGGTCGGCAGGTGACGTCCCGGTCTCCATCCACGGTCCGAGCGGGCAGAACGTGTCGAAGCCCTTTGCCCGTGTCCACTGTCCGTCGCGCTCCTGGACGTCACGCGCGGTGACGTCGCTGGCGCACGCGTAGCCGAACACCACTTCATCGGCTCGTTCGCGCGGCACCTGACGACACAGCCGCCCGATGATGACCGCCAGCTCGCCGGCGGCTTCGACGTGCTCGGTCAGCTTCACCGGGTACCTGATCGCCTCCCCCGGCCCGGTCACCGCCGTGGACGGCTTGAGGAACAAGACCGGCTCGCCGCCCCCGTCACCGGCACCCCGGGCGGCCGCCACCACCTTGCTCGGCAGCACCGGGGCGAGCAGCCTGACTTCGGCCAGCGGGTACCGCCGCCCGGTCAGCCGCACCTCGGCCGGGTTCACCCCGAAGGGATGCCCATGCAGTTCCGCGATCGTCCGGGTACCATCTCCATCTCCATCTCCCTCTCCCTCGACCACGCCGTACGCGACTCCGTCTCCTTTGGCGAATCTCGCGATACGCACGTCACTCCCTCACTGCCGGTAGTTCTCGACCTCGCTGGCGGGCCGCGCCACGGCCTCGTCCGGGTTCTCGCCGAACTCCCGCCGCGCCCGCCGCTGCCGCAACAGGTCCCAGCACTGATCGAGAGCCTCCTCCGCCGACCGCAGCCGCTCACGCTCCTCGGGACCGGACAGCTCGCCACTGGCGAGCTGCTGCCGGAGACCGTGCTCGGTCTTGATCAGGTCACTGATAGTAGCCAGGATCTGCTTGTCATCCATGCCCCTACCGTAAGTCCCCCGCGATCCGGATGCCGCCCGGGGTGCCGAGGAAGCCGAGGAGGCGGGCGGCCTCGGCGGTTATGGCGTCGGCGTCGGCCGGGCGGAGCCCGGTGAACGGCTCGATGAGCAGGACGGATCCGCTGATCTTCCAGGTGGCGTTCCACTCGCCGTCGATGAGCAGCGTTCCCTGAGTGGAGCCGTTGCCGGGCGGCAGCGGGACCGGACGGCCGTGCGGGATCACCCGGCGCCGGTCGGCGTGCGACAGCAGCAAGTTGTCGTAGTGCGACATGTCCGGAGTGCCAGGGTGGCATGCCTCCTTGCCGGACGGGCGCCAGGAATCGGGCGCCCGAAGGCAAGTCGGCGTACCACGCCAGGCACCCCGTGCCCGGTCGTTTGATCGGGCCTCGCAGTGGTATCTTATTCGGCGAATCCGGGCATGTCCGCAGGTGGGACCGTCACCGGAACACTCGCCGCAGACTGGCTCAGCCACGCGGGGTATGGACGGCGCGCGGCACCTAGCGCGCGATACGTACCGGTACCGGCTAGGACGCTACACGAGACTTGCATCTGCCCGCAGACCATGTACACCGGCGAGGGCTGAGAAGATGCCCGGACGTGGCGCCGGGTGGTGTACCGACCTTGCCTTCGGGCGCCTGCTCCGTGGCGCCCGTCCGGCAAGGCGGGACACGACCGGGGCGTCCGAGTCCGCAACGCGCCGCCGTCGAGGTCCTTCGCGAAGTACGCGGACGCCGTGGATGGCGAGGTGGGCGAACAGCGGGCGCCAGTCGAGGTAGTCCTCGGCGGTCAGGAGATGGACCGTCTGGCGGTTGAGGTGGGCACGCACGGCAGTACGTTCGTTGAGAAGGGTTGAAAGATCTTCGGGTTTGAAGTTTTCGAGCCTGCTCCACAGGCCGGTGTAGGGCGCGAGGGGCGCCTGGGCCTGGAGGCCGGCCAGGTGCGCGATCGCCTGCCGCGCCGGCATCGGGTGCCGCCGCAGCAGGAGCTGACGGTCGAGGGTGGCGCGGTTGAGGGCGCGCCGGGTAAGAGTGCCGGTCATCGTCATATCAGCGCCAGGGTCGCGGCGGTCCGTTCGTCGGCGGGGTAGAAGGACTCGATGGCCAGTTCGGCAACGGTGACATCCATCGGGGTGCCGATGACCGCGGTGATGCTGATGAACGACAGCTCGGGTTTGCCCGGTGGGCGGTAGCGGAGCGGGACGATCACGTCGGCCGCTGGCGGCGGGTGGGCTTCGCCGCCGGGGTATCCGGCCAGCTCATCGTGGAGTGTGGCCAGTTCCGGGTCGCCGGTGGTCTGGGCCTGGCGATGCAGGCGGGTGAGCAGGTGGCCACGCCACTCGGGCAGGTTGCCGATCCGCGGCGCCATGCCGTCGGGATGGAGGCTCAGCCGCAGTACGTTGACCGGCGGTTCAAGCAGGTGGGCGGCGGCGCCCTCGGTGAACAGCACGGTCGGGCCGTTGGCGTCCACGAGCTCCCAGTGCCGGTTAACGATCGAGGCGGGATACGGCTCGTGCCCCTTGAGCACTTGGGCCAGGGCCTGTTTGACGGCGGCCAGCTCCGGCGCGTCCAGGCCATGCTGGGGATAGGCGGGAGCGAAGCCGCCGGCCAGTAGCAACTGGTTGCGGTCCCGCAGCGGGACGTCCAGGTGCTCGGCCAGCCGCAGGATCATTTCGCTGGTCGGCTTGGCCCGGCCGGTCTCGACAAAGCTCAGGTGCCGAGACGAGACGTTGGCCTCGACGGACAGGTCGAGCTGGCTGAGATGGCGACGCTGCCGCCACTGGCGGAGCAGCTCTCCGGCGGTGGGAGCTGGGGTCATGTACGCCTCAGGACGTCGCGGCTTCGCGGCCGGAGCGGAGGAGGCAGTAGGTTACCGCTTCCTCCAGGGCGCGCCAGGAGGCGGCGATGATGTTCTCGTCGACGCCTACCGTGTTCCACGTCTCCCCGGTGCCGTCGCCGGACTGGATCAGCACGCGCGTGATCGCGCCGGTGCCATGGGTGCCTTCCAGGATGCGGACCTTGTAATCCGACAGCTCGAGCCGGGCCAGCTCGGGATAGAGCTGTTCGAGGGCGGCGCGCAGCGCCTTGTCCAGCGCGTTGACCGGCCCGTTGCCCTCGCCGACCGCGACCAGCCGCTCCCCCTTGGCGTGCAGCCGGACCGTCGCCTCGCTGGTCATCCGGTGGTCCGGGTGGCGCTCTACGATGACCCGCCACGACTCCACGGCGAAGTACTCGGTCTTGGAGCCGAGTTCGTTCCGGAGCAGCAGCTCGAACGACGCGTCGGCGGCCTCGAACGTGTAGCCACGGGCCTCGAGGTCCTTCACCCGGTCGGTGACCCGGCCGATCGTCTCGCGGTCACCGGACAGGTCGTAGCCCAGCTCACGGCCCTTCAACTCGACGGACGCGCGGCCGGCCATGTCCGACACCAGCATGCGCATGTCGTTGCCGACCAGCGCCGGGTCGACATGCTGATACAGCATCGGGTCCACCTTGATCGCCGAGGCGTGCAAGCCCGCCTTGTGGGCGAACGCGCTCAGCCCGACGTACGGCTGATGGGTGTCCGGCGACACGTTGGTGACCTCGCTGATCGCGTGGGCGATGCGGCTCATCTCGGCCATCCCGGAATCGGGCACGACCGGCCGGCCCTTCTTCAGCTGCAACCCGGCCACCACGCTGAACAGGTTCGCGTTCCCGGCCCGCTCACCGTAGCCGTTCGCCGTGCCCTGGACGTGGGTGACGCCCGCGTCAACCGCGACGAGGGTGTTAGCGACGCCGCAGGCCGTGTCGTCGTGGCAGTGAATGCCGAGACGGGCCCCGGTGACCGAAGCCACGGCCTGGACGATATCGCCCAGCTCGTTCGGCATCATCCCGCCATTCGTGTCGCACAGGGCGGTGAGGTCGGCGCCCGCCTCGGCGGCGGTGCGCACCACTTCGAGGGCGTAGCCGGGGTTCGACTTGTACCCGTCGAAGAAGTGCTCGGCGTCGAGGAACACGCGCTGGCCGTTTTCTCGCAGGTGGCGGACCGTGTCGGCGATCATGGCCAGGTTCTCGTCGAGCGTGGTGCGCAGCGCGAGAAGGACGTGCCGGTCGTGACTCTTGGCGACGAGCGTCACGACCGGCGCTCCGGAATCGCGCAGGGCGGCGACCAGGGGGTCATCGGCTACCTGCACGCCAGGCCGGCGGGTCGCGCCGAACGCGGCGAGCTGCGCGTGCTTCAGGCTGAGCTCTGTTTGAGCCCGCCGGAAGAATTCGGTGTCCTTCGGGATGGCACCCGGCCAGCCGCCCTCGATGAAGCCGACGCCGAGCTCGTCCAGCTCCCGTGCGATCGCGAGCTTGTCGGCCACCGTGAGGTTCAGGCCTTCTTGCTGCGCGCCGTCGCGCAAGGTGGTGTCATAAACGTGGAAGCTGTCGTCGAGCATCGGTATCTCTCTCCGCGAGGTTCGGGTTTGCTGGCCAAAACAAAAGACCCCTCGCGGAACGCGAGAGGTCTGCGCACTGGCTGCGGTGGTGCTCTAAGCTGCCAGTGCGCCTGCCGATAATGATGCGGCCGGACGTCACGGTGACAGTCTGCCACATGGTGACGTCCGGCCGCACATCGAATCTCAGAATGTGAGACTACTTCAGCAGACTTTGTGGATCCAGTTGAAGTGGTCGGTGTGGCGGCCGGTCTGGATGCCCAGCAGTTCCTCGCGGAGGCGGAGGCTGACCGGGCCGGGGGCGCCGTCGCCCACCAGCCATTCGCGGTCCTCTCCCTTGACCTTGCCGACCGGCGTGATCACCGCCGCCGTGCCGCAGGCGAACACCTCGGTCAGCTCGCCGGACGCACACTGCTCCTGCCACTGGCCGATGGAGATCCGGCCCTCCTCGGCGGCTATGCCGAGCTCGGGAGCGAGCTTGAGCAGCGAATCGCGGGTCACGCCGGGCAGCAGCGTGCCGGTGAGGCCCGGGGTGACGATCCTGTCCTTGCCGTAGACGAAGAACAGGTTCATCCCGCCCATTTCCTCGACCCAGCGGTGCTCCGCGGCGTCCAGCCAGACCACCTGGTCGCAGCCCTGCTCGACGGCCTGGCGCTGCGCGGTGAACGCCGCCGCGTAGTTGCCGCCGCACTTCACCGCGCCGGTGCCGCCGGGCGCGGCGCGCGTGTAATCCTCGGACAGCCACACCGTCACAGGCTTGACGCCGCCGGCGAAGTAGGAGGCCGCAGGCGAGGCGATCACGCAGAACAGGTACTGGCTTGACGGGTGGTTGACGCCGAGTCCGCGCTGGGTGGCGATCATGAACGGGCGCAGGTAGAGGCTGTTGCCCTCGGCCTGCGGTACCCAGTCACGGTCCTGGGTGACCAGCAGCTCCAGCGCGCGGATGAAGGTCTCCTCCGGTAGCTCCGGCATGGCCATCCGCCGCGCCGAACTGTTGGACCGGGCCGCGTTCGCCTCGGGACGGAACATCACGATCGACCCGTTGTCCTGCCGGTAAGCCTTCAGCCCCTCGAAAAATTCCTGAGCGTAGTGGAACACCGTCGTAGCGGGGTCCAGCGTGAGCGGGCCGTACGGCTCGAGGCGGGCGTCGTGCCAGCCGCGTTCGGCGTCCCAGCGGATGGTGACCATGTGGTCGGTGAAGACCTGGCCGAAACCCGGCGCGCGCAGCATCGCGTCACGCTCCGCCTCGGGTGTGGGATGATCTGAAGGGCGGATCTCGAAGTCAATCATCGTTCTGCGTTTCCTCCTCGCCCGCGCCGTTGCGGGCTGCCGTGGGCGAATATATCTGGGCCAGGTGCGGCCTTAGCCTGGGCCGCTCAGCCGGATACTCGCTCGGCGATGTCGTCGCCTATCTCCACGGTAGTGCGTGCCGCCCACGCGCCCTGACGTTCCAGCAGGTCATCGGCGACCGCCTGCTCGATCCTGGCGGCCGCGGCAGTCATGCCGAGGTGATCGCAGAGCATCGCCGCGGACAAGATCGCTGCTGTGGGATCGGCCTTGCTCTGCCCGGCGATGTCAGGCGCGCTGCCATGCACCGGCTCGAACATTGACGGCGCCGCGCCCTCGGGGTTGATGTTCCCGCTGGCCGCCAGGCCGATGCCGCCGGCCACGGCGGCGCCGAGGTCGGTCAGGATGTCGCCGAACAGATTGTCGGTGACCACCACGTCGAAGCGCTCTGGCTGGGACACGAAGAACATCGACGCCGCGTCGACGTGGCAGTAGTCCACCACCACATCGGCGAACTCCTTGGCCAGCGCGTCAACGGTGCGCTGCCACAGGTCACCGGCGTAGGTGAGCACGTTGGTCTTGTGCACAAGGGTGAGCTTGCGGCGCGGCCGCGCCAGTGCCTTCTCGAACGCGTACCTGACCACCCGCTGCACCCCGTGCCGCGTGTTGAGGCTCTCCTGGGTCGCGATCTCCTGTGACGTGCCCTTGCGCATCACGCCGCCGGCCCCGGCATACGGCCCCTCAGTGCCCTCGCGCACCACGATCATGTCGACCGACTCGGGCCGGGCGTTCGCGAGCGGGCTGCTCACACCGGCATACAGCCGGACCGGACGGAGGTTCACGTAGTGGTCGAGCTCGAACCTGATCCGGAGCAGCAGATTGCGCTCCAGGATGCCGCTCGGCACGCTGGGATCGCCGACCGCGCCGAGCAGGATCGCGTCGTGGTTCTTCAGCTCTTCGAGCACCGAGTCGGGGAGCGTCTCCCCGGTGCGATGCCAGCGCCGGGCGCCGAGATCGTAGGTGGTCTCGTCGATTTTCGTGCCGGGGGCGGCGGCGCGCAGCACCTTGAGCGCCTCGGCCACCACCTCAGGGCCGATACCGTCGCCGCCGATGACAGCAAGCCTGATGGCCTGCATAACTGAACCGTCTGAACCCATGCCAGAACCTTACTGGCGGATCGCGGTCACGGCGGCTTGGTCTGCCGCGTCGCCGCCGTTGTCCCTCCGGTCCAGGGCCACCTGGACCGCTCGCGTAGCCGGGTCCTGGTCCGGGTCCTGACCCTGGTTCTGGCCCTGGTCCTGGCCCTGGTCCTGGCCTGACGGGTCGTTACCGTCGCGAGGCGCGGGCGGCCGGGTCCTGGGGCCATCGGCACGGGCGTCCCAGGGATACATGTCGTACACGAGAATTACTCCTTTGTCCGTGACAGCGTTCAGCTTGGAATGGTTACTCGTCCTGGTCCAGCCAGGACATCAGGGGGCGCAGCCGGGCGCCGACCTGCTCGATCTGTTCGGCATGCTCGGCCTCGCGCCGCTTGAGGAAGTTCGGCTTGCCGGCGTCGAACTCCTCGACCAGCTCGCGAGCGAACGTCCCGTCCTGGACCTCGCCCAGGATGCGGCGCATCTCCTCGCGGGTCCGCTCGTTTACCAGCCGTGGGCCGCGGGTGTACCCGCCATATTCGGCCGTATCAGAGACGGACCAGTACATCTTGGAGATGCCGCCCTCGTACATCAGGTCCACGATCAGCTTCATCTCGTGCAGGCACTCGAAGTACGCCGCCTCCGGCTGGTACCCGGCCTCGACCAGGGTGGCGAAGCCGGCCTTGATCAGCTCGGCGATGCCGCCGCAGAGCACGGCCTGCTCACCGAACAGGTCGGTCTCGGTCTCCTCGGCGAACGTGGTCTTCAACGCGCCGGCGCGGGTCCCGCCGATGCCCTTCGCATAGGACAGCGTCAGCGGCCATGCGTTCCCGGTCGCGTCCCGCTCGACGGCGACCAGCACCGGCACGCCGCGGCCCTGGGTGAACTGCCGGCGGACGAGGTGTCCGGGCGCCTTGGGCGCGACCATGCACACGTCCACCCCCTCCGGCGGGTCAATCAGGTCGTACCGGATGTTCAGGCCGTGCGCGAAGAAGAGGGCATCCCCGGGAACCAGCGCCGGCGCGATCGCCTCCGCGTACACCGCGCGCTGAAGGTGGTCCGGGATCAGCACCATGATGAGGTCGGCTTCCTCGCACGCCTGCGCCGGGGTGAGCACCCGCAGCCCGTCGCTGGCCGCCTTCTCCCGGCTCGCCGATCCCTCGGGCAGCCCGACGCGGACGTCCACCCCCGAGTCGCGGAGCGAGAGCGCGTGCGCGTGCCCCTGACTGCCATATCCCAGCACCGCCACGTGGCGCCGCTGAATGATCGACAGATCAGCGCTGTCGTCGTAAAAGATCTCTGCCACTGTTCTCCTTGTATTTCGGTTAAGCGCTGCGTTCGACGGGGCGGAGCGCGCGGTCGGTGATGGAGCGTCCGCCGCGACCGATGGCGACCATCCCGGATTGAACGAGTTCCTTTATCCCGAACGGCTCTAGCATCCGGATCAGGGCATCGAGCTTGTCGCGGTTTCCGGTCGCCTCGATGGTGATCACGTCCAGGGCCACGTCCACGACCTTGGCACGGAACAACTGGACGGTCTCGAGCACCTTCGACCGTGACTCCGTGTCCGCCCGGATCTTGATCAGGATCAGCTCGCGCTGCACCGTGGCCCCGGGTTCGAGCTCCACGATCTTGAGCACGTTGATGAGCTTGTTGAGCTGCTTGGTGACCTGCTCGAGCGGATGCTCCTCGCAGTTGACCACGATCGTAATCCGGGACAACTCGGCGTGCTCGGTCGGGCCGACCGCGAGCGAGTCGATGTTGAACCCGCGCCGCGCGAACAGCCCGGCGATCCGGACGAGCACGCCCGGTTTGTTCTCGACGAGAACCGAGAGCGTATGCCTACTCATCGCTGAGCCCTCCCCAGTCGGGCGCCATACCGCGGGCGTGCTTGATGTCATCGTTCGAAGTCCCGGCCGCGACCATCGGCCACACCATCGCATCGCGGTGCACGATGAAGTCCACCACGACCGGCCGGTCGTTGATGGCCATGGCCTGCTCGATCACCCGGTCCACGTCGTCGTGCTGCTCGCAGCGGATGCCGACGCAGTCGTACGCCTCGGCGAGCTTGACGAAGTCCGGGATCCGGGTGCCCTGCGGGGCGTCCTCAGACTTGGGCGCCGCGTGCAGGGTCGTGTTGGAGTAGCGCTCGTTGTAGAACAGCGTCTGCCACTGGCGGACCATGCCGAGACTGCCGTTGTTGATGACGGCGATCTTGACCGGGATGCCCTCGATCGCACAGGTGGCCAGCTCCTGGTTCGTCATCTGGAAGCAGCCGTCGCCATCGATCGCCCACACCGTCTTGTCCGGCACGCCGTACTTGGCGCCCATCGCGGCCGGCACGGCGAAGCCCATCGTGCCGAGCCCGCCGGAGTTGATCCAGGTACCGGGGTACTCGTAGTCGATGAACTGAGCCGCCCACATCTGGTGCTGGCCGACGCCTGCCACGTACACCGCGTCCGGCCCGGCGATCTTGCCGATCCGCTCGATCACGTACTGCGGGGCCAGCGTGTCGTCGCCCGGGTTGTCGTAGCCCAGCGGGTACTTGGTCCGCCACTGGTCGAGCTGGATCCACCAGTCCGCGTGGTCGCCCTTGCGGCCCTGCTCGTGCTCGGCCTTGATGGCCGCGACCAGGTCGGTGATCACCTCGCGGCAGTCGCCCACAATCGGCACGTCAGCCCGCCGGTTCTTGGAGATCTCGGCCGGGTCGATGTCCGCGTGCACGATCAGCGCGCCCGGGGCGAACGTGTCCAGCTTGCCGGTCACCCGGTCGTCGAACCTGGTGCCCAGCGCGACGATCAAATCGGACTTCTGCAGCGCGCCGACCGCCGCCACCGTGCCGTGCATGCCCGGCATGCCCAGGTGCTGCCGGTGCCGGTCAGGAAACGCGCCACGCGCCATCAGCGTGGTGATCACCGGGATGCCGGTCAGCTCCGCGAGCTCGGCCAGCTGAGCGGCGGCCCCGGCCTTGATCACCCCGCCGCCGACGTAGAGCACCGGACGCTTCGACTCGGTCATCAGGCGGGCGGCCTCGCGCACCTGCCGGGCGTGCGGCCTGGTCACGGGGTGATAGCCGGGCAGGTCGAACTGCACCGGCCAGGCGAATTCGGTTGTCGCCTGCATGGCGTCCTTGGCGATGTCCACCAGGACGGGTCCGGGACGGCCGGTGGACGCCACGTGGAACGCCTCGCCGATGGTCCGCGCGATGTCCTCCGCCTTGGTCACGAGGAAGTTGTGCTTGGTGATCGGGATGGTGATCCCGGAGATGTCCGCTTCCTGGAAGCCGTCAGTGCCGATGAGGTTGGTCGACACCTGGCCGGTGATCGCGACGATCGGCACCGAGTCCATGTACGCGTCGGCGAGCGGCGTGACCAGGTTGGTCGCGCCGGGTCCGCTGGTCGCCATGCACACCCCGACCTTGCCGGTGGCCTGGGCGTATCCGGTAGCGGCATGCCCCGCGCCCTGCTCGTGCCGGACCAGGATGTGGCGGATCACGGTGGAGTCCATCAGCGGGTCGTAGGCCGGCAGGATCGCGCCGCCCGGAATGCCGAACACCACATCGGTCCCGACCCGTTCCAGGGCGTGCACCAGCGCCTGGGCGCCGGTTATCCGCGCCTTGCCCGGGCCGACCGTGGCCGATGGCGGGACGGCGGTGGCCTGGGGGCTGGCCTGCGGCGGACGGGGCTGGACGTACGACTTGGCCGGCTCGGACTGGGGCTGAGTGTGCGGCCGGACCGGCGGGTGGGGTTGGGCCTGGGGCTGCGCGTGGGCGCGGGCAGCCAGGTCGCGCGGAGTGGGCGCCGCCGCACCAGCGGGCGCGGCGGTCCCAGCTGGTTCCGGAGGCCTGGCGCCGTTACGGCCCGTTGTCTCGGTCCTCGGCTCG
>Ga0213881_10000120_pt1 | contig 63075 bp, 47 predicted proteins | sample BarmaccoBMER_R08_FD_160104 | JGI IMG/M metagenome (GOLD analysis project Ga0213881, IMG submission 160104) | Barbacenia macrantha exposed rock microbial communities from rupestrian grasslands, the National Park of Serra do Cipo, Brazil - ER_R08 ...
CACGATAAACCGGCGCCCGCTCACGATAAACCGGCGCCCGCTCACGATAAACCGGCGCCCGCTCACGATAAACCGGCGCCCGCTCACGATAAACCGGCGCCCGCTCACGATAAACCCGCGCCCGCTCACGATAGGCCGGCGGCCGCTCACGATAAAACCGGCGACCAACGTCGTCGTTGATCGACGTCAGGATGAGCTTGACCGTCAGGCTCTTATGGCTCGCGTTGAATTCATTGACCAGTTTCTGGGCCAGTGTCTTGGATACGGCCCGCGCCCAGAACTGGACCGTCGCGTTGCCGGTGGAGGTGCTGCTCTTCGGGGCCGCCGCCGACGGACCCGGCGACCCCGAAGACGCGCACCCGGCGGCGGCCAGGAGTGCCCCCGGCCGCCGCGGCGCCAACGTGTATCTGTCTATTCAAGCTTCATATTGCTCTGGCCTTCTCTCGCTATTTACGTCAATGAGATTCTGGTCAGGAACTCGCGGGGATGCTGGGGACGACCCACTGGATCATGCCGTATGAAGCGGGGCCGCTGTCCAGCGCGACGCGCAGCTTGGTCGTGGTCACGGAGCCGAACGTGACATGGTTGAATGTGTCGTCCGCCGCGTTGTAAGCACTGGGGTTCGGCACGTCGACGAAGGCGGTGCCGTTCCAGTACTGGATCGTCCAGGACGTTGGCAGCCGCAACCCGCCACCGTCGTCGGCGAAGTAGACGTCGCTGCCATTGGTCGTGACCGGGGAGCTCCAGTCCAGTTCGACCCACTGGGTGCCCTGCTGCGGCCAGCAGCCCCAGTACGGGGTGAGGTTGCTGTCGTCGCTCGACTGGACCGGGTAGATGCCATTGTTGATCGCGGACACCGACGTCCATGGCGATGTGTACGAAGCCGACGCTGTCGCGGTCAGCGCCAGGTCGGTGGCGCCGGCCGGCAACGGCAGCGGCGGCTGCGCGTGCACCCACTGTTCCGCCGAAGCGCTGCCGGAGGCGCTGTCCGGTGCGGCGTAGCTGGCGTTGATCACCACGCCCGCGCCGCCGTTGGCCTTGGCTGCCGGGGTGATCTTCCAGGTCACGGTCTGCGTCTGGCCGGGTGTCAGGGTCGCGAAGCTGGTCGGGCTGGTCGTGGTGGCGGTCCAGCCAGACGGGGTGCTCAGTGACAGCTTCACATTGGTGAGATTCGTGTGGCCGTCGTTGGTGACGGTGGTGGCTGCCGTGGTCGGCACGCCCGACGTCAGCGTCGGCTGAGCGTGCTGGCCGGGTACCGTGCTGGCCGTCTCGACGGTGAGCGCCGGCCGCGCCGAGTCGCCAAGCTGTATCACGGCTTCCCGCCCGTCCATGGTGACGGTGTGCGTGGCCGGATCGTACCGGCCGCCTTCGACGTCCCGCACGCCCGCGCTGGCGAACGCGGGGAGCTGGACCTGGACGTCGTTCGTGGGGACGGCCCCGGTCAGCATGACGGCCACGGCGTGATCACCGCGGGCCTGGATCCGCACCCCGTACGTGGCCCGGCGCCCGGAACGAACGTCGTAGGACGCGGTGAGGTTGTCGACCGCCACGGTCTGACCTTGGGTGAGCCACGCGTCCGGGACGCCCCGGCCGACGTACAGCACCGTGCCGCCATCCGGGGTCCGCCCGGTCGCGGCCAGCGATTCGAGCAGGGTCTGGGTCTGGCCCGCCATCGGCCAGGCGTACGGAACCGCGCCGAACTCCGGTGCGGCGTGGCTGCCCTGCCACGGGTTGTTCGGATCGGGCGCGGATCCGTTGGCCTCCCACCAGGCGTTCGGGCCGCCGGTCGTGGTCGCGATCTGCCACGCGTAGCTGGTGATCGGCAGGTCGCGGTACTGATCGCCGTACAGCGCCGCCGCGGCATACCCGGTGTTGAGCGCGACGCTGTAACCGGTGTAGGCACCGAAACTCGGGTATGGCACGCCGGTGCCGTTGAGCCGGGAGAAGCCCATTTCGTACAGGTTGTCGGTCTGCGCCGGGTCGCCGAGTACGCCGTTCAGCGTGCCGCCCTGCAGCAGAACGTCCCACACGTTCTCGCCCCACAGCGCCTGGGACGCCCAGTTCGCGTCGTTCGGGGCGCCGCACCGGTCGGCGCTGACCGGCTGGTTCACCTCACAGGGCAGGAAGTCGAAGTTGTTAGCGCTCTCATTGGCGGCGAGGCCCTTGTTGGTGGCGTTGAGCAGGTTGGTGTACGCCGTCGCCGCCCACTGCGCTTCGGCGCTGTCGCCGATCCGGCCGGCGATGTAGCGGTACGCGGCCAGCCCGGCCAGCGCCGTCTCGTCGTCGAACAGCCACACGCCACCCGAGTCATTGTCGAAGGAGGACTGCAGGTAGCCCGTGCTCGAGTCGAGCTGGGCCAGGTAGTCGGTGTGCATCAGGGTGTAAAGACTGGGACCCCATTGGCTGGGCGCGCTCGCGTCGTCGTGGAAGTACGTCTTGACGAACGTCGTGTCATTGGTGGCCTGCAGGTAGTCGGCCCACGCGACCGGGGTGCGCCACGGGCCGTCCCAGTACCAGTTGGCGCCCTTCTCGTCGAAGTTCGGGTCCTCCGAGATCCGTCCGTCCAGCAGCAGGTTCTGCGCGTCGGTGAAGTCGCCGAGCTCGAACCGGTTGGCCATGATGCCGGGCAGGTCGTGGTTGAGCAGCCAGTCGTAGTTGTTCGCGCCAGAGAACGGCGCGTCACCCGACTGCACGATCCGGGTGTAGACGAACGCCGCCTTGTAGGCGTTGCCAAGTGCCGTGCCCGGGTTGGCCAGGTTGTTGGTGTTCGGCAGCGGGACGTTCGGCAGCGTCAGCCGCGGGATCACGGACAGGCGATCGTTCCAGTAGTCCCGCATCTGCCGGAAGGCCTGGTTGTACGTCGGTATCTGCGCGGCTGTCACCGTAGGCAAAGCATTTCCGCTGCCGAAGGTGTCGACCGCCGCGGCATAGTCGTCGGTTTCCGAGGCGCCGGGCGCCAGCGAGTCCGGCTGGCTGGCCAGCGTCACCAGCCCGGATCCGGTGGCGCCGGGGTCCACGGTCACCGTGCTGGTGCCGGTGTTCTTCGCCGTGACGCGCGTGTACACGACCTCGACCGGGCTCCCGCCGATGGTCACCTTGTCGGCGAAGTCGGTGATCGTGGCACTAACGCCGTTCCTGGTGAAGGACGTGGTCAGCGCGGGCAGGTAGCCGTCGGCCATGGTCCACTGGACCGAGCCGGCGGCCGGTGCCTGGCCCGACGCCAAGCCGTAGGTGTAGATGCCGAAGCTGTACATCGCCCCGCAGTACGTGGTGCCGCGCTGGGCGTAGTGGACTGGCACCCCGCGGGCGAAGTAGGAGCCGGACAGGTAGGCGAACGGCGCATACCAGTTGCCCTCCCAGCCGATGACCGACTGGTCCGCGAACCCGAACCCGTTCGGATCCGAAGGCACCGGGAAGTTCGTCCCGTAGCTCTGCGGCAGGCTGGAGTCGTGGCAGGAGTTGACCGGTAGGTTCGGCGGCGGCTGATACGTGCCGCTGGCCGCCGGTGTGGATGCGGATGCGGCGCTTGGGGAGGCGGTGGCCGCCGACGCAGCGGGCGTGGCAACCGCGAGCGCGGCGACAACGGATGCTGCGATGATCAGCCGGCCCATTTTCACGTGCGATTCCTTCACGACTTCCTCGTCACGTAGGCATGTGTGGGGACGCGCCGCCGACGGGTGGCGGGCAGGGGACGAGAGACGCGGGAACTCCGCGTCAGCGGGCTTCTCGCCAGGGGCAGGACATCAAGGAAATCCTTTGCCTTCTCAAGTTAGAAACGTGCGAGCCGCACGTCAACCCCCCGCGCCAAGCAAAACCAGCACGTGCCCGCACCCCCGTCCACTCATCCAAATTCACGATCTATCACGAACGAACGGTGGCTTAACCCCCATGACCAGCCAATACGTGACAAAGCCAGGCCATAGCCAGCGCGAACCCCTCCTGCGAGCCCCGGCCGCCAGGGAAAATCCTCGCGCCCGCGCCCGACTACCACAGATAGTAGTCGTTCAGTTACGATATGCTCGCCCATGTCGCCGGGGGCCCACGGTGCCGTCCTCGCCACCATGCGCCGCGCTGTGGCGAACTCAGATGAAGCGGCCGCCGCGAGCACACCGATGGGGCCATCGGTGCCGCCATTCAAGGCAATTTGTCCGATTCGAGCGTGCCGATGGCACCATCGGTGCCGGCCCCGAGTCGTTATACGCGCGGACTCAGCCTCCGCTGGACTCGCGTACTACGAGGCGGCATGGGACGGTGTGCACGCCATGCGCGGGATCTCCGCTGATGCCGGCCAGCAAATATCCAGCCGCTACCCGCCCGACCTCTTCCAGGCACATGTCGACGCTGGTCAGCGGCGGTAGCGCGCCGAGTGCCATCGGGGCCCAGTTGTCGAAGCCGACCAGGGCCACGTCCTCCGGAATGCGCCGCCCCACGGCGCGGAGGGTGTCCGCGACGCCCCGGGCGATCTGGTCGCTGCCGCAGAAGATCGCATCCGGTCGGTCGGCGAGCAACTGGCCGGCCGCCTCGCGGCCCCAGCGCTCGGTCCACTCCCCGTACCGGGTGTGCCCGCATGGCTCCACGCCGGCCGCCAGAAGCGCCGCCGCGAAACCTCGCGCGCGCAGCCGGGCGTTGAGGAACCGTTCCGGCCCGGTGATGTGCGCGATACGGCGTCGCCCGATGGCTAGCAGGTGCTCGGCGGCCAGCCGCCCGCCGCCCTCGTCGTCGGGCAGCACGGCCGGGCCGTGTCCGTTGGCCGGCTGGGTCATCGCGTACACGACCGGGATTCCGGGCCCGGTCCGCACCGGCGCCCGTGGCTCGATCCGCCGGCCGGCCACGATCAGGCCGTCCACCCGGCGCGCGGCCAGCATCTCGACGTAACGCTCCTCGCGTTCCGGATCGTCGCGCGTATCACACATGAACACCGATATCTGGCCGATGCCGAGGGCGTCTTCGGCACCGAGCATGACGGGAATGCTGAACCGGCCGAAGCTGTCAGTGGTGATCAAGCCGACGGTGTACGAGCGGCCGGCCAGCAGGGCCTGGGCGAGCGTGTTCGGCGCGAATCCGAGTTCCTGAGCCGCCGCAGCGACGCGTTCCCTGGTCTCGGCGCGGAGCTTGCCCTGTCCATTGAGTGCCTTCGACGCGGTGCCGATGGAAACTCCAGCCGCTGCCGCCACGTCTCTGATGGTCGCCCGCCTCATGTTTGCCTCCCTGATACCAAGGATTACCCGTGGCAGGCTGTTGACGTAGTCAGGCCGAGACTCTAGCCTACGGTGCTATTCTAGGAAAACCTATTCCTCAATTGGGAGTGTGCGCTCTGCATTCGCCGGATAAGTCATCGGAAACCGCATCGGTCATGGCCAGCTCCCATGCCGAGCACGAACAGCCGGACACCCCTACAGGGTCGGCCCTCCCGCCCGGTGAGCCGGCCGCTCAGTCCGGCAGACCAGCGGCCGCCGCCGGTGAGCCGGCGGCCGCGCCCGGCAAGCCCGGCAAGCCCGGCGGCCCTGCCGTCCCCACCGCCTCCGCGCGGGGGGCGCAGCGTCCGCTGGCCGAGGAAGCCGCCCAGCTGACCGAAGGCACGCTGCACGACTGGCAGCGCCGCAACGCGTCAGCCAGCATGCCGCTCGCACTCCGCCAGCTGGTGGTGGCCGGCAACCTGGACAACGTTCGCCTCGCCATAGCCACGGCCGGGTCCAGGATCCAAGCGGCCAGAACCCCGGCCACGGTCGGAGCGATCTCCGTCGACGTCGCCACCGCGGACGGCGCTCCGGCCGATGGGGACGGCCGCAGGCCCCGCCAGCTCGGCCCGGTCGATCCGCTGCCTGGCCTGGGTTACCGCGGCCCCGTCTTCATGGACTCCGACATCTACAAGACCCTGGAGGCCATCGGCTGGGAGCTGGCCCACGGCCCCGAGCCAGCCCTCGCTGACTTCGCCGCCTCCACGATCGACCTCCTGCGGCAGGCCCAGCAACCCGACGGTTACCTGAACTCCTACGTCCAGGCCAGCGGCGAGCCCCGCTACGCCCGGCTGGCCTGGAGCCACGAGATGTACTGCGCCGGCCACCTCATCCAGGCCGCGATAGCCATGCGCCGCGGCACCGGCGACACCAGCCTGCTGGACATCGCCACGCGACTCGCCGACCATCTGGTCCGCGAGTTCGCTGACAAGGAGAACGGCCTGGATGGCCACCCGATCATCGAAACCGCGCTCACCGAACTCTATCGCGAAACCGGCACCGAAAGCTATCTTAGCCTAGCACAACAGTTCGTAGACCAGCGCGGCCACGGCCTGGCCGGCGATTCCGGTCTGGGCCGCCGCTATCTCCAGGACCACATGCCGGTCCGCGAGGTGCCCAGCGAGGTCGGTCACGCGGTCCGCGCGCTCTACCTCGAGGCGGGCGTTACCGATGTGGCGACAGAGACCCACGACGATGAGCTGCTCCAGTCCGCGATCCGCCGCTGGGATGACATGGTCGCCACCAAGACGGCCCTGACCGGCGGAAACGGTTCGCGGCACGTGGACGAGGGGTTCGGTGACCGGTTCGAGCTGCCTCCGGACCGTTCGTACAACGAGACCTGCGCCGCGATCGCCAGCTTCCAGTGGAGCTGGCGGCTGCTGCTGGCCACCGGCGACGCCAAGTATGCCGATCACATGGAGCGCGTGCTGTACAACGGCTTCGCCGGCGCCGTGAGCTCCATGGGCGATCGCTTCTTCTACGTGAACCCGCTCCAGCGCCGCGAAGATCATTTCGAGAAGGACGACCCCGGGCGCCGCCGGGTCTGGTTCAATTGCGCCTGTTGTCCGCCCAACATCATGCGACTTCTCGCCTCACTCGAGCATTATCTCGCCACGACGGCCGCCGATGGCAGCACGCTGTACGTCCACCAGTACGCCGGCGCCCGGATCGCAGGTGCAGGCCTCGACCTCGAGCTGACCACCGATTATCCCTGGTCGGGTCTGGTTACCGTCCGTGTCAAGGCCGCGCCGTCGACCGCGCGCGGCCTGGCACTGCGCATCCCCGACTGGAGCGCCAGCACCAGCTTCAAGATAAACAATTTCAGCGAACGTTCTGTGGCTCAGCACACCGGCTACCTGCTCCTGCACCAGGAGTGGCGCCCCGGTGACGAGATCACCCTGCATCTGGACATGACGCCGCGGTGGACGTATCCGGATCGCCGGGTTGACGCGGTGCGGGGTTGCGCGGCGATCGAACGCGGCCCGCTCGTCTACTGCTTCGAGCAGGCCGATCAGCTCGTCCGCCTCGATGAACTGGCCGCTCGCCCGGGTACGAGGCTCACCGAGCGTGAGGTCACGCTCGACGGGATCGGCCGCACGATCCAGATCAGCGCCCCCGGCCGGCACCTGCCGCCCGCGGCGGAGTCCACTGTGCCCAGGATCTCGGCCGTCGCGATCCCTTACTTCCAGTGGGACAACCGGGGCCCGGGTGGTATGCGCGTCTGGATTCCCGGCGCCTAACGCCCGATCGCGAGCCCGCTGTCCGGGTCGAAGAAGTGCAGACGCGCGGTGTCGACCGTAAACGAGAGGCGTTCACCGGCCCGTACCGGAACCCGTGAGTCCACCCGGGCCACCCCGTTCGGGACGCCGGTGGCGAGCAGCCCCTCGTCCTGCCCGGCCGTTCCCGCGCCGCCGAATGGCGTCGCGTCGATCGAGAAGTACGCGTGCTGTTCGTCGCCGAGCATCTCCACGAGCCGCATGTCGGCGGTCAGCGTGCCGCGTGCGCCGGCCGACGCCGTGGTGAGGTCCTCGGGCCGGATGCCCACGATCACCTTGCGCCCCTGGTGACCGGCGAGACGCGTGCCTGCCTCAGGCATCTCCAGCCGCTGCGAGCCGAGGGCCAGCGAACCATCCGATGACACTCCCGCCTCGTACAGGTTCATCTCCGGCGAGCCGATGAACGTCGCGACGAACAGGTTGGCCGGCCGTTCGTACAATGACCGCGGCGTGCCGTACTGCTGCAGCACGCCGTCCCGCATCACGGCGACACGGTCTCCCATCGTCATCGCCTCGGTCTGGTCGTGCGTGACGTACAGCGTCGCGGCGCCTACGGACTGGTGTACCCGCAGCACTTCGGCGCGCATCTGCACGCGCAGCTTCGCGTCAAGGTTGGACAGCGGCTCGTCCATCAGGAACACCGAAGGCTCCCGGACGATCGCCCGGGCCATCGCCACCCGCTGCCGCTGACCTCCGGACAACTGGCGCGGTTTCCGCGTCAGCATTTCCGACAGGCCCACGATAGACGCGGTCGCTACGATGCGCCGATGTCGTTCGTCCTTATGGACCTTCTTGTTTTCCAGGGCAAAGCCGATGTTCTGATACACGGTCAGGTGCGGATACAGCGCGTAGTTCTGGAATACCATCGCCACATCGCGGCTCCGCGGTGACACGTTGTTGACCACGCGCCCGTCAAAGGCCACCGAGCCCGATGTGATGGACTCCAGGCCGGCCACCATGCGCAGCGCCGTGGTTTTTCCGCACCCGGACGGGCCGACCAGCACGACGAATTCGCCGTCGGCGACCTCGAGGTCAAGGGCCGATACGGCTGTGACGCCGGTCGCGAAGACCTTCGTCAGTTTCTCCAACGTAATGGCGGACATATTCAGCGCTCTCCTTAGCCGGCGCAGGGCGTCCCTAGTTGGCCACGCTGCCGAGTAGCAGGCCGCCGCGCCAGTAACGCTGCAGCAGCGCGAACAACGCGATCATCGGGATGATCGTGATGAGACCACCCATCACGAGCAGCGGGAACAGGTTGGTGTCCCCGGAATTGCCGGCGTGCTGCAGCCACAGTCCCATCCCGACCGTCGTCGGGAACAGGTTGTTGGTGCTGAAGATGATCAGCGGCAGGATGTAATTGTTCCAGGTCCCCGCGATCGACAGCAGCAGCACCGTCATAAGCCCGGGCACCATCAGTGGCAGCGCGACCCGGAAGAAGATCCGCACCTCGGACGCTCCGTCTATGCGCGCCGCGTCGAGCAGTTCGCGCGGGATCGACAATTCCACATAGGTACGCATCAGGTACAGCCCGACAGGCGTGACCATGGACGGCATGATCATGCCCCAGATCGAATTGATCAGATGCACCTTTGCGTACACCAGGTAAAGCGGCACGGCCACCAGCGTGATCGGGACAAGGAGCCCGGCGATGATAACCGCGAAGAACAGCCTGGAGCCGCGGAATTCGAACCGGGCGAACCCGTACCCGCCCAGCGCGGCGAGCACGGTAGCGCCGACGCCGGCGACCACCGAGTACAGCACGGTGTTGTAGAACCAGTGCGAATAGGTACCGTCGCCGTCCACGTCACGGAACAGGTTCCCGAACGTGTGGAAGAACTCGAAAGGCCGCGCGAACCAGAAACCGAACGACTGGAAGATGTTGGCCTGCGTCTTGGTGGAGTTGATGACGATCCACACGATCGGGATCAGCGTGAAGACGGCGAAAAGCACGCAGCACGCGGTCAGTAGCGGAATGGTCCCGCGCTTCAGCCCGTAAAGCTCCACCGGAATGGCGGCGTCGCGTTCCTCCAGTCGCTCGCGACGCTTTCGTTCCCGCCTTGATTCCTCCGCGCCAAGGCCTCGCTGCGCTCGGCCGGCTTGGGGCCACGGCGGGAACCGCCGCCCCTTCGGGACGGCAACCGTCGCGGCAGCTCGCTCGCGCTCGCTCATGATTCCTCCGCGCCAAGGCCTCGCTCGCGCTCGCTCATCCGAACTCCCTCCTGCGATTGCGGAAGGCCAGCGAAGTGACCGATATCGCGATGATGACGAAGGCCAGGACCACCGCCATCGCGGCGCCGAGCTGATATTCACCGTTGGAAATCGCCGTGTTGTAGATGTCGATGACCGGGGTATAGGTGTTGGTTACCACGCCGGCTTGATAGCTGTTCAGGATTGTCGGCTCGATGAACAACTGCATGGCGCCGATCGTGTTGATGAAGATAAGCATGATGATGGCTGGCCGGACCAGCGGCAGTTTGATCCGCAGGATGATCTTCCACAGCGGCGTGTCGTCCAGGATCGCGGCCTCTATCAGATCACGCGGCACCGACTTCAGCGCGGTGTAGAGGATGATGCAGTTGTAACCCGTCCATTCCCAGATGGCGATGATGATGATCGACGGGACCATCAGGTTACCTGACAGCCAGTTGAAATTGTGGAAGCCGATGGAGTTCATCAGCCGGTTGAACGGCCCGTAGTTGGGATCGAACAGGAAGCCCCACATCACCGAGGAAACCACGATCGGAACCGCGAACGGGACGAAGTAGATGGCGCGGAAGACCCGGCCCCACTTCGCCACGCCGAGGTCAAAGGTCGTGGCGAAGAAGAAAGCGATCGCGAGCATGACCGGGATCTGAATGCCGCCGAAAATGACTACCCGGATGACGCCGCCCCAGAACGGTCCGGATTTCAGCACGGTCGAGTAGTTGGCGAAGCCGCTGAATGTGGTCCCGCCGATGAGCTTGGTGGTGTAGAGGCTCTGGTAGATGGCGTAGATCAGCGGCACCACCATGAACAGCGTGTACACGATCATGAACGGCGTCACGAACGCCAGCCCGCTCCGGCCGCGTCGCCGGGCGTAAGCCGAGCGCCGGCGGCCGGGCGCCCGGCGCGCCGCTGTTTCGCGACGCGCCGGGGCGATGACTTCCGTCGTACTAGACATAACCGGATGTGACCCCTCAGGTGCTGACGTTGAAGCCCTGGGACTTGGCGTACGAGACCTCCGCCTGCTGGAAGGCCGCGAACGCCTGGGCCAGGGTTTCCTTGCCGGTCATGACCGCGCCGAAAGTAGTCGCGCCCTGGTTGAGCACCTGCGTCATGAACGGAGGCCAAGGCGTCTGCGGGATGCTGAGAGCGCCCGCGGAGAACACCTGGTTGGGCTGCGAGCTACCGGAGATCGGGTAGGCCAGCGCCTTGAACGACGAGGACTGAAGCGTCGGGAGGTAGGTCGGGAACAGCGAGGACGGCGGGGTCTTCACGATGTTCCAGGACTGGTCGGTCGCGGTCAGCCATTCGGAGAACTCGGCGGCCTCTTTCGGGTGCTTGGACTGGCTGAAGACGGGGTACGTGGACCCGCCCCAGTCCGCGCCCACGCTCGAACCAGCGGACCACTGTGGTAGCGCGGACGCCCGCCACTGCCCCATGGACTGCTTGACATCAGGGGCGAAGTACGACGGTGCCCAGGCCGAATAGATCGCCGCACCGATCGTCCCGGTATCCATGGCGGTGAGTTCCCCGGTGCTGAGGTCGGTGATCGTCGCGACCGCGTGGCTGTCGATCAGCGGCTGCCAGAACGTGGCGAACTTCTCCTGGGCCGGGCCGGTCCAGTTGATCGTCAGGTTGGCGCCGCCGCTGTACTGGAACGGCCACGCTCCGGCCTGGCTCATCATGTCCATCAGCCACTGCGGGTCGTTGGCCGGGAAGTCGATGAGGTAGGCCTTAGGGTTCTGCTGGTGCAGCTTGGTGGCGTCCTGCGCCAGTTGTGCCCACGTGGTGGGTGGCGTGATGTGGTACTTCGAGAGCACCTGCTGGTTGTAGTAGAAGCCCATCGGGCCGAAGTCGCTGGGCATGGCGTAGACGCCGCTGCCCTGGCTGACCTGGGACCATGCCCAGCTGGCGAAGTTGCTCTTGTAGTTGTTGGCGCCGTAGGGGACGAGATTGACCAGGTAGTGCTGGATCTCGTAGGAGGGGAGCAGGTCGAACTCGACCTCGGCCACATCCGGGGCGCCGGTGCCGGCCTTCAGCGCGTTGTCCAGCGGCACGTATTCGCCGGTGCCCGCGCCGGGGTCTTCCAGCGTGACGCAGATGTTCGAGTGGGTGGCGTTGAACTGGTTGACCGCGCGGCTCATGCCCGGCACCCAGGCCCAGAACGTCAGGTGGGTTGCGCTGGAAGAGCAGTTCGCGCCGGCCAGGACGCTCGCGGACGGGCTGGCGGAGGCGCTCTTGCCGCCGCCGCTGCTACTGCTACTGCCGCCGCTGGGGGTGCTGCTACCACTACTGCTGCAGGCGGCTAGCAGCGACACGGCGGATATTCCTGCTAGAACCGGCCACATATGCCGGAATCTCGTTCTCATTTTTCGCTGGACTCCTCATACTCAGTCATCGGCCAGATCCCCTTCGATGACGGTGAAAGACCGGGGCGGTAGTGTGACCACCACCCGTCCGTCCTTCGCCGCTACAGACCCCTGCTCCAGGCTTGCCGCCTCCACGCCGGGCAGCACTCGGGATTTATTCGAACTTTCTGCGGTTACGGTTCTGATCGATGCCTCGCCCTCGAGCGCGTAGTCGCGGACGATGAGCTCGACCGTTTCCGGCTCCTCCGGACTCCGGTTGACCAGCGTCAGCGCGATCCGCCGGCGGTGAGCGTTAACAGTGGCAGCGGCGTCGACCAGCGTGAACGGCCCGAGGTCGGAAACGCGGTGCGGCCAGCGGCTCGGGCCGGCTGACAGTTCCGCGTCGACGACCGGCCCGCTGACGTGCACATCCACCGCGACCTCCAGCGCGGCCTGCGCGTGCAGCAGGACCGGGTACCAGATCGGCTGTACGGTAGCGGTTTCCGGCGTGGTCACGATCGGCGCGATGGCATTCACCATTTGTGCCAGGTTGGCCATCCGGACCCAGTCGCAGTTGCGGACGAAGATGTTCAGGTAGGTGGCCACGGCCAGCGCGTCGGTGAAGTCGTATCGTTCCTCGAGCGCGCCGGTCATGTTGCGGTACCAGACGTTCCATTCGTCGTAGGCGATCCGCGGCGGTGTGGCCAGCTTCTGCCGGTAGGCCGCGCGGCGGAGCAGGGAGCGGGCGCAGTCGATGGCCCGCTCGGCCTGATGGGGCGCCAGGACGTTCGTCCAGTAGTCCTCGCTGCCGGTGTAGATGTGCAGCGAGTGGTAGTCGGTGAGCCCGGCCATCCCGTCGATGACCACGCGGTCCCATTCGTTCCAGCCGTTCATTCCGCAGCTCACCAGCTTGGCGCCCGGGTCGAGCATCCGGATCGCTCGCGCCCACCGCGTGGCCTCGCGGACGTACTCGTCGGCGGACAGGGCGCCGACCTGCCAATCGCCGTACATCTCGTTGCCCAGGCCCCAGTAGGTGACCCGCCACGGCTCGTCGCGGCCGTTGCGACGGCGGAGTCCGGCCCAGTACGTGTCCCGTGCGTCGTTGCAGTACTCGACCCAGGCCAGAGCCTCCTCGAGCGTGCCGGTGCCCATGTTGAGACAGATGTACGGCTCGGTGCCGAGTTCGGCGCAATAGGCCAGGTACTCGTCGGTGCCGAACCGGTTGGACTCCTCGCCGCCCCACGCCAGTTCCGGCCTCATGGGGCGGGCGTCCTTAGGCCCGATGCCATCGGCCCAGTGATAGTTGCTGACGAAGTTGCCGCCGGGCCAGCGCAGCACGCCCATCCGCAGCTCACGCAGCAGGCTCAGCACGTCTTTGCGGAAACCGCGGTCGTCCCTGAGCGGAGAGCCCTCGTCGTAGAGCCCCCCGTAGATGCACCGGCCGAGGTGCTCGACGAACCCGCCGAACACCTTGCGGTCCAGATGACCTATCGGCCGGGACGGGTCGATGGCGATCCGGGTCATGTTTCCCTCCGCGCCAAGGCCTCGCTGCGCTCGGCCGGCTTGGGGCCACGGCGGGAACCGCCGCCCCTGCGGGACGGCAGCCGCCGCGGCGCTCGCTTCCGCTCGCTGTTTTCCCTCCGCGCCAAGGCCTCGCTGCGCTCGGCCGGCTTGGGGCCACGGCGGGAACCGCCGCCCCTGCGGGACGGCAGCCGCCGCGGCGCTCGCTTCCGCTCGCTGTTTTCCCTCCGCGCCAAGGCCTCGCTGCGCTCGGCCGGCTTGGGGCCACGGCGGGAACCGCCGCCCCTGCGGGACGGCAGCCGCCGCGGCGCTCGCTTCCGCTCGCTCACTGGTACCTCCTCGGTCACGGTGCATCCTTGGTCAGCGGTCTGGAACGTGTGCCGGGGTTGGCTGGCTGGCCGCCGCAGGAACCGCGGACGATCAGTTCGACCGGCAGCAGCGGGGTCTTCTCCGGCACCTGCTCGCCGCCGATCGCCCGCAGTAGTAGCTCGACCGCCTGCCTTCCGGTTTCCGCCAGCGGAATCCGTACCGTGCTCAGCGGCGGCGTGAGGTATTCGGCGAACGGGATATCGTCGCAGCTCACGACCGCCACATCGGTCGGGACCTGGCGTCCGGACTGCCACAAGGCACTCAGCACGCCAATCGCCATCGTGTCGCTGTGCACGAAGATCGCGGTGAGTCCGGGCGAACGTTCGAGCAGAAGCCGGGTCGCGGCCGCTCCGCCCTGCGGCGTCCAGTCGCCCTCGGCCACCAGGTCCTCGCCCGGCTCCAGCCCGGCCGCACGCAACGCGTCCTCGTATCCGTGCAGCCTGCTGCGGGTGACCCGGCGCCGGAACAGCCCGGTCACCGTCCCGATCGAGGTATGCCCGAGCCCGGTCAGGTGCGCGGTGGCCAGCCGGCCCGTGTCGCGGTGATTGGATCCGACCAGCGGAACACCGCCGCCCGGCACCGCCTGCAGGCTTACCGCGGGCACGTAGCGGCGCAGCAGATCCGCGACCTCGGTGTCCTCTTCGATTTCGGGGGCCGCGGCGATGATGCCGTCCACCCGGCGCTCGATCAGGGTCCGCACGATGCTCGCGCCGTCCGCACCGCCTGCCGGGAGGTGCCCGACAAGCACGGAGTGCCCGTGTCGCCGCGCGGCCTGTTCAGCCGCCACCGAGGCGAGCGTGACGGCGATGTCGGTGGCGTCGCTGGCCACCAGGCCGATCGTGGCGGTGGATCGCTGGACCAGGCTGCGCGCTATGGTGTTCGGCCGATAGCCAAGTTCGCCGGCGGCGGCCAGGATGCGCTGCGCGGTGTCGGCGGAAACCCGGACGTCACCACCGTTCAGCACCTTGCTGGCCGTCTGGAAGCTGACCCCGGCACGCGCCGCGACCTCCTTGATCGACACGTATCGCCGTCGCGCCACCGCACCCCCTCTCCACCGCCTGCTGTTCGCTGCCGGCCATGCAGTCGGCCCGTCGGCCCGTCGGCCCTTCGACCCGTCGGCCCGCACTCTGGACTCGCCATGAGCGAACGTTCGCTCTAGCGCCGAGTGTCGCTCAACGGTGCCAGACGGGTCAAGAGGGGAAGTCGAAAACGTTTCGTCCCTGTTATCCGCTGTTATCGACGGTTACGGAATGTTATAGCTCGTTGCCCCCGGCCCGCTTGCCCCTGTGGCCGCGTGCTCCTGGCCCGCTAGCCCCGTGGCCGCGTGCCCCTGGCCCGCTTGCCCCCGTGGCCGCGTGCCCCCGGGCCGCCCGATTTGCCGCGCTGGCCGTGTGCCCCCGTAGCCGTTTGCCCCTGGCCCGTTTGCCCCCGTGGCCGCGTGCCCCGGGCGCGCCCGATTTGCCACGATATGACCGTCATATGTACCGCGGCCGCGCCGGATGACGTGGAGAGAAAGGGCTCTGCGGAAGAAATGGCGCTGATTTCCGGCGCCTTTCCTTCCGGAGGGCTCCTATCTTCCACACGACGACTGGACCACGTGTCCGATATGTGATGATACGTGCAAGTTGCCCATGCCGACGCGGGCATTTCAGCGAAGGCGACATTAACGATATGCCGCAAATTTCGCGTTATTCCGGCAAGCTCCAGGCCCCCAGCCACCGCCCATTATACCTGAACGTCTTGCGCGACGCGCAAACTTGCGTGGTACGCAGATTTTAGATACTCTCAGGGTCGTGGAAGACAATGAGGGCCACGGGCTGCGCGAGCGCAAGAAGCTCGCGACGCGTGAGGCTCTCTGCCAGGCGGCGATGCGGCTCGCGCTCACCCAGGGAGTGGAGAACGTCCGTGTCCCGGACATCGCGGCCGAGGCGGGTGTATCGCCGCGAACCTACAATAACTATTTCTCTTCGGTTCCCGAGGCCGTCTGCGCTCTCGCCGCGGACCGGGCCAGGGGATTGGGAGACGCACTGCGTAACCGGCCGCCGAGGGAACCGCTGGCCGAGGCGATCAAGAACGCGATGCTCGCCATCGAACCGGGTTCCGGCACCGGCACCGCCAAGGACTTCGTGCGGATGATCATGATGACGCCGGCGTTGCGCGGGGAGTTCTTCAAGTCGGTGATCGTCCGGGAAAATTCTCTTGCCGAAGCCATCGCCGAACGCATAGGCTCCCCGCCCGGCGACCTTTTTCCGCGCCTGCTGGCTTCGACCTACTGCGGGGCGACCCGCGTCATCGTGCACCGCTGGCTGAACGACGAAAACGCCGACTACCGCGCCCTGCTCTGTGAGGCGTTCGACCTGATCGCTCCGATGGCCGCCGCCTACGACAAGGGCCGCCAGGCGGCATGACTCACGGCATGACCGACTACGAGGGGACAACCTGACCGTGCTGTGGAAACTCGCGTGGACCTTTCTGCGCCCGTACCGGCGCTGGCTGACGATTGTCGTCGTGACCCAGTTCCTGCAGACCCTGGGGATGCTCTACCTGCCGACGCTCAACGCCGACATCATCGACAACGGAGTGATCAAAGGCAACACCGGCTACATCGTGGGAATCGGCGGCGTGATGCTGGGCGTCTCGCTGGTGCAGATCACCGCCGCGACGATCGCCGTGTATTTCGGGGCGAAGAGCGCCACGGCCGTCGGCCGCGATATCCGCAAGGCCTTGTTCGACCGGGTGCAGAGCTTCTCCACCCGGGAGGTGGGCCGCTTCGGCACGCCTTCGCTTATCACCCGTACGACGAACGACGTTCAGCAGGTCCAGATGCTGATCGTGATGGCGCTGACCATGATGCTCTCCGCGCCGATCATCGGTGTCGGAGCCGTGATCCTGGCAGTGAACCAGAACGTGGAGCTGTCCTCACTGCTGCTGGTTATCGTCCCGGTCCTCGGTGCCGTCATCACGTTCCTCGTCACCCGGATGCGCCCGAAGTTCAAGCTCATGCAGACCCGCATCGACGGGATCAACCGAGTTCTGCGCGAGCAGATCAGCGGCATCCGGGTGATCCGCGCGTTCGTCCGCGACGACCCCGAGCGGCGGCGGTTCGAGGATGCCAACACCGGCCTCTACGACGTGTCACTCGGCGCGGGCCAGTGGATGGGCATGATGTTCCCGGCGGTCATGTCGGTCGTCAACTTCTCCAGTATCGCCGTGCTGTGGTTCGGCGGTCATCTCATCAATAGCGGGCACATGCAGGTGGGCGCCCTCACCGCTTTCCTGTCCTACCTGCTCCAGGTGCTGATGGCCGTGATGATGTCCACCTTCATGCTGATGATGATTCCCCGGGCCGAGGTGTGCGCGGAACGCATCCAGGAGGTCCTTGGCACCAACACGAGCGTCGAGCCACCGTCCGTTCGTGTTAATGATCTTGTAAAGCCTGGTCATCTGGAGCTGCGTGGTGTCGAATTCCGCTACCCGGGCGCCGAGGAACCGGTGCTGACCTGCGTTGACTTCACCGCGAAGCCGGGGGAGGTCACCGCGATCATCGGCAGCACGGGCAGCGGCAAGACCACGCTGCTGAACCTCATCCCGCGGCTGTTCGACACGACCGAGGGCGACGTCCTGGTCGGCGGCGTGAACGTCCGCGATCTCGATCCGGACCTGCTCGCGCAAACGATTGGGTTCGTGCCGCAGAAGCCCTATCTGTTCTCCGGCACGATCGCCTCAAACCTGCGCTACGGCAGGCCGGGCGCGACCGACGAAGAGCTGTGGCAGGCGCTGGAGATCGCGCAGGCGGACTTCGTGACCGACCTGGGCGCCCCGATCAGCCAGGGCGGGACGAACGTGTCCGGCGGCCAGCGGCAGCGGCTTGCAATCGCTCGCACCCTCGTCCACCAACCCGGCGTCTACCTGTTCGACGACTCGTTCTCGGCGCTGGACTACGCGACCGACGCGGCGCTGCGAGCCGCGCTGGCCCGCGAGACCCGCCACGCCACGGTCGTGATCGTCGCGCAGCGGGTCAGCACCATCCGCAACGCCGACCGCATCATCGTGCTCGACAAGGGCTGCATCGTCGGCCAGGGAACTCACGGGGAACTAATGGCAACCAACCAGACATACCGGGAAATCGTGCTCTCGCAACTGACCGAGCAGGAGGCGGCATGACCAGCCCGGCTCCAGGGCAGCGCGCCGGCGGGGCGGCTCCGGCGCAGGGGCCGGCGCGCTGGATGAGCGGGCCGTCGCTCGAACGCCCCAAGGACTTCAAGGGATCGCTGCGCCGGCTCATCGGCCTGCTCCGGCCGGAGCGGGCGCTGATCATCATCAGCGTGCTGTGCGGCATCGGCTCGGTGGGTGCCTCGGTGGTCGGCCCGAAGCTCCTCGGTAACGCCACCAACATCATCTTTTCCGGAGTTATCAGTAGAAAACTGCCGCAGGGCGCGTCGAGGACCGAGATCCTCCAGTACCTCCGCGCGCACGGCCAGGGCGCCCAGGCCGACCTGATCGGCTCGCTGTCGCTGAATCCGGGCCACGGTGTCGACTTCAACGCGCTCGGCCGCACCCTCGGCGTGGTCGCGCTCATCTACCTGGGCGCCTTGATACTCGGTTCGGTACAGGGCCGGATGACGGCGCAGATCGTCCAGCGCGCCATGTTCCGCCTGCGCGAGCGGGCGCAGGGCAAGCTGGCCCGGCTTCCGCTCAGCTATTTCGACGGCCAGCCGCGTGGCGAGGTGCTCAGCCGGGTCACCAACGACATCGACAACCTGTCCATGAACATGCAGCAGACCCTCAGCCAGCTGATCTTGTCCACGCTCACGATTGTCGGCGTGCTGGCGTTCATGCTGTGGATCTCCTGGCTGCTGGCGCTGATCGCGCTGATCACCGTCCCGCTATCGATTGCGCTGGCGCGTTTCGTGGCCAAGAAGTCCAAGCCCCAGTTCGTCAAGCAGTGGGGCACCACCGGCAAGCTCAACGGCCACATCGAGGAGATGTACACCGGTCATACGCTGGTGAAGGTCTTCGGCCGCCAGAAGGAAGCGGCGGAGACCTTCAACCAGCACAACGAGACGCTGTTCAACGCCAGCTTCCGCGCGCAGTTCATCTCCGGGATCATGCAGCCCGCCATGATGTTCATCGGCAACGTCAACTACGTGCTGGTCGCGGTCGTCGGCGGCCTGCGGGTCGCGTCGGGCGCGCTGAGCCTGGGCGATGTTCAGGCGTTCATCCAGTACTCGCGGCAGTTCTCCCAGCCGCTGAACCAGGTCGCGAGCATGGCCAACATGCTGCAATCGGGTGTGGCGTCGGCGGAGCGGGTGTTCGCGCTGCTGGATGCTCCTGAGCAGGAGCCGGACGCATCCGGCGCGAGCACGCCTTCCGCAATCGATGGCCGGGTTGCCTTCGAGCACGTGTCGTTCCGGTACTCGCCGGACGTCCCGCTCATCGATGACCTGTCCCTGAACGTTCAGCCCGGACAGACCGTCGCGATCGTCGGCCCGACCGGCGCGGGCAAGACCACGCTGGTCAACCTGCTCATGCGTTTCTACGAAGTCACCGGGGGCCGCATCACCGTGGATGGCGTTGACATCCGGGAGATGACCCGCGAGGGCCTGCGAGCCAAGACCGGCATGGTGCTTCAGGACGCGTGGCTGTTCGGCGGCACGATCAAGGAGAACATCGCTTACGGCTCGCTCGGCGCGTCCGAGGAGGCGATCATCGCGGCGGCGAAGGCGACGCACGTCGACCACTTCGCACGCACCTTGCCCGACGGCTACGACACCGTGCTCGACGATGAGGGATCCAACGTCAGCGCGGGGGAGAGGCAGCTGATCACGATTGCACGCGCGTTCCTGGCCGAGCCGGCCATCCTCATCCTGGACGAGGCGACATCGTCGGTGGACACCCGCACCGAGGTGCTCATCCAGCGGGCGATGCGCAAGCTCCGGCAGGGACGGACCAGCTTCATCATCGCGCACCGCCTGTCGACCATCCGCGACGCCGACCTCATCCTGGTCATGGAGAACGGTGCAATCGTCGAGCAGGGCAGGCACGAGGAACTGGTGCGCGCGGGCGGCGCTTACCAGCGTCTGTACGCGGCGCAGTTCGCTCAGGCGGTGGCCGAGGTAGCTTAAAGCCCTGCTACAGAACGGCGGTGGTGCTTCCTCTGGCTCTGCTGGCTCGCGCGGGGGCGACCCCCCTGCACCCCCCGCCTAGCTGAGCGCCCAGATCTCGCCCGGGCTGCCGTAACAATCGGTGAGCGTGAGCTGGATGCCGTTGGCGCCGCTGTTGTTCGGTACGGCGAGGCACTTGTTCGCGTTCACGTTCATGATCTCGCCGAACGCGCCGTGCGCTCCCGCCACCGGGAATGCCCAGACAATCCATTGCTGGTTGTCGTGGGCGAGGCCGCCGGTGCAACCCCACAGCTGGAGCGGCGTGCCGTCGAGTTCACCGCGGCCGGTGACGTCCAGGCATTTGCCCGCGACCTGCAGGGAACCGTCCAGCCCGATGGTGATGTCCTGCGCGCCGCTTCCGTTGCACGAATAGGAGTCGATCTTGTTACCGTCGGCCGAACTGCCGCCGTTGTCATCCAGGCATTGCCCCGCGACCCCGGACAGCGTGGGGCTGGCGGCGGGCGTCCAGGCCTGATTGGTCCCGTTGTTGCAGTCGAAGATCTCGACCTGGGTGCCATTTGTCGTGCTCTTGCCGGTGTCGTCCAGGCAGCGGCCGGAGGCCGGGTTGTACAGTTCCCCGGCGAAGCCGACCAGGAACCATTGCTGGCTGGTGGCTCCGTTGCAGGCCCAGAGCTGGATCTTCGAGCCGTTCGCGGTGCCGAAGTTCGTGATGTCGGCGCACTTGCCGTTGATCTGCAGCGTGCCGGCCCCGCCGGGACTGCCGTCCGGCACATACTCCCAGTTCTGCGAGCTTTCGCCGTCGCAGTCCCAGATCTGGATCTTGTTCCCGCTCGTGGTGCTGTTGAGCGTGTCGTCCAGGCACTTACCGCCCAGGTCCAGGCGCACCGGGCCGGCAACGCCATGGAACGCGGTCCTGAGGTTGGTCACGCTCACGATGTTGAAGGTGACCGAGCCCTTCGCCCCGGTGCCATCGGTGGCCGTGACCGTTACCGCGCTGGTGCCCGCCGTGCTGGGCGCGGTACCGGTGATGGTGCCGGCCGAGGAGATGCCCAGTCCCGCGGGCAGCCCGGACGCACTGTAGGTGAGCGTCTGCCCGGAAGCCGAGTCCACCGCGGGCACCGGAACGTTGACCGCGCTGCCGACCTCGTAGTCCTGGGTGCCGGGACTCGGCACGGTGACCACGTCGCCGGTAGCCGTGCTGGCGAAGCCGCCGATGCCGTTCGGTGTGCCCCAGCCGGTCGGGGCGTTGTAGGTCGTGCCGGTGTAATCGGTGCCGCTGCACAGGTACTGGCGGTTGGACTCGCAGGTGCCGTTCGACCCGGACGTGATCGCATTGAAGGCCGTGGTGTGCTGGTACGGGTACTGCGCCGGATACGTGCCTGCTCTGGGCGCGCCGGCCAGGGCGTACACCGCCGCGATGATGGGCGCGGAGGCGCTCGTCCCGCCCGCCGACGTGGCGTTGAACGTGGTTCCGCCGAGCGGGTAGCTGTCGTAGATGGCCACCGGCGTGTTCGGGTCGCCCACCGCCGCCACGTCGTTGCCGGTGCGGTTCGCACACCCCGCGTTATCGACCTGCCAGGACGGCTTGGCCGCTGCCTCGGCGCAGCCGGAGCCGGCGCCGCTCCATACCGTCTCGGACACCCGGGTGTTGCCGTTCATGGTCAGCGTTGTTCCGCCCACCGCGGTGACGTACTGCGAGACCGACGGGTACTGGGTACCCAGTGGCGGGGTGTTGAGCTGACTCGGCGCCAGGTTCCCGTCGTAACCGAAGTCACCGGCCGCGAAGGTGATGGCCACGCCGGGATGGTTGAGGTAGGAGTTATCGGTCGTGTACTCACCGGGGGACTCTGAGCCGCCCCAGCCGTTGGATACGAACTTGGCGCCGCTGTTCACCGCCGCGTTTTCCGCCGGGAACAGGTTGCTGCCATTCGCGTTGTTGGCCTCGACCAGGAGGATGTGGCAGGCCGGGCAGATGGCCGTGACCATGTCGATGTCGAGGGCTTCCTCGAATTCCCAGCCACCCGCCGGGGCGCCGTTGCCGCCAGGGTCTACGCCGGGCAGCGGGCTGGACTGCCCGTTCTGGTTGACGATGCTCAGGCAGCCCGCGTTGTTACTGATGTCACAGGCGGGCAGGCCTTCCATGGCGCGGTAGGAGGCCAGGTCAGCCTGCGCGTTGGGGTCGTCGTAGGCGTCGACGATGGCGACCAGTTCGCCGGCTGTGGCCGTGTTGGCGGCGGCGGAGACCAGGTTGTAGGCGTTCTGCAACTGGGTGGCGCTGAGCGGGGCCTGGGCTGCCGCGCTGATCCGGCCGGCCGCCAGCTTGGCCGAGGGCCCGAGCGCCAGGCAGGTCATCTGCCCGGGCCGGGTCGGCGCGGCGCAGGCTGGCCGGACGTTATGCGGCAGGGATGGCGTGCCAGCCGTGGCGTGCCGTCCGATGACGGGACCAGACGTCGCATCGGTTGCTGTCGTCTGGCCGCTGCCGCGCGATTGGCTGCTGTTTGGTGCGTGGCCGCCGTTCGGCGAGGACGGCGCGGCCACGGCGTTCAATTGCGGTGTTGACGCCAATCCCGCGAGTACAAGAACAGTTGCTGCGGCGAGGATTCTGGCCCGCCCCCGATGCGCCACATCCATGAAAGGATTAAACCATTACACCCATAAAGCTGTAAATAACATACAAAACCCAACATTGGTAACATTGGTACCGGCTTCAACGTGCCGCCGCCACTCAGTCCGTAGGCGCGGCCGCCCAGCCACTCGTTCAGCGCTGGGTCGTAGTACACGTCGTGGCCGTTGCCGACGATGCCGCTGATCGTCCCGGTCAGGACAGTCAGGGTGGATGGCCCGGTAGCCGTCCACGTGCTGGACGAGTCGAGTTCCAGGGCAGCGTGTGTGATCGCGCCGGTAAGGGTGGCGCCGTTCTTGAGCGCGAGCGTTGCGGGACCGCCGCCGGTGTTCCTCACGTCGCCGGTGAGGGGCTGGCCGACCAGGGTCATGGTCAGCGATCCCTTGTCCGTGACGTTGACCAGCACACCGCTGCCCGCGGTTATGGCCGCGCCGCCCCGCACGGAGATCTTCGCCGCGGTTCCGCGCACATCGAACGCCGGGCCGGTAAGTGCGGTGAGAGAGCCGCCCGTCATGGTGTAGGTCGACGTGCCCGCGCTGGGTTCGAACAGGACGCCGCCGCGCGGGCCGGTGAGGTCTGAGTCGATGGCATCGACGGTGCTGAGGCCACCGACGATCGCGGCATGGCTTTCCGGATGGCGGGCGGTGCCCGTGACGTCGTAGACCTGGATATGCCCGGCCGACCGGAGAACCGGTGAACCCGCACCCGAGGTGGTCATGGTGCCGCCGCGCGCGACCACGGTGCCGCCGGTGCCCGTGACGGTGGTCGCGAGGGCGGGCGAACGCGGGCCATTGGTGGTGATATTCACGTTGTCAAGCGCGACGCGGCCGTCGCGGGCAGCCGCGACTCCGCAAGCGGCGCCCGCCTCGCTTGCGGCGTTCGTCCTGATCGTGGAGTTGGCGATGCGGATGTGCGAGTTCGCGCCGTGAGCGAATGCGCCGCTGGCACCCCTGCCATCGGTCGTGATCGCGCATCCGTTGAGCGTCACCAGGCTGGGCGAGGCCGCCACCACCGCCGCGTTCGGGCCGGTCTTCCTGATCACGCAGCCGGTCAGCGTCAGCTTGGCCGAGTTGGCGGCGAGGACGGCCGGTTCATGGGTCTCGCTCGCGGTGAAGGTCGCGCCTGCCCTGGTCGCCGACTGGCCGATCACCGGCCTGTTCGCGTTGGCGGCATACCGCGGCAGCGCGGCCGGGGCTTGGGCGGCGCGGGCGCTGGCCCGGGTGGCGGCCGCGCTGCCCGCCGACAACGCGGTCGACAGGGCAAGCGCGCCCGCGACACCCTTCATGAGCTGACGTTTCATTCAGTCCGTCCCTCCGTGGGGGGCCTGCCTGATCGAAACGCTATGAACCGAACTTCCAGGACCGGTCTCAGTCCGCTGTAAGTTACCTGCGACGGGCTGCCTGTCGGCCGGCGCCGGCGAGCACGAGGTAGCCGCCGAGCACGACGCCAGAAACGGCTACCTGGGCCGCGAGAGTGCTGCCATGGACGCGCCCGGCGGAAATCGCCCGCAGCGCCGGGTAGCACCCGGCCACGCCGACCACGACACTCAGCGCACGGCTGATCAGCCATGGGGGCACGGAACCCAGCGGCGTGTCGGGCCCTTGCTCCGCGGGATCGATGAGCCCGGCGCGGGCCATGCGCAGCGCGGCCGCCGCCAGCCCCGGCCCGGCGGCCAGGCCGAGCGGCGGCCACAGCCAGCCGGACAGCACGCCGGTGAGGACGAGCAGCGCCAGCGCTAGGGTCATCCACGCGGCGCACAACAGCGCGGGAAGCACGGCACGTGCCGCGAGTGCTGCTCCGGTGTCCACGCCGAGTAGCCTCCGCAGCGCCGGATCGTAGCTGTCGCGCCTGGTCGCGGCGGTGCCCTGCGTGCCGGCCGCGAGCGCTCCGGCCAGCAACGTGCCCGCGATTGTCAGGCCGCGACCGTGGCCGGTAATGGCCGCGCCGGCCAGCGCAGGTGCCAGCGCGCTTGTCGCCAACACGGTCAGTGCCGCGGGGTGGCGGCCCAGCCTCCGCCAGTCGGGCCACGCCAACGCGAAGGCGGGTGGCACCCGAGGCCAGGGCCGGGAGGTCAGCGTCCGGCCGCGCCACCGGTTGTCTTCTGTGATCCAGGTCAGCAGCGACAGGTTCCCGAACGACGCCGCCAGGCGGGTCAACCCGGCTCGCGCCGAGTCGGCGTGCGCGACCTCGGCCGGGAAACGCGCCAGCATCCGCCAGACCAGCAGCGCGGCGCCGGATGCGGCGGCCAACGCGACCGCCGCCAGCACGCCGATCGCCGCGGTGGATATCTCCGCGAACCTGGCGGTGACCGCACGCGACAGGCTGGTCCAGCGCTCGCCCGCCACGCCGCCGAGCACGGCGCACGCTGACACGACCGCGCAGGTGATGCGCAGCCGGCCGCGCAGCTGCTGCCGGGGCTGGACCAGCACCGCGGTCAGCACCAGGGCCAGGAAGAAGCCGGCACCGCCGGTAACCGCGAGCACCAGCCAGTCCCAGGGCACGCGGTGTCCCCGGTATCGCAGGTACGGCCCCGCCATTGCCAGCGCCAGCACGCCGAGCGCTCCACCGGCGAGAGCCGAAACCGCCGCGGTCGCCGCCGTTGGCTGGCGCAGCACGTCGCGCCGGTCCAGCGGGGACAGTAGCAGCCAGGAGGCGTCGGCGGGGGAGAGTGCCAGCGGACCGAACGCCTGCGCCAGCATGAGCAGCCATGCCGCCGCCGCGATGACCAGCCCGGCGCCCGCTTCCGCCTGGGCCGGTGCCGAGTGGGCCGCCGACGCCGTAAGCCGGCTGAACGGCTCAGCGAGAAGGTCCGACATCAAGATGACAGCCAGCACCACGGCGAAGGCGATCGCATACCAGTCGTACCAGCGCCGGTGCCTACGACCCCGGATGAACGACCGGACGGCCGCTACCGCGGTGGCTTCGCTGGTCGCCTCGGCTGACGTGACGATCACGAGTTCGGCCTCGCCATGCCTGGCGCATCGACCCGTCCGTCGGCCACCAGCACTCGACGCGAGCCGGCCGCCGCCACGAATTCGAGGTCGTGGGCGGCCATGACGACCGTCCCGCCATGCGCGGCATATCCGGTGCGCAGCAGGCTCGCCAGCTCCTGGCGGAATCCGGCATCGAGGCTCTGCTCCGGCTCGTCGAGCAGCAGCAGCCTACTGGGTCTCGCCAACGCCGCGGCCAGTGACATCCGCTGCCGCTGACCAGAGGAGAGGTTGAGCGGTACCGCATCGGCGCGCGCGGAAAGCCCGAAGGCATCGATGAGCTCATCCGGCGGCAAGCACCAGCCGCGAATGGGCTCGTGGGTGAGCCGGACCAGCTCCAGATGCTCCCGCACCGTCAGCCCCGGATACCAGGTCGGCAGGTCGGCCACGAGAGCTACTGCCCGCCAGAACGCCGCGTGATCGCGCGGCGGAGAACCGAGAACGGCGAGCGTCCCGGCTGACGGCCGGTGCAGCCCAGCCAGGCATCGCAGCAGCGTCGACTTCCCCGCACCATTGACCCCGGTCACAGCCACGATCTCGCCGGCGGCCACGGTCAGATCCACATCGTCCAGCACAACGAACTTGCCGTAAGCAAGACGCATACCCCGAACCGCAACGGCTGGCTCAGCCACGCCACTACCGTATCGCGGGCCCACAGGTCAGATCGGATACTCTTTCGGCCCCTTGGTGTACCGCTTGCCGGATGGCGTCGTCCACTGGTGCCGGCCTCCCGGTAGCTGCTCGACGGCCCAGCCTTTGGCCTGTTTGACGCGGTGGCAGTGGCGGCATTATGTGCACCGGCGGGTTATGCGGACCCGGTGGTGTTCGCGCTGGTGGGCCGGAGCGCCGGCGCGGCCCCGGCCGCGCGGCCGGCGGCGGGCTCGTATCCCTCGGCCGGGCGGCGGCGGATCAGTTCGCGGATCGCGGCCAGCTTCCGCGCGGCGGCCCACGATTCGACGGTGTCCCACTGACCCGCCGCGACCACGACCGTGTCGTCGCCCGCGCCGGGATAACGCTCGCCAGTGCCGGCGGTGGCCTGCAGCAGCCCGGCTAGTGTCACGCCGGGCAGCGCGGCGGGCTGTGCGCCGCTGGTCCCGGCTGGCTGGTCCCCCATAACCCCGTACACCTCCTTTCGGAGGTTCAGCTTCCCCGTTAAACTTTCTCGAATTCTAGCACGCTTAATATCTGGCATGCTGCTTCAATGGCTTACCATACGGCTATCCTTTCCTTACCGTCAAAATAGAGTAAATGGGGCCAAGGTCGACAATCCAGTGGATGATTGAGCCGAGCGGAGCGTTGGCGCCTATTGTGGCGTGCTTGCCACACGCCGGAGTGGAATACCCCACAGAGCTGACCAGCGAGCTGACGATGAGCCCAGACGTTCTATGGTCGGACTGGCGAACAGGGGAGCTGTACGACTTCCTGCCCGAACTCGGTATCACCACGATAACCACGGCATTCAGCCGGTTCGTCGCGGACGTCAACCGGGATCCGGACGGAGAACAGCACGGATCGTTCTGGTCCAGCGTCGTCCCGGCCTGCACGCCCGCCGGCAAGCCCGTCTACCGCCGCTCTCTGAGCCCCGCGGAGATCCGGCATCGGATCCGGCTCGCTCACGAACCTTTCCACCAGGCCCTGGATACAGCGATCGACCGATTGCTCAACGTGTTCCCCCGGATCCTGCTGCTCGACCTGCATAGTTTCGGCGTCCCACTGGACGGCGACATCATCATCGGGGACCGTCGCGGCGCGAGCGCCCGGCCCGCTGCGGTGCGTTCGGTCGCCGATGCCTTCGCCCGGAAAGGCTTTACCGTCCTTATCAATAAGCGGTTCATCGGCGGCTGGACGATCCGGCGGTTCGCCGCCAACGATCGGGTCGACGCTATCCAGGTGGAACTCAATCAGCGGTGCTACCTGGATATCGATGAGCACCGGTATCAATCCCCCCAGCCTGCAGGTGCTTTCCAGTCAACCAAGCGCTCGCTCAGATCCGCGCTCCAAGATATAGCGCGCGAATAGCGCCCGTACGCCTGCTTAGGGAGGCGCGATCATGGGAGACAGTCACGGAGGCGGAGAAATAGGCGCAACCTGTCACGGAGGCAGGTATCTGGGGGCGCAGTCACGAGGTGCGGTCGGAGGCCACAGTTACGGAAACATGATCATGGGAGCACAGTCGCGAACTCGTGGCCATGGGGACATTGTTACTAGAGCACGATTGGAGGCGTGGTCAAGGGGGCAAGGTTACAGAAGCGGTCAGGGACACAGTTGCGGAAACGCGATCATGTGGTAGCCACAGAAGCGCGGAGAGGCGGTGCAGGATTGCTCCGAATGTCCTGGTAAGCCCCGAAACGGGATGCCACGAGGACAGGGCCAAGGCGGTGGGTCGGAAAATGCAGCCGGATTCATAACCGTGTACGGCTAACCCTCGAATGCGAGCATTCCAAGTTGAACCGAATTTTCGGCAGCGGCGTTGCGGACGACTGCCGGTTTGCCGGATATGACCGTTACGTGGACGGCGGCCGCGCTGGACGAGGCGGAATAAAAAGGCTCCACGGAATAAAGGGTACCGATTTCCGGCGCCCTTTATTCCGGAAGGCTCCTAACTTCCACAAGGTCGCTAGCCCATGTGCCCGCTATGTGGTGGTAAGCGGAAGTCCGGCAGGTCGGTGCGGCGTTTGACAGCGAAGGTGCCATAGTCTCTACGCCGCAAACGTGCGTTATTCCGGAATGCTCCCAATTTGGTAGGTAACCGTAGGCGATCTTCGCAGTGTGGTGGAAATGATGAAATATCCGGCACGGGCCAAGGGCGTGCCTGGTGCGGACGGGTGCCGGATGGGGACGGGTGCCGGATGGGGACGGGTGCCGGGCCGGACGGGTGCGGGGCCGGACGGGTGCCTGGTGCGGACGGGTGCCGGGCCGGCCGGTCAGGGGAGCAGCGGCCCTATGCCGAGACCGGGCAATTGCAGCAGGTCCAGCAGACCGCCGCCCGAACTCGACCCCGCCGAACCCGACCCCGCCGAAGTCGAAGTCGAAGTCGACCCGGTGGAACCCGTCGAACCCGACCCGGCCGAAGCCGAGCTGCTGGGTGAACTGGATGCCGAGGAGCCGGGCGTCGGCGACCCGGAGCCGCGAGGGCTGGGCGATGGCCGCCCCGTCTTGGGCGAGGTGGTCCGGGCGACGACCGTACCGGGCAGCGACCCGGAGCTGGGCGGAACCGAGTACCGGTACGTGGCTTTTACCATGATCGTGCTGCCGGGTGTCACCGATCCATTCGGTATGACCTCGGTGACGGTTCCTTCCGGCAGCGAACTGCGGGTCCATTCCAGCAGCGGCACCAGGCCGAGGGCCCGGAGCTGGGCCAGCACCGTGTTCAGTGGCTGACCGATCAGCTCAGCGGCGTTGACCTCGACGCTCTTCGACGTCGGGGACCCGGCCGTCGGACCGGACCGCACGGGAGCGGCCAGGGCACCGGAATGACTACCGGGAGCGGAAAGCAAACCGAGCCAGCCCGCCAGCCCGGCCGCCGCGGCTGTCGCCACCGCCGCGGCCGCGATACCCAATCGTTTGCGCGGCCTGAACTTCTTAACATGCGGGTAGCCGACGGAACTAACCGCCATGCCGTCCGAACTAGCCGCCATGGTGGCGGGAAGCCGCGGGGGCCGGCCCACGGCCATCGCATCGCGATCGCCCGCGGCCATCGCGTCGCGGATCTGGCCCGCGTATTCCGCCACCGCGGCCGCGCTCGGTGGCCGCCGGGCCGGCTCCTTGGCGGTCATGAACCTGACCAGGTCAGTGAGTCCGGTCGGCGCGTCATCCGGTAGCGGAGGTAGCTGCCGGTGCAGGTGGCCCGCCATTATCTCCGTCCGCGTGCCATCGAACGGGAGCATTCCGGTCAGGCATTCATACCCCACGATGCCAAGCGAGTAGAGGTCGCTGGCGGGCGTGCCCGGCGCGCCGATCGCTCGCTCGGGCGCCAGGTAAGGAGTGGTGCCCATGACGATCCCGCTTCCGGTCAACGGCGCGGATCCCGTCGCGTGGGCGATCCCGAAGTCGGTGATCTTGACCTGGTTGCCGGGACCGAGCAGCAGGTTCTCCGGCTTGACGTCCCGGTGCACCAGCCCGGCGCGATGGGCGGCCTCCAGGCCGGCCGCCGCCTGCGCGATGATGTCCGCGGTGCGCACCGGGTCGAGCGGTCCGTTGTCGAGGATCCCGGCCAGCGAGGGCCCGTCCACGAACTCCATCACCAGATAGGGCCCGACCGACTCGCCGTAGTCATAGACCTGCGCGACGCACGGATGGGTCAGCGAACCCGCCAGGCGCGCCTCGGTCCGGAACCGGATCAGCGTCTCGGGATGGTCCGCGTACGCCGAACGCAGCAGCTTGACGGCCACCGGCCGTTGCAGGACCAGATCGGTGGCTCGCCACACCTGGCCCACGCCACCGGCGGCGATCCGCGAGTCCAGCCGGTACCGACCGCGAATAAGGAAACCGGAGTGCGGCACGGTACATCACCGTACCCGCGTATGCCAGACGAAACAGGCGCCTCTGGCAAATCCGTTTAAACTGTACTAATTCGCGGGGGGACGACCCCCCGCGCCCCCCGGTAAGACTTGAACGAACTCAATACCCGTGAGCTGGCAGAAGACCTTCCAGTCCGTGGCGTGATGGCCCAGGTTCATGACCTCGTGGTGCGGACCGCCGTGGGCGAGCCAGCCATTCAGGCACTGGCGCAGGCCCGAGGCGGGCCGGAACTGACCGTACGGCATCTCCAGGGCGGGCAGCTCCTGCGAATCGAGGTTCTCGCCCTCCGCGACGACCAGACGGAACCGGTCGCCCTCCAGGGAAACCAGTGTCGCCAGCGTCGCTGGCCCCGGCTGGTACTGGAACAGGAACGTCGGCGGGTCGTCCAGGCGCCCGATACCAAGCGGGCGCTTGATCAGCTTAACGCGACGGTCGGTTCGCGCGACCTTCCAGTTCCCTTCGCCCATGTGCGACATGAGCACGGAGTCCGACGGGAAGTCCATCGCGTACATCTCGGTGAAGTGCGCGTCGCCGATGAGCTTGTGACCGGCGTAAACCAGGCAGGCGGTGAGCACGTCGCCTTCGGCGGCATAGCCGTAGCCTCGGGCCATCAGCGAAGACGCGGCGGCCAGCGGCAGCCGGGAGAACCGGCCGTCTTCGCCGATGGCGTCGAAGTGCGCCGTGTAGGCGCCGAAGCCCCGTTCGTCCAGGATCCGCTGGATCGCGATCTGCATGCGGGCGTGGTCTGTCCGCTCTACCTCGGACAGGCGCGGGTCGATCTCGAATTGTTCGTTTTCGTCATTTACGAGGTCGGATACTTCGGCGTCAGAGACCGTTTGCATCCCGCGCCACAGGTCGCCCTGCGCCACCGAGATGATGGCCGGCCCTAGCGAACGGACCAGCGCGGACTCGTCGACCCGGATGTCACCCATCTCGTTCATCGCGTAGCCGAAGATCGCGACCTTGAGCTTCTTCCACGCGGTGACGGCCGACGCGGCGCGAGCCCAGCGGGCCACGTCATCACGGAACGACGCGGCACGCCAGTCGTCGGTGAGTACGGAGAACGGCTTGCCCGCCCGGACCATGGCGTTCGCCGTGTCCTGCGCGCCGTGCACGCCCTGGTTATAGGTCATGTCCGCCATATCCCAGGCGGGAGTAACCGAAGGCTCGGGCTGGATGTTGGCCAGCAGGACCGGCAGCCGGGATTCCGACAGCAGGCGCGCTACGCGCATGGCCGGGCCATAGGTCAGCATCACGACCATGACGCCGTCCAGGTCCATGTCTTCGAACTCGCGCATCGCCCGTTCGGCGTCCTCGCGGTACTTGATCGCCTTGGACGGGGTGAACTCCGCGATATCCGCCAGGTGCGCCGCGATCTCCGCGGCGTAGCCCTCCTGCCGCTGCGCGATACCGGGGATCATCTCGTCGTACAAATCCTGCATGATGCCGAGGATCCCGATGCGCGGCTTACGGTCCGTCATTGATCCGGTCTCCTATCGCTGGCCGTAATGGTTCTTGTAGCGTTCGTGCAGGGCGTCCACCTGGTCGGTGGGCAGTGGCGTCAGCTCGCCGAAGGCTCGGGCCAGATGAACGGTCCGCGCGACGTCCTCGCACATCACCGCCGCCTTCACCGCGTCGCGCGCAGAGCTTCCCACCGTAAAAACCCCATGGCTCTTCATGAGAACGGCTGGTGATCTTCTTCCGGACAACGTTTCCACGACACCGCGGCCGATCTTGTCATCGCCTATCGGCGCGAACGGGCCGACCGGGATCTCCCCGCCGAACTCGTCGGCCATCGCCGTGATCACACAGGGAATGGGCTCGCCGCGGGCCGCCCACGCGGTGGCGTACGTCGAGTGGGTGTGCACGACACCCCCGACCTCTGGCATGTTCCGGTAGATATAGGCATGCGTCGCGGTGTCGGACGAGGGGCTGAGGTTCTCGCCATCGAGCGACTTGCCGTCCAGATCGCACACCACCATCGATTGCGGCGTGAGGTCGTCGTACGACACGCCGCTCGGCTTGATCACCATCAGGTCTTCGTCGCGGACCCGCGCGGAGATGTTCCCGCTGGTCCAGGCGACGAGGTTGTTGCGGACCAGTTCGGCGTGCAACGCACACACCTGTTCGCGCAACGAGTCAAGGTCTTGGGTCATGAACCGGCGTCCGTTCGTTCGAAAAAGGCTTTATCTCTTATCGCGCGAAGGCGGTGCATCACGTCGTTGGTGCCGCGGCCGAAGTAGTCGTGCAGCCGCACGTACTCGGCGTAGAGCTCGTCGTAGACGGCGGCGCGGGCCGGGTCGGGGCGGTAGGCGTCGACCCGGCAGCGGCCCATCGCGGCGGCCGCGGAAGGCACATCGGGGTAGGCGCCGGCCGCGACCGCGGCGTGAATGGCGGAGCCCAGGGCGGGGGCCTGGTCCGAACTGATCACGCTGAGCGGCCGGCGCAGCACGTCCGCGTAGATCTGCATGACCGGGCCGTCCTTGATCAGGCCGCCGGCCGCTACCAGTTCGGTGACCGGGCAGCCGGCCTCGCCGAACGTGTCGATGATCTTGCGGGTGCCGAACGCGGTCGACTCCACCAGCGCGCGGTAGATTTCCGGTGCGGTGGTGGCGAGGGTCATCCCGATGATCAGGCCGGACAGGCCATGGTCCACCAGGACCGATCGATTGCCGCCTTCCCAGTCCAGTGCGATCAGGCCGTGCGCGCCCGGCGGCTGCCGCATGGCGTGCTCGGCGAGCAGGGCATACAGCGACATGTTCCGCTGGCGTGCCTCGTCGGTGTAGGAGGCGGGAACGGCTTTCTCGATGAACCAGGCGAAGATGTCCCCGACCGCGCTCTGGCCCGCTTCATAGCCCCACAGACCTGCCACGATGCCGCCATCGACCACGCCGCACATGCCGGGGACCTCGGCGAGTTCGTCGCCGTTCATCACGTGGCAGGTGGAGGTGCCCATGATCGCGACCATCTTGCCGGGGGAGATGGGCCCGGCCGCCGGGACGGTGACGTGGGCGTCGACGTTGCCGATGGCGACCGCGATGCCCTCGGGCAAGCCGAGGCGTTCGGCCGTTTCGCCGGTGAGATGGCCGGCCAGGTCGCCCAGGGCCTGCACTGGATGCTCGAGCTTGTCCTTCGCGAACGTCGCGAAGCGGGGATCGAGAGCGGCGAGGAAGTCCTCGGACGGGTAGTGGCCGTCCTGATAAATGCCCTTATATCCAGCGGTGCAGGCGTTCCTGGTCTCCTTGCCACACAGCTGCCAGACGATCCAGTCCGCGGCCTCGATCCACCGGGCGGCCTTATCGTAGAGCTCCGGATCCTCGTCGAGGACCTGGAGCGCCTTGGCGAACTGCCACTCCGAGGAGATCTTGCCGCCGTAGCGGTTGATCCACGGCTCCTTGCGCTCGTGGGCGAGGTTGTTGATCCGGTCGGCGTGGGGCTGGGCGGCGTGGTGCTTCCACAGCTTGGGATAAGCGTGCGGGCGGTCGTTCAGTCCGGGGAGCTGGCACAGCGGAGTTCCGTCGGCCGTCACCGGCATGCAGGTGGACGCGGTGAAGTCGGTGGCGATGCCGACGACGTCGGCCGCGTCGATGCCCGCGTCGGCGATGGCGGCCGGGACGGCGGTCGCCAGGGCGCCGATGTAGTCGGCCGGGTCCTGGAGCGCCCAGTCGGGCGGGAGTTCGGCGCCGTGGCCGGAGGCCGAGGCCGGTTCAGTACCGTGGCCGGAGGCCGGGGCCGGTTCAGTACCGTGGCCGGAGGCCGGGGCCGGTTCAGTACCGTGGCCGGAGGCCGGGGCCGGTTCAGTACCGTGGCCGGAGGCCGAGGCCGGTTCAGTACCGCTCACCGGCAGCGTCCGGTCGATTACGCCATGCGCGTAATCGGCCACCGCAGTGCCCATCTCCGCGCCGTCGCTGACGCGGACGACCAGAGCACGCGCGGACAAGGTACCGAAATCCACCCCGATGACGTACATGCGATCGTCCTTGTCTTTGCCCGGTGCGCTGTCCTTTTCGGTCCGCTTGTTAGCGCTAACAACCATCTAGCCGCCTCATCATAACGCTCTTAGTCCTGCACTGTTGCCTGGCGTCCCACAAGGAAATCGTATTCCTCGATGATGTGGTGATGCACCGCTACAGTTACGACCGCATCATCCCACTGTCAGCGGGCGGAGTCTCGGGCGCTCGGGCAGCGGGCGCCGGTCGGGTCTCGGGCAGCGGGCGGGGTCCCCGGGCGCCGGGCGTGGTCCCGGGCAGCGGCCGTGCTCCACCCTGGCAGCGGCCACGCTCCCCCCTGCAACTCCCGTCACATGAACCTCACTGCCCACACACGGCCAGGGTATTAAGGGGTACGTTGCGCCAACATCCCCCTAGAGCCTGCTTGAGACCTCGATTCTGACGGCACCGATGGTGCCATCGGCACGCTCGAATCGGACACATTGCCTTGGAGGGCGACACCGATGGCCCCATCGGTGTGCTCGCGGCGGCTGCTTCATCTGACCGAGCGGGGCTTCCAAACAGGTTCTTAGCGGCGTTGGGGCGGGGCGGCGCTCTGGCGCACGATGAGTTCGGTGCCGACGCGGACCCGCGGCCCGGTGGCCGGAGCGCCGGTCATCCGTTCGAGCAGCACGCTCAGCGCCTGACGGCCCACTTCGCCGAAATCCTGGCGAACCGTGGTCAGCGGCGGCACGTAGTAGCTCGCGTCGGGCACGTCGTCGAAGCCGACCACGCTCACGTCCTCGGGCACCCGGAGCCCGCGTTCGGTCAAGCCGCGCAGCACGCCGAGCGCCATGTTGTCATTACCGCAGAGGATCGCGGTGACGTCTGGCTGGTTGGCGAGCCGGCGGCCCAGTTCGTATCCGGAAGCCGCCGACCAGTCACCCGCGAGCACAGGCGGTTGCGGTGCGTCCGCCTCGCTCAGCGCCTGCCGCCAGCCGGTGACCCGCTCGGTCGCGTCGAGGTTGGCCGCCGGCCCGGCGACGTGGTGCACGGTCTTATGGCCCAGGCTCAGCAGGTAACGGGTCGCGGTCGCGGCGCCTTCCTCGTTGTCGACCGCCACCGAGCTGATCGACGCGTGGGTGCCGCAGCCCAGCGCCACGATCGGAACCTCGGGCGGAACGTGCGCGAGGGCGGCGACGCCCGAGTCGTGGGTCGCGATCACGACGATGCCTTCGACACCCTGCCCGACGAACCTGTCCACCGCCTCCAGCATTGACCTGCGGTCCAGGGCGGGAAGGCTGGCGATCGACACGAAGTACGTGTCGTGCGCGGCTCGCTCGAAACCGTACAGCATGGAAACCGGGCCGTAGAGCATGGTGTCTACGCTGATCACGCCCAGCGTGTGGGTCCGGCGGGTGACCAGCGTCCGGGCGGCGGCGTTCGGCCGGTAGGCCAGCTCCCGGATGGCGGCCTGCACTTTCTCACGGGTGTGCGCCCGGACGTTCGGGTGATCGTTGAGCACGCGCGAGACGGTCTGGTGAGACACCCCGGCCAGCCGGGCGACGTCGGCCATCACCGCTGGTCTCGGAGCCGGGCTGGACGCTCCATCGTCCGGTTGTGACGCCACGCCGTGCCTCCCTCGGCCGCCTGTCCGTCAGCCGCGTACGTGTTCGCTATGCGGTCAGCCGGGCCTGACGTTAGCGCTCACATCCGGGCAGGTCAAATAACGGGCCCGCGGATAGGGTCTGTCACGGACCATATCCGCCGCGCATCCGTCCGCGTGCTCTCGGTGCGGGTTCGGTCGAGTTCCGGGTCGCGGTTGTCCTGGGCCGCACTGTTACGGGCCGGGTTGTCCCGGGGCGATCTGTTCCGGGCCGGGCTGTTACGGCGGAATTCAGGAGTCGGAGTCGGAGTTGCCGCGCATGTCGCGAATCGCGGCCTTCGCCTTCCGTCCCGCGTCGCCGGTGCGGAGGTCATCCCGCAGGTCACGCAGCGCGGCCTGAGCCTTGCGGCCCGCGTCGCTGTCCCGTAGATCGCGGATCGCATCCTTTGCCTTGCGGCCCGCGTCGCTGTCGCGCAGGTCGCGCAGCGCATCCTTTGCCTTGCGGCTCGCGTCGCTGTCGCGCAGGTCGCGCAGCGCGGCCTCGGCCCGCCGAGCGGCGTCGCTCTCACGGACGTCGTTGAGTGCCGTCTTTGCCTTCCGCGCCGCCTCGGCGGCCTGCGCCGATCGCTCCGGGCTGCGCATCCACGCGGTGACCCGGGACCACCATTTCCGAAGCAGCTGCTCCAAGCTGTCCATCGGAGTCCTCCTTTGGCTATGCGCCTGGGTGGCTATGAGCCTGCTAAGGCTGTGAGCCTGTGTGCCATGCGCTGTGGACCATCCTTCTACAACACGATATTACGCGAATGCCGGTGGCTCAACCCGGGGTTCATCGTGTTTGGCTACCACGTCTGTAGTACCCGCGAGAACCCGGAGATCACATTCGCGCTGGCGGAGTTCCCGCGCTGGCCGCGTTCCCGCGCTGACCGCGCCGCGGTCGGCCCAACCGCGCCGACCGCAACCCCGCTGCTCACCTCCCCAGTCAGCCATCGGGCGGCTCGCAAGTCCGACATATCCCCACACAAGCCGGTGCAGGTCATGCATGCGGTCAACCTTACCGAACAGTTGATCGAACATTTCAGGCATTTCGGACCAAGAAGCGACCATCTCTTCGGCAAGGCCAGCCGAGGCTTCTCCGCCCGAGCCGGCCGCAACCCCGCCGGCCCAGCCGAGCCGGCCGCAACCCCGCCGGCCCAGCCGAGCGGCCCAGCCGAGCCGGCCCAGCCGAGCCGGTCAGCCGTCGGCTTTGCCGCATGGCTGGTTGGACATTCCCAGACTTTTCGGACCGAAAGCAACCATCTGTGCGGCAAAGCCAGCCGAGGCTCCTCCGCCCCGAACCGACAGTGACCTTACTGTAACCCGACCGAAACCGTAACTGCGGAGTCGAGATGCCGTCGACTATCACGTCGACCACCGATTCGATGAACCGCTCGGTCATCGGCAGATGCCCCAGCAGCAGCCGATGCTGCGCGGCGCCGAAGAACAGATCCAGCACGACCTCGAAATCCGTCGACGCCTGGATCTCCCCTCGTTCTGCCGCCCGGGCGAGCATGACCCGGTGCTGGGCTCGCAGCGGTTCGAGCACCCGCTCCCGCCATGCCGCATGCAGTTCCGGGTCGTGCTGCGCCGCGCCGATGAGCGGTGACAGCAGCCGTCCGACCGGGGTCATCGTCACCGCCCGCACCCATGTTCGCAGGGCGGCTCGCAGATCGTCACGCAGCGATCCCGTGTCCGGCAGCGGTTGTTCCGCCCGGAACGACGCGGCGAAGGCGTCCAGTGCCAGCAGCCCTTTCGATGGCCATCGCCGGTAGATCGTCGCCTTGCCGACTCCAGCCCGTGCGGCCACCTCTTCGATGGACATGGCCGCGAGCCCGCGCTCGGCCAGCAGTGAACTCGCCGCGGCCAGGATCGCCCGGTCCGCCTCAGAACTCCGCGGCCGCCCACGCGCCGCCGCGCCGCCGCCTGTAGCCGCGCCGCCTGAAGCCGCAGCAGCATCCGCCGATCCACCGCCCGTTCCGTCCGATTCGCCACGCGAATCTGGAATATCCCTGCTCACAACCCAGTTACACCCACCGGAAATCCGAAACGATCCGTTACGTATCTGATTGGAATCATGCCCGCCGCCGCGCCCCCTACACATCAGCCCCGTACACATCAGGCCCGTACACATCAGGCCCGTGAACATCAGGCCCGCCAGCTTGCCCTCATTCTCGTCGCGGCCTTCATGGTCGTCCTCGACTTCAGCATCGTGAACGTCGCGCTGCCGAGTATCGAGCGTGAACTGCACCTGGCCCAGGCGCAGGTCCAGTGGGTGGTCACCGGTTACGCCATCGCGTTCGGCGGCCTGCTGATACTTGGCGGCCGCGCCGCTGACCTGCTCGGCCGCCGCCGCATGTTCATCGCCGGCCTTGTCGCGTTCTCCCTGGCCAGCCTGGCTGGCGGCCTGGCACGGGATCCGATCCTGCTCATCATGTCACGGGTCGTCCAGGGCATGGGCGCGGCCGTCGTGGCGCCCGCCGCACTGTCACTCATCACCACGAGCTTCGCCGAGGGCCCCGAACGCACTCGCGCAATTGGTCTGTACGGCTCCATCTCTTCCGTCGGTTTCGTCGCGGGTCAGGTGCTCGGCGGCGTGCTGGTGCAACTGACCAGCTGGCGGGCCGTCTTCCTGGTTAACGTCCCGGTGGGCCTGCTCGCCGCCGCCCTGGCGCCGCGGATTCTGGCAGTCCAGCCCGCCACCCGGACGGCTGATCACAAGGATCACAAGCTGGACATCCGGGGCGCCATGCTCATCACCTCGGCGGTGGCGCTCACCGTGTTCGCGGTCTCCCAGGGCACTCGGCTCGGCTGGACGTCCCCGCTGATCATCGCGGCCGTGCTGGCCGCCATCACCGCCGCGCTGACCTTCGGCAAGGCGGAGACCAGGCACCCCGAGCCGCTCATCCGCCCCGGCCTGATGCACTCCAAAGGCATCCGTGACGGCTCCACGCTGGCGTTCCTCCTCGGCTTGTGGAACGGCGGCGAGATGCTGGTCATGTCCCTGTACCTGCAGCAGGTCCTGCACGAGTCGCCACTGCTGACCGGCTTGGTGATCGCCCCGCAGGGCGTGGTCGGCTTCACCATGGGCCTGCTCGGTCCCCGGCTGGCGCGCCACATCGGCATCCGGCGCCTGCTGGTGGTGACCGGGGCCACCGCGGCACTCGGCTTCGCCGCGCTCACCGGCCTGCCGGCCGTCGGCTACAGCCCGGTACTGCTGGCCGTCATGCTGATCGGCTTCGGCACCGCCGGCACCGCGTTCGGCTCGGTGGTCATCGCCAGCCGCGGCATGGCCGATGCCGACCAGGGCCTGGTGGGCGGCATGATCAACACGAGCCGCCAGATCGGCGCGGCGGTCGGCGCCGCGCTGCTGCCGGCCGTCGCCGAGAGCGTCAGCGCCGCCGGCGGCGTCGACGGCGACCGGGCCGCGATGCTCACCGCCGGGCTGGCCGCCGTGCTCGCGACCGCGGTGGCCTGGCACGCCGCGCATCTCGCCCCAGCCCATGCCACCGCCTAAATAAAAGGTGTCATGCGAGATTCTTCGCAAGAACCTAAAACCTTTTTTCTTAGAACGTTCTGTGGTTTCTCGTCCGTCCCCGTATCACCCTGCGGAAGTTGAGTACAAAGGGCGTTGCTACGAGTATCCAGAACACTACCCATTGCCAGTTTGCCATCGTGAACCTCCTTGGCGAGCAGGCAGTGCAGCGGTCGCCCTGACGGAGAGGAAAGGGAGACAGCGGTCATCAGATCGGTGATCGTCAGCGCTAAGCGATCAAATCCGTTCAGTGACCCAGTGGCGCTCGCGTGCACTGCCCACTCACCATTGAAAACGAAACGGCACGGGCGGGCGTTCACGGTTTCGCCTCGCGTAATCCCCAGGTAAGAATTGCCACCCGTAAATATGCTAACAAAATATAATCAATACGGACACATGCCGCGCGATGGGCGCCTCCCCGGCTGCGCTACGGTGCGGGGGTGGGGAAACCGCCGCGGGTCACCGTCCTGGGCAGCCTGAACATGGACATCTCGGTCACCGTGCCCCGGCTGCCCGGTCCGGGTATGACGGTTCTCGGCGATGCGGCGCGGTTCACTCCGGGCGGCAAGGGGGCCAACCAGGCCATGGCCGCCGCCCGCCTGGGCGCCCAGGTGCGGATGGTGGGGGCGGTCGGCGACGATGACTTCGGCAGGCAGCTGACTGAGGCGCTCGGCTCCGAGGGCATAGACGCCCGCGCGGTCGGCGTGGCGACCGGAGTCCCGACCGGCCTGGCCATGATCACCGTGGATTCCGCCGGGGAGAACATCATCACGGTCGCGCCGGGCGCCAACCATCACGTCGGTGAATCCGCGGCGGGTGGCATCGCGGGCATCCCGTATGACGCCTTGGTGATCAGCGCCGAGGTTCCAGTGCCGGTTATCAGGGCCGCGCTCGAACTGGCCTGCGGCACAGCACCCGGCGCGACACCGTGCGTACTCAATCTCGCCCCCGCCCCGCCGGAGGCGCCGGCCATTGTTGCCGGAGGCGTCGATTGGCTCGTGGTGAACGAATCCGAGGCGGCGGCCATCCTGGGCCTTCCCGGCATAGATGGCATGGCTCAGGCGCAGGAGGCCGCCACGGCACTGACCGCCGCGGGGGCGCGCAACGCCGTGGTGACGGTGGGCGCGGAGGGCGCCGCGCTGGCCGGGCTGTCCGTGCCGAAAGCCACGCCGAAAGCCACGCCGAAAGCCTCGCCGAAAGCCGCGACCCAAGCTGTGGCGGTGGGCGGGTTCAAGGTGACCGCGGTGGACAGCGTGGGGGCGGGTGACACTTTCGTCGGAGCGCTGGCCGTGGCGCTGGCCGCCGGGGTCCCGGTGCTGGACGCCGTGCGCGCGGCGGTCGCCGCGGGCGCCACCGCCGTCACCAGGCACGGAGCCCAGGCCGGGATGCCCCGTCCGGCGGATATCCTGGCCACCACCGGCCTGCGCTGGCCCCTGTCCTGGTCCTGACCAACCCTGAAGGGGACATTGGGCCTGGTGTGTCGCGTTACCTTTTCGCGATAATATGAACGGTGCGCGAGAGGTGAACGCACGGTAAATAATAGGAGAACAGAATGTGATGACGCCTGGCCATCGGGGGTTTGTAGTTAAGGGCGGGGGCGATGACCCACTGGCCAGCGTGCTGGCCGAACTAGGCCAGGCGTTCTCCATCGCCGAAGAGCGCGCCGCTACCGGAAGCGGCCAGGTGCGCCGCACCTGGCTGGACACGTTCGACTGGGGGCTGCACAATGCGGGCCTGGTGCTCGAGCATGAGCAGACCAGGCGCGGCGCCCGCCTCGTCCTTACCGGCCGCGATGGTGTCACGGTCGCCGAGCAGCCGGTAGCTGGCTGGTCGTCCCAGCGTCCGAGCATGCCGGAGGATCTTCCCGTCGGCCTGCTGCGCGATACGGTCACGCCGCTGGCCGCGCCGCGCGCGCTTATCCCGGCCGCCAGGGCGGTCACCACGCGGACGGTACACCGCCTGATGAACGCCGACGGCAAGATCGTGGCGCGCCTGCTGGTCGACCGGACCGCCGTGGCCGGAGGCCTAGGCCAATTCGGCACCGTCACCGGCACTCCGGCCGCCAGCCGGATAGCGGGGAACGCTGGGCCGGGGGAGTTCCCGATCTTCCTGTCCATCGCCGAAGTCCGCGGCTACCCCGGCCAGGCCCGCCGCGCCGCGAGCCGGGTCGCCGCGGCTCCCGGGGTCCATCCGGCCGATGGAACCGTGTTCGCCGTGGCACTGGCCGCCCTCGGCCGCCAGCCCGGCGACTACACCGGGAAGGTCGAGGCGGCGATCACCGCCGGGATGTCCGGCCCGGTCGCGGTGGCCACCGTTCTGCTCAACCTCCTCGACACGCTCGAGCGCAACGTCGATGGCGTACTCCGCGACATCGACACGGAGTTCCTCCATGACCTGCGGGTTTCGGTCCGGCGCACGCGGTCGGCGATCAAGCTGCTCGGCGACGTGCTGCCCCCCGGGCTCACCGACCACTACCGTGACGAGTTCAAGTGGCTCGGCGATCTGACCACGCCGGTCCGCGACCTGGACGTCCACCTGCTCGGCTTCGGCGACATGGCCGCGAGCCTGGTCGCCGCCAGGCCGTCCGACCTCGAGCCGTTCCACGCCTTCCTGGCCCGCCGCCGCGCTCAGGAATTCCGTCACCTGACCGCCGGTCTGCGATCCACCCGGTTCCGCGCGATCATCCATGACTGGCGCAAGGCGCTGGTCGAGGTCCGCGACGCACCCGGCCGCAGGCGACGCCAGCAGGCGTCCGCCCTGGCCGCCGATCGCACCGGGCGGGCCTACCGGCGGATCACCAGGCAAGGCGCCGCGATCACCGCCCAGTCGCCGGCGGAGTCCCTGCATGATCTGCGCAAGCGTGGCAAGGAGCTGCGTTACCTCCTGGAGTTCTTCGCTTCGCTGTACCCGCCCGCGGAGTACCGCCGGGTGGTTGGTGACCTGAAGAGGCTCCAGGACTGCCTCGGCGAATTCCAGGACAGCCAGGTCCAGCGCGAGGAGATCGCCGTTCTGGCCGAGGCCCTGCTGACCGAATCGGTACGTAGCCGGCCGGTCCGGCGTACCCAGACGGCCGGGCACTGGGCCGCGCCAGCCGCTACCTTGCTGGCCATGGGAGAGATCGCGGCCGGTCTCGCGGTCCGGCAGCAGGATGCCCGGACCGACTTCGACCGCCGCTTCGCGAGCTTCGCCAGCGCTGCGGGCCAGCAGCGCGTCGACGCCCTGCTCGGGAGCGGCCGGTGAAGGTAGCAGTGTCATGAAGATATACGCCACCTACAACATCAAGGGCGGCGTCGGGAAGACCACCGCTGCCGTCAATCTGGCCTTCCTGTCGGCGGCCGACGGCTACCGCACCCTGCTGTGGGACCTCGACCCGCAGGGCGCCGCCAGCTTCCTGTTCCGCATCAAACCCAAGGTCAAGGGCGGCGGCAAGGCCCTGATCCGGGGCACCAAAACGCTGGACGAGGCCATCAAGGGCACCGACTTCGACAGCCTCGACCTGTTGCCGGCCGATTTCACCTACCGGAACATGGACCTCCTCCTCGGCGGCCAGGACGCCAAGCCCACCCGCCAGATCGCCCGGCTCCTGGCGCCCCTGGCCTCCGAGTACGACGTCGTCTTCATGGACTGCCCGCCCAGCATTTCGCTGGTCTCGGAGAATGTACTGCACGCCGCCGACATTCTCGTGGTCCCGCTGATCCCCACCACGCTGTCGGTGCGGACTCTTGATCAGCTCACCGAGTTCGTAGCGGGCTTCGACGGCCGGCGTCCGGAAGTGGTTGCGTTCCTGTCGATGGTCGACCGCCGCAAGCGGCTGCACCAAGAGCTGACCAAGACCCTTACGACCGAACGGCCTGTGGTTTCTCCCACCGTCATCCCGGCTCTGTCCATGATCGAACGAATGTCGGTGGAGCGTGCCCCGGTAACCGTCTTCGCCCCCCGCAGCCAGGCCGCCCACGCCTACCGTGCCCTCTGGTCCGAGATCCGCCCCGACCCCTAACGACTTTTCCCTCCGCGCCAAGGCCTCGCTGCGCTCGGCCGGCTTGGGGCCGCGGCGGGATTCGCCGCCCCTGCGGGACGGCGGTCGCCGCCCCTGCGGGACGGCGACCGCCGCGGCGCTCGCCTTCGGCTCGCCTCCCTCCGGCCCCAATTGATGCCCGACATTTCACCATTTGGATATGTTTGTCCGGTTTGATAGTGGAAGGAAAGGGCTCTGTGGAGGATTGGGCGCCTGTTTCCGGCGCCCTTTCTTCCGGAGGGCTCCGATGTTCCATGGGCTGTGATTCGCGAGAGCCGAACGGGGCGGGTGATGTAGATGAAATCTTTACCAGCTTGGTCCAATAGGGACTGTTCTGGCGCGTTCCCGCATGTCAGGATATATGGCCATATAGCCGTCATAGTGGGGGCGGCTTCGGCGCATGTCCTGTGGGGGGAACAGCGTGACACCAGTACAGGTGCACAATTTCTCGTACGGCTTGTTGAATCCGGGTCTGGCATACGTCATGTCGTGCCTGGGCGGCTTCCTGGGCCTGCGGTGCATCACCAGAGCGCGGGCGCACAGCGGCTTCGCCAAGGCCGGCTGGCTGCTCGTCGCGTCGGTCGCCGTCGGCGCCACCGGCATCTGGGTGATGCACTTCATTGCCATGCTGGGCTTCACCATCCCAGGCCAGCCGATCGCCTACAGCGTTCCGGTCACCATGATCAGCATGCTGCTCGCGGTCCTGGTGGTCGGCATCGGCCTGTTCATCGTCGGCTACAGCGACGGCGGCATGCTGCCCATCCTCGCCGGCGGGGTCATCATCGGCATCGGTGTCGCCACCATGCATTACGTCGGCATGGCCGCGATGAGCATGGACGACACGGTCAAGTACAACACGGGCCTGGTCGCGGTCTCGGTGCTGATCGCGATCGTGGCCGGAACCGCGGCGCTGTGGGCGGGCCTGCGGGTCCGCGGCATCGGGTCCACCGTCATCGCCTCGCTGGTGATGGGCATCGCGGTGACCGGCATGCACTACACCGGCATGGCCGCCATGCGCGTCTACCCAGGCGGCAACGGCAACATGTCAGGCGAATCCGCGGAGAGCTTCCTGCTTCCGCTCCTGCTCGGGGTCAGCGTCCTGACGTTCCTCATGACGCTGGTGATCGCGCTGTCGCCGACCGAGGAAGAGATTCGCGAGGACGCCAGCCTGCGAGAACGCCTCCGCGCCAGTAGCTGAGGCCTAGGGGTCCCGGCCTTGCCAGGTACAGATGCACGCCTCGTTGCCCTCAGCATCGGCGAGAACCCAGAAGGCCGGCGCCTCCGCGTCGTATATCACCGTGCCACCCGCCGCGGTGGCCGCCTCGATGCGGCGCTGTGCTTCGTCGTGAGGCACCGATATGTCGAAATGGATGCGGTTGCGCTGCGGCCGGGGCGCGTCCATCTGCTGGAACCAGATGGACGGTCCCTGTCCGGCCGGGTCAATTATCGCGGCGGCCGTACCGTCCGCTCCCGGGTCGTCGGTATACCCGAATACGGCCTTCCAGAACGGGCGGATGGCCGGGATATCGAGCGCGTCGATGCCGATCTCGATCAGCTGCACTGACCGGTACGCCATGGCGCCAACACCGCTGTCCATGGTCAGGCCCAGCTCGGTCACCGCCGTGGCTATCGCCCGCGCCAGTTCCATATCCCGGGCCGTGACGAACGTGACCTCGGGCGGTCGCAGCGATAGGTACAGCCGGTCCGGCCGCAGGTCGATCCGCAGGTGACCACCGGATTCGATACCCGAACTGAGCCGGGCCGCGACATCGGCGGCCTGTGCCAGCGACTCGGTTCGCACCTGCGTCACCAGTTCGCCCAGCAGCAGCCGCCACCCGAGGCCGCTGACCGCGGCCGAGATCTCCTGCCGTTTCAACCTGGAGTCCGCCATACCGCCCAGTGTGCCAGGCGGAGGTATATCACTCCATCACTGGCGGGCCCCAGGGGTGAAGCTGACGCCGCGCAGGACCTCGCCGAAGGCGGCCGCCCGGACGGGGCTGAAGTGCTCGCCGGCCGCGGGCGCCGTCGCGGTCAGCGGGTCGGTGATCTCGACCAGCTTGTTCGGGTCGGCGCCCTGGTCGCCGCTCCCGCTCACCGTCGAGGTGATGGCCCAGATAGTGACCGTGCCGTCCCGGCCGACCCGGCCGGTGATGTTGCGCAGGCCGTCGGTAGCGGGGGCCCACGGCAGCCCGGTCGCCGCGTTGACGCCGGCCGGGTACCCGGGTACGTGGTACGGCTGGCCGAGCTTCAGGCCGGCCTGGAGCGTGTAGGCCAGCTTCCACTCACCGGCCGTGGCGTCGAACACCCACTTCTGCAGGCCCGCCGTGCCCGACGAAGCGGCCGTCGTGTAGGAGCCGTCCGAGTACGTGTTGTCGCCGTTGCCCTCGTCGGCGACGTAGAGCGTGCCGGGGTTGGCGAACCACAATCCGAACGGGAACGACGTGGTCGATTTCAGCGCCGTCGGGAATCCCTTCAGGACGCACATGTTGCTCGGCAGGCCGGTGGTCTGCAGCGTTGCCGGGTTGTACGACAGGCCGGAGGTCGGCAGCGGCGCGCCGGGCACGGGCAGCCCCACCCCGCCGGGGCACGCCTTGCCCGTCGTGTCGAGGAAGTACACCGTGTTCACGCCATTGCCGCCGCTGCCCTTGGTGTAGTACAGCACGTTGTCATGCAGCGCCAGCCCGCGGAAGTTGTCGTCCTTGCCGACCTTGTCGGGCTTGTCGCCCAGCTCGGCGATGTTGAAGCTGCCCACGGGCGTCGGTGTGCCCGGCGTCTGCGCCGGCTCCGGCAGGTCCGACGGCGTGATCAGCTGCGCACCCGCGCCCAGGATGACGCCGTCCGGCTGCGGGTTGCCGCCGTTGCCAGCGTTGCCGGCCGTGTAGAAGCGCCCATCGGCCAGGACCGCTGCCCGCCCGTTGTTGCCGCTGTAGGCGTTGGTCTCGGTAAAGGTGTACTGCCCGGTGCCGGACAGCGTGGCGACCGCCCGGTAGTCCGTGCCGGTGACCGGGTTCGTCGGATCGACCACTCCAGGGGTGTTGGAGTTGGAGACGTCGAGCTGGCCGGGCTTGGCCGCGTATCCCATGAACGTCACGTACCGGGCGTCCGACGACAGGTTGAGCGCGAGTTCGGACTTGGACGAGAAACTCGTGACCAGCTCATCGGCCGGCACCCCGATACGCGCGAACAGGTGGCCGGATGTCGAGATCTCGTCGAGGAAGATCGGCTCGGTGACGCCGAAGCTGCCGTCGACCACGTCGTTGTTGAACACCTGCGGGTAGCTGCCGCCGGCTGTCGCGGTCGCGCATCCGGACACACATCCCGGCGGCAGCACCGTCTGCCCGGCCACCAGGCTGGGGTCTTTGACGTAATAGCTGCCGCTGACCAGCAGGTTACCGGGAAGCAGCCGCCCGGGCCCGGCTCCCGATTCGCCACTCACCGCGCCCGATCCGCGGCCCGTCGCGTCGGCCGCCGCTACTGTGCCGGTCGCTCCCGCGGCTGCCGCTCCTGTCGCGGCGCACAACGCCGCCGCGAACAAGGCGATACCTGATCGTGCCCGCATGCTTCCCCTCCCGCCCGGCTTCCAGTACCTTCGGACATCCAAGCGACGCCAGGGATACGACAGGCGCCATAAAGATGGACAAATGGTGTCGGTTATCTGACCATCAGGCATAACGGGTGTCAACGGTCTGCTGGCCGGGGAATGCGCGGGCTTGGGCGCACCGGGGGACTTGCCAGCCATCCGGTCGTGCGGGCGGCCGTCCGTCGGCAGAAAACCGCCGCGCACGCCCGGCGCAAACGAGGCGTCCGCTGGCTCTTCCCGGCGGCTGGGCGGCCATTTCCCACCGGCGTCGCCATTCACCGATGTCGCCGCCGCAGGCGGCGGCGTAGGCGAGCGTTACCTGCAGCGACGGGAACGACAAGCCGCTCGCCGCCGTTGACAGAACCGACGGGGAGAACAGCGCCGTCTGGGCCAGATCACGGTAGGTTGGGTACCCGGCCGCCGCACGTAGCTGCCGGAGCTGATAGGCGAACGAAGACAGCGGTCCTTCGCCCGGATCGAGCGGCCGCTCCGGTCGGCCTGGCCGCCGCTGGTTGTTTCCTTGCACTGTCACTGTGCCAGCCCTCACTCTTCGATCCCCTTCGCGGAGCAGCAACCGCCTGACGCAGTCGCTCCGCTCTAGCTACGGCCCTCCTCAACCCAGGCTGACAGATCACGATAATCGCTGAATTAAATTTCTTTGAACGATCCCCGTCCCGGCCGGGACCGCGGTGTTGGATTGGCCTGGACCTTCGGCCGCGGCGCGTCCATTGATCGGTTGATCGGTCTTTATGCCGTTTCGTTGCGATCAATTGCGCGACTTGCTTTGCTTCTGCCGGGCCGGCTGGAGAATTTACGGCCCGTAAGGAGCGTGGGGACAGGTAATGCTCCACGAAACAAGGTGGGCGTACCGGCCTCGCGCTCTCAGCACGAGCAGTTGGGTTAGGAGGGTCCACACATGTATTTCCGGCATGGTCACACGGTGGGCCGGTGGCGCACAGGACAGTCCCGGCTGAGCGCCCACACAGTGCGACGCCGAATCCAGAACGCGGGAGCGGGCGGCATTCTCGTTCTGATCCTGCTACCCCTCCTCGGGGTTGTCCCCGCGCGAGCCGCGGCGGGTGAGATCAGTGAGTTCAAGACGCCGCAGCCAGTGGGGACCGGGCCGGTAGTGGGCTCGGACGGTGACCTGTATTTCGCGACCTTCACGACGGGCACTACCGCGGGCACGGCCGGGAGCGGCGCTATCGGCCGGATCACCCCCTCGGGCCAGATCACCCAGTTCGCCGACCCGAACCCGGCGGAGAGCAACATCTACCTGATCACCCTCGGACCGGACCATAACATCTGGTTCGTCGACAACGGGACCCCGAGCCAGGGCGGTGAGCTGGGACGCCTCACTCCCGCAGGCCAGATCACCATGTTCCCCATCCCTCGGTTCGGCGGGAACCGGGTCGTGCCCCAGGCCCTGACCGCCGGGCGTGACGGCAACCTGTGGTTCACCGCGTTCACCGCCGTCACGACCCGCACACTCGGGCCCAGCCTCGTGGGCCAGGTCGACCCCGCGACCGGGGCCGTCACCGAGTTCCCGACACCGACCGCCTCGGCCGAGCCCGGCGGTGCCGGCACCGGCCTCCAGGGCGGTCTCGCCGCCGGCTCTGACGGCAACCTCTGGTTCACCGAGACAAATCTCCCCGGCATCGCACGCGTGACCGTCCGCTGAAGCGATTCCAACCTGAAGCCCCGCGGAAGAGATCTTTCCGTCGGGGCTTCAGCGTCAAGCCGTTACCGCGCTGTATTGGCCTGGGTCTCCGGCCGCGGTGTTGGATTTGCCTGGGCCTCCGGCCGCGGTGTTGGATTTGCCTGGGCCTCCGGCCGCGGCGCCCCTGCGCCGGTCGCGGTGCCGTAAGTGGCGAGGTGACCCAGCACTTCACGCGCTTCGGGCACGTCGAGCCGGGTATAGAGGTCTAGCGCGTGCTGCCAGTGGTGCCGGGCAGCTCGGTGGTTGCCGTCGGCCGCGTGCATGTGAGCGAGGCCGCGGTGAGCGCCAGCCTGCTGGTAGGTGTCTCCGACCTGGATCGCTAGGACGAGCGCCAGGGCATGCCGGGCGCGAGCCTGCACAGGCTGGCCCATGGCGAGCAGTACCTCGCCGCTGCCGTTCAGCGCCTCGGCCTCGCTGGCCTGGTGACCGATCTCGCGGAACAATGCGATCGCTCGCTGATAGTTGTCGGCAGCCCACTGGAGGCGTCCGCGGCGCAGGTGGACAGCGCCCAGGTCCGACAGTGCCTCGGCCTCGCATGCCCGGTCGCCAGTCGCTACGGAAAGCCCGAGCGAATGCTCGAGATGGCGGGCCGCCTGCTCCGGGAACTCCTGCCTCTCGCAAACACAGCCGAGGTTGGCGAGCGCGCAGGCCTGCCCGACCCGATCGCCTATCTTACGGAATATCGCCAGCGCAAGCAGGTGCTGGGCGGCGGCCTGCTCGTACCGGCCTTGTCTGCGGCAGATGGCGCCGAGGTTATCGAGCGCACGAGCCTCGCCAGCGCGGTCGCCGATCTCTCGGAAGACCGCCAGAGCCTGCTCGTAGTGGCGGGAGGCTTCCGCGTACCTACCCTGCCGCCAGGCAAGGAGCGCAAGATTCCCGTGCGCGCGAGCTTCGCCCACGCGGTCGCCGATCTCTCGGAAGACCGCCAGAGCCTGGCCGGAGCCGCCAGCCTCCTGCCCGGGCTGTCCCAGGCGCCAGCGGACCTCAGCCAGATTGACCGAGGCGGTCGCCTGAGCACCGCGATCGCCGGAGCGGCGGGCAGCATCCAGGGCATGTTCGTGGATGGCGATCGCCTCGGGGTTGTAGCCGCCCGTGACCAGGTACCGGGAAAGCGTGGCCGCCAGCCGGGTCGCGTGATGCGGCCAGCCGCGCTGAGCGGCGTGCCTGGTAACCGCGACGAGCACCGCCCGCTCCGCGTCTAGCCATGCGCGCGCCGCGGCTGGATCGGAAACCGGCGGTGAAGGAACGGCCGTGGGTGCGAGCGGACGCCGGTTCCGCTCGGCGGGGGCGAGCGCTTCCATCGCTGTCGCGGCTGTGGCCAGGTAATAATCCAGCAAGCGGGTCATCGCTGACTGCGGCTCACCGGGGTCGGCCGACAGGGTGACCGCGTAGGCCCTCAGCAGGTCGTGCATGACGTACCTGCCATCGCGGGTGCCCTGGATCAGGTGTGCGGTGGTCAGCATGCCAAGCGTTGAGCGCGCCTGCCCCGGGGCGGTACCTGTGAGTGCCATGGCGGCATAGAGGTCTAGATCGGGACCGGGATGCAGGCCGAGTAGCCGGAAGGAGCGCGCGGCGGACTCTGACAGATACCGGTACGACCAGGAGAACACGCCGCGCAGCATGGTGCGCGGATCCCCGCCCGCGTCAAGGAACTCCAGTCGCCGCTGCTCGTCTGCCAGTTCGTCGGCGAGGGCATTGAGCGGGGTCGCAGGGCTGGCGGCGGCCAGTTCGGCTGCGACGCGCAGCGCGAGTGGCAGCCGTGCGCACTGCGCGGCCAGCGTCGTGGCCGCATCGGGCTCGGCGTCGACCCGGCCGCCAATTAGCACCCGCAGCAGCGCGACCGCATCCGCGGTCGGCAGAACGTCAAGCTCAAGAGGCCGGGCGCCATGCCGGGCGATGACCCCGGTGAGGCGGTCCCGGCCAGTCACTACAACCACACAGGATGAGCTGCCCGGCAGCAGCCCGTGGATCTGCTCCGCGGAGGAGGCGTTGTCAAGGATGATGAGCATCTGCCTGCCCGCCAGCATGCTGCGGTATGCCGCGGCTCGCTCACCGGCGTCGGCCGGTATATCTTGCCGGGCCATGCCAAGCGCGCGAAGAAACCCGGCTAGTGCCTCTCCTGGCAGGACCGGCGGCTGGTCATGATCGTAGCCTCGCAGGTCGGCAAAGAGCTGACCGTCAGGGAACCTGGGCAGCAACCTGCGCGCCCAGTGCACCGCGAGTGCGGTCTTTCCCACTCCCGCGGTCCCTGACAGCGCGATGATCACAACCGCCGAGGTCTCCCCGAGGTCGGCGGCGGCCAGCAGGCGGTCCAGGGCGGCCAGCTCATCCGTCCGCCCGGTAAACGCGTGCACATCGCCCGGGAGCTGGGCAGGCGCTGGCCGCTGCGCGGAGGCTGGCCGCTGCGCGGAGGCTGGCCGCCGCATGGTGACGCTCGCTGTGACGGAACCGGGCACCAGGTCCAGAGAGCCGTCGGCGGCGAGAATGCGAGTGTGCAGGCGCTGGAGCTCCGGATCGGGGTCAACACCGAGATCGGTAACCAGCACACGGCGGATACCGGCATATGCGGCCAACGCGTCGGCCCGCCGGCCACATCGGTAGAGCGCCAGCATCAGAGCGCCGCATAGCCTCTCCCGCAGCGGATGCTCCGATATGAGCACCGCAAGCTGAGCTGCGACCTCGGCGTGGCGGCCGACCTCCAGCATGATCTCGGCGCGATCTTCGAGCGCCGTCAGTCGCAACTCCCGCAGCCGGATCCGTTCGATGTCGGCCCATGGACCGGGAATCCCCAGCAGTGGCGTCTCGAGCCACAGCGCCAGCCCGGCGTCCATGGCCCTGAGCGCCGCGGGCAGGTCACTTGCCTTGCGTGACTTGCGCGCTTCGGCCAGCTGATGGCAGAACATCTCGGAGTCCAGAGTGCCCGGCTCCATCCGCAGCACGAATCCTGGACCGGCGACGGTCAGGATCCGAGCTGGCGCCCGGGGTGCCCGCCCCGGCTCCAGGACGCGGCGCAGCCCGGCGATGTGGACGTGGACGGCGTTCACCGCGCTGGGCGGCGGCTTATCACCCCATACCCCGTCGATGAGCTCGTCCCGAGAGACTGTCTTGTTCCTCCGCGTGGCGAGCAGGCCGAGCACTGCCCGCCGTTGCGGCGGTCCCAATCTCAGTTCCCGGTCGTCCAGCCAGGCCCGCACCGGGCCAAACAGGCTGACCAGCAACGACCGTCCATAACCAGCACTCACGCGTTCCCCCGGGTGCACCCGGTCCCGACCTACCAGGTAATACGGACGAAGGGCTAAATCGGTTCAGTAGGTCGACCCGGGCGGACAATACCTGCGAGGGCCTATACAGCGGTCACGTCGTGACCAGAAGGTAGACGTTCAGCGTCACGATCACGGCAACGACCGCACCGGCGGTCAGCAGCATCGGCCGCCGGTTGACCAGTGTCCCCATGAGATTCCGATCGCAGGTGAAGAACAGCAGCGGGATAAGCGCGAACGGTATGCCGAAGGACAGGAAGACCTGGCTCAGCACCAGCGCCCGGGTCGGGTCGAATCCGACGCCGATCAGTGTCAGCGCCGGGATCATGGTGATCGCCCTGCGGGCGAACACCGGGATCTGCCGGCGGACGAAGCCCTGCATCACCACCTGGCCGGACATGGTGCCCACGCAGGAGGAGGCGATGCCGGACGCTAGCAGAGCGATGCCGAACACCACGCCGGCATGCTCACCAAGGTAACTGTTCAGGCCGTTGAAGACCTGACCCAGGTCGCCTCCGGCGCCGGCCATGCCGCGGGCGTGGAACACCGCAGCGGCCGTCGCCAGCATCGCCACGTTGATGAGCCCGGCGATTCCCATCGCGATCGTGATGTCGACGATCTCGAAGCGGAAGATCTTCCGGCGCGCACCGGAATCAGCGCCCGCGATCCGGTTCGGCCAGCTGGTCGACCCCGGCCAGCAGCATACTGCGGGCGTCGGCGCCGAAGCCCGCAGCTCTTTACCATGGAAAGCCTCCTAGGGCACGAGAATCGCGCGGCCGCGGACCCGGCCGGCGTCGAGTTCGGCGAGCGCCTCGGCGGCCGCGCCGAGCGGGTAGGTACGGGTGTGCAGCGTGACCCGGCCGGCTTGCGCGAGTGCCATGAGCTCGACCAGATCGTTGTAGGTGCCGACGATGTTGCCGATGATGTTCCGCTCGGTGGAGATGATGTCCAGCGTGGGGATCCGCAGCTCCCCGCCGTACCCGATGACGAAGTAGGAACCGCCCGCGGCGGTCATCTCCCATCCGTCCATCTCGGCGCCCTGCTCCGCGACGAAGTCCAGCACAACCGCCGCCCCGCCCCCGCTGGTCAGGTCCGACACCGCGGCGCGCTGGCCGCCGTCGGCCACCACGATGTGGTGCGCGCCCAGCTCCGAGGCGAGCTTCAGCGCGTCCGGGTTGGCGTCCACCACGATGATGGTGGCCGCGGTGAGCGCGGCCAGGCACTGCACGCCGATGTGCCCGAGCCCGCCTGCCCCGATGACGACGCACGCCGTCCCCGGGTAGAGGCGCGGGATGGCCTTGCGGACCGCGTGGTAGGCCGTGATGCCGGCGTCGGCCAGCGCGGCCACGTCAGCGGGCCGCGTCGAAGGCTCGAGCTTGACGCACGCCCGTGCCGACGTAACGAGGTATTCCGCCATGCCGCCATCACGAGACAGCCCAGGGAACGTGCTAGCAACGCAATGCATGTCGTCCCCGGCCCGGCAGGCATGGCACAGGCCGCAGGTCGTCGTCGGGTGCAGGATGACCGTGTCGCCCACGGACACGTTCGTCACTCCCGAGCCGGTCTCGTGCACCCACCCCGCGTTCTCGTGCCCCAGCGTGTAGGGCAGCGGGGTCCCCATCCGGGCGTCCCACTGGCCTTCGATGATGTGCAGGTCGGTGCGGCACACCCCGGCGCCGCCGATCTTCACGATGACGTCGAGCGGCCCGCTGATAACGGGATCGGGTACGTCCTCGACCACCGGCGGGGTGTGGAACTCGTGCAAACGAACGGCTTTCATTGATCCTCCCGATACCTGTGCCGGAGCATCCCAGAGCAGATGCTCGTGTTCGCATCGATACCTACCCGGGTGACCCGCGCCCGCCGCAGGTGCATCGGCAGGGAATGCGCCGTGACGCCGGCGCCGGTCGCCGGGTCGATCACCAGGGGGTCCGCATCACCGCAGCACAGCCCCAGCTCGGCCCGGCGCTGCCGCAGCCGGTCCAGTCCGGCCGACGGCGGCGCGTCACCAAGAGTCATCGCGGCAAGCGCCTCCGGGCCTACATGCATCAGTGACCGGCAGACCTGATCGGTCCCCGCCAGCACCGCCTTGCGCAAAAAGGCAACACGGAGCGCATCAAGCTCGCCGCGCGCCTCGCCGGGAAACGACTCAGCAAAGCCGGCCCGGGCGGCGACCCCGTCATTGATCGCCGCCGCCGCGAAATGGTCCTCCAGCGCCACCTCGACGAAACGGACCCCCGGAACCGAGGACACCGCGTCGTAGGCGTCCGCGACCATGAGGAACGCGAAGTTTGGCGCGCAGAAGTACGTGGGCAGCCGCAGCCGCACCCGCGCCGTCCCGCTGCCGGAGAGGGTGTACGACGCGACGAAGCCGAGCGAGGTTATCGGCCGGTTCAGCTCCGGTCGCGCACCGTCTCCAGCGCGGCTAGCACTCCTCCGGTACCGGGATGTCGTACAGCCGGGCCGCGTTGAGCCCGAGGATCTTCTTCTTGGCCGCCACCTTCTTCCTAGCCCGGCTGAGCCAGCACGGCCGGCTGTCCTGTTCACCGGACGCCATGCAGTTGCTGCTGCGGCACAACTGGCCGGGCAATACCGAACAGGTATGGCAGGTGCTCAAGCATGTCGTCCAGCGCCGCCGGGCCGGCTCGATCAAACCGAAGGACCTGCCGCCGGAATGCTGGACGGTCAGCCGCAGGCTGCTCAATCCCCTCCGCCCAAGCCCCACGCCCTCCCCGAGCCTGCCCGCGCCCGCCTGGCCGCGGCCCGATCCACCCCCGCGCCCGCGCCAAGCCCGCCGCGCCCGACATTTCACGACTTGTGGACTTGTGTCCGTTTCGGTTAGCCGGATGGCGTGGAACAAAAGAGCCTCACGGAAAGAATGGCGCCGCTTTCCGGTACCTTTTCTTCCAGCGGGCTCTAATCTTCCACGATATGACCACCTTTCCTGCCCGCTAAGTGACAATACGAGTAGTTCACCCAGGTCCTCGGCATGCCGACGGCGGCGTCGAGCGCGCCCAGAGCGCGCCACTGGTGCTATCGGCTCAAACGCAAGCTAGCCCACCTTGTCCTTACCTCCAATAGCACGGAAACTTCATGCTACGCGGAAACCTACCCGCCGTATTCGTACATTTAATTTCCAGTTAGCATGGATGTTCCGTCTTAATCCGCGTCGCTGGTTGAAGTCTTCGACGTTCTCATCGATAGGGACGTGCGCAGTCCTCGAACATGGTGACTTCGCAGGCGATCCCGTTGGCCTGCGCGGCCGGCATCTTCGCCCACCCCTCTCGCGCTCCAGCCTCCAGCACGGCCTGGCCTGGCATGAAACCGTCTTGCGGGGGAAGGCGGCTGGCTTATGTTTCCGGCAAGAGGAGGAGATTTGCGACTTCCGGTGAAGGTGCGGCACCTGCCGCCCCGCATCGCGGCGGGCGCGTTCATCCTGAACTCGGGTGTGGGCAAGCTGTCCGCGGATGAGGAGACGGCCGCCCGTCTGCACGGCTTCGCGGCCGGTACCTATCCGTTCCTGAACCGGCTCAAGCCCAAGGACTTCGTCCGGCTGCTGGCGGCGGCCGAGATCACGCTGGGCTCGGCGCTGCTGCTGCCGGTGATCCCGCCGATCATCGCGGGCGCGGGACTGTCCGCGTTCTCCGGTGGACTGCTCGGTATGTACGCGAAGACGCCGGGCATGCGCAAGGAGGGCACTCCGTTCCCGACGCAGCAGGGCATCCCGCTGGCCAAGGACGCGTGGATGATGGGCATCGGGCTCGGCCTGGTTCTCGATGACCTCACCGACTGGCCGAGGAAGCCGACGAAGCCGAGCAAGAAGCGCTAGCCGAGCAAGAAGCGCTAGCCGCTGGCCAGGGTCTTCTCGTACCAGCGGTCGGAAATCTGATAGTTGTCGTGGAACGCGGGGACCTGGCGATAGCCCGCGCTGGCGTACAACCGGTTGGCCTCGACCAGATGCGAGCCGGTGTCCAGGCGCAGGGTGGACAGCCGTTGTCCGCGTGCCGCGTCCTCCACGGCGTCGAGGAGCCGCCGGCCGAGGCCGCGACCTCGCGCCTGGGGGACGACGAACACGCGGGCGATCTCGCCGATCCCGTCCCCGAGCAGCCGCAGGGCCACGCAGCCGAGCACGGTGTCCCCGTCCCGGGCGACAAGCAGCAGCCCGGTCGGCGGCACGAGGCTGTCGCTTGGCTCCTCGTCGTGCATCCACGCGTCGACCTCGGCCTCGGTGACCGGCCTGCCGTAGCCCCGGCTCATGACCTCGGTGAAGTACTCCTTGAGCACCCGCCTCGCGTCCGGACTGTCAGGCGGCGCAGGGGTTATCGCGGGAGTCGCCATGTCGCGTGTCTACATCGGATCCCAGCGGAGGGCCGACGCCGGGAGGGATGGGGGAGTGGCGAAGGCGGGTGGCGCGTCGAAATCCAGAGCGTCGAGCGGGCTGTCGGCGGCGGCGTCCCGGCGGGTTAGCGGCGGAAGGTTCCACTTCTGCTCGATGAGCTTCAGCACCGAGGTGTGGTCCAGCGTCTTGGTGCACACGTAGTCGCGGCGCGCGTAGGGCGAGACGATGACGGCGGGGACCCGGAAGCCGTAGCGACAGTAGTCGCCCCGGCCCTTGTCCTCGCTCTCCAGCTCAGCGAACGACTTACCGAGCACCGGCCGGAGCACCGTGCGCAGCCAGGGTGGCATGCGCCGTTCGTAGTTGCGGGGCGGGATGTCGTCGGGAGCGACCGCTTCCGGCGGCGGGACATGGTCATAGAACCCGCCGCCCTCGTCGTAGGTCCAGATCAGCAGCGTGTGCGGCCAGCCCTTGCCGTGCATGACCCGGTTGATCACCTCGGCGGCGAACGACTCGCCCCGCCTGATGTCCTGCGGGTTCTCCTCTGAGTACCGCTCGAAGTCTGGATCCACGAAGCTGACCGCGGGCAGCGTGCCCGCGTCGGCGTCGGCGAAGAACTGCCTGGTGTGCCGCAGGTTCTCGATGTGCTTGGTGACATGCAGCGGGTACAGGTCGGCGGTGAACGACTTGTTGCCGCGCATCGCCTGCGTCACCCGGGGAAGCAGGCGGCCCAGCCGGGCCAGCCGCCGCATGACGATGACGCCGCGGGCGCCGAGAAAGCGCTTGACCACCATCACGGCAGGCCGGACGTTGTGGTAGTTGATCCACGAGATGTCGTGGCGGGACAGCACGTCGAAGATCGTGCCGGCTTCCGGATAGTCGACCAGGTCCCAGGGCATGTCGTCCATCAGGCCGTTCGCGGTGCCGGAGATCATGAACCTGCGGTTCGGGAACGTCGGCCCGAGGCATGAGCTGAACCAGTGGTCGGCCAGCGGAAACGTCCTGGCCAGCCCGTAATAGAAGGGCAGGTCCTCCTCGGTCCAGTAGCCCATCGCCGTCCCGGGATCCTTGCCGGGATTGGTCAGCTCCACGCTGCGCGCGAAGCCGTCGTTGTCGCCGTCGGCGTACTGGACGTGACTGGCGTACCAGGACTGCGTGGGACAGGCCGCCGGCGGCGCGGTCGTGGTGAGGTGATGGGGGGTGTAAGCGACGCCGTTCTGCCCGAGGTTCCTGGTGCGGTCCTGGTCCGGCGGCAGACCCTCGCCCCGGCCCGCGAGCATGCCGAGGTAATTGTCGTAGGAGTGGTTCTCCATCATGAGGATCACGATGTGCCGGATCTCGGGCAGCAGGTCGGTGCCTTCCGGCAGGTCGGGGCGGGGGCGTTCGGACATGCGTGTGACTCTACCCAGCGCGGATGGCGCTATCCGGCGTGAATCGGGCTGAGCAGCTTCGACAGCGCGTCCATGGCGGCTGGCACGAGCGCGTAGTAGGCCCAGACGCCGCGCTTCTGCCGGGTGAAGATGCCGGCGTCCACGAGGATCTTCAGGTGATGGGACACCGTCGGCTGGGTGAGGCCGAGTGGCTCGGTCAGGTCGCACACGCAGGCTTCGGCGTTCTGGTGGGCGGCGACCATGGACACGAGCCGGAGGCGGGTCGGATCGGCTACCGCCTTCAGCAGACGGGCGAGTTCGGCCGCCTGGTCCGCGGTGATCGGCTCGCGCAGCAGGGGAGTGCAGCAGGCGGCCGCGAGCGTGGCGATCGGTTTGGTCTTCGTCGTCTGGGTGGCCACGGCGGCCAGTATACGTCGGCTGATATCGATGATCATCTATCCGTCTCCTCCCCGGGAGAAAACGTGATTCGCTTGCCGCGCCAAGGGCAGTTCTTCTGAGTGCCAGTTCCTCTGAGTGGTGGTCGACATGCAGTGGTGGATGTACATAGTCGTAGTAGGCGTCCTGGCCTTCGGCGTCTACAGCTTCGTCTCGCTGGTTGGCTGGCGTACACGGTGGCTGACCAGCAAGACCACCCGAAGAGCAGACGACATGTATGACCAATACGCGGCGCCCGCGCGCAAACGGCATCGACGGTCCTTACGCCCCGCGCCCCGCACCCAGCCACCCGCGCGACACTTCCGCTACCAGGTGACCGGCCAGCACGTCGTGCGCTATACCGCATCGTCGTGACGGGCGCCGAGGTCTCCGCCACGCCACGGCAATCGGGGCCAGCGCGAAGCACCCCCGCCGTTCGTTAAAAGAGATTTTTATACCGAACGGCGGTGGTAACTCCCCCAGCGACGTCGGCGACCACGCAGGCGATGTTGTCCGGTCCGCCTGCTTCATTGGCCAGGTCGATCAGCCGGCCGACGGCCTGCTCCGGATCGCCGGGCGCGCTCAGCGCGTCGCGGATGACCCCTGCGGAGACCACGGTCGTCAGGCCGTCCGAGCACAGCAGGTAGCGGTCGCCCGCCTGCGCGTCGTGCAGCGAGACATCCGGCTCGGTCGCGCTGCCTCCGTCGATGGCCTGTAGCAGAAGCGATCGCTGCGGGTGGGATTCGGCCTCCTCGGGGGTGATCTTGCCCTCGTCGAGTAGCGCCTGCACCACCGAGTGGTCGTGGGTGATCTGGAACAACTCGCCCGCGCGCAGCAGGTAGGCCCGCGTGTCGCCGACGTGTACCAGCGCGAGCTGGGACCCGGACCAGAGCATGGCGGTCAGCGTGGTGCCGGTCCCGGGCAGGCCCAGGTCCCGCAAGGCTGATCCGGCCTGCCGGACGGCGTCTTCCATGGCGTTGAGCACATTGCCCGCCGGCAGCTCGCCTTCCAGCGGCTTGAGCGCATCGATAACGGCCGCGCTGGCCTGCGCGCCGCCGTCTCCGGTCCCGTCGGCCACGGCCAGCAGGCGCCGTCCCGCGTAGGCGGTGTCCTGGTTCCGGTCGCGATGACGGCCGATGTCGGAGCGCGCGGCGTACCGGATGGTCAGCGCCGGCTGTGTTCCTGGCATGGCCGTTTCCTCACCGGACAGATACCTGATCAGGTGGGCGGCCAGGGCCTGCCGGGCGGCGAGCTCGGCCTCGGCCTCAGCCAGGTAGGCCTCGATCTGCCCCGCGGCCTGGTCCGGGGCGTCGCGGGCCAGGTCGCAGACAACGCCGATGCGGGCCAGCGGCATGCCCAGCCGTCGCAGCCAGGCCACCAGGCGGGCCCGCTCCAGCTGATCGGGCCGGTAGAACCGGTAGCCGGACACCTCGTCCACGTGCGCGGGCCGCAGCAGGCCGAGCGAATCGTAGAGGCGCAGCGCCTTGGGGGAGAGCCGCGAGGCCCGGGCGAACGCCCCGATCGTCAGCAGTTCCACGCGGCTCCCTCTCACGTCGCGGCCGGATCTAAACATAGTCAGGACTCTCACGGCCGGCGGCCAGCCTGGTAGCGCGCGAATCCGGGGAACGCGGCCAGCAGGATGAGCATCGACGCGGCGACGGCCAGGCCGCCGCCGGTGACGGCCCAGGTCGTCCCCAGCGCGGCGCCGGCCAGGCCGTGCGCGGCGCTGGCCAGCCGCGGCCCGCCGGCGGCGACAGCCAGGTCCATGCCCTGCATACGTCCGCGCATGTGGTCAGCGGCAGCGGCCTGGAGGATGGTCTTGCGGAACACGCCGAGAATCACCAGCGCGCCGCCCGCGATGAACAGCAGCGCCAGCGCCGCGGGCAGCGACCCTGTCACGCCGAACCCGGCTATCGCCCCGGCCCACACGCAGGCCGCCGTCGCCATCATCGCCCCCGGCCTTCGCGCGCCGCTGAACACTCCGGCCAGCACGGCCGCGACGACACCGCCCGCCGAGACCGCCGCGAACAGCGATCCCGCGACCGTCCCGCCCGCCGCCGGGCCGCCGAGCCTCTGGTGCGCCATCTGCGGGAACAGCGCGGTGGGCAACCCGAAGAACAGCGTGACGAAGTCCGCGACGTACGCGACGAGCAGGATCCGGTGCCGGGCCAGGTAGCCGAACCCGTCCGCGACCTGGCGGCCGCGGGTCCGGCCGCCGCGCGGCGAGCCGGCCGGCGGCAGTGCGGGCAGCCGGGCGATCGCCCACAGCGTCGGGCACATCGCGGTCGCGTCGAACAGGAACAGCATCCGGGCACCGACGAGCGGCATCAGCACGCCGGCCAGGAGCGGCCCGGCAATGCCCGCGAACCAGACCGACATCGACTGAAGGGCATTCGCCGCCGGCAGCAATCCGAGCGGGACCAGGCGGGGGATTACCGCGCCGCCCACCGCGGCGTTCGCGCCGAACATCGCCTGCTGCACGGCGATGAGCGGCAACAGCACCGCGACGGACTTAAGGGCCACAGCCGCCTGCGCCCACAGCAGCACCGATGTCACACCGATACCGGCGCTGGTGACCAGCAGCATCCGCCGCCGGTCAACCGCGTCGGCGATGGCGCCGCCCCACAACGCCGCCACCACCATCGGCACGAAGCCCGTCAAGCTGGCCAGCCCCACATAGGCCGATGACCCGGAGAACCCGTAGATCTCCAGCGGCACGGCAACCGCGGTGAGCTGGCTGCCCACCGCGGTAACCCATCCGGCCGCCCACAGCCGGGCGAACGCGGCCACCCGCAGCGGCCGCACATCGAATACCCGCCGTCCCATCGGCCTCCTGCCTTCGGCCAGCCGCGCCGGCACATGCCAGGCGCGGCTAACCGAAGGCTGCACCTTGCCCCGACGGCAAGGTCAAATGGCGGGCGGTTATCGTGGTTGCGCAGGTGGAAGAAGCCGCCTACTCGCTTGCGGATTCCTGCTCCAGCAGTTCGTCCAGTTGCCTGGCGTTGTCCTGGGCGTAGTCGCTGTAGCAGTTGTTGAACAAGACGTGGGTGTGCTCGGCGTTGCCGGCGAGGCCGCGGATCTTGCCGGCCCACTCCTGCAGTTCGCCGGGGCTGTACCGGTAGCCGAACCGTTCGTGGATGTCCTTGCTGGTCCATTTCCGCGAGTGGCCGTGCAGCCGGACGACGGCCAGATCCGGGGCGGTGGCGGCCAGCACCGGCGGGATGGAGTCCGGGTAGCCCTGCGGCATGTCCACGCACACGTACGGCAGTTCGTGCGCGGCCAGGAAGTCCAGGGTCTCTTTCTGGTTGTCCTCGGTGTCCATCCAGGTCCGGTTGCGGAACTCGACGCACACCCGCCGCGGCGCAGCCCGCTGCGCGCAGGCGAGGATGTAGTCCTTGTTGTGGCGGGAGATCGGGAACCAGCGGGGGAACTGCAGCAAGATCGCGCCCAGCTTGCCCGCCTGCTCCAGCGGCGCCAGCGCGGCCAGGAACCGCTCCCACGCCTGATCGGTTATGGCCGGGTCGACGTCTCGCAGGTAGACCCGTTCCTTGCCGGTGTCCTTGTCCTGGATGGCTTCGCGCAGGTCGGCCGGGAATGCCTTGACCAGCGTGGGATGCTGGGTGAACAGGCTGAACGCCTTGACGTTGAACGTGAACCCGTCGGGGGTCCGTTCCGCCCATGCCCGGGCCGTTGGCTCCGACGGCAGGGAGTAGTAGGTGGCGTCGACCTCGACCAGCGGGAAGTGCCGGGCGTAGAACCGCAGCCGCTTCTCCGGCGTGCCCGCCTCCGGCGGATACCAGCCCGAGGCGAGCAGCGTCTTGTCCGTCCACGACGCCGTACCCACCCGGATCACGCCCATACCCGCAGCGTACGAGACCACTGCGGGAGCCGGATAGAAAGCGCCCTCAGGACCGGCTGAGCCAGGTTCCTGAGGGCGCCCGCAGTGCGTCTCCGGGCTTGCTAGAGAGCAACCCCCGGAGGCGTCTGACGATTGGTGAACATCGCGAGCACCTCCTTCCTGATAAAGGGGAAATGTCTTGCCGCGGCGCGCTCATCGTAAGACGGCACGCCGGCATGCGGCAACGCATTTACCTGCGACCACGAGCGTCACGGACAACTACAGGAGGCAAGGCAGCCAGCGTTTACCCGCCGCGGCTGGCGGTGGTGACGATCGCGCTGGCATAGCCGCAGCCCTTGGCGTCGCAGAGGGTTACCACACCTCTGGGGGCGTTTCCGGGACTGCCGGTGCCGGAACCGGCGGCTGCCGCCGTGTCCTGGCGGAGGGTCCGGCTCCCGCAGGCCGGGCAGGCGCCGGCTGCCGGGGCACCCCATCGCTTGCGGGGGCTGGCCATCAGGAGGGCAATGGCGACGATGAGGCCGGCGATGACGAAGGCGGCAACACCGATAATCAGCAGCCAGCTGGTCACGGCGCCGAGGGGCAGCAACGGGATCGCCTTGACGAACGCGCGGACCCGGAAGACCAGCACCCAGCCGATGACGGCGCAGACTGCCGCCACGGCCAGCGCGAGAAGCAGGCTGCGGCCGGACCGGCGGTTCCTGCGCTCCCGCCTCGCCGCCTCGATCAGCAGGTCCTCGTCAGTAGCCAAACCCTTCACGCCTCCTCCATGCCGGCACCGCTCCCGACGCTCACCCTCCCAACGCGCTCACGGCCAGGCTGGTTCCAGCTAGCCGGTGGTTACGGATGTGAGAGATGTTGTTCTCGTGACCGCGGTCTCCGGGACACCGCCATCGGCCTGTACCACAGTCCCTCGGGTACCTTCAGCGATCCGGTATCTCATGCTGGGTATGCGAGAGCCGTCGCCGGCAACTGCCTTGTGCTCTTCAAGGTCGAAGGCCAGCTCTCAGGCGTCGGCTTCTATGGCGAAGGTGTTGCCGTCTGGGTCTTTGAACCATGCGATGCGACCACCGCCAGCCCTCGCGGTGATGCCCATGGCGTCATGGTCGAGCTCGTCGTAGCGGGCGAACTCGACACCGGCGGCGGTGAGCTCGTCAACGACCTGCTCGATGTCGTCGACATACCAGG
>Ga0213881_10000122_pt1 | contig 62916 bp, 53 predicted proteins | sample BarmaccoBMER_R08_FD_160104 | JGI IMG/M metagenome (GOLD analysis project Ga0213881, IMG submission 160104) | Barbacenia macrantha exposed rock microbial communities from rupestrian grasslands, the National Park of Serra do Cipo, Brazil - ER_R08 ...
TGGGGCGTTGCTGATCCCGTTCGGCATCGCCGCGTGGAAACTGCTGCGTCCGCCGGTGAGCTGGCCGCGGGCGCTGGCCGCGCTAGTGGTGGTGCCGAGCTGCTGGCTGTTCGGCGAGTGGATCCGGTCGTGGCAGGCGCTCGGCGGCCCATGGGACGTGTACGGCGCGAGCCAGTGGCAGCACCCGGCCATCCTGGGCCTCGCCGCGGTGGGCGGGGTGTGGCTGATCAGCTTCGTCCTCCTCGCGGCGAACGTGGCGATCGTCCTCATCATCGGCTCAGGGACGCAGGCGATGCGGGCGACGCAGGCGATGCCGGCGATGCGGGCGACGCAGGCGATGCGGGTGGCGCCGGCGGCCGGGGTCATCGGCGTCGTCACCCTCGTCGCGGCCGTGGGGAGCGGGCCGCTGGCGTTCGCGCTCACCGCGGCATCCCCCACCGCACGTCAGGTCACGATCGCCATGGTGCAGCCGGGCGTGATCCACAACACGGACCTGAGCGCGCACGCGTCGGAAACGCTGACCGCCTCGCTGAGCGAAGGCGGCACGCTGGGCGGCGTCAAGCCCGACCTGATCGTGTGGGGCGAGAGCAGCATCGCCAAAGACCTCACCCTCCCGGCGTCGCACGTGCTGCTGAGCCAGATCGAGGCGCTGTCAGCGAAGGACGGGTCGGAGATCCTGGTCAGCCAGGACGCCGAAGTGCCCGGCAAGGGCCACGAGAAGTGGTCGGTGCTGGTCAGCCCGGCCGGGATCAAGGGCATCTACATCAAGACGCGGCTGGTGCCGTTCGGTGAGTACATACCGTTCCGCCAGCAGCTCGGCTGGCTGACCAAGATCAGCAAGGCCGCCTCGTCGAACATGTCTCCGGGTCCCGGCGCGCACCTGCTGAACGCGACCGACCGGTCCGGGCGGCCGCTGCCGATCGGCGTGCTGGTCTGCTTTGAATCGGCGTTCCCCGACATGTCGCGGGTTGACACCGGCAACGGCGCGCAGGTGATCGTCTATCAGTCGTCCACTCCGACGTTCCAGGGCACCTGGGGCCCGGACCAGCATGGGTCCCTGTCGGCGGTGCGCGCGGCCGAGACCGGCCGTCCGGTCGTGCAGGCCGCGCTGACCGGCGACACGGTGGCGTTCGACGCGCGCGGGCGCCAGCTGGCCTGGATGAGCCAGTCCCGCCACGGCGTGGTGACCGTGCGCCTGCGCCTGCCGCCGGCGTCCGCACAGACCCTGTACGACCAGTGGGGAGACTACGTGGCATGGACGGCGCTGGCGGTCGTCATACTCGCGGCGCTGGTCATGCTGGCAAATTCGAGAGGCCTATTTAACCGTCGCGCTGGTGCCACCGATGGGCATGCGGCACAATATGTGGAAGGACAGTCTGTGCCACGCTAGACAGACCTGGTACGGCGTGGGTCGAGGCCGCAGGGGAAGGCGAACCTCGTCCGACGCGAAACCAGGAGGCCCGAGTGTCCGCACGTGGTGTTTTGTACGTCCACTCCGCGCCCTCGGCGCTGTGCTCCCACATTGAGTGGGCAGTAGCCGGAATAGTGGGGGCGCCTGTCAGCATGCCTTGGGTTGGTCAGCCCGCGGCGCCGGGTACGGTGCGCGCGTCCCTGACCTGGCAGGCACAGCCCGGAACAGCGGGCGCGATCACGTCCGCGCTGGCGGGCTGGAACCGGCTGCGGTTCGAGGTGACCGAGGACGCGTCGCCCGGCTGTGACGGCGTCCGGTACTGCTACACCCCGGACCTCGGCACCTTCACGGCGGTGATCAGCGCCAACGGCGACATCCTGATCCCCGAGGGACGGCTGCGCGCCGCCCTGACACTGGCCGCCGCGACCGGTCGGCAGTCTCCGCTTGAGGACCAGCTGGAGCGCCTGCTGGGCACGGCCTGGGACGGTGAACTCGAGCCCTTCCGCCGGGCGGCCGACGGCGCCCCCATCCGCTGGCTCAATGCCACTGGGTGATGATGGGCCACTGGGCGATGGGCCACTGGGTGATGGCCGCCACCGGCTGAGCGGTCACGTCTTGCCGCTGAAGAAGCGTTCGATGGGCAGCGTAGCGGCGCCGAGGGCGACGGCGTCCAGGCCGAGCGTGCCGCGCTCGATCGTGGTGCCGCTGAATTTGTTCCGCAGGGAATGCCGCCGTGCGGCCTCGCGGATCGTCGGCATCAGGCGCTCGGCGAGCAGCAGGCCGGCCCACCCGCCGATGATGACCCGGTCAGGGTTGAGCAGATTGATCAAGTTCGCGATCCCGATGCCGAGGAAGGTCGCGGTTTCCTCGCGTATCTCGTCGGCTCGCGCCGATGAAGCGGTGATCAGCGCCGTGAGGGCCGCTTCCTCGTCGTCGTCGGGCACCGGCAGGCCATAGCGCTCGAGGATCGCCTCGGCACCCACGTACGCCTCAAGACACCCGCGCGAGCCGCAGCGACAGGGCCGCCCGTCCGCGAGGATGATGGTGTGCCCCCACTCCGCCGCGACAGCACGGTCGTCGGCTACGATGCTCGCTCCCACACCGGAGCCAACCAGGCACACCACCGTCGGGCGGGAGGCCCGCGAAGTCCGGGCCCTCGAGTTCTCGCGCTCGGCGCCGAACCAGAGCTCGGCCTGCCCCATGGCCTTGGCGCCGTTGTCGATGAGCAGGCCGGGCCCATGGCCGAGCCGGTCACGGAGCAGCCGCTCCAGCGGGACCGCGTCCCAGCCGTACGGCTGCGCGTGGACGAGGACCTGCCCGTTCCGGTCCCGCTCGATCGCACCGGGCACACCGATGCCCACGCCGATCAGGGTCGCCGGCTCGCTTCCCGCGTCGTCCAGCAGGAGGTCCAGGCAGGACGCGATCCGGTCGACGACCAGATCGACGCCGTGCTTGCGCGGGTTGAGGAGGTGGTCGGCCCGGGCCAGGCGGGCCATGGTCAGGTCGAACATCTCGGCGCTGACCCGGGTCTCACCGACGTCGATCCCGATGACCCGGCCATAGCCGGGGTTCATCCGCAGCAGGACTCTGGGACGCCCGCCGTCGGACTCCATCGGGCCGGCCTCGGTGACGATGCCTTCGCCGATCAGTTCGCGAACGGCGGTGCTGACCGAAGCGGCGGACAGGCCGGTGGCGTCACTCAGCTCCTGGCGAGTACAGGGCTGACGGAAGAACAGAGCCCACAGAAGCGCCGACCGATTGTCCCTCCGCAGGTCCCGGACGGTTGACCGATGTCGTTCAGTCGTCATGCTTTTCTCACGGTTTTTTAACGGCTTCCGAATCAAGTTGATCATGAATTGAGGCTTAGTATCCCCATTAATTCATGTCTTAGATTAAGTGAGGAAGATCACTGCCGTGTCACGGCGGACCACGGAGGGGAACAGACATGCGATTGAGGTTTCTGGCAGCGGCGGCGCTGGCCGTCAGCGCCGGGCTGGTCCCGCTAGCTGGCAACGTCTTGCCAGCAGGCGCCGCGACTTCGGTATCGCTGTGCCCGGGCGCCAACGTCGCGGCGTTCGGACCAAACGTCTGCGTGTTCAGCGACACGATGAGCCAGACGACGATCCAGGCCGACCTGGACCCCATCGCCACCCAGCAGGTGCCGTCAGCCAGCCAGTTCGACGATCAGCGGTACGCGGTGTTCTTCCAGCCCGGGACCTACGGTTCGGCCGCGAACCCGCTGGTGTTCCAGGTCGGCTATTACACCCAGGTGGCGGGCCTCGGCCGGATGCCGCAGGACACGGTCGTCAACGGCGCCATCGACGTGTTCAACAACCTGTGCACCGCCGGGACGTCTGACTGCAACTCGGACGTCAACTTCTGGCGGTCTCTTTCCAACCTGACCCTCAACGTGGACCTGCCGAGCTCACCGCCGGCCTACGCGCCGCCGCCCGGCGACCCGTTCGGGACGGGCTGCACCAACAGCGCGGAGATGTGGTCGGTGTCACAGGCCGCCCCGATCCGTCGGGCTATCATCAACGGCAGCGTCGTGTTCCAGGACTACTGCGCGAACAACAACTTCGCCAGCGGCGGCTTCATCGCCGACAGCGAGGTGAGCGGCCACCTGAACTTCAACGGCAACCAGCAGTACCTGGTGCGAAACAGCACCATCGGCGGGGCCAGCGGCTGCCCGAACGGCCTGTGGAACATGGTATATGCCGGGGTCAAGGGCGCGCCCGCGCCGGTGTTCACCGGCCAGTGCCAGCAGAACACGGTGCTCCCGGCTACCTCGGTGACCGAGGAAGAGCCGTTCCTGTACACGGACCCGTCAGGCGGCTTCCGGGTCTTCGTGCCCGCCGTGCAGCACGATTCATCCGGGCCGTCGTGGGCTTCTGGCTCCGAAGCCGGCACGTCGGTCCCGCTGTCACGGTTCTTCGTGGCCAGCCCGGACACGCCGGTCGCGGCGATCAACGGCGAGCTGGCGCTGGGCCGGGACCTGATCCTCACTCCGGGCGTCTACAACCTGGACCAGCCGATCCTGGTCAGCCGCCCGGACACCGTGGTGCTGAGCCAGGGCTACGCCACCCTGGTGCCGCAGCGCGGCAACGCGGCCATGGTGGTGCTCCCCAGCGTCGGGGTGAAGCTCTCCGGTCTGCTCATCGACGCCGGCCCGGTCAGGTCGCCGGTGCTGCTCTCGGTAGGGACGCCGGGGCTGGGTTCGGCCGGCAACCCGGACGTGATCCAGGACGTGTTCTTCCGCGTCGGTGGCGCGGAGACCACGCCGGTGGCGGCGGACGTGAGCCTGCTCGACAACGCCGACCACTCGATCATCGACGACGTGTGGGCCTGGCGTGCCGATCATGGCAACGCGGTCGGCTGGACGTCCAACGTGGGCGCGACCGGGGTTGTTGTCACTGGTTCTGATGTGACTTCGTATGGTCTGGCGGTCGAGCATTACCAGAAGGACGAGGTGATCTGGCGGGGTCAGGGTGGTTCAGACGTATTCTTCCAGAACGAACTGCCGTACGACCCGCCGAGTCAGGCCGCTTGGATGGCATCTCCCAGCCAGGACGGGTATCCGGCGTTCCTGGTAAGCCCGGGCGTCCGGACATTCCAGGGATACGGGATGGGGAGTTATGTGGTCTTCATCCAGACCTCGGCCACGCTGTTCGACGCCTCGGCGTTCCAGGCGCCATCGGCTCCCGGCGTGCAGTTCCACGACGTGTTCGGGGTGTGGATCGCGGGCGCCGGCGGCCTGAACTCCGTCATCAACGGGGTCGGCGGTCCGGTGACCTCGACCAATCCTGGGACGGTCGAGCCCGTGGACGTGGTGACCTACCCGTAAGAGAAAGCCAGGCTGGCACCGCGGATCGGACACGCGGTGCCAGCCGCCCTGTTTGCTGGGATCCGGTAGCGTGCCCGAAGCTCCGGTAGCTTGCCCGAAGCTTCGGTGGCACGGCCGGGGCTCCGGTGGCACGGCCGAAGCTCCGGTAGCTCGGCTGAACCTCTGGTAGCTTGCCCGGAGCTCCTGTAGCGCGGCCGGACCGCGCATGCCGGATATGTCGGGCGCGGCCAGCAGCCGGCGGGAAGCGTGCATAACGGATATATCGGGTTTGGCCCTTCAGCGCATCACTTTAAGAGATCCAAAAGGACTCAAGGCTCCCTTTGCGTGGAAATAAAGAGCCCTGTGGTAAGAAGGGCGCCGGAAAGCGGTGCCTTTCTCTCCGCGAGGCCCCAAACTTCCGTGAGATCGGCTCCCGGTAGGCCGCCCAAAACACGGTATAACGGATATGTCGGGCATAGCCAGCGGCGGCCGCCTGTGACTGGAAGGAAGGAAGGAAGTAACGTTAGCTGATGTTGATGTCGCCGTGGACATCGCGGAGCTGGACGACCTTGTCCGCCCGGCCGTGGAATGTGTTGACGACGGCATCGTCCCCGGCAATGGTGCTCAGGCGTATCTGAGCCCAGATCTCGCGGATCTGTCTCGAGAACTCGGGATCCTCTCTGCTGGCCTCGTCCAAGGCGTGCGCAAACTCGCTGATCCGCTCGGCCGAGCCGGGGTCATCCCGCGCCGCGGCCAACGTGGTCTCTGCTGCCGGGCGCTCCTTGAACTTTTCCCTGATCCGGCGCACGAGTGCGGTCATGACCTCTCGGGCCTGATCGGTCAGCGATTGCCCCATCCCGCTCGCGACAGCGGTGGCGATCGCCGTGGTAATCGGATCGGCCATGCGAGCCTCCGTCTATCGCGGTACTTCAGCCAGGGTACGCGCGGTTACGGGCGGCGCGGAGCGGGATGGGTGACGACCCAGATGGCGTGGACTTGGCCGGGGGTTTTGTTCAGGTATTCATGGGGGGTCGAGGAGTCGAAGGCGATGGAGTCGCCGGGGCCTAGTTCATAGCTGTCGAAGCCGACGTTGGCGGTGAGCGTGCCGCTGATGATGACCCCGTACTCGCGGCCTTCGTGGCGCAGCGGCCGGCGCTCATCCGTGGAGTGGCCGCCGGGGGAGTACACCACCTCCAGGAAATCGGCGGCCGGGTCGGTGCCGGGTGTGAGGCGTTCCCACCGGACGCCGCTGGCCAGGTCGATGAGCTGACGGCAGCCCGCTCGCTGCACGATGTCCGAACTCGCGGGCCGGGACGGTGCACCGGTACCCCGGGCGCCGAACACCAGGTAATCGAGGGAGCTGCCGAGTTCGGTGGCCAGCGAATAGAGCACCCCGACCGATGGCACCGATGTGCCGCGCTCAATCTGTGAGATCAGGCTGGGCGAGCAGCCGATCCGGCGGGCCAGCTCGCGGACGGACAACTGCCGCTCCTCGCGGACCTGTCGCAGCCGCGGCCCGAGCCCGGTCTCCGGGTTGAAGGCGCCAGCCGTGGACTCAACCGACATGGCGTAAATCTACACTGCACGCCTTGACAGTTACACTGCACACGGATTTGTATGGGCGCATGGCTGCACCTTCTGACCGGGGGAAGCCATCCCCCGGACCCCCTGGGCATTCGCTAGCGTCCGCGCCGGGCCGGATGAACGTCGATTTCGAGGAACGGGTCGACTTCGCGCGGTTGCGTGCGTATCGGCTCGACCGGGCCAAACGCGCCATGGAGGACGCCGGGCTGGGCGCGCTGCTGGTGTTCGACAACAACAACATCCGCTACCTGACCTCGATCGCGATCGGGGAGTGGACCCGGGACAAACTGTGCCGGTATGCGCTGTACACCCGGACGGGGGAACTGGTGCTGTGGGACTTCGGTTCCGCGGCGGTGCACCACCGGCTGTACTGCCCATGGCTGAAGCCCGAGAACAGCATCGCCTCGTATACGACAATGCGCGGCGCGGCGCCGCCCGCTTCGGGGCTCACTGCCAAGGCCGTGGCGGAGATCAAGGACCGGCTCAACGACGCCGGAGTGGCGGGCGAGCCGATCGGCGTGGACTTCGCCGAGGTGCCGACGTTCTTCGAACTGCAAAAACAGGGCCTGGACATCCGGGACGGGCAGCAGGTGATGCTGGACGCCCGGGAGATCAAGTCGCGGGACGAGATCACCCTGCTGGCGACCGCGGCCGCGATGGTGGACGGGACGTACACCGACATCGCCGCCGCGCTCCGGCCCGGGATCAGGGAAAACGAGATCGTCGCGCTGGCCAACAAGCGCCTGTACGACATGGGTTCCGACGACGTGGAGTCGATCAACGCGGTGTCCGGCGAGCGGTGCAATCCGCATCCGCACAACTTCTCCGACCGCATGATCAGACCTGGTGAGCAGGCGTTCTTCGACATCATGCACTCCTATAACGGCTACCGGACGTGTTACTACCGGTGCTTCGTAGTGGGGCGGGCGACCCAGTCGCAGCGCGACGCCTACACCAAAGCGCGCGAATGGATCGACGCCGCGATCGAGATGATCAAGCCGGGAGTCTCGACCGATCAGGTCGCCAGGGCCTGGCCGACGGCGCAGGAGATCGGACTGGCCGACGAGAAGACCGCGTTCGGCCTGCTGTTCGGGCACGGGCTGGGGCTGGCGCTGCACGAGCGCCCGATCATCTCGCGGCTGACTTCGCTCGACGCGCCGATGGAGATCAAGGAGGGCATGGTCTTCGCGCTGGAGACCTACTGCCCGGCGACCGACGGGCGCTCCGCGGCGCGGATCGAGGAAGAGGTCGTGGTCGGGCCGACGGGCGTCGACATCCTGACCAAGTTCCCGGCCCAGGAACTCTACGTCACCAACCCCTACTAACCGTGAAGGACGAATGCTGAAATGTCGGATATGTCGGCAGCGGGGGCGGCGGGCGCGGAGGCGCGGGCGGGCGCGGAGGCGGGCGCGGGCGCGGAGGCGCGGGCGGGGGGTTCCCTAGTCGATCAAGCGACCGCGCTTGAGATGTACCGGAAGATGTCTGAGATCCGGCAGTTCGAGAAGCGCGCCTACGACCTTTTCCTGCAGAACCTGGTCAGGGGGACCACGCACCTCGGCACCGGGCAGGAGGCCATCGCGGCCGGGGTCTCGCAGGCCATGAACGACGACGACTACATGTTCGTCACCTACCGCGGACACAATCACGTGCTGGCCCGCGGCACGCCGATGACGGCGGTCATGGCCGAGCTGCTCGGCCGGGAGAACGGCCTCATGCACGGCAAGGGCGGGTCAATGCACCTGCTCGACGTGTCCCGGGGCATCCTCGGCGCGTACGCGATCATCGGCGCGCAGCTCGTCATCGCCAACGGCTCGGCGTGGTCGGCGAAGCACCGTGGAACCAGGCAGGTCACCGTGTGCTTCCTGGGCGACGGCGCCACCAACATCGGAGCGTTCCACGAGGCGCTCAACCTGGCCGTCGTGTGGCAGCTTCCCGTCGTGTTCATCTGCGAGAACAACCAGTACATGGAGTACACGCCCATCGGCATGGTGACCGCGGTCAAGCGGCCGGCCGCCGACCGGGCGCCGGCCTACGGCCTGGCCGGCCTCGAGGTGGACGGCAACGACGTGGAGGCCGTCTACCAGATGGCGAGCACGGTCATCGGGAACGCCCGCGACGGCGCGGGACCGGCGCTGATCGAGGCGATCACCTACCGGCACGGCGGGCATTCACGGGCCGATCCGGCCAAGTACCGGCCCACCGGCGAAGTCCAGGAGTGGATGTCCCGGGATCCGCTGCCGCGGTATCGCGCGGTGCTGACCGCGCGGGGCATCGACCCGTCGGCGCTCGACGAGATCGACAAGACCGCCCGGGAGAAGGTGGACCGCGCCACCGAGGAGGCCAAGGCCGGGCCTGAACCAAAGCTCGAACTCGCGGAGACCAACGTCTGGGCCGACGGCGGTCACGCATGGCGCAACTGAAGGAGCGACGGTGAGCGTAATCACTTATCGCGAGGCGGTGGCGCGGGGGATCGCGCAGGCGATGCGGCAGGACCCGAGCGTCGTGTTCATCGGAGAAGACGTCGCGGCGGCCGGCGGGGTGTTCAAGGCCACGCCGGGCCTGCTGGAGGAGTTCGGGCCGGAACGGGTGCGCGACACGCCGATCAGCGAGCAGGCCATCCTGGGAGCGGCGATGGGCGCCGCGATGACCGGGCTGCGGCCGATCGCGGAGATCATGTTCAGCGACTTCTTCGCCGTGTGCTGGGACCTGGTCGCCAACGAGATGGCCAAGGCCCGGTACATGTCGGACGGGCAGTTCACGCTGCCGCTGGTGATCCGGTGCGCGAACGGGGCCGGCCTGCGGTTCGGCGCGCAGCACTCCCAGTCGGTGGAGAACTGGGCCATGGCCGTGCCCGGCCTCAAGGTCGTCGCCCCCTCGAATCCGAGGGACGTCATTGGGCTGCTACAACAGTCCGTTCGTTGTGATGATCCTGTTATTTTCTTTGAGCACAAGGGCCTGTACGCCAGCAAGGGCGAGGTGCCCGACGGCGAGGAGATAGTCGAGCCACTGGGGCGAGCCACCGTCAAAAGAACGGGAGCCGACGCGACGATCGTGGCGCTCGCGGCGATGGTGCCCAAGGCGGTAGCCGCCGCGCAACGGCTGTCGGAAGAACACAAAATAGAGGCCACGGTCATCGACCTGCGGTCCCTGGTCCCGCTGGACACCCGGACGATCCTGGCCGAAACGGCCAAGACCGGGCGGCTGTTCACCGTCGAGGAGAACCCGCGGCTGTGCGGCTGGGGCGCCGAGGTGGTGTCCATCGTCGCCGAAGAGGCGTTCGGGCAGCTCACCGGGCCAGTGATCCGCATCACCACCCCCCATATCCCGCTACCCGCGGCGGATAGGCTGGAAGATCACGTATTGCCCTCGGTGGACCGGATCACCGAGACCGTGCGCAAAGCCCTGGAGGCATAGCAAGTGACCGTCCAAGAACTCACCGGTGCCGACGTGCCCACCGGACTGCTGATCGGCGGGCAGTGGACCGGCGGCCGCGGCGACGGCACGATACCGGTAGTCGACCCGTCGACCGAGGACGCGATCACCGAGGTGGCGGACGGCACGGTCGAGGACGCGCTGGACGCGGTCGGCGCCGCGTACGACGCGCTGCCCGGCTGGGCGGCCACGCCGCCGCGGCGCCGCGCCGAGGTGCTGCGCCGCGCGTTCGAGCTGATGACCGCCAACGCCGAGCCGCTGGCCCGGCTGATGAGCGCGGAGAACGGCAAATCTTTGCGCGACGCGCGGGGCGAGGCGGCCTACTCCGCCGAGTTCTTCCGCTGGTACGCCGAAGAAGCGGTGCGCATGGACGGCGTACTCACCACCGCGCCGTCCGGGGCGAACCGGATCCTGGTCACGCGGCAGCCAGTCGGGGTGTCGGTGCTGGTCACGCCGTGGAATTTCCCGGCCGCCATGGCCACCCGCAAGATCGGCCCGGCGCTCGCGGCGGGCTGCCCGGTGGTGCTCAAACCCGCCTCCGAGACTCCGCTGACCGCGCTGTACATCGCCTCCCTGCTGGCTGAGGCGGGAGTGCCGGACGGCGTCGTGAACGTGCTTACTTCAAAGAAGTCCGGTGCCGTCGTCTCCGCCATGCTCAACGACCCCCGGGTCCGCAAGCTGTCGTTCACCGGGTCCACCGAGGTGGGGCGGATCCTGCTGCGGGAGGCGGCCGAGACCGTGGTCAACTGCTCCATGGAACTCGGCGGGAACGCGCCGTTCATCATCTTCGAGGACGCGGACATCCCGGCGGCCGTCGACGGCGCGCTGCTGGCCAAGATGCGCAACGGCGGCGAGGCCTGCACCGCGGCCAACCGCTTCTACGTGCACGAGGCCGTCGCGGACGAGTTCAGCCGGGAGTTCTCGGCCCGGCTCGAGGCGCTGGTGGTCGGGCCCGGCCTCGACGAGTCGACCGATGTGGGCCCGCTGGTCAACGAGCCGACGCGGTCGAAGGTGGCCGAGCTGGTCGCCTCGGCGGCGGACGACGGCGGCAAGGTGGTGACGGGCGGACGCGCGCCGGACCGGCGTGGTTACTACTATCAGCCGACCGTGGTCGACCAGGTACCGGCGGACGCCTCCGTCCTGAATACCGAGATCTTCGGCCCGGTGGCGCCGATCGTCCGGTTCACGTCCGAGGCGGACGCGGTGACATGGGCGAACGACACCGAATACGGGCTGGTCTCGTACGTGTACACCGGGGACCTGGCCCGCGGGCTGCGGGTGTCGGAGGCGCTGGAGGCCGGCATGATCGGGCTCAACCGGGGCCTGGTCTCGGACCCTGCCGCGCCGTTCGGCGGGGTAAAGCAGTCGGGCATCGGGCGCGAGGGCGCGCACGAAGGGCTGCTGGAGTTCACCGAGACCAAGTACATCGCCACGAACTGGTAAGCCCGGCCTCGGGGTCCGCGGATAGACTTCGTGGCCTATGGGCGGTATACGGGTGGGCCCCGAGGGCGCTGCTGCCCTGGCTGACGACGGGCTCGAGTCCGGTCAGGGTGGGGTTCAGGGCGCGTCTTTGACCGGTTCTGACGGACGGATCCGGGCGGCCATTGTCTACCTGGCGGCTGGGCTCGGGCTGTTCCTGGTGTACCTGCGGCTGTCGATGACGTCCGGGCTGAACTCCGACAGTGCCAACATCCTGCTGATGGCTTCGGACATGCTGCACGGTCACCTGCTGCTGCATGGGTGGTTCGCGTCGGATGTCTCGTTCTACTCCACCGAGATACCGCAGTACGCGCTGCTCGTCGGCATTTTCGGACTGCACGCGCAGACCGCGCACATCGCGGCGGCGATGACATACACGCTGACCTTCCTGTCCGCGGTGGCGCTGGCCCGCGCCGGCGCACCGACCGCACGGGCGGCTATGGTGCGGACGTTGATCGCGGCCGGGATCATGCTGGCCCCGCAGTCCGGTCTGGGCGTGTTCGCACTCGACCTGTCGGTCGGGCACATCGGCACGTCTATCCCCCTGCTGCTTATCTGGTTGCTGCTTGATTCCCGGGGGGTGGAAACCAACCCCCCGGACCCCCCTCCTGCGACGGTTCCGCCCGCAGTGCCGCCTGGCCGGAAGGCCCGCTGGGCCCTCGCGGCCAGGCGGCCCGCGAAGCTCGCTTCGCTCGCCGCGGGCCGGTGGTGGGTGCCGGTTGTCACCGCGGTGCTGCTGGCGTGGGTGCTGGTGGCCGATCCGATCGTGCTGATCGTGGGGATCGGGCCGCTGGGATTCGCGGCTCTGGTGCGGTTCGCCCAGGGTCTCGCGGAGAGCGCGGGGTCGGGCTCGGTCCTCGCCCGGGTCCGGGCGCAGTGGTACCCGCTCTCACTGCTGGCCGCCTCCGCTGCCGCGTGGGTGCTGGCCTGGACGGCCGAGCAGATCCTGCACGAGCTGGGCGCGTTCACTGTCAACAAGTTGCCGTTCTACCTGACCCCGTGGCACGCGCTGCACGACAACGCGCCGGCCGCGTGGAAAGTGCTGGAGATCTTCGGCGCGAACTACGCCGGGCTCAGCGGGGTCCAGCTCGTGCTGGCGTTCCTGCACCTGGCCAGCGTCGCGGTGGTGGTCGCCGCGGTGGCCGTCGCGGCCTGGCGGTTCGTCCGGCGCTTTTACTGGCGTGACGGCGGACTCGAGCTGGTCGACATGATCCTGGCCAGCGCGATCGTGGTCAACGTGGCTCTCTACATGCTCACGAACGCGTCAGGACTGGCCGCGCACGAGGTTGCCATCATCGTCCCGTTCGGCGCCGTGCTGGCCGCGCGCCTGCTGCCGACGGTGCGGCTTCGAACGATGCGGCTCCCTCGTCGCCTCACACTGGCGGGCGTGGCCGTCGGCGGCCTCGTCCTGGCCGGGTACACGGCAGGCCTCGGCTGGGAGCTGGCCCAGCCGGCCAAGCCGATGGCAAACATCCAGCTCGCGAACTGGCTGGAGAAGCACCACCTCACCTATGGGCTCAGCGGTTACTGGACATCCAGCAGCGTGACGGTGGACAGCGGCGGCAAAGCCGAAGTGCGAGCGCTCATGCAGTACACAATGAAAAAAGACCTCTGGATGGCGAACGAGCTGTGGTATCAGCCCCGGGCTCACTATGCGGACTTCATCGTGCTGGACAGCCAGCCCGGCTATTTCACGCACTGGGAGCCGGTGGCTCTGATCAAGAAGTACTTCGGCACGCCCGCGCGGATTTACCACACCGGTCCGTACACCATTGAGGTGTGGAACCATAACTTGTTGCCGAAGATCCCGTAACGATTACGGCGTCACGTGTTACGGCGTCACGACCAGACCAGACGGTGCATGCCGACCAGGTATATGGCGGGCAGCGCCCACGCCGCCGCCATCGGGAGTAGCCAGGCCTTGAACCGGGCAGGCCGGACGCGCGGGACGCCCAGCAGGATGACAACCGCCATCAGGTACACCTCGACAAACGAGCGCATGTCGGCGTTGAGGCTGTTCCACGTGCTCGGGGTCACGACGCAGATCTCGATCAGGTAGCCGATCAGCGCGATCCGCTCGTGCGCCGGAACGCGGGAACGGCGCAGGCAGGCCAGCGCCATTCCCGCCACCACGATGAGCACGGCGAGTTCCAGCAGCCAGTCGTCGACCGCGGAGAACTGGGTCCAGCTGATCTGATGCAGGTTGCTCCAGATCGCGTCGTAGGCGGCGATGAACGGCGTCCCGGCGTTGCGGTCGCTGTCCGCGTCCAGCGGGAAGGCCCCGGTGGCGGCGCGGACCACGAGTTCCCACAGGCCGAACGCCGCGACCGGGAGCAGCCAGGCCGAAGTACGCCGGGAGCAGCAATCCCCACAGCGCGTGGTGCCCGCCCATGCGGGCGAAGACAGCGCCGGACCACCCCAGCGCCCCCATCGCCGCCACGTTCACCGCGACCAGCATGAAGGGCACCATCGCGCCATGTCCCGCGGTGGCCAGCCAGGTCAGTGCCGGGTACCCGATGCGCATCAGCCGGTAAGGGGCGTCCAGCGTGATGCCGTAGGCGTTGCTGCCCAGGTTGGCCGGGTCCATCGCCAGGCGGTAGAAGAACTGGCCGTCGTAGCCGGACCCGGGCCGTACCGGGATGCCGGGCGCGAGGGCCGACCCGTCGAAGCGGCTTCCGACCAGGATCCAGCTGGCGACGTGCCCCTTCGACCAGCGCTGCCAGCGGCCCAGCGCGAACCCCAGCGTGGCCGCCACCGTGAGCACCGCCGGCACGGGCGGCCGGTCCAGCCGCGCAACGAGCCGCGTGACCAGCCGCGTAACGAACCGAGTAACGAGCCGCGGGACCAGCCGGCGCGGCCGGATCCGGTCCGGCGCGGGGGCGCCGGGTATATCCGCGTATGGTGGATCGAGCTCTTGTACGGCCATAGTCCGCCCCTGCGAAAAGAGACGGCCCGACCGTGCCAGACCCAGGCGCCGAGGGGGTCTGGGGGATCCGCATCCCCCAGATAAATCCCAGCCGTCCATAACTGCGCTTTTCGGACAAGAGCGTACGGAAGCCAACAGCAGCGTCCCGGTGAGGACGTTTAGCACTCGCTGGGAGATCGTGAAGAGTCACGCGGGGCGAAAACACACCTGGGCTGTGGTCAAGCGGTAAGGTAGATCGCCAAGTCAGTGGCTCCGGCCCGCCGCCAGGCCAACGCCAGCGACGGCGCCAACGCCGGTGCCCTCGGGAATGTGGCAGGAATCCAGACCCGGAATCCACCGAAACGCTAAAGCTGGAGGTTTACGTTGGTTGACAGGGACGTGGTCGTCATCGGGGGATGCGGGCACGTGGGCCTGCCGCTCGCCCTCGCGTTCGCCGACAGGGGCGCCAACGTGGGAATTTACGACGTCAGCGAGACGGCGGTGGCCGCGGTCAACGGGGGCACGATGCCGTTCGCCGAGGCCGGCGCCGAGGACATGCTGGCCAGCGTTCTCGCAGCGGGACGCCTGCACGCTTCCACCGACCCGGCTATCGTCGGGACGGCCGAGCACGTGGTGGTGGTCATCGGCACGCCGGTGGACGAGCACCTCAACCCCGACCAGAACGCGATCCCCAAGGCGCTGGGCGGATGCGCCGGCCACTTCAGGGACGGTCAGATCCTGATCCTGCGCAGCACCGTGTTCCCGGGCGTGACCGCGCTGGTGGAGAAGATGGTGGCCGGGCTGGGACTCCAGATCGACGTGGCGTTCTGCCCGGAGCGCATCGCCGAGGGCAAGGCGATGACCGAGCTGTTCGAGTTGCCGCAGATCGTTTCCTCCCGCACCGCGCGGGGGACCGAGCGCGCCAAGGCCTTGTTCGCCAGGCTCACCAGCCAGCTTGTGGTGATGTCGCCGGAGGAAGCCGAGCTGGCCAAGCTGTTCACCAACGTGTGGCGGTATATCAAGTTCGCAACGGCCAATCAGCTCTACATGATGGCCAACGAGCGTGGCCTGGACTTCGAGCGGATCCGGCAGGGACTGGCCCAGGATTACCCGCGAGCGGCGGACATGCCGGCCGCCGGGTTCGCGGCCGGCCCGTGCCTGTTCAAGGACACCATGCAGCTCGCCGCGTTCAACAACAACAATTTCCCGCTCGGGCACAGCGCGATGGCGGTCAACGAGGGCATGCCGCTGTACGTGGTGAGCCGGCTCGAGCAGAAGTTCGACCTCTCGTCGATGACGGTGGGCATTCTTGGCATGGCCTTCAAGGGCGGCTCGGACGACATCAGGTCCAGCCTGTCCTACAAGCTCAAGCGGATCCTGAGGTTCAAGGCCGGCGACGTGCTGTGCACCGATCCCTACGTCACCACTGACTCCGACCTCGTGCCGTTGGATGAGGTGCTCGCCCGCGCTGACCTGCTGGTGGTCGGGGCGCCCCATCCTGAGTACAGGAGCATCGAAACCGATAAGCCTGTCGCGGACATATGGAACGTCTTCGGCAACGGCGTGCTGATATGACTCATTCTGGTGACGGCCCGCGGGTCTCGGTGGTAGTGCCTGCCTACAACGAGGGCGAGCACGTGGTAGCCGTTCTGGACCGGCTGTTCGAGTCGGTGAAGCTGCCCTGTGAGGTGCTGCTGGTCGTCGACTCGCCGGATGACACGACGGTTCCCGTCGCCGAGGAGTACGCGAACAAGGAGCCACGGCTGAAGACGCTGGTGAACACCTATGGTCGCGGCCCGGCGAACGCGATCCGGTTCGGCATCGACAACGCGACGGCCGCGGTGGCGGTGGTGACCATGGCGGACGGCTGTGACGACGCGCGTCAGATCGACGAGCTGGTGAGGCTCGTCGAACGCGGCGTGGCGGTGGCCGCCGCGTCCCGGTACATGCCTGGCGGCCAGCAGGTTGGCGGCCCGATGCTGAAGGGCACCCTGTCGAAGCTGGCCGGCCGTTCCCTTCGTATGCTGGCCCACGTCGGAACCAGGGACGCGACGAACTCGTTCAAGGCCTACTCGACGGAGTTCGTCCGTGAGGTCGGCATCGAATCCCGCGACGGGTTCGAGATCGGCATCGAGCTCACGGCGAAGGCGAAGCGTCTGCGACGGCCGGTAGCGGAGATTCCCACGATCTGGCTGGACCGCCAGGCGGGGGTGTCGAACTTCAAGGTAGCCAAGTGGGTGCCGAGCTACCTGCGGTGGTACCGGTTCGCGTTCGGTCCGGCGCTGACGCCGGAGCAGGTCCGGGGGAAAACCCGCGGTAATAGTCCAGATAATGGCGAACGGCAGGAGAGCTAATTCTTATGGAGCAGGTTCTGGTCAGCGGTTCCGCTGGCTTTATCGGCGGTTACGTCGTGGAAGAGCTGCTGAGCCGTGGTTATGCGGTCGTGGGAGTGGACAACTTCTCCAAATACGGAAAAGTCAAGAAGTCCTATGACGACCACCCGAATTACCGGCTCGTCGAAGGCGACGCCTGCGACACCGAGCTGATGACGCGACTGCTGGACGACTGCGATCACTTCATCGCGGGCGCCGCGATGATCGGTGGCATCTCCTACTTCCACACCTACGCCTACGATCTGCTCGCGACCAACGAGCGCATCATCGCGTCGTCCTGCGACGCGGCGATCAAGGCGGTACAGAACGGCAGGCTGAAGAAGGTAACCTACCTGTCTTCCTCGATGGTCTTCGAGAGCGCCACCGAGTGGCCCTCGTACGAAGGTCAGCAGCGCGAGTGCCCGCCCCCGCTGTCCTCGTACGGGTTCCAGAAGCTGGCCGTGGAGTACTTCGCGGTCGCCGCGTGGGACCAGTACCAGCTGCCTTACACGATCGTGCGCCCATTCAACTGCGTCGGCATCGGCGAGAGCCGCGCCCTGGGCGACGAGGAGATCCTGTCCGGCAATGTGCGCCTGGCGATGAGCCACGTCGTTCCCGACCTGGTGCAGAAGGTTCTCAAGGGGCAGGACCCGCTGCATATCCTCGGCTCCGGCGACCAGGTCCGGCACTACACCTACGGCGGTGACCTGGCCAAGGGCGTGGTGACGGCCATGGAGCACCCGGACGCGCGGAATGAGGACTTCAACCTGTCCACCGCGCAGAGCACCACGGTCACGGAACTCGCCGAGGCCATCTGGCGCAAGATCAAGGGCCCGGGCGTGCCGCTGCGGCTGGCCCATGACGACCCGTTCGAGTACGACGTGCAAAAGCGCGTCCCGGCCACCGAGAAGGCCAAGCGCGTGCTCGGCTTCGAGTCCACCACCAGCCTGGACGAGATGCTGGACGAGGTCATCCCGTGGATCGACCAGGCCATCAAGGCCGGCACGATTTAAGTTCAGCTCCTGTGCGCCGGGGCCGCCGACCGACCTGGGTCTGGGCGGCCCCGTTCGCCGCGTTGTTCGCGCTGCTGTGCGTGCGCAACCGGTTCCTGTTCACGCAGAAGCTGTACGAGCAGGGTGACGGTGGCGCGAACTCGATCCTGATCGCGCAGGCCAAGCGCTTCACCCTGCTCGTGGGGAACTACTCCCGTGAGGGGTTCCACCATCCCGGGCCGGCGTACATGTACGTCCAGGCGGCGGGGGAGTGGCTGCTCCGGGACGTCCTGCACGCGGTGCCCACCGCGTGGAACGCGCACATGCTCGCCGTGTTCGCGCTGAACTGCGCGTTCGTGGCGATGGCCGTCATGGTGGTGTACGGCTGGACGCGGTCGCCGGCGGCGGCCGGGACCTGCTCCGCCGTCGTCGTGGCGTTCATCATCTGGTATCCGTGGATCGCGAATTCCGACTGGATGCCGAACATGTACGTGCTCCCGTACGTGGCGTTCGTGATCGCGGCCGCTTCGGTAGCGGCGGGAGCGGCGCGCGACGTGTGGATAGTCGCACTATCCGGCTGGCTGCTGATCCACGGCCACGCGTGTTTCCTGCTGTTCGTGCCGGTGATCACGATCGCGGCGGTCGCGATCGTGATGTGGCGCTTCGGCTGGCGGGCCTGTCTGACCCGGTTCCGCGACCACCTCTGGGTCCCCGCCACGGTGATCAGCGCGGTGTTCCTGCTGCCGATCGTCGTCAACCTGGTCCTGCACTGGCCCGGTGACTTCGGCAAGTACGTCTCCTACGGGAAATCCGGCCGGGCGGGCGGCCACGGCCCGCGGCAGATCCTGGACTACCTGCTCTGGTTCTGGTGGCCGCACGCCTACGCGTGGATCGTGCCCATCGCCGGCTATGCCGCCGCTCTCGCCGTCGCGGTCTGGCTCGCCTCTGGTGTGCTCCGCCGGTTCCTGCTCGCCGTGACGGTGATCAACCTGGTTTCCACCGTGGTGCTGATCGCCTATGCCGCGGTCGGCATCGACTACCTGACCGACTACTACATCGCTTACTTCTACTGGTCCGCCCCGCTGGTCACCGCGCTGGTCATCGCCGTCGGCGTGGTCAGCCGGCTGACGGTCCGGATGGCGGTCGCGCTGGCCGGCGCGGGCGCTGTCGCCGCGCTCGTGCTGCTCGCGCTGCTTCCTGGCGCACTGGCCAGTACCAACGACATCGACCCGGCCCTGCCGTCCGCCGTCGCCACGCTTGCCGCTCAGGCGCCCGGCAGGACGATCGTGCTGCGCATCCAGCACCCGGCGTGGGTGCCGGTCACCGGTTTCCTCGTCCAGGCCGAGCGCACCGGCGTGCCGGTCTGCGTCGACGACCCCTGGTACCGGTTCCTGTTCAGCAGCCAGTTCATCTGCACTCCGGCCCAGGCCGCGTCGGGCGTGCCGTACTGGTTCTACGACCCCGCGCCTGCGCCCGGTGCGCACGTGCTGCTCCGCTTCGGCGGCGTCGCGGTGGTAAAAGCATTATTTTCCGCGAACGGCTGTGGGTCGACTTGCCGGGACCGTGAATTCCCGCGATGGCATGCGTGTCCCGGTATCCTTGGCCGCTGTGACGACCCGCGCGCCAGAGCTAGCGTCTTCGTCCGCCGCCGCCGCGGCGCGCAGCGCCCGTTTCGCGTGGCGCTGGGTGCTGGCCGTGCTGGCGATCGCGGTGCTGTACTTCGTCTACTGGCGGCTGTCCTGGTCCGCGGCGGCGAACTCCGACAGCGCGGGCAATGCCCTCCAGGGCTGGGACATGCTTCACGGGAACTGGCTGCTGCACGGCTGGTGGGTCTCGGACGTGTCGTTCTACACCACCGAACTGCCGCAGTACGCGCTGCTGGAGTTCTTCGGCGGCTTCGGCACGTGGGTCGTGCACGGGGCCGCCGCGATGAGCTACACGCTGATCGTCGTGCTGGTCGCGCTGGTGGCGATGGGCCGTGGCGGCGCCGAGCCCGCTTCCGTGCGCTGGCCCCGGGCGCCGCGGCCGAAGGCCCAGGCCAGTTCAGCGCTGCTGGCCGCCGGGATCGCCATGGCGCCGCAGGCGACCGGCGCGCTGATCCTCCTGCTCGGGCCCGATCACACCGGCACCGTGGTGCCGGTGCTGCTGACCTGGCTGGTGATAGACCGCGTCCGCCCGGACATGCAAGGTGCCCGCTGGTTCATGCCGGTGCTGGTGTGCGTCATGCTGACCTGGATCATGGTGGCCGATTCGGTCGTGCTGTTCACCGGTATCGCGCCGCTGATCGTGGCCGCCATCGTGCGCGCCTTCCGCCGCGACGCCGGCGCGCGGCGATGGTACGAGCTGTCCCTGGCCGGCGCCGCCGTGGTCGCGGCCGGGCTGGGCACGCTGCTACCCAAGCTGATCACGCGGCTGGGCGGCTACCAGGTCTGGCACTTCCAGACTCACACGATGCCGCTTTCCAAGCTGCCCCATGACCTGTGGGACACCGTCCAGGCCATCCTCGAGCTGTTCGGCGCGAACATCTTCGGCGGGCAGGCCGGTCCCGGGATCGAGACGGTCCTGTGCGTGGTCCGCTTCGCCGGGGTGCTGCTGGCCGTCGCGGCCTTCGTGATCGCGCTGGCCCGGTTCTTCCGCGAGGAGAGCATCCTGGTGCCGGGGCTGGCCATGGCGATCCTCGCCGATCTGGGCGCCTACCTGGTCAGCATCCACTCGAGTAACCTCGGCAGCATCCGGGAGATCGTCGCTGTCATGCCCTTCGGCGCGGTCCTGGCCGGCCGGCTGCTCGCCGCGCCGCTGCTCCGGGCCTGGTCCGGTTCTCGCAGACGCTGGCTCGCTCCAGTAGCGGCGGTGGTCCTGGCCGGCTATCTGGGCGGCTTGGTCTACGACGCCACCCGGCCCGCGATCCCGTCGGCCAACCAGGACGTGGCCGACTGGCTGGCCGGCCACGGCCTGACCAGCGGGCTCGCACCGTACTGGCAGTCCAGCAGCATCACGCTGGATACCGGCGGCCGCGTCACGGTCAACGGCATAGTCCCCGCTCACGGCGGCCTCGGCCCGTACTACTGGGAGGTGAACACCACCCAGTACGCCCCGGCCCGCCACTACGCGAACTTCGTCATCACCGACGGCCCGGCATCCGTAGTGCCCATCGGCGGCCTGGCGCAATTCGCCAGGCAGGCCTTCGGCCCGCCCGCCCACGTCTACCACACCGGCGGCTACACCATAGAAGTCTGGAACAAAAACCTCCTCCGCTTCCTCCGCTAACCCCCTGCTGCTTCCCGCCCGATCCCGCTCCACCCGCTCCGCCCGTCCCGCCCGTCCCGCCCGTCCCGCCCGTCCCGCCCGTCCCGCCCGCTCCGCCGCTCCGCTCCGCTCCGCTCCGCCGCCGCGCCCGACATTTCACCATTCGTCCGAAGTTGTGACGTCTGCGGAGCGGGTCGACGTGGAGGATTGGAGCCTTCTGGAAGAAAGGGCGCCGGTTTCCGGCGCCTTTTTCTCCACGGGGCCCCAAATATCCACAAGGATTGTCGGCCACACCGGACGTAACGGGACGAAGCGGACGCATCCCGGCGCGCCGCAACGCGCGCCACGCTCGCGATGCGGCCACGGCCAAGGTGCCGCCAAGTGGCGGCCACGCCCAAATCCGGAAATGTCGGGCGCGGACTACGCAGTGCGGCCGGAAGGGCATCGCGCGGGACGGGGCGGCGCGTTGCGGGGGCGCATGGATGGCGCCGTTGATGTCGCTCGGGTGGGTGCGGACGCTGGTTCGACGCGATGGATGGCGCCGTTGATGTCGCTCAGGTGGGCGCACACCTCGGCGCGCACCCCGGCGCACACCCGGGCCCAAGAGCGGCGGTCAGATGTAGAGGATGCGGCGGCGGGTTACCACGGCTAGGACGGGGAGGGCGATTGCCGCTATCGCCGCCAGGCGGTAGGTGTTCAGGTACCGCTTCGGCGTGGCGAACAGCAGGATCAGGGCGAGCAGGTAGGGCTCGATCAGCGACCGGCCATCGCCGAACGTGCTGCTCCATATCTGGCCGGACAGCAAGGCGATTTCCAGCACGAAGAAGACGAAGGCGATCCGTTCATGGACCGGCGCCTCCGTCACCACGATCACCAGCAGCCCGGCCACGATGAACAGCGCGAGCGTCACGTATTCCAGCAGAACGATGTCGTACGGCCCGAGGTGGCTCGTGTTGATGTTGTGGACAGCCACGCGCAGTCCGTCGATCATCGCGGTGAACGGGGTGGCCAGGTTCCGGCTGTTGTCGGTCAGGACCGGGAACTCGCCCTTCAGGGCGAACCGCGCCGCGAGTTCGACGATGCCGTAGGCAACCGCGGGCGTCAGCCAGGCCAGATCCGGCCGCCCGGGCCGCACGCGTCCCCGGAGGATCCCGTACAGCCGCACCAGGGCGATCGCCGCCGGAGCGAACAGGATGGTCTCCCTGGTAATGGCGCCGAAGGCGAACGCCAGGGCGCTCCACCCCCAGCGACCGCGCCGGTAGGCGAGCAGTCCGGCCAGCATGCAGGCCTCGGCCAGCGGCTCCGCGGTGTCCCGGCCGATGCTGATCGCCAGGCCGAAGTACGCGGCGAACAGCAGGCCCCACAGCGCATGGCGGCCCGATTCACGCGCGAACATCCCGCCCAGCACCGCCATCGCGGCCACGCAGACCAGGTTGACCGCGATCAGCGAGGCCGGCACCAGGTCGTGCTGGCCGAACGAGCCGAGCCAGGAGACCAGGGGATACCCGATCCTGGTGTACCGGTACGACTGGTCCATCGTGATGCCGTACGCGGTCTTGCTCCAGTTGAACGGGTTCAGCGCCAGCCGGTAGTAGAACTGCCCGTCGTAGCCGGCGGCGCCGTGGTCGGAGATCATCACGCTCGGCGGCAGCTGGTGCGAAACGGTGTACTTCGTGCCCAGCGCGATGAACCTGCTCAGATGCCCGGCTCCCCACACCTGCCAGCGAGCGAGCACGTAACCGAGCCAGCCGAGAAAGGCGGCGGCGCCGGGGACAGCGGGGTGGTTGAGGCGGGACAACAGCGATGGGGTACGTTGCCGCAGGGACTCAGGCGCGCCGGGCGTCGAAGTTAGTTGCAACCGCGGGCCTCCACCATCGCGTGATGTCCAGGGGTCAGGTGTCGGCCGATGAGCCAATCCTGAGAAATTCAACAGAATCTTGCTGGGGCGCAGCCTTACCGATTCGCAAAGCTTACGCTGCGATCGACCGCGCCCCTGTAAGGCTACGCTTTGACAGGCCCGGATGAGCAAAGGACGTGACAAACATCGTGCCCGTGAACGGGATGCCGGAGCGGCGTTCCTGGGCTAGGCCGGCGACATCCGCGACAATACGTTGCCGATCGGTCACTATCCTGCTCTTCGCGCTGGTGGCCGCGGGCCTGTTCACCTTGTACCTGCGCGTTTCGCGGACATACCCGGAGAATTCCGACGAAGCGAACATCCTGCTGATGGCCTGGGACATGATGCACGGCCACGTCATGCTGCACGGCTGGGCCATGTCGGACGTCTCGTTCTACACCACCGAACTGCCGCAGTACGCGCTGCTGGAGTCCTTCCTCGGCCTGGCGCCCGACACGGCGCACGTCGGCGCGGCGATGACCTACACGCTCGTGGTCCTGATCGCCGCGATCCTGGCCCGCGGTAAGAAAAGCGAGGTGCCGAGCGGCGAGGGAGCGATCCGGATGCTGCTCGCGGCCGGCATCCTGATCGCGCCGGAACTCGGGACCGGGGTCTTCATCCTGCTGCTCTCGGTCGGCCACATCGGCACCGCGGTCCCGCTGATGCTGACCTGGCTGGTGATCGACCGGGGCTGGCGCCGCTGGCCGGAAGCGGTAGCGGTCGGGCTGCTCCTGGCCTGGGCGCTGATCGCCGACCCGCTGGTGCTGGTGGTGGGGGTCCTCCCGCTGGTCGCGGTGTGCCTGCTGCGGGTCTTCCGCACATTCCCAGCCGTCGCCCGGGAGGTCGGCCGCTCCGCGCTGCGGCGCGCATTGCTACGGACCCGCGGGTATGAGCTCGCGCTGGCCGTGGCGGCCTGCGCGGCATATGGCCTCGCGCTCACCACCGAAGGGCTGCTGCACTACAACGGTGCCTACCGCGTGCATTCGGTCGGCTACCAGCTCTCGTCCCCGGCGCAATGGCCGGAGCACATGTGGGTCACCATCCAGGGCTGGCTCGCGATGTTCGGCGGCTGGCCGTGGGGCTCGGCCGCGGACAACTTCTTCGCCGTCATGCACATGGCCGGCGTCGGGCTGGTCGCGTGGGCCATGTGGCGGGTCGCCCGCCGGTTCTTCCGGTATCCGAGCCTGGTCGACCAGGTGCTGCTGACCGGGATCGTCTTCAACGTGGCCCTGTACGTACCGAGCGCGCTGGCCGACGCCAGCTCGCTGAACGCACGCGAGTACGCGATCGCGCTGCCGTACGGGGCGGTGCTGGCCGGGCGCACGCTGGGCAAGAGCCTGCGGTTCAGCCTGCCGGAGTGGGCGACGTGGGCGTACGGGCCGCTACGAGCCAGGCGGGTCCGGCTGGCGATACCCGCGCTGGCCGCCGTGAGCGGCTGCTACCTGGCCAGCCTCGGCTATTCGGCGGCTCAGCCCGCCGCCCCGCCCGCCAATCATCAGCTGACGGCCTGGCTCGCCGCGCACAACCTGACGTACGGCATCAGCGGGTACTGGCAGTCGAGCATCGTCACGGTGGACAGCGACGGCAAGGTCGCCATCCGCGCGGTCGACCCGTGGGATCTGCGCCGGGACTGGTGGGAGTCCAAGCGCTCGTGGTACTACCCCGGCACGCACACCGCCACGTTCCTGGTGACCGAGAACCAGCCGGGTTTCTTCAACTACTGGCAGCCGTTCAGCAGTCCGACGTCGACCTTCGGCCAGCCGTTCACCACCTACCAGGTCGGTCCGTACACGGTATACGTCTGGTCGCGCAATCTGCTGAGTTCCGGGTGACCCGTCCGGCAACGCGAAAAGCCCTGGCCGCGGCGGCGGTCATGGCGGCCGGAGTCCTGCTGTTCGCCGGATATCTCCGGCTGTCCGGCACCGTGGTCGTCGGCTCGGACGGCGGCACGATCGCGCTACAGGCCTGGGACATGCTGCATGGCAACGTGTTGCTGCACGGGTGGGCCATGTCGGATGTCTCGTTCTATCCCACCGAACTGCCGGAGTACGTCCTGGTGGAACGGTTGCACGGGCTGGGCCCCGAGACGGTGCACATCGCCGGCGCGGCGACGTACACCATCGTGGTGCTGCTGGCCGCCGTGGCGGCCCAGGGCCGCACGGGTGGCCGCGAAGGCATCACGCGAGCGCTGATCGCGGCCGGGATCATGCTGGCGCCCGCCCCCGGTTTCGGCGCCAGCACATTGCTGCTGTCCCCCGACCACTTCGGCAGCACCGTCCCCGTCCTGCTGGCCTGGTTGGTGATAGATGGGTGGGGGATGCGCCGGCCCGCGCCAGCCGCGGTCGCCGCGGTGGGGGTCATCCTGGCGGCGGGCGTGGTCGCCGACCCGCTGGTCGAGGTGACCGGCGTCGTCCCGATGGTGCTGATCTTCGCCATCCGCGCCGTCCAGCGCGCCCGAACGCGGCAGCACTACTGGTTCGAGGCGGCAATCGCGACGGCGGCTGTCGTGGCGGTGGGCGTGGCCGCGATCGTGCTCGCGCTGATCCGCGCCGCGGGCGGGTTCGTGGTCAGTCCGGTCTCGACCGGCTTCGCCGGCCTGGCCGCCCTGCCGCACCATCTGTTCCTGGCCGGTCAGGGCATCCTGCTGCTGTTCGGCGCGTCGTTCATCCGCGGGCAGCCGGTGAACATGCTGTTCAGCGTGCTGCACCTGGCCGGTGTGGCGATGGCGGCCACGGCGTTGTGCATATCGTTGCGCCGTTTGTTCCGTCTCGATGAGATCGTGCTTCCCGCGCTGGCCGTAGCGGTAATCCTCAACATCGCCCTGTACGTACTCGGCCGCTACCCGACGGACCCGCTGTCCACCAGGGAGATCTCCGCTGTCCTCCCGCTCGGCGCCGTGCTGGCCGGCCGCGCGCTGGCCGCGTTCGCACTCAGAGCAAGGCTCGTGCCTGTGCTGTCCGCCGTACTGGCGGGGTATGCGGTGACGCTCGGGATCTACGGCAGCCAGCCGCAGGCGCCCGCTCTGCATCAGGATCTGGCCAGCTGGCTGGTGGCGCGCCGGCTGGCGTCCGGACTGGCGCCGAGCTACTGGCTGGCCAACGTCACCACCTTGGACAGCGGGGGCCGCGCCAGGGTCATCCAGGTCAGTATCGCAAAAACCGGGGCCGCCAACGGCGAGGTGAGGCGGCCGGTCCGCTGGGAAACCTCCGCACGCTGGTACCAGCCGGACCGCGATCATGCGGATTTCCTCGTCACTGATGCCATGCCGGGGTCCCCGGCATGGCGATCCGCGGTCGCCGCTGCTCGCGCCACCTTCGGGCCGCCCGCGCAAATCCGCAGGTACGAGCAATACACAATCATAATCTGGACAACGAACGTACTGTCGTATCTCCACTGAGCTACCACACCACCACCACGGGGTGGTGTCGCTCAGGTCCCTGGGGACGTAGCCTGAGCATGTGGATCGGCGCATTTTCGGGGTGGAGAACGAGTACGGCGTCACCTGTACTTTCCGCGGGCAGCGGCGGTTGTCGCCGGATGAGGTAGCGCGTTACCTGTTCCGCAGGGTGGTGTCCTGGGGCCGGAGCAGCAACGTGTTCCTGCGCAACGGAGCACGGCTGTACCTGGACGTGGGCAGCCATCCCGAGTACGCGACGCCGGAGTGCGACAACGTGCTGGACCTGGTCGCGCACGACAAGGCGGGGGAGCGGATCCTGGAGGGCCTGCTCGTCGACGCCGATCGGCGGCTGCGCGAAGAGGGCATCGCGGGCGACATCTACCTGTTCAAGAACAACACGGACTCGGCCGGCAACTCCTACGGCTGCCACGAGAACTACCTGGTCGGCAGGCACGGTGAGTTCGGCCGGCTGGCCGACATCCTGATCCCGTTCCTGGTCACCCGGCAGGTCATCTGCGGGGCGGGCAAGGTGCTCCAGACCCCGCGGGGCGCCGTCTACTGCGTCAGCCAGCGGGCCGAGCACATCTGGGAGAGCGTCTCGTCGGCCACCACCCGGTCGCGGCCGATCATCAACACCAGGGACGAGCCGCACGCGGACGCCGAGCGGTTCCGCCGGCTGCACGTGATCGTCGGCGACTCCAACATGAGTGAGACCACGACGCTGCTCAAGGTCGGGTCCACCGATCTGGTGCTGCGGATGATCGAGGCCGGCGCGATCATGCGTGACCTCACCCTGGACAACTCGATCCGGGCGATCCGCGAGGTCAGCCACGACATGACCGGCCGCAGCCGGGTGCGGCTGGCCAGCGGCCGCGAGATGAGCGCGCTGGACATCCAGTACGAGTACCTGAACCGCGCCAAGGACTTCACCGACAAGAACGGCGCCGACGCGGTGAGCAAGCGGGTGCTGGACATGTGGGAGCGCGCGCTGGCGGCGATCGAGAGCGGGAGCCTGGACCTGATCGCCCGGGAGATCGACTGGGTGACCAAGTACCAGCTGATCGAGCGCTACCGGGCCCGGCACGATCTCCCGCTGTCCTCGCCGCGGATCGCCCAGCTCGACCTGGCCTACCACGACGTGCACCGCGGCCGCGGCCTGTACTACCTGCTGCAGAAGGCGGGCGCGGTGGAGCGTGCCGCGCGCGACATCGACATCTTCGAGGCGAAGTCGGTTCCGCCCCAGACCACCCGGGCGAAGCTACGGGGCGAGTTCATCCGGCGCGCCCAGGAGAAGCGACGCGACTTCACCGTCGACTGGGTGCACCTCAAGCTGAACGACCAGGCGCAGCGGACCGTGCTCTGCAAGGACCCGTTCCGATCGGTCGACGAACGGGTGGAGAAGCTCATCGCCGGTATGTAGCCGGGTGATCTGGAAGCGACTGGGCTGGTCAGCTGCCGTCGCGGCGGTCGCGGCCGGGCTGTTCACCGCGTACCTGGAACAGTCCGCCCGCGGCACGTACGTGAACGCGGACGGCGCGTCCAACGCCCTGCAGGCGTGGGACATGCTGCACGGCAACCTGCTGCTGCACGGCTGGGCGCTGGCGGATGTGTCCTTTTACACCACCGATCTGCCGCAGTACATGGCCGTCGAGGCGATCCGCGGCCTCGGCCCGGACGTGGTGCACATCTGCGCGGCGCTGGCCTACACGGTGCTGGTGCTGCTGGCCGCCTGGCTGGCGAAGGGCCGTGCTACCGGCGGCGAGGGCGCCACGCGGGCCCTGATCGCGGCCGGGATCATGCTGGCGCCCCAGCTAGGCGGCGGCGGGACGGGCATCCTGCTGCTGTCGCCCGACCACGTGGCCACCGCCATCCCCCTCCTGCTGGCCTGGTTGATTATTGATAGGGGTAGGGGCTGGCCAGTGCCGGTCAGTGTCGGGCTGCTGCTGACCTGGACCATTGCCGGAGATCCGCTCGCGGCGGTGGTCGGCGCACTGCCGCTGGCCGCCGTCTGCGCCATGCGTCTCCTCGAGCGCGTGGTGCTGCGGCGGGACAAGATCGCTGATAACAGCAAGAGGCGCCGCGGGGGGGCCTGGTATCACTTGTCGCTGCTGGGGGCGGCCATGGTCTCGGTGCCGGCGGCGTGGGGGGTGACCAAGCTGATCGCCGCGTCCGGGGGATGGACCCAGACGGCCGTGCAGACCGGGCTGGCCGGCTCCGGCATGCTGGGCCAGCACGCCGCGCTCACCGGGACCGGGATCCTTCAGCTGTTCGGCGCCGGCTTCCGCGGTCAGCCGGGCGGTGTGCTGACCGCGTTCGCGTTCGTGCACCTGATCGGCGTCGCGCTGGCAGCCTGGGGGTTCCTGCTCGCGGTGCGGCATTTCTTCGCCGCGGATCTGCTCGTCCAGGTGCTGACGACCGCGATCGTCGTCAACCTGGCCGCGTACATGTTCTCCGTCCAGGCGCAGGACATCACCAGGACAAGGGAGATCGCCGCCGTGCTGCCGTTCGGCGCGGTGCTGGCCGGCCGGCTGGTGGCATGTAACTTGCGCGGCCCGCGGCTTGGGCCGCTCATGGCCGGGATACTGGCCGTGTACGCCGGGATGCTCGTGTTCGACGCCGTGCAGCCTCCGGTCCCGGCGCCCACCGCGGCTCTGGCCACGTGGCTGGCCAGGCACGATCTGACCCGGGGACTGGCCGGCTACTGGCAGGCGAACAGCGTGACGCTGTACAGCCGGGGCCAGGTCCAGGTCAGGGCCATCGGCCTGAACAGCCGCGGCCAGCTGTCCGCCCGGAGCTGGTGGCAGGCCAGGCAGGCCTGGTACGACCCGGCCACGGAGGACGCCAGCTTCGTGATCAGCGTCCCGCCGCCGGCGCGATGGCAGGATCAGGCTCTCATCCGGGAAATGGAGGCCCAGGCGGGCCGGCCTGTCCACGTCTATCAAGTTGGCGCATATAGTGTCGCGGTCTGGAACGTCAACCTACTCGCCCGCCTTGGCCCGGTAGGCTAGCGGCGCTGACAACGACCACTTTGAGGATTTCATGCGACGTATTTTGGCGGTTCTCGCCATTCCAGCACTGGCTAGCGTGGCCCTCGCGGGCTGCGGGTCGTCGAAGCCGACGGCAGTGGCCTCCACGAACGCGAACGCGACGGTGACGGCCACCGGATCGTTCGGCAAGGCGCCCAACGTCACGATCCCGAAGGCGAAGGCCGGCTCCTCTCTCACCGTCAAGACCCTGATCAACGGCAGCGGGCCCGCCCTGGGCAAGTCTCAGCAGTTCCTCGGAAACTATGTGGTCTACAGCTGGGACGGGACCAGCCACAAGCTCGCGGGCAGCACCTACACCTCGGCGCCCACGCTGTTCACCAGCCCGCTGCTACCTGGCCTGCAGACGGCGCTGAGCGGTAAGCCGATCGGCAGCCGGGTGCTGGCGGTGATCCCGCCCAAGGAGGGCTTCGGCACCAGCGGGAACCCGAACGCGGGCATCACCGGTACCACCACGCTGGTGTTCGTCATCGACGTGCTGAAGGCGTTCAGCGGCAAGGAAACCGCCTCCGGCACCCAGCAGTCCAACGGCGGCGGCAGCCTCCCGACGGTCACCGAGCCGACCAAGGCGGGCACGGCGCCGACCGTGAAGATTCCGCCGTCGTCGGTCAAGCCGCCGACCACCCTGCAGGTCAAGACCCTCCTCAAGGGCAGCGGCCCGACGGTCGCCAAGGGCGACGCGGTAGTCGTCCAGTACGTCGGCTACATCTGGCGGACCGGCAAGGTGTTTGACTCCTCCTGGTCGCGCAACGCCGACTTCGGCTTCACCGACGGCGCCACCCCGTCGCAGGTCATCCCCGGCTGGGACACCGGCCTGGTGGGGCAGACCGTGGGCAGCCGGGTGCTGCTGGTGATCCCGCCCAAGGACGGCTACGGCAGCTCCGGCGCGTCCCAGGCCGGCATCACCGGCACCGACACGCTGGTGTTCGTGGTCGACATCATCGACACGGAGACCCCGTCAGCCTGACCTTGGCTGATCATGCGAGGGAGGCGAGGCCGGCGGCGTGGCGGCCGGCCACCGCGGCGGTGAGGAAGTAGGGCAGGTCCTCATCCAGGCCGCGGCCCATCGTGGACAGCCGGACCGGGACGGCGCGTAGCGCTTCGGCCAGCCCCGCCACCGGGACGGTCACCAGCGTGTGCCGGCCGGCCAGCGTCGCCGCCTCGGCGGCGATCTTGCCGCCGAAACCGCCCAGGCCGCCGGGCAGCACGACGTCCGCGCGGGCCAGCGCCACCCGCCCGTAGGCGGTCAGGCTGTGATGGGAGATCCCGCGGTGCCGGTCCCGCGGGTCCGCGTCGCTGACCCGCAGCGACGCCACCGGGCGACCGCCCAGCGTGGCCGCCGCGTTCACCGCCTCGCCGGCCGACACGCCGGAGAACCCCCAGCGCGTGCCGGTGCCGAGGTTGCCCGGACCCTGGGTCACGACGGCGATGTCCGCGCCGAGCACATGCCTGGCCGCCAGCAGGCCGGTGTGCAGCGTGACGGTTTCCAGGTCCCCGCCGAACGACTGGCCGGTGGTGACCACCCCGGCGAGCCAGCCCGCCTCCCGCAGCGCTGCGCAGGACCGGGAGAACCAGGCCGGCAGCGCCCCGCCATCCTGCATGACGTATGCGACCCGGGGGAGAGGTGGTGCGGGCTCGTGGTGCCCCAGCCGTTCAGTGTCATGGAAAATCCCGGCCAGCACGGCCGGGAGAGCGGAATGCAGGTCGGCCACCACCACGGGCATTCCGCCGATGTCATCCGCGTCCCGTAGCACATCGTGGTGGGGTGAGCCCTGTTCGTCCGCGCCCAGGACGGTCGCCTGGAGCGGGGTATAGCGGGCCTTGACCAGATGGCCGGGCAGGTCCGGGTCGGGCGGCAGGCGGTCCGGAATGGCGACCACCAGCGCATAGCCGCCCGTGCCGAGGCCCAGGTCGAGTGCGGTGGTGTTGAGCAGTACCTGGTCACCGATGGCGGGCCGGCCGGTCAGCGCTGGATAGCACAGCGCGCGGGCTGGTGTGCCAGAGACGTCCACGTCAAGCTCGATCGCACCGTGCCATTCGCGACGCGTTGCGATGACCGTGCCTTTGCGCCATGTGATCACGAGCCGCAGGTTAACCTAACTCCAGGGGGTCAAGGGATTCGGAGGGCGCATGTCAAAACGCAAGACCGAGCGGCTGCTCGGCCTTGTCGTCTGCCTGCTCTCCACCAGGCGCTATCTCACCGCGGAGCAGATCAGGCAGGCGGTGCCCGGCTACCCGGACACCGAGGATCTGTTCAAGCGTATGTTCGAGCGGGACAAGGAAGACCTCCGCGACCTCGGCGTGCCGCTGGAGACCGGGGTGAACCATCCGTTCGACGAGGAGGCCGGATACCGGATCCGGCAGCAGGCCTACGAGCTTCCGGAGCTTCGCCTGGAAGCCGACGAGGCGGCGGTCCTGGGGCTGGCCGCGCGGGTGTGGCAGCACGCCGAACTGGCCGGGGCCGCCGCGGGAGCACTGCTGAAGCTCCGGGCGGCGGGCATAGACAGCGATCTGGACGTCTCCGCCCAGCAGGACATAGAGCCGCGGCTGGGGACGCCGGAACCGGCCTTCGGGGCGCTGTGGGAGGCGGTCCGGGACCGCAGACCGGTGACGTTCCCGTACCGCGCGGCGGGCCGCAGCGAGCCGCAGATCCGCGAGCTGGAGCCGTGGGGCGTGGTCAACCGGAAGGGCCGCTGGTACGTGGCGGGGCACGATCGGGGGCGGCAGGCCACCCGGGTGTTCCGGCTGGGGCGGATCGCGGGACCGGTGAAGTTCTGCGGACCGTCCCGGAGCGTTATCGTGCCGGACGGGGCTGACGTGCGCGAACTGGTCCGGGACTGGGACTCGGAGCCGGCCCGGGAGCACACCGCGGTGCTGCGGGTACGATCCGGTGCCGGAGTCGGGCTGCGGCGGCACGCGGTATCCGTGCGCGATGGCGTCACCGAGGGGTGGGACGAGGTGATCACCCGGTACGCCGACGGCGGCTGGTTCGCCGACTACGCCGCCTCGTTCGGGCCGGACGTGATCGTGACCGACCCGCCCGACCTGCGCGAAGCCGTGATCGCGCGCCTGAAAGGCGCCCTATCGTGAGCGAGCCAAAGGGGCGCGGCGCCGCCTGGACTGAGGAGCGCAGCGACGAGGGAAGGCGGGGCCTCATAGCGCCCCGGCGGCGAGCGAGCGTCAGAAAATGAGCGCGCTGGTGACGTCGACGGAACGGCTTCAGCGGCTGCTGGCGCTGGTGCCATACGTGATGTCGCGCAAGGTGGTGGGGCTGAAGGAGACCGCGGCGGCATTCGGTATCCGGGAGCGGGAACTCGTCGACGACCTGAACCTGCTGTGGTGCGTCGAGCTGCGCGGCCCCGATCCGTACTGCCCCATCGACCTGTCCTACGAGGGCGGCGAGATCATGATCAGCCAGGCCACCTCGATCGGCCGGCCGCTGCGGCTGGCCGTGGACGAGGCGGCGGCGCTGCTCGTGGCGCTGCGGATGCTGGGCGAGGTGCCCGGGCAGCAGGACCGCTCGGCGCTGTCCCGGCTGATCGCCAAGCTCGAGGCGGCGGCCGGCGAGGCGGCCTCGGTGAGCGCCCAGGTCGCGGTCCAGCTCGACAGTCACAACGGCGAGGGTTACGCGGACGAGATCCGCGCCGCGATGGACAGCGGCCGGCGGATCCATCTGTCCTACTACGTCCCGGGCCGGGACGAGACCACCGAGCGGGACGTGGATCCGATGCGGCTGCTCGTCGTGGAGGGCCGGCCGTACCTGGAGGGGTGGTGCCTGCGGGCGGAAGGGATGCGGCTGTTCCGGCTGGACCGGGTGCTGGCGCTCACGGTGCTCGACGTGCCGTCTTCCCCGCCGGCCGAGGCGGAGCACGTGGACGTGGACTCCGGGCTGTTCCGGCCCTCGCCCGACGATGTCCTGGTCGAGCTCGAGCTGTCCCCGGACGGGCGCTGGGTGGCCGAGTACTACCCCTGCCAGTCGGTCACCGAACTGGACGACGGGCGGCTCCGGGTGGTGCTGCGCACCCCCGCCACCGGCTGGGTCCGGCGGCTGGCCCTGCGCCTGGGCGAGGACGGCCGCGTGACCGGGCCCGCCTACCTGGTGGAGGAGATCCGCGCCGCCGCCACCGCCGCGCTGGGAAATTACGCGGGATAACCCGGCCCGCCGGGCCGGATAAGCTGCTGGGAGTGACCTGGCAAGCACCCGAGTGTAGACTCGGCGTGACAAGCCCCGATCGCGCGGGGAGCACCATCCCTGCTGAAGAGGACGATCATGAACTTCGGTGACCTGTTCGACAGTCCGTGGAAGGTCGCGATCATCGCGATCGTCGTCCTGGTGCTGTTCGGGTCGAAGAAGCTGCCCGGTGCGGCACGCTCGCTCGGCCAGTCGATGCGCATCCTGAAGAGGGAAGTCCAGGGACTGCACGAGGAGGATGCGGAATCCACCACGGCAGCTTCTGGCACCTCGGCCAAGCCGGCCCCGGCCGAGCTGACCGCCGCTCCAGCCGCCCCGGCCGTGGACCAGCAGGCCCAGATCGACGCGCTGCAGCAGCAGATCCGGGACATGCAGCGGGCGTCCGCCATGGACCCGGTGGCCAGCAAGCAGGACGCTTCGGCTCAGTAGGTTTACCCGGCAGCCGGGCTAGGAACTCAACCCGCCGGAGGCGTCGCAGCGATTATGGCGAAAGTGCCTGGCGCCATCCAGGGCGCGCGCATCGTCGGAGAGCGCTTCGTGCACTCTCAGCGGCGTGTGAACCCGGAGGGGCGCATGCCCCTGATGGACCACCTCCGGGAACTGCGCAACCGCGTCGTCAAGGCCGCGCTCGCCCTGGTGGCCGGGATGATCATCGGGTGGGTGTTCTTCAATCCCATCTGGAAATTCATCCAGAGACCCTATTGCCGCGCGGTCGGCGGCTGCACTGAGAAGATCAACGGGCACTTCCTCATCGTCAACGGCCCACTGGATGGCTTCTACCTGCACATCAAGGTCGGCTTCGTGGTGGGGATCATCCTGACCTCACCGATCTGGCTTTACCAGCTCTGGGCGTTCGTGGCACCTGGCCTGTATGCCAGGGAGAAGAAGTGGACGTACGTCTTCGTCGGTACCGCTGTGCCGCTGTTCGTCCTGGGCACTTATTTCGCGCTGCTGGTGATGGACCGCGGGCTGCACTTCCTGATCGGCATGGTGCCCAGTCAGACCATCGCTTTCTTCACCGCCGATACCTATATCGGCTATTTCATGATGATGGTCCTGGGCTTCGGCCTGTGCTTCGAGCTACCGCTGCTGCTGGTGATGCTCAACCAGGTTGGCGTGCTGACCCACGCGCGGTTCAGGAAGTGGCGCCGGGTCATGATCTTCCTGGTCTTCGTGTTCGCCGGGGTCGCGTCGCCCAGCCCTGACCCGATCACGATGCTGATCCTCGGCGGCGTCTGTGCGGCTCTGGTGGAGACCGCGGAGGCGTTTGTGTTCCTGCACGACCGCCGCCGGGCGAGGCTGCATCCGGACCCGTATGCGGGCCTGGCCGACGACGAGCTCTCCCCGCTGGATCTGGGCGACACCGACAGCGAGAACTAGTCCCTGCCACGGTCTGCGTAGGCTTGGAGGCATGACCACCCCTGCGGATGCGTATGCCGCGTTCCGCGAGCGGCAGTCTGATCCGGATTTCGCGTCGTTCCGCGCGCTGTACGCCTTCGGATTCGACGATTTCCAGATCGCCGCGTGCCGGGCGCTGGGCGCCGGGAAAGGGGTGCTGGTCGCGGCGCCCACCGGGTCAGGGAAGACCGTGGTGGGGGAGTTCGCCGTGCACCTGGCGCTGGAGCAGGGCCGGAAGTGCTTCTACACCACGCCGATCAAGGCGCTGTCCAACCAGAAGTACGCCGACCTGGTACGCCGTTACGGACCGGCCAAGGTGGGCCTGCTGACCGGGGACAACAGCATCAACGGCGAAGCGCCGGTGGTCGTGATGACCACCGAGGTGCTGCGGAACATGCTGTACACGTCGTCGGCGACGCTGGCCGGTCTCAGCTACGTCGTGCTGGACGAGGTGCATTACCTGGCCGACCGGAGCCGCGGCGCGGTCTGGGAGGAAGTGATCATCCACCTGCCCGAGTCGGTCCGGGTGGTGGCGCTGTCGGCCACCGTGAGCAACGCCGAGGAGTTCGGCGACTGGCTCACCCAGGTGCGCGGCGGCACGGAGGTCATCGTCGACGAGCACCGGCCGGTGCCGTTGTGGCAGCACGTACTGGTCGGCCACCGCCTCTACGACCTGTTCACCGACGACGAGCACAACCGAGTGAATCCGGAACTCCTCCGCATCGCGTCACGGGAGGACTGGGCGGCCCGCAAGGCGCCGCAACGCCCCGGCCGCGGGGGGCGGCGGCCGCGGCGGTTCGCCGTCGCGTACCGGCCGGACGTGATCGAGCGGCTGGATTCGGCCGGGCTGCTGCCCACGATCACGTTCATCTTCAGCCGGGCGGGCTGCGACGCGGCCGTGCAGCAGTGCCTGGCCGCCGGACTGCGGCTGACCACGCCGGAAGAGGCGGAAATCGTCATCGACACGGCGCAGCGGCGCACCGCCGATATCCCGGCCGAGGACCTCGACGTACTCGGATACGGCGAATGGCTCGACGGCCTGCGCCGCGGCATCGCCGCACATCACGCCGGGATGCTGCCCGCCTTCAAGGAGGTCGTCGAGGAGCTCTTCACGCGGGGCCTGATCCGGGCCGTGTTCGCGACCGAGACGCTGGCGCTCGGCATCAACATGCCGGCCAGGACCGTGGTCATCGAGAAGCTGGAGAAGTGGAACGGCGAAACCCACGCCACGCTGACCGCGGGAGAGTACACCCAGCTCACCGGGCGGGCCGGACGGCGGGGCATCGACGTGGAGGGCCACGCGGTCGTGCTCTGGCAGCCGGGAATGGACCCGGGCGCGCTGGCCGGCCTGGCCGGGACCCGGACCTATCCGCTGAACTCGAGCTTCCGGCCTTCGTACAACATGGCCGTGAACCTGACCGGATGGGCCGGGCGGGACCGGGCGTCCGCGCTGCTGGAATCCTCGTTCGCGCAGTTCCAGGCGGACCGCGGCGTGCTGGGCCTGACCAGGCAGATCCGGAAGAACCAGCAGGCGATGAACGAACTCGCCAAGACGATGACCTGTGATCGCGGCGATTTCATGGAATATGCCGAAATAAGGCGATCTATTGCCGCGCGGGAGGGCGACCTGGCGCGGACCCGGGCGTCGGCCCGGCGCGCCGAGGCGGCCCGGTCGCTCGCGCTGCTCCGCCCGGGTGACATCATCCGCGTGCCCGGCGGCCGGCGGGCAGGCGTGGCGGTGGTCCTCCAGCCCGGCTTGCAGGAGGTCCGCCGGCCCGGCGCCCGTCATCCGGCCGGCGGAAACGGCGGTAACGGAGCCCGGTCGAGGTCCGCCGGCCGCCCGGCGCATCTGGACGCCCCGGAACAAACCGGCCCCGGCCCGCTGGTGCTGACCGCAGCCCATCAGGTGAAGCGCCTGTCGCTGGCCGACTTCCCGGTGCCCGCCGAGGTCATCGACCGGATCCGGATCCCCGGATCGTTCAGCCCGCGGTCGCCGCAGCACCGCCGGGATCTCGCCTCGACCGTGCGCAACCGGCTGGCCGGGCGGGACATCGGCAAACCGCCGCGGGCGGCCGACTGGGATCAGGGCGGTTCGGGCGACGCCGGGCGCGAACTGGCCGAGCTGCGCCGGCGGATGCGGCGGCATCCGTGCCACGACTGCCCGGACCGCGAGCTACATGCCCGGTACGCCGAGCGGTACCTGCGGCTGGCCCGGGAGGCCGGGACGCTTGAACAACGGGTCGCCGGCCGATCGCACGTGATCGCGCGCACCTTCGACCGGGTCTGCACGGTGCTGGAGCGACTGGGTTACCTGTCCGGCGACACGGTCACCCCCGACGGCAAGCGGCTCGGCGGGCTGTACAACGAGCTCGACCTGCTGGCCGCGGAATGCCTGCGCCGCGGCCTGTGGGAGGGCCTGAGCCCCGCGGAGCTGGCCGCCTGCGTGAGCACGCTGACCTTCGAGTCCCGGCAGGCCGACGACGCCCAGCCGCCCCGGCTGCCGAAGGGCACGGTACCCGGCGTGCTCACCGCGATGGCCCGCACCTGGGGAGAACTCGACCAGCTCGAGAAGGACAACAACCTGTCATTCCTGCGCGAGCCTGACCTCGGCTTCGTCTGGGCCGCTTACCGGTGGGCCCGCGGCGCCAAGCTGGAAGCCGTCCTCAATGAGACGCCCGATCTGACGCCCGGTGACTTCGTGCGCGCCGTCAAGCAGCTGATCGACCTCCTGGACCAGATCGCCGCCGCCTCGGCCGGAGGCCCAGGCCAATCCAGCACAGCGGCCGGAGGCCCAGGCCTCGCAGACACCGCCCGGACGGCCATGGACGCCGTCCGCCGGGGAGTCGTCGCCTACTCGGGGGTCAGTGACTGAAGACGTTGACCAGGTGACCCTCCGGGTCACGGAAGATGGAGATACCGGCCGGGCCGACGTCGGTCCGACATCGTCGGTGACGATACGGCATTGCGCGAGTTCCATACCGGCAAGGACGGCTGAGCCGCCGGAAAAGTGACAACCTGGCGCCGGTCACTTTCCCGCCCGGCGTGTCGTCCTTGAGATCAGGAGGGCATTCCCATGGACGGCACACAGGACGGACAGCAGCTCATCCAGCCCGTCAACGGGCAGCCCGCCGTCCTCGCGTTCACCGGGCGGCGGCTCGATGGCGTCATCGTCTTCACCGTGGATCGCGACCGGATCAGCTCCGTCCAGGTCCTCGGGGATCCGCGCAGGCTCGGCCTGCTGCGTGCCCAACTCGAAGGAGTCAGACATGGAGACAACTAACCTCAGCGTGCTGGCACCCGTTCCGCCGTCCTGGCTGGTACGGACCATCATGCGGCCCATGACGAAGGCGCTGAACCCGGTCATGGTCCTGATCGCGGGCAGACGGCATTTCGGCGGGGCGGCCATGCTCAGGCACACCGGCCGGCGGTCCGGGAAGACGTACACGACGCCGGTCGGCGCCCACCTGGCCGGTGATGTCATGATCATCCCGCTCACCTTCGGCAACACGTCGGACTGGGTCCGCAACGTCCGGGCCGCGGGAGGCTGTCAGGTTCGGCTGAACGGCCGCGACCACCAGCTCACCCGGCCGGAGTTCCAGGATCCCGCGCAGGCCAGGCCGCTGGTACGTACCGCGTTCAACCCGGTGTTCCGTGGCGCCTTCCGCATGCTCGGCATCCGGCAGTTCCTGGTGCTCAGCCCGGCCGGTGAGCCGGATCGCGGGCGGAGCTGAGCGTCTGACGGAGACGGTCGGCTTAGGCGGGCGCAGCCGCGGGTGCGCCATCGATAAACGTTGTCTATCGGTTGTCGAACCCATTGGCATTGGTGCCGATACATGGGCTCTGGTTAGCCTGGACACATGCCAGTGACCAGCCAAGCCCGGCTCGCACCGGCTGCCAGGCCGGCCGCGGGCATCCCCTCGGGGACGTGTCCGGCCGGCCTGCTGCGGATGGTGCGCGCTGAAGTCCGTCACGGCCTCGACTGGCAGCGGACCGCCGACCGGGTGGCGGCCGCGCTGCGGGGCCGTCTCCCCGAGCCCGGCGCACTGCTGCCCGCCGCGCTCCGCCGGGGCGACCCGGCCTGTTACCAGAGCCACCTTCTGCACGCCGAGCCGGACGGCTCGTTCTCGGTGGCGGCCATGGTCTGGCTGCCCGGTCAGCAGACCCCCGTGCACGACCACGTCGCCTGGTGCGTGACCGCCGTCCTCCAGGGAACCGAATACGAGGAGATCTTCACCCTGACGGCGGACGGTCAGGCGCTGCGGCGGGTTACCCGCAACGAGAATTCTCCCACGACCGTCTGCGGCTTCGCTCCGCCCGGCGATATACACCGCGTCCGCAACACCGGCGACGGGGTGGCCGTTTCGATGCACATTTACGGCGCCGACATTTCCCGGCTGGGCAACAGCATCCGCCGCGAATACACCCTTCCCGTCCGCGCCTAGACATCTCCCACCCCGCCCCTGGCCCTCGCTGCGGTCCTCCCGCACCGCCGCGTGCCCAGACCGGCGGCCCGTACCCGGCGGAGCATTTCCCAGTTCGACTGACCGAGAAGATCGGCGCGCGTTCCCGGGTGCACGGCGCCCGCGGGGTGAGCCGGTCAACCCCTTGAATGTCACATGGGTGCGGCTCCTCCAGAGTGAGCAGCATGCCGATGGTGCCATCGGTGTCGCTCAAACCGATCAGTAGCGCTATTAGAGCGTGCCCGATGGTGCCATCGGTGCCGCTGGCCAAGTCGCAGGCAGGCCATATCGGCGTGGGATGAGGGCGGCGTGGTGGTAAGGAGCGCCGCACCGGGGCAATAGGGGCTGGCGAGATGACTTAACAGACGGGGTACCACAGGCCGTTCGGGAATATGGGCTTGCCGCCCGATCGTTGCCGATATATCGTTGAACTAACGACAAAGATCGGTAAGCGATCTAGAGAGATACAAGGAGTATCACAATGCACGAAGAAGCATGGGGCCAGCGAGGCCCGCACCGGGAACGGGGATACGGCCGGGGCCGTGGCGAGGGACGCGGCGAGGGCCGTGGCGAATGGCGCGGACGCGCACGAGGCGGTCGCGGCGGCTGGTTCGGCGGGCCGGGATCGTTCGGGCCGCCCGGACCGTTCGGGCCAGGGCCATTCGGACCGGGCGGGCCCAGGTTCGCGCGCGGGCCGAAGGTCCGGCGCGGTGACGTCCGGGCCGCGATCCTCGACCTGCTGGCCGAGGGGCAGCCGTGGAACGGCTACCAGATCATCCAGGAGATCGGCGCGCGCACCGAGGGCGTGTGGCGGCCGAGCGCGGGGTCGGTGTACCCGGCCTTGCAGCAGCTCGAGGACGAGGGCCTGGTCAGCGCGGAGGCCGGGGACGACCGGCGGCGGATGTACACGCTGACCGACGCGGGCCGCGCGTACGTCGAAGCGCACGCGGACGAGCTGCGCTCGTCGTGGGACGCCGTCACCGGCAGCGTGGACGACGCCGAATTCCAGCTGCGGGACACCGTGAAGCAGGTGTTCGTCGCCGTCTCGCAGGTCGCGCAGGCGGGTTCGGCGGCGCAGGTGGCACAGGCCGGGAAGATCCTGGCCGACACGCGCCGCGCGCTCTACCGTATCCTCGCCTCCGACGACGAGGACACACCGGAGGACAGCCGAGCGTGAGTGAGCCGGAGGCCCGCGAAGCCATCTCGGTAAGCAACCTGACCAAGAAGTACGGCGAGATCGAGGCCGTCCGCGGCATCGATTTCGAGGTAGCGGCCGGCGAGACGTTCGGCTTTCTCGGACCCAACGGCGCGGGCAAGTCCACCACGATCAAGATCCTGTGCACCCTGGCGGATCCCACCTCGGGGACCGCCAGGGTGGCAGGGCACGACGTGGTGACCGAGCGGGACACGGTGCGCCGCAACATCGGCCTGGTGTTCCAGGACACGACGCTGGACAGTTACCTCACCGGGGAGCAGAACCTGCGCTTCCACGCGGACCTGTACGGCGTGCCGAAGCAGGCCTTCGCCCCCCGGCTCAAGCAGGTGCTCGAGATGGTCGGGCTGTGGGACCGCAAGGACAGCGTGGTGGCCACCTACTCCGGCGGCATGCAGCGCCGGCTGGAGATCGCCCGCGGTCTGCTGCACGCGCCGCGAGTGCTGTTCCTCGACGAGCCGACGGTGGGTCTGGACCCGCAAACCCGGGTATCGATCTGGGACTACATCAACGAGCTCAAGCAAGGCGAAGACATCACGATCTTCCTCACCACGCACTACATGGACGAGGCGGAGAACTGCGACCGGATCGCCATCATCGACCATGGCAAGATCGTCGCGATCGACACACCCGAGGCGCTGAAAGCCTCCATCGGCAAGGATCGCGTGCAGATCAGCACCGCGGACGACGAGGCGGCCATCAAGGCGCTGGGCGAGCGGTTCGATCTGGACGCGGCGATGCACGAGGGCCTGGTGACGTTCTCGGTGGCGTCCGGCGAGCAGTTCGTACCGCGGCTGTTCGCCGAACTGCCGCTGGCCATCCGCTCGGTGAGCGTGTCGCGGCCCTCGCTCGACGACGTTTTCATGTCCTATACCGGAAAGACGATCCGCGACGCGGAAGCCACCATCGGCGACCGCAACCGCAGGGTCGCGGCGCGGTTCGGCAGGAGGTAGGTCTCGCGATGACGGTGACGACACGGCAGGTGACCGAGGAAAGCGCGCTCACCGCGGCGATCCGGGTCGCCGTGCCGGAACAGAGCCTGCGACATGACCTGCGCGCGGTGAGCATCGTGTGGCGGCGGGAGCTGATCAGGTTCCGGTCGGACCGGCTCCGCGCCATCACGTCCCTGGTGCAGCCCGTGCTGTTCCTGTTCGTGCTCGGCACCGGCTTGTCCCGGCTGGCTTCGCGCGGACTGCCGAGCGGGATCGACTTCAGGACGTTCATCTACCCGGGCGTGCTGGCCATGTCGGTGTTGTTCACCGCGATCTTCTCGGCCGCCTCGATCGTGTGGGACCGCGAGTTCGGCTTCCTGCGCGAGATGCTGGTCGCGCCGGTGCACCGCTGGGCCATCGTGGTCGGCAAGGCCTTGGGCGGCGCGACGGTGGCGACGTTCCAGGGCATCATCTTCCTGTGCCTGGCGGGCGTGGCGCATGTGCCGTACAACCCGGTGCTGTTGCTGACCCTGGTCGGCGAACTGCTGTTGCTGTCGTTCACGCTGACCGCGTTCGGCGTGATGATGGCGGCGCGGATAAAGCAGATACAGGCGTTCATGGCGTTGACACAGATGTTCGTGATGCCACTGTTCTTCCTGTCCGGGGCGCTGTATCCGCTGAGCGGGCTGCCTTCGTGGCTGACCGTGCTGACTCGCCTCGATCCCCTCACCTACATCGTTGACCCCATGCGTCACGCGGTTTTCGACCACCTCCCGATCCGGTCAGCGGCCATAGCCGAGCTGAGCCCCGGCGTCACCTGGAACGGCTGGGTGGTCCCCCTGGGCCTGTCCCTGGCCATAGTCGCCGCCATGGGCCTAGGCATGCTCTTCGTAGCGATAGCCGAGTTCCACCGCACCGAGTAGGTCATGATAACAGCAAGAAGCGTGCGCCCTTCACGCGCCGCCGCCAAGATCCTTTGACTTTCTGGTCGCCATAGCAACCAAAACCGTCAAACGATCTTGGCCCAAGCACCACAGCCGTTCGTCCATACGGGGCCGAGCCCCCGACGCGAAGAGAAGTAGGCCAACGAACAGCACAACAGCCCAACAGTGCGCCAGGCGGGGGGTTCCGGGGGGTCGTCCCCCCGGAAAAACACTGCGAGCCCCCGGCGAAAGGCGCCGAAGGCGCCTGAGCATAGGGCGACGCCGGGTGGCTACGGGGGCAAACCACCCGGCGTCGCGATCATCGGCGTTCCGACGGGGGCCCGGAACGCCGGCAGTGGCGCTCCGACGGGGGACCAGAGCACCGATACAAATGCTACACGGAAACTCCCCCCAATGTGTCAAGACCCAATTACAACCGGGTCTCAGGAATGCTCTGAGCAGGCGACTTCTACGGCGTGTCGTGACCTCGGTGATCATGGTCCGCCCGGCCGCCGCCGTGGCCATTCATTTCGCCGCGCCGCGCAGGAGGGTTCCAGCGATGCTCGATGAAACCCCGGACGTTGTCGGGCTCCCGTCCGCCGTTAGCGAACACAACGGCGAAATACGGGATGAAGATGGCCAGTACCACGGGGAAGATGGCCAGCCAGCCCAGGTGGTTGACGAACATGAGCACCGCGCAGCCGAAACATACCGCGCGAATGCCCATCATCAGCAGGTAGCGGCGCTGCCGATACGAGATGTCTTCCGACATCGGCCGCCGCGCCTGGGTCACCAGGTGCACCTGCGTTCGTCCCTGGTGACGAGATCCGATCCTCACAATTCCACGGTACGCCCGCGAACCAAGATCTCAGCTCGCCTGGCTCACCGAGGACATGTTGAACCCGTCCACGCGGATCGGCGGCATCGCCGCGCGGGTGAAGTAATCGCCCCATTCGCGCGGGAGCGTCGGTCCCGTGGCCCCGACCTCGCCCAGCCGCCCGAGCATGCCGACCGGCGACTCGTTGAACCTGAAGTTGTTCACGGCGCCGGTCACTTCGCCGTTTTCCACCAGGTAGACGCCGTCCCGGGTGAGCCCGGTGAGCAGCAGGGTCTGCGGATCGACCTCGCGGATGTACCACAGGCAGGTCACGAGCAGCCCGCGCCGCGTCGACGCGATCATCGACTCCAGCGTCCCCGCACTCTCCGCCGCCGAGAACGTCAGGTTGTCGATCTCCGGCGTCATCGCCGGCAGGCCGGCCAGCCTGGCCGAGTAACGCGACGAAGGCAGCGCGGACAGCTCACCGGCGCGGATCCACTCCGTCCGGCTGAGCGGCAACCCGTTATCGAACACCGACAGGTCGTCGCCGGAGGCGTGCGCGATCACGAACGGCGCGCAGCCGAGCCCGGGCGCCGCCGGGTCGCTGGCCAGCGTCACGGGCAGCGGGGAGAGCCGCTCGCCGATCCGCGTCCCGCCGCCCGGCTTGCTGAACACGGTCCGCCCCTCGGCGGTTTCCTTGGCGCCCGCCGACCAGTACAGGTAGATGAGCAGGTCCGCCACTGCGGTGGGCGGCAGCAGGGTCTCGTATCGCCCCGGCTCCAGCGACACGGTCCGCTTGGCCCAGTCCAGGCGCTCGGCGAGACCGGCGTCGAGCGCCGCGATGTCCACGTCGGCGAAGTCCCTGGTGGCGGCGCCGGTCCACGCGGACCGCGCGAGGTCAGCGGATTTCGCGTTCAGCTCGACCCGTCCGGCCGGCTGGTCGTGGCGCGCCCGCAGGCCCGCCGACGTGCCCAGGAACGTGCTGGTCAGCTGGTGTTCGGCGAACCCGTACAGCTTCCGGCCGCTGGTCTGGGCGCCGCGCATGATCTCGCCGAGGGCGGTGGCGAAGTCCCGGAGCACGCTGATGTCGGTGGCTCCCGAAGGTGAATCCCAATTTCCCACGAACGGGCGGTGGTTATCCGCCCCGGGAATCTCCGCCGCGTCCTCGGCTGGCGGCGCCCCGGCGGCGGCGTCCTCCGCGGCCCGCACCACGTCGTCGATCTGGTCGTCGCGCACGCCCGCCCGGGATACCACGCCGACCCTGACCCCGTCCGCGCGCCGGGCGACCGCGATCACGGTGAGCTGGCGGGAGGACGAGACCCCGTTGGTGGTCAGCGTGTTACCGGCCCAGCGCAGGTTCGCGGTGGATTTTTCATCGGCGATCGCGACGCAGTCGTCGCTGCCGGATGCGGCCAGGGCGCGCTCTACGGTCTCCTGCGGGGTCATGCGGCCCCCTCCTCCGCGGTGTTGAGTATCCGGATTCCGCGCAGCAGGACGGCGGGGCAGCCGTGGCTCACCGGAGCGATCTGGCCCGGCTGGCCTTTTCCGCAGTTGAACGCGCCGCCGAGCAGATAGGTCTGCGGTCCGCCGAGGGCTTCCACCGAGTTCCAGAAATCGGTCGTGGTGGCCTGGTAGGCCACGTCGCGGAGCTGCCCGTCCAGCCGGCCATTGGTGATCTTGAAGAAGCGCTGGCCGGTGAACTGGAAGTTGTACCGCTGCATGTCGATCGACCAGCTCTTGTCGCCCGCGATGTAGATGCCGTCCTGGACGCCGGCGATGAGGCCGGCGGTTGACGGTCCGCCGGCGGCGGCGTGCAGCGACACGTTCGCCATCCGCTGTAGCGGCATGTGCGAGGGGGAGTCGGCGAACGCGCAGCCGTTCGAGCGTCCGAACCCGTTGAGCAGCGCCATCCGCCGGTCGAGCTGATAGCCGGTCAGCACGCCGTCGGTGATCAGGTCCCAGGACTGGCCGGCCACGCCTTCGTCGTCGTATCCCATGGTGGCCAGGCCGTGTTCGGCGGTGCGGTCGCCGGTGACGTGCATGACCGGTGAGCCGTACTGGAGCTGGTTCAGCTTGTCCAGGGTCGCGAACGAGGTGCCGGCATACGCGGCCTCGTAGCCCAGCGCGCGGTCGAGCTCGGTGGCGTGGCCGATCGACTCGTGAATGGTCAGCCAGAGGTTGGTCGGGTCGATGACCAGGTCATAGCGGCCCGCCTTGACCGAGGGGGCGCTCAGCTTGGCGACGAGCAGCTCGGGCAGCTCAGCCAGCTCGGCCGCGAAGTCCCAGCCGGCGCCGGTCAGGTACTCATAGCCGCGTCCGGCGGGCGGCGCCAGCGTGCGCATGGTGTCGAACAAGCCGTCGTCGGTGACGGCGACGGCGGTCAGCCAGGGATGGATCCGGACCCGCTGCTGGATGGCGGTGGTCGAGCCGTCGGAGTAGAACTTGCACTCCCGCACCTGATCCAGCGAGGCGTCCACGTGGCTGACCGCGTTGTGCGCGAGCAGCTGCCTGCTCCACTCGGTGAGCAGCGCGATCTTGTCCGCGGCGGGCACCTCCAGCGGGTCGATCTCGTAGCTGGAGACCCACGTCACGTCGCCGTAGCCGGGCTCGGGAGCGAGCTCGATCGGCTCGGTGTTCACCGCGGCCGCCACGTTGGCTACCTCGACGGCCTGCCGGGCTGCCTTCGCCGCGGCCTCGGGGGTGAGGTCGACGGTGGACGCGAAGCCCCAGGTGCCGTCCACGATGACCCGGAGCGCCAGGCCGCTGTCGTCGGCGTCGAACAGCCGCTGGAGGCTCGTGTCGGACAGCTTGAGCTGCTGCTGCCTGATCCGTTCCAGGCGGAAGTCGGCGTGCTGCGCGCCGAGCGCCTTGGCCTGGGTCAGGGCCGCGTCCGCGAGCTCGCGCAGCGGCAGTGACGTGAACTCGGAGTCAATCCGGGATACTGGATCATCCACGACAGCTAAACCTACTGGCTGTATCGCCAGAACGCCCACCGCGGGTACCCACGGCGAGCGCCACAGGTCTACGGTGGTATCTGCGGCGGCGCCACAGGCCTACGGTGGCATCGCGGCGAGCTTTGGCAGTGCAGCAGGCCTACGGTGGCATCGCGGCGAGCGCAAGCGAGCTTCGCGAGCACCACAGGCATACGGTGGCATCGCGGCGAGCGCAAGCGAGCTTCGCGGCCACAGGGCTACGGTGGCTATCGCGGCGAGCGTAAGCGAGCTTCGCGATCGTCCGGCCGCGAAGGTCCCGCAGGGGCCTTCCGGCCGGGCGAAACTAACGGCGAGCACCCCAGGATGGCCGGGGGGTCTGGGGGGTTGGTTTATACCCCCCAGAAAAATAAAGGAGCGGTTTTGGCTCGATCGGTGCTGGTGACCGGAGGAAACCGGGGGATAGGCCTGGCCGTCGCCCGGCGGCTGGCCGCGGACGGCGACGCCGTGACGGTCACCTCTCGTTCCGGCGATCCGGTCCAGGGGCTGGCCGTCGTGCCATGCGATGTCCGTGACGCGACCAGCGTGGACGAGGCGTTCAGCGCGGTGGAAACGGCCCAGGGACCGGTCGAGGTGCTGGTCTCGAACGCCGGAGTGACCAAGGATCAGCTGCTGGCGCTGATGAGCGAGGACGACTTCAGCTACGTGCTCGACACGAACCTGGCGGGCGCGTACCGGACAGCCAAGCGCGCGGTGCGCGGCATGATGCGGCAGCGCCGCGGGCGGCTGATCTTCATTTCGTCCGTGGTCGGACTGTACGGGTCTGGAGGCCAGGCCAACTACGCCGCCTCCAAGGCCGGGCTGGTCGGCTTCGCCCGGTCGCTGGCCAGGGAACTCGGCTCACGGAACATCACGTCCAACGTGATCGCGCCGGGGTTCGTGGAAAGCGACATGACCGCGGTCCTGTCGCAGGAGCGGCGCAAGGAGATTATCGGCGCCGTACCGCTGGGCCGGTTCGCCGCTGCCGAGGAGATAGCGGGGGTGGTCAGCTTCCTGGCCAGCGACGCCGCGGCCTATATGACCGGCGCGGTCATTCCGGTTGACGGTGGTCTTGGCATGGGGCACTGACCGGGGACGTTTTCCTCGCCCGGGTCAAGGAACACGGAAGGACCGCTGATGGGGATACTGGACGGCAAGCAGATCCTGGTTACGGGCGTGCTGACGGACGCGTCGATCGCCTTCCATGTGGCGCGGGTCGCTCAGTCCGAGGGCGCCACCGTGGTGCTGACCGGATTCGGGCGGATGGGTCTGGTCGAGCGGATTGCCAAGCGGTTGCCGCAGCCGCCGCCGGTGCTGGAACTCGACGTCACCAACGACGACCACCTGGCTTCGCTCGCCGATCGTGTCCGCGAGCATGTACCCGGTCTCGACGGGGTGCTGCACGCGATCGCGTACGCGAACCCGGAGGAGGCGCTGGGTGGAAAGTTTCTCACCGCCGGATGGGACGCGGTGGCGCAGGCGGTGCACGTCTCCACCTATTCGCTGAAGGCCCTGGCGGTCGCCACGCTGCCGCTGATGCAAGACGGCGGGTCGATCGTGGGACTGGACTTCGACGCGAGCGTGGCGTGGCCCGGTTACGACTGGATGGGCGTGGCCAAGGCCGGTCTCGAGTCGTGCACCAGATACCTGGCCCGGGACCTGGGCGGCAAGCGGGTCCGGGTGAACCTGGTGGCCGCCGGCCCGCTGCGGACCATGGCGGCGAGGTCGATTCCCGGTTTCGGCACGTTCGAGAGCGTGTGGGGAGAGCGGGCGCCGCTGGGCTGGGACATCACGGACCCGGAGCCGGCCGCGCGCGCCTGCGTGGCGCTGCTGTCCGACTGGTTCCCCGCCACCACCGGGGAGATCGTGCACGTCGATGGCGGTGTGCATGCGGTAGGAGCCTGACCTGCACGCCGCGCGCGGCGGGTAGTGGTGTCGCTGTGTAATCGGCCGGGAGAGTTCTGGTGATTACTGTTCGTGTTCACCTCTTTGACATGCGAACACGGCGTGGCTGAACCATCACGGTCAGCACGGCTGATACATTTCTTGGGGTGCAAGTCGCCTCTTGCGGTAAATTCTGCGGCCTAGAACGTAGCCGACGAAACCTCTGAGGCTGATGGGGTCCGTGATGGTAGGAGTCTTCCGGGAGACCTAATCTAGACATATTGTCTTATATCTGGAAATATCACAACGCTGGCCGTGCATCGGTCGGACGCCGATCTCGCGGGATTGATGGCAAGTTGTGACATTTTTGCCGAGAGATCGATGCACGAGGAACTTACGCTTCGGCATAACTAACCACCGGTAGCTGACCAGGCGGGCTTCCCTGTTCGACCTGGGTGCGCTGGGGATGACTGATTGTGACTGGCTCCCGGACGTCGAGACCCGGCGCCCGGGACGACGTGCGGTCGGGCATATCCAGCGTGGCGAAAGAAGAAGAAGGGCGACACACACGATGATCCGACTGCGGACCGATGGCGCGTACAGCGCGAGGAGGGAGGACTGATGACAGGGTTCAGGACACGGATCGTCGGGGGTCTTGCCATCGCGGTTGCCAGCGTCACGGCGATCGCCGCATGCAGCAGCAACAGCACGTCGGGGAGCGGCAACACCGGATCAGGTGCACAGCAGGCCGTGCCGGGCTGGCAGGGCCTCAACCCGGGCACCGGGTCGCCACAGTCTGGCGGCACGCTCAACATGATCGGCGTCAGCGACGTCGACCACCTCGACTACGACATCGGCTACTACACCACGGACTACCAGGCACTCCGGCTGTACCTGCGGCAGCTTTACACCTGGCCGGCCATCCCTGGCCAGACCACCACGCCGGCCCCTGACATGGCCACCGGCATGCCGGTGATCAGCGACAACGGCCTCAAGCAGACCGTCACCCTGCGCAGCGGGATGATGTGGAACACCACCCCGCCCCGTGCGGTGACCGCCGCGGACGTGGTCCGCGGCATCAAGCGCGCCTGCAACCCGAGCCCGGTCAGCTTCGGCGGCATGGCCGACTTCGAGGCAACCATCCAGGGCCTGAGCTCGTTCTGCCAGGGCTACCCGGCCAAGGCCGCGACCGACGCCACCGTGCTGAAGAACTACGTCGAGTCGCACAACGTGTCGGGCATCACGGTGAACGGCAACAGCATCACCTTCTCGCTCACCCGGCCCGCTCCGTGGCTGATCGGCGCTATGACACTGCCGCCGTTCAGCGCGGTGCCGATCGAGGCGGAAGTCGGCCTGCCCGGCACCCCGGCGGTGTACAACCACATGTACTCCGACGGGCCGTACACGATCTCGTCGTACACGCCGAACAAGAGCATGGACTTCGTGCGCAACCCGGAGTGGAAGGCGAGCACCGACCCGATCCGCAAGGCTTACGTCGATGCGATCAACATCGACGAGACGGGCAACCAGACCACCATCTACCAGGAGATGGCCACCGGCTCGCCATCGCTCGGCATGAGCTGGGACTCGCTGGCCCCGCCCGCCGACTTCCCGAAGCTGCTCAACCTGATCAGGTCGGGTAGCCATCTGGCGAACCTGTCCCGGACATACAGCTCCAACCCGTACATGGTGTACAACACGGTGTCGCCCAACAACGGCGGCGCGCTGGGCAAGGTAAGCGTCCGCCAGGCACTGTCCTACGGGCTTGACCGTACCCAGATGCTGAAGACCCTGGGCGGTGAGACGACCAACCCGCCGCTCACCCACATCCTGCCCGATGGCACCGACGGCGCGCAGGACGTGCCGTCGGGTTACGACCCGTACCCGTACAACCCGAGCAAGGCCAAGTCGATGCTGGCGGCTGCCGGGTTCACCTCGTCCAACCCGCTGACGCTGAAGCTGCTGTACCGTAGCGACAGCCAGGGCCAGACGAAGCTGTTCAACAACCTCCAGGCTCAGTTCAGCACTCTGGGATCGGTCAAGGTAGTCGGCGTGCCCACCACCCAGGGCGACTTCTACGGCAAGTACCTGGCGGTGGCGGTTCCCAAGGACCAGTCGCCGGCGGCCAAGGGTGTCTGGGACCTGACGATCGCGGGCTGGGGCCCGGACTGGTTCGGCAACTCGGCGGTGACCTGGTTCAACCCGCTGTTCTCCAGCCCGGGTGGCTATCCGGTCAACGGCGGTAGCAACTTCGGTTTCTACACCAGCCCGACCGTGGACAGCCTGATCAACCAGGCGCTGAGCCAGACCACCGAGGCGCAGGCGGACACGTACTGGGCGAAGGCTGACCAGCAGGTCATGTCGGATGCGGCGATCTACCCGATCACGCAGACGCTGCAGCTGGCCGAGCACGCGCCGTACGTGCACAACGCGGTGTTCATGTCGGTCTGGCAGAACTTCGACCCCGCCAACGTCTGGCTGAGCAAGCCAGGCAGCTGATCGCAGCCGCTGCCTCGCCGGCCGTCCCCTGTTGGAGGGGACGGCCGGCGGGGCTACATTCGAGCAAAGAGCTCTAGACCTGTTGGTCCTGCACCCCGGCGAGGACCGCCGGATGCTGGACCGGTAACGCGTGAAAGGCGAGCTGCGTGGCTCTTCTTGAGGTTGAGGACCTGCAGGTGTCGTTCCCGACGGCGGACGGCCTCGTGCAGGCGGTGCGCGGAATCTCCTACCACGTCGAGGCCGGGCAGACCCTCGGCATCGTCGGCGAGTCAGGCTCCGGCAAGAGTGTCTCCACCCAGACCATCATGGGTTTGACCAGAGGTGCGCGGATCTCCGGGCGCGCCGTGTTCGAGGGCGAGGATCTGCTGACCGCCAGCCCCGGCCGGATGCGGGAGGTCCGCGGCGCCAAGATCGGCATGATCTTCCAGGATCCGCTGTCCAGCCTGCACCCCTACTACCGGGTGGGCTGGCAGATCGTGGAGATGATCAGGCTGCATGACCGTGAGATGAGCAAGGAGCAGGCCAGGAAGCGCGCGGTTGAGCTGCTCGGCCTGGTCGGCATCCCGCAGCCGGATCGCCGGGTCGACGACTACCCGCACCAGTTCTCCGGCGGTATGCGCCAGCGCGCCATGATCGCCATGGCGATGGCGCTCAACCCGGCGCTGCTCATCGCCGACGAACCCACCACGGCACTCGACGTGACGGTGCAGGCGCAGGTGCTCCGGGTTATCCGGCGCATGCAGGAGATCTTCGGCACCGCGGTCATCCTCATCACCCACGACCTCGGCGTGATCGCCGACGTGGTCGACGACGTCCTCGTGATGTACGGGGGCAAGGTGATGGAGCGGGCCGACCGGCGCACCCTGTTCTACCACTCTCATCACCCGTACACCGAGGGCCTGCTTCAGTCCCTGCCCTCCTACGGTGGCGAGCGGGAACGGCTGCGCCCGATCCCGGGTCAGCCGCCGAGCCTGCTCACGCCGCCGCCCGGCTGCCCGTTCGCGCCCCGCTGCGCGTACGTGATGGACAAGTGCAAAGAGATGCCCGCGCTGGACCCGGCGGGCGAGGAGCCCGGCCACCTCTCGGCCTGCTGGCTTCCGCATCAAAGCGCCGAGCGCGAAGAAGCCCGCCGCCGGGTGGGACGTGCCGAGCCGGCCGGATCGGTTGGCAACGGCGGGAGCGTGAGGTAGGCGATGACTGAGACCAATGCGGTGGCCACCGCCGGGGCCGGCTCCGGCGGCGATGCGGACGTGCTGCTTCAGGTGGAGAACCTGGTCAAGTACTTCCCCGTCTCGTCCCGGGGGCTGTTCCAGGAGAAGCTGTACGTGCACGCCGTCGAGGGCGTGAGCTTGTCGGTGCGCCGGGGCCAGACCTTCGGCATCGTCGGCGAGACCGGATCAGGGAAGTCCACCCTGGCCCGGTGCGTCGCGAGGCTGTACGACATCACCTCGGGCCGGGTGATCTTCGACGGCCAGGACATCACGAAGCTGTCCCAGCGGCGTATGCGCCCGCTGCGCCGGGAGATCCAGATGATCTTCCAGGACCCGATCGGCTCGCTGAACCCGCGGCGCCGGGTCGGATCGATCATCGGTGACCCGTTCGCGATACACGGCACCGCTTCGGGCGCGGAGCGCAAGCGCCGCGTGCAGGAGCTGATGGAGCGGGTCGGCCTCAACCCCGAGCACTACAACAGGTTTCCCGCTGAGTTCTCCGGCGGTCAGCGGCAGCGTATCGGCGTGGCGCGAGCACTGGCCTTCCAGCCGAAGCTGATCATCTGCGACGAACCGGTGTCCGCGCTCGACGTCTCCATCCAGGCGCAGGTGATCAACCTGCTGGCCGACCTGCAGAGCGAGTTCGGGCTCACTTACATCTTCATCGCGCACGACCTCTCCGTGGTGCGTCATGTCAGCAACACCGTCGGGGTCATGTATCTCGGCAAGCTGACCGAGGTCGCGCCGTCGGAGGAACTGTTCACCGTGCCGCGGCACCCCTACACCGGAGCGCTGCTGTCCGCGGTGCCCGTCCCGGATCCCGATCAGTCCGACGAGCGGCAGCAGATAATCCTGGTCGGGGACGTGCCATCACCCATCTTGCCGCCGTCGGGGTGCCGCTTCCACCCGAGGTGCCCGAAGGCCGCGCCGGTCTGCGTGTCGACCGACCCGCCGCTCGAACCCCGGCTGGGCGACGGGCCCCAGCACACCGCCGCCTGCCATCTCCCCATGGCGGCTGGCGAGAACCTCGGCGACTTCCACCCGTCCATCGATGAAACCGAGCGGATCATCGAGACTCCCAGCATCCTGCTGGACGGAGATGAAGATGGGGGCGTTCCCGGTGCCACGAGCGTGGGCGGCTCGCTGTCCCAGAGCGGGGAAGGAAGCCAGTCATGAGCATGGTGCCTGACATCACGGCGACCGAGGCGTCGGCCAGCGGCGCGGCGGTGGTCAGTGAGGTATCGGCCGCGAAGAAGATCGAGGGCCGCAGCCCGTGGCGGCTGGCCTATGAACGGCTGCGCTCCGACCGGGCGGCCAAGATCGCCTTCGGCACGATCGTGGTGGTCATCCTGCTCGCGCTCTTCGCGCCGGTCATCGCGGCCCTCATCGGGCACGGTCCCAACCAGCAGTTCATCGACATCGGCGAGAACGCCAACGGCGGCCCGGTGCCGCCGGGCGGCACGTTCTGGTTCGGCACCGACTCCAGCGGGCGTGACCTGTTCATCAGGACCCTGTACGGAGCCAGGGTATCCCTGGTCGTAGGCGTGCTGGCGACGGGTATCAGCGTCGCGCTCGGCGTAGTGTTCGGCCTGGCAGCCGGGTACATAGGCGGCATCGTGGACTCGCTGATCGCACGGATGATCGACGTGATGCTCTCCGTCCCGTTCCTGCTGATCGGGATCTCCATTGCCTACATCGTCGGGGCGAGTGAGTGGCTCGTCATCGTCATCGTAGGTGTTCTCAGCTTCACCGCCCTCGGCCGTATCGTCCGGGGCCAGGTGATCTCGCTCAAACAGAAGGAATACATCGAGGCGGCGCGGGCGCTGGGCGCGGGTCCGTGGCGGATCATGTTCGTCGACCTGCTGCCCAACGTGATGGCCCAGGTCATCGTGTACGCGTCGCTGCTGATCCCGCTGGCGATCGTGACCGAGGCGGCGTTCTCGTTCCTGGGCGTGGGCGTGCCGCCGCCCACCGCGGACTGGGGGGCGATGATCAGTGACGCGGCTGGTTACTACCAGTACGGGTACTGGTGGTACCTGTTCTTCCCATCGCTGGCGTTGCTGATCACCACGCTCGCGTTCAACATCTTCGGTGACAGTGTCCGCGACGCGCTGGATCCGCGCGGCGGCGGTCTGTACGTCTAGGAGACTTCGTGACACGCTTCCTCATCCGCAGGATCGCACAGTCCGTCCTCGTGCTGATCTGTTCGTCGATCGCCGTCTTCCTGCTGTTCTTCGTCGGCCCCGGGCCGGACCAGGTGGCGCGGGCCTTTGCGGGCCGGCTCGGCAATGCCCAGCGCCTCGCCCAGATCAAGCATGAACTGCACCTCGACCAGCCGCTGTACGTGCAGTACGGCCACTGGATCTGGAACGCGCTGCAGGGCAACCTGGGCTACGACTACTACAAGGGCGAGCCGGTGGTCTCGGCCATCGCGGCGGCGGCTCCAGCGACGATCTCGCTGGTCATCGGCGCCGCGATCATCTGGATCGCCTACGGCGTCTGGAGCGGGATCTTCTCCGCGATCCATCCCCGCAGCGTGGCGGACCGGAGTTTCACGGCGGCCGCGCTGTTCTTCTACTCGATGCCGACATTCGTGCTCGGCCTGTCGCTGATCTGGGTATTCGCCTACCAGGGCAGCAAGTTCACCACGTTCTTCCCGTTCCACGGATACGTCTCGATCACGCAGAACCCAGGCAAGTGGTTCGAGTACTTGATCCTGCCCTGGTTCACGCTGGCCCTGGTGACGGCGGCCACCTATACCCGGCTGACCCGTTCCTCGATGCTGGAGGTCCTGGGCGAGGACTACATCAGGACCGCCCGCTCCAAGGGCATGAGCGACCGTCGCGTGAACCTCCGGCACGCGCTGCGCGCCGCGCTCACCCCGGTGGTCACCCAGGCGGGCCTGGACATCGGCACCGCGCTCGGCGGCGTCATCATCACCGAGCAGATCTTCGGCATACCCGGGCTCGGCTGGACCGCGGTCCAGGCGATCACCTTCCAGGATCTGCCCGTCATCATGGGCATCGTGATGGTCGCGGCTACCTTCGTGGTGACGGCGAACCTGATCGTGGACATCCTGTACGCGGTGCTCGACCCGCGCGTGCGGTACTGAGGTGGCGCAGGCTCCTGTCCTCGAGATCCGGAACCTGTCGACGCACATAAAGCTGACCGACTCGGTCGTGCAGGCTGTCGGCAACGTCGACCTGCATGTGGCCTCGGGTGAGACGCTCGGCATCGTCGGAGAGTCCGGGTGCGGCAAGTCCATGACCGGCCTGTCGGTCATGGGCTTGCTGCCGCCCGGTGGCTCGATCGTGGGCGGCTCCATCACGCTGGAGGGACGTGAGCTCGTCGGCCTGGGCGGCGAGCAGATGCGGCATATCCGGGGCAACGAGATCGGGATGATCTTCCAGGATCCGCTTACCTCGCTCGACCCGACCAAGACCATCGGGTACCAGGTGGCCGAACCGGTGCGGCTGCACCGGCGCGCGTCAAAGGCGGAAGCGCTGGACCGGGCGGTCGAGGTGCTGTCCCTGGTCGGCCTGCCGCGGCCCAGGGAGCGGCTGGCGGACTACCCGCATCAGCTGTCCGGCGGCCTGCGCCAGCGGGTGATGATCGCGATGGCGCTCGCCTGCGAACCCAGGCTGCTCATCGCCGATGAACCGACCACGGCACTCGACGTCACCATCCAGGCGCAGATTCTCGACCTGCTCCGGGACCTGAAGGACCGGCTCGGCATGGCGATGCTGCTGATCACGCACGACATGGGCGTGATCGCCGGGCACGCCGATCGTGTCAACGTGATGTACGCCGGCCGGGTGGTGGAGACGGCCGATGCCGGCACGCTGTTCACCGGCATGCGGCACCCTTACACACAGGCCCTGCTCGCCTCGATCCCGCGGCTCACCCAGGATCCGGCCAAGGCGCTGCACGCCATCCCTGGCCTTCCGCCCGACCTGGCGCGTCCGCCCGCCGGGTGCCGGTTCGCGTCGAGGTGCGCCCGGGCCACCGAACAGTGCCGTGTCGATGAGCCTCCGCTGACCGGCCCGACCAGCGATCACCTGTTCTCCTGCTGGCATCCGGTCGACGGCCCGCTCGCGCTCTCGGCCGGGTCGGCGCGGATCACTGAACGGGCGGTGCCAGAGGCTGCTGGCGGTGCTGTGGCTGCTGGTGGTGCTGTGGCTGCTGGCGGCCCCGAGGCCGCTGCGGAGCTGCTGGAGCTGCGTAATCTGGTGAAGGAATACCCGGTCACCTCGGGCGCGGTCTTGCAGCGCAAGGTGGCGGCCGTGCACGCGGTGTCGGACGTGTCGTTCACCGTGCCGGCCGGCACGACGTTCGGGCTGGTGGGGGAGTCCGGTTGCGGCAAGACCACGATCGGCAAGATGATCGTGGCACTGGAACGGCCGAACTCCGGCTCGGTCTCGCTGGCCGGGATGGACGTGTCCAAGCTGCGTGGTGCCGAACTCCGGAACAAGCGTCGTGACCTGCAGCTGATGTTCCAGGATCCGCACGCTTCGCTGGACCCGAGGATGCGGGTCGGCTCGATCATCGGCGAGCCCCTCGCCGTCCAGCACATGGGCAGCAGGAGGGAGCAGCGGGACCGGGTCTTCGAACTGCTCGGCGAGGTGGGCCTACCGCGCAACGCGGTGGAGCGCTATCCGCACGAGTTCTCCGGCGGCCAGCGGCAGCGGATCGGCCTGGCTCGCGCGCTCACCCTGAGCCCGCGGCTGATCGTTGCCGACGAGCCGGTCAGCGCGCTGGACGTGTCGATCCGGGCGCAGGTGCTGAACCTCATGAAGCGCCTCCAGGCCTCGCACGGGCTCACCTACGTGGTGATCTCGCACGACCTCGCGGTGGTGAAGTACATGGCCGACCAGATCGGCGTCATGTACCTGGGCAAGCTGGTCGAGCTCGGTTCGGGGGAGGACATCTACTCGCGGGCAGCGCACCCCTACACGGCCGGGCTGATCGCCACCATCCCGGCGCCGGAACCGGCCGACGGCCGGGCCCAGGCCGGTGCTGCCATCAAGGGCGAGCTGCCCAGCCCGGTCGACCCCCCCTCCGGCTGCCGCTTCCGCACCAGGTGTCCGTTCGCGCAGGAGATCTGCGCCGGGCAGGAGCCCGAGCTTCGCTCGTTCGGACCCGGGCACGTGGCCGCCTGCCACTTCCCGTTGCAGACTCCGCCGCGGACCGCCGCCGCATAAGCCTTCCCTTGACCTCAGCCTTCACCCAGCGCGTGGAGGAGGCGGGCGGGTGTTTGTGTGCCTTGTGTGCCTTGTGTGCCTTGTTCCGCTGACCGGAAGATTGCCTGCGATCTTCGCCCGCACAACCTTCCCTGCGAGATGTGGGCCCGGGGCGGATGCTTAGAACCTGTTTGGAAGCCCCGCTCGGTCGAATGAAGCGGCCGCCGCGAGCACACCGATGGGGCCATCGGTGTCGCCCTCCAAGGCGATTTGTCCGATTCGAGCGTGCCGATGGCACCATCGGTGCCGTCAGCGGGCGGCCAGCTCAGGGTCCATATCAGGATGAACCTACTGCGCCGTGAGGCGCTGTGTGTCCGGCCGGCCGGTGCGAGGATCGTGATCGGAAGGTCCGGACTGTATCAGCAGCTCGCCTGACTTGCCTGGGGGGCAGTCGGCACCCATACTCCTGTCATGGGACGGTCGGCGGCGGACACGCCCACTTCGCCGGAGTTTCTCCGGGTTTCCGACGCGGAGCGAGAGCGCGCGATAGACGACCTGAAGCAGGAATTCGTTGATGGCCGGCTCTCCCACGACACGTTCCTGCTGCGCATGCAGGCCGCCCTGGGCGCCCGCAACAGTGGCCAGCTGGCGGGGATCCTGCGCGACCTGCCACCCCGGCGCACCCGGCTGGCGCGGGCCGGGGAGGCGGCGAGGAAGCTGGGCAGGAATACCCGCGCGGTGTTCTCCGAGGGAGCGGCCGCTCTGGCCGATGGTGCCGCGGCTCTCGCTGATGGTGCCGCGGCCCTGGCTGAGCCGTTCCGCGCCGTGGTCCGCCGGCCGCCCTTGGACGCAATAGAACTTCCGTTGCACGGGGTGCCACCCGAGACATTCGTCCCGGCGCCCCGGCCGGCCGCTCCGCTGGTCTTCCCGCCGGGAGAGCCCGGCGATGGCGCCAGTTTCACCATCGGCCGCGACCAGGAGTGCGATCTTTACATCCCCGACATGACCGTCTCCCGCCTGCACGCCAGGCTGGTCCGCGAGGCGCAAGGCTGGTTGCTGACCGACCTGGGGTCCACCAACGGAACCCGGCTGAACGGCTGGCGGGTCCGGACCGCGGTCCCGGTCCGGGCGGGTGACCAGATCCGGTTCGGTTCGGCCGAGTTCATCGTGCAGCCTACGGACCCGTAGCTGTTAACGGGTAAACACGTCGGAACCCACTAGAGTCGGGAAACGTGACGACGGTACTGCTGGTCCGGCACGGGCTGACCGCGACGACCGGACATGTGCTGACCGGGTGGCTGCCCGGTATCAACCTGGACGACCGTGGCCAGGCCCAGGCGGTCGCGTTGGCGGCCCGGCTCGCCGCGCTACCGCTGGAGGCGATCGTGAGCAGCCCGCTGGAGCGCTGCGTGCAGACCGCGGAGGCGATCGCCGCCAGCCGCTCCGGTCAGGCGGTGCTCACCGACGACCGGGTGGGCGAGTGCCGTTACGGAGACTGGACCGGCAAGCCGTTGAAGAAGCTTGCCCGGGAGCCGCTGTGGCGCGTCGTGCAGGCTCACCCGAGCGCCGTGACCTTTCCCGGCGGTGAGTCAATGCGCGATGTCCAGCATCGCGCGGTGGCGGCGGTCCGGGACTGGAATACCAAGCTGGGCTCGAACGCTACTTACCTGATCTGCTCACATGGTGACGTCATCAAGGCGGTAGTGGCCGATAGCCTGGGATTGCACCTCGATCAGAGCCAGCGGATCCAGGTCGACCCGTGCTCGCTGACCATGATCCGGTACACGCCGCTGCGGCCTTTCCTGGTCCGGATGAACGACACTGGAGGTGGGGTTGTTGACCTCTTCCCGCATGGCGGGAAAGTCCCCGTCGCCGAGAGCGACGCCGTGGTCGGCGGCGGAGCCGGCGCCGGCCCAGGCCAATCCAGCGGAGCCTTCGGGGCTGCGGAGTCCTGAGGGAGGATAGGACTATGCCGGTTTACTATTACGACCCGCCGGACAGGTTCGTGGCCGGCGCGGTCGGGCAGCCCGGGGAGCGGATCTTCTACTTGCAGGCACGCTCCACCGGTCGTGTTACCAGTGTGGTACTCGAGAAGTTCCAGGTGAGCCTGCTTGCCGAACGCATCGATGAGCTCCTCGACGAGGTGCTCAGGCGCACCGGCGGCTCCCCGGAGGTGCCCGCCACCGCGCCTTCGGCGCTTCAGGACGATGAGCCGCTTGACCTTCCGCTGCTTGAGGATTTCCGGGTGGGTGCCATCGCCCTGGCCTGGGATGGCGACGGAGGTATGGTCGTCATCGAGGCGCAGGAGGAATCAGAGGAACCAGTGGAACCGCTGGCCGAAGACATCCCGCCCGACGGACCGGGAGTGCTGCGGGTCCGGATAACTCCGGGCGCCGCGCGCGCGTTCGCCCAGCGGGCACTCAGGGTGGTCTCGGCTGGCCGTCCGCCGTGCCCGCTGTGCGGCCTGCCTCTGGATGCCGACGGCCACATCTGTCCGCGGCAGAACGGTCACCGCGCCGGCAATGTATAACCAGGTCAAGCCCCTTTCATGCCATGGCTGACTCCTCGCGGACCACGCGCGAGCCGGCCGACGCGGAGCAGGCAACGCTGGAGTTGCTTGCCACCGGCCGACTGGAGGTGGAAGGACGGCTGGTCGACGCGTCCAACGCCACCTTGTACTGCACGATCAAAGCGCCCGGCCGGGGCAAGCAGACCCTGGCCGCGTGCGTCTACAAACCGGTCGCGGGAGAGCGCCCGCTATGGGACTTCCCGGTTGGCACGCTGGCCGGCCGCGAGGTGGCCGCGTACGCGGTGTCCCGCGCGGCCGGCTTTGATGTGGTGCCGCCCACTGTGATGCGCGAGGGGCCGTTCGGGCCCGGCATGTGCCAGCTATGGATCGACTACGACACCGACATCGATCTCATCGGGTTGTCCCGTAGCACCGACCACGCATCGCTGCGCGACATGGCCGTGTTCGACGCGGTGGTGAACAACGCCGACCGCAAGATCGGTCATCTGCTGCCCACGCCAGATGGCCACCTGTACGGCTGCGACCACGGCGTCTGCTTCGCCGAGGACTACAAGCTCCGCACCGTGCTCTGGCAGTGGCGCGGCAAGAGCCTGCCCAGGAGTTCGGTTGAGGCGCTGCGTCGCCTCAACGAGCAGTTGGCCCCCGGCAGCGACCTGGTAACCGAGCTTGGCGAGTTGCTGGTGGACAGCGAGATAACCGCTACCCGCATCAGGGTTGAGACGCTGCTCAAGCATCGCGTCCATCCCTACCCCCCGACCGACTGGCCCGCCGTCCCCTGGCCCCCCGTATAACTCCCCCACATCGAACACCGCCCACAAAAGGTACGGTCAGAATGGCCCCGCGGCGAGCGCAGCGAGCTTCGCGGGGTCGCCCGGCCGCGGAGGCCCACAGGGCCTCCCGGCCGGGTGACACTAACGGCCGGAAGCGTCGCGGGCGGGGGTCTGGGGGGTTGGTGTGTACCCCCCAGAAATATCGGTGTGTACCCCCCAGAAATACCACCCGTCGTACAGGAATCCGATGGCATATTTCAGCGCCGTCATCGCATATGCCCAGTTATGAATGCCGGGCTGGATGTGGACCTGGACGCTGACCCCGGCCCGGCGCAGCAGGCCGCCCATCAACGCCGCCTGCCCCCTGATCAGCGGGTATGGGTCTGACGCGTCCTCCTCCAGCAATACCAGCATGCCGCGTGCCGCGGCAGGATGAGCGGACGGCGTGTTCAGCAGCATGACCGCCCGCTGTCCGCCGAACATGTCCGACAGGTCGTTCACCACGTAGTAACCGGCGATAGACACCTCCTGGCCGAACACCCCGGGATTCTGCATCGCGATGTTCATCGCTCCGTACCCGCCCATGGAGAACCCGGCGATGGCGCGGTGCGCCGCATCACGCATGTGGTAACCCTCCACCGCCGGAATGGCCGCGTCGACCACCCGGCTCATCACCCGCTCGTCACCGTTGGAAGAGTCAGCCCATTCGGTGTCGGAGTGCCGCTCGCCGTTCCCGTCTACGCTCGCGAACACGAACGGCGGGTAGCCCTCCTCCAGCAGGCGGTCCAGCACGCTGGCGATGCCCACCGAGAACGGGTCGCTGGCCAGTCCTGGGTAGCCGTGCAGGTAGTAAAGCACCGGGATCGTGGCGGAGTCCGGCCCGGGCGGCCGCCAGACCCACACCGGGTGCGTGGACGTGTCGGCCGGCCCCCGTATGTGCAGGACGCTGACCGTGCCACGGGACGTGCCGGCCGCCACGGTGTCCGACGTCGCCAGTGGCTGGACTCCGGACGGCCACGCCAGCAGGACGCAGAACGCCCCCAGCACGACGACCGCGCCGAGCCGCCGCCCGCTGTAGAACGTCACCGGACTCTTGTACCGGAGCGAAGGCTCCCGCTCAACTACCGCCGGGCTCCGATGTGCCGCCTCGGCGTCGCAGGTACCGCTCGAACTCGCGGGCAATCGCGTCCCCGCTGGCCTCGGGCAGCTCGGTGGCGTCCTTGGCCTCCTCCAGCGTGCGGACGTACTCTGCGACCTCCGCGTCCTGCTGAGCCAGTTCGTCCACTCCGCGCTCCCAGGCGCGTGCTTCCTCGGGCAGGTCGGCCAGCGGCAGCGGCACGTCCAGGATGTCCTCCACGCTGCGCAGCAACGCCAGCGTGGCTTTGGGGGACGGGGGCTGGGCCACGTAGTGCGGCACCTGGGCCCACAGCGACGCCGCGGCGATGTCGGCCGCCGCGCAGGCGTGCTGAAGGACGCCTACGATCCCGGTCGGCCCCTTGTAGTCGACCTTGCCGACGCCGATGTCTGCCATCAGCTTGGTGTTGGACGAGCCTACGGAGACCGGGACCGGGCGGGTGTGCGCGGCCTCCGCCAGCAGGGCGCCGAGCACGATGACCAGCTCGACCCTGAGCTCGGTCAGGCCGCTGAGGATCTCGTCACAGAACCCGCGCCACCGCATGTTCGGCTCGATGCCGTGGACCAGCACCACATCCCGGGGCAGCCCGGACATCTCCGTGCGGGCCAGTGAAATCCGGGTGGTCGGCCAGATCAGCCGCTGTGTCCGCCCGTCCTCGACGTCGATCACCGGCCGGTTGACCTGGAAGTCGTAGTAGTCTTCCGGGTCGAGCGCACCGATCGGTGTCGCCTGCCAGGCGATGCTCAGATGGTTGACCACGCCGCTGGCGGCCTCGCCAGCGTCGTTCCAGCCCTCGAACCCAGCGATGGCAACTGGCGAGCGGAGCGGGCGACCCAGGTCGATGTCACTGAACTCCACCTCCCACCTCCCCTAGGTCCGAGGCTGCCTCTAGATGACAGCCTATAGACTCGAAGTTGATGAGCACGCTACGAGCCGCCCTTGCTGAGCGAGTCGTGGTGGCGGATGGGGCAGTGGGAACCATGCTCCAGGCCAGCGATGCCACCCCCGATGACTTCGCGGGCCACGAAGGCTGTAACGAAATCCTCAACGTAACCCGCCCGGACATAGTAACCGGGATACACGAAGCGTACCTGGAAGCTGGCGCGGAGTGTCTCACCACGAACTCGTTCAACGCGAACCTGACAGCTCTTGGTGAGTACGGAATCGCCGACCGGGTCGGCGAGCTTGCCCTGGCCTCGGCGCGACTGGCCTGCTCCGCCG
>Ga0213881_10000124_pt1 | contig 62037 bp, 57 predicted proteins | sample BarmaccoBMER_R08_FD_160104 | JGI IMG/M metagenome (GOLD analysis project Ga0213881, IMG submission 160104) | Barbacenia macrantha exposed rock microbial communities from rupestrian grasslands, the National Park of Serra do Cipo, Brazil - ER_R08 ...
AGAAGGACTACGGAGAGGCGGGCGGTAACAGTGGACAGTGGAGAGACAGCGGCGGACTGGAGGCGGGAAGGCGAAGGTGGAGGGTGGCCGAGGGACGGAGGGTGCAGAAGGACTACGGAGAGGCGGACGGTAACAGTGGACAGTGGAGAGACAGCGGCGGACTGGAGGCGGGGTGGAGAGTGGAGAGACAGCGGCTGGCTGGGTGGTGCGGTAACGGTGGACGGTGGGGGAGGGGCGGGTGGCTGGGGGGGGGGGTTTGGGGGGTTAGAGCTGGCCTACGTCGGTTATGCGGATTACGGCGGCGCCGGCCTCGTCGGAGGCGGCCAGGTCCACCACCGCGCCGATGCCCCAGTCATGGTCGCCGTCCGGGTCGTCGAAGATCTGCCGGACCGACCAGTCCCGCCCGGCCGGGGCGTCGATGATCAGCATGCTCGGCCCGCGCGCATCAGCACCGGTCCCGATCTCGTCGTGGGAATCGAAGTAGTCCTCGAGCACATCTTCCCAGGCCGCGGCGTCCCAGCCGGACGACTCATCGAGCGAGCCCAGTTCGTCATACCGCCGCAGCGCGGCCAGCTCCACCCGGCGGAACAGCGCGTTCCGTACCAGAACCCGGAACGCGCGGACGTTCCCGGTAACCGCGGGCCGGGCCGCGTCATCCGCGGCCACCACGTCCTCGACCGATGGGTCGCGGAGCTTCTCCCACTCGTCGATCAGGCTGGAGTCGACCTGGCGCACCAGCTCGCCCAGCCATTCGATCAGGTCGGTGAGCTCCTCGGTCCTGGCCTCCTCCGGCACGGTCTGGCGCAGCGCCTTGTACGCGTCGGCCAGGTACCGGAGCACGACACCCTCGGACCTCGCCAGCCCGTAGTACGCCACGTACTCGGTGAACGTCATCGCCTGCTCGTACATGTCGCGCACCACTGACTTCGGCGCCAGCTCGTAGTCGGCGACCCATGGATGCCCCCGGCGGTAGGTGTCGTAGGCCACCTCGAGCACGTCGGCCATGGGCATGGGGTAGGTCACCTGGTCAAGCAGTGACATCCGTTCGTTGTACTCAAGCCCTTCGCTTTTCATGGCGGCCACCGCTTCAGAGCGGGCTCGCTTGAGCTGCGCGGACAGCACCTGGCGCGGGTTCTCCAGCGTGGCCTCGATGACCGATACCACGTCCAGCGCGTAGGCTTCGGAAGCCGGATCCAGCAGCGAGATCGCCGCCAGCGCCAATGGCGACAAAGGCTGATTTAGCGCGAAATCTTCCTGCAAATCCACCGTGAGCCGCCACCGCCGGCCCTCCGGATCCGGCGAAGCCAGCCGCTCCACCACGCCGCCCGCGACCAGCGCGCGGTAGATGGCGAACGCCCGCCGGATGTGGCGCCGCTGCGCGACCGGGCTCTCGTCGTTGTCCAGCAGCAGGTGTTTCATCGCGGCGAAGGCGTCGCCGGGACGGCTGATGACGTTCAGCAGCATGGCGTGGGTCACGCGGAACTGGGACTGGAGCGGTTCGGGCGAAGCGGCCACCAGCCGCTCGAACGTCGGCTCGCCCCAGCCGATCGTCCCCTCCGGGGGCTTCTTGCGCACCACCTTGCGCCGCTTCTTCGGATCGTCTCCGGCCTTGGCCAGCGCCCGCTCGTTCTCGATGACGTGCTCGGGCGCCTGGGCGACGACATAACCCATGGTGTCGAAACCGGCGCGGCCGGCCCGCCCGGCGATCTGGTGGAACTCCCGGGCCTGGAGCAACCGCACGCGTGACCCGTCGAACTTGGACAATCCGGTGAACAACACGGTGCGGATCGGCACGTTGATGCCGACCCCCAGCGTGTCGGTCCCGCAGATGACCTTCAGCAGGCCGGCCTGGGCCAGCGTCTCCACCAGCCGCCGGTAGCGCGGCAGCATGCCGGCGTGGTGCACGCCGATGCCATGCCGGACCAGCCTGGACAGCGTCTTCCCGAACCCGGCGGTGAACCGAAAACTCCCGATAAGTCCGGCTATTTCGTCTTTCTCGGAACGCGTGCACACGTTGACCGACATCAGCGCCTGGGCCTGCTCGATCGCGGCCGCCTGGGTGAAGTGCACGATGTACACCGGCGCCTGCTTCGCGGTGAGCAGGTCCTCCAGCGTCTCGTGCAGCGGCGTGGTCACATACGAGAAGGCCAGTGGTACCGGCCGCTCCGCGCTGGTGACCGCCGCCGCCGGCCGGCCGGTGCGCCGCTCCAGGTCGCGCTGGAATCGCGTCACGTCGCCGAGCGTGGCCGACATCAGCAGGAACTGCGCCTTCGGCAGCTCGATGAGCGGCACCTGCCACGCCCAGCCGCGATCGGGGTCGGCGTAGAAGTGGAACTCGTCCATGACCACGAGGCCCACATCCGCGGAAGCGCCGTCCCGCAGGGCCAGGTTGGCCAGCACCTCCGCCGTGCAGCAGATGATCTGCGCGTCCGGGTTGACGCTCGCGTCTCCGGTCATCATGCCGACATCGTCAGCGCCGAAGATCTCGCAGAACGCGAAGAACTTCTCCGACACCAGCGCCTTCACCGGGGCGGTGTAGAACGTCACCTTGTCGGCGGCCAGCGCGGCGAACGCGGCTCCCGTGGCGACCAGCGACTTGCCCGACCCGGTCGGCGTGGACAAGATAACGTTCGCACCGGAGACGATCTCGATCAGCGCCTCTTCCTGGTGCGGGTACAGCTCCAGCCCATGCCGCTTGGACCAGTCCGCGAACGCCTCGAATACGGCGTCCGGCTCGTCGGTCTCCGGCAGCAGGTCAATCAGAGTCACACCGTAGTCTACGCGCGGCGCAGCAGGCGCATTCCCAGGCCGCGGTTCGCTTCTAGTACACCGGTGGCGACCCGTCAGACGGCCGGGGGATAATAGATGCGGAGACCATTGTGGGAAGCTTTAATGTGGAGACTCTCCCGGCGGGAGAGTGCTGTGCTGTGCTCCGTGTGAACGGCGACGTCGACGTCTCCACCGCACCGGAGCTACGCGAACGTGCCGTCGAAATGCTGGCGAGGGATTTCGTTCACCTGATCGTGGACCTGCGAGACGTCGTGTTCCTCGACTCGACCGGGATCGGCGCTCTCGTCGGCGTCCTGCGCCGGGTCCGGGCGCAGGACGGCTCGCTCATGCTCGTGGCCTGTTCCGAGCGGCTACTGAACATCTTCGAGGTGACCGGGCTTGGCAACGTATTCGACATCTATCCGGCTCTCGAAGACGCGATAGCTGCCAGCGAACCGTGGCAGAAAGCCACCAAAACCTCTAACCCCCGATCTTTATAACGAATGCCGTTCCTCCCCCATCACCCGCTTGGCCACAGCGGGGTCGAGGTCACGGAGCTTGGCTTCGGCGGTGGACCGCTTGGCGGCCTGTACACCGCGGTGGCGCGGGACACCGCCGCCGCCGCGCTGGCGGCCGCCTGGGACGGCGGGATCCGTTACTTCGACACGTCGCCGCACTACGGCATCGGCCAGTCGGAGCGGTGGTCCGGTGACCTGCTCCGGCACAAGCCGCGCGCGGAGTACACGCTGTCGACCAAGGTGGGCCGGATCCTGGTGCCGCAGGAGGCGGACGGGGGAATGGACGAGGCGTTCCAGGTACCGGCCACGCACCGGAGGGTGTGGGATTTCTCCCGGGACGGGATCGTGCGCAGCGTCGAGGACTCGCTGTCCCGGATCGGCGTCGACCGGATCGACGTGCTGTTCCTGCACGACGCGGAGCAGCATTTCGAGGCCGCGCTGCGTTCTGGGTATCCGGCCCTGGCCGACTTGCGCGCGCAGGGGATGGTGGGCGCCATCGGCGCCGGCATGTACGACCCGGTCCTGCTGACCCGGCTGGTCCGCGAAACCGACGCCGACGTGCTGATGCTGGCCGGGCACTACACGCTGCTGACCCAGGACGCGCTGGACGACCTGTTCCCGGCCTGCGCGGAACGCGGGGTTTCGGTGCTGGCCGCTTCGGTGTTCAACTCCGGCGTGCTGGCCACGCCGCGTCCCGCGGACGGCGCGACGTTCGACTACCTGCCGGCTCCGCCGGACGTGCTGCGGCGGGCCGGCCGGATCGCCGACGTCTGCGAGGCGCACGGCGTGACACTGCCGCAAGCGGCGATGGCCTTCCCGTTGCTGCACCCGGTGGTCGCCGGGATCGTGGTGGGCATGCGGTCCGAATCGGAGGTGCGGGCCAACCTCGCCGCGTTCGGCGCCGGAATCCCCACCGGACTGTGGTCCGACCTGCGAACCGAAGGCCTGATCGACGACCGCGCCGTCCCAGCCCAGCGATAAGCCTCGACGTTGGGCGCGGTGAGCGGCTGGTAATGGACGATGTGGAAGAAAAGAGTCTCGCGGAAAATAGGGCGCCGGTTTCCGGCGCCTTTTCTTCCGGATGGCTCCTATCTTCCGCATAGTGGCTGGCGGAGCAAATGCTGGCGATAATTGGATGGGCCGAAATGGCGGTACTGGGGGTGGAACCGACGCCCGTTCGTGATAAAAGGGGTTGACAGAGGCCGGGTTAGTGTTAACTTGCGGGAACATGGCTGGTTCTGGCTTCCGTGGCAACCGGTGGCACCCACCCGCGCCCAGCTTTCCCGTGCCGAAGCGATCGGATCCGCGCACGCTTCCGGCGCTGACCTTCCTTCCGCTTCCCGGCCACGGACCGGAGCATGTGGTCGTGGACTCCGAGGGCCGGCTGCTCACGGGCCTCGCCGACGGCCAGATCGTCCGCCTCGATCCGAGCGGCGACGGTGTCGAGATGCTCGTGAACACCGGCGGCCGGCCGCTGGGCATGGAGATCGAGAGCGAGGACGCCCTCATCGTCTGCGACGCGCAAAAGGGGCTGCTGCGCGTCCGGCTCACCGCATCGGCCGTCGGCGTCGCCGCGGCCGGAGGCCCAGGCCAATCAGACAAGGCGGCCGTCGAGGTGCTGTGCAACACGGTGGAGGGCCGCCGCCTGGTGTTCTGCAGCTGCCCGGCCATCGCCTCGGACGGCACGGTGTACTTCAGCCAGTCCTCGCAGCGCTACGACCTCGATCACTACGTAGGCGATCTGCTCGAGCACTCCGGAACCGGACGCGTGCTGCGCTGGCGGGACGGCCAGGTGGACGTGATCGCCGACGGTCTGGACTTCGCGAACGGCGTGGTCCTCGCTCCGGACGAGTCGAGCCTGGCGGTGGCCGAAACCGGCGGCTACCAGATCACCCGTATCGCGCTCGACGGTGAGCGCGCTGGCCGGACGGAGCCCATCATCGCGGGGCTACCGGGATTCCCGGACAACCTGACCACCTCCGCGGGCGGGCTGATCTGGATCGGGATGGCCAGCCCGCGGGATCCGCTGCTTGACTTCCTGCTGCCCAGGCCGCCCGCGTTCCGGGCCGCGGTATGGTCGCTGCCGGACCGGCTGAGGCCGGGGCCGAAGGACATGGCCTGGGCGCTGGCTATCGATCAGAGCGGGACGGTGGTGCACGACCTGCGCGGCTGGAAGGCCGGCTACCACGAAGTGACCGCGGTAAGGGAGCATGACGGCAGGCTGTACCTGGCCAGCATCGAGGAACCGATGCTGGCCAGTGCTATCCTGCCGCGATGATCGTCTTGGGGCGTGCCTACTCCGGTAGCTGCGCCTCGATGGTGGCGAGGACCTCGGGGGAGTCCGGCTCGGTACGCGGACGGAACCGGGCCACGACCTCGCCGGCCGGAGACAGCACGAACTTCTCGAAGTTCCACTGGATGTCACCGGATTCGCCGTCCGCGTCCGGGAACTCAGTCAGGATCGAATAGATCGGGTGCCGTCCCGGCCCGTTCACCTCGATCTTCTCGAACATGGGGAACGTGACTCCGTACGTGGCCGAGCAGAACTCGGCGATATCGTCGGCGGTTCCCGGCTCCTGGCCCCCGAACTGGTTGCAGGGGAAACCGAGGACCGAGAAGCCACGCGGCGCCAGCCGTTCGTGCAGCGCCTCAAGCGCCGTGTACTGCGGGGTCAGCCCGCACTTGGAGGCCACGTTGACCACGAGCAGGGCCTTGCCGGCCTGCGAACCGAGCGACGAGTCCTGCCCGGACAGGGTCTTAACCGGGATGTCATAGAGGCTCACGGGACTACAGTACTTGGCTGGTCCTGCGACCTCAGGGTGCGGTGTCCGGTGTTACGCCGACGTCTACGGTGACCCAGCCCTTGCTGCCGCCGGGGCCGGTGGCCTCGATCCGGTAGTAGCCGGCCGCTGAAAAGCTCACGCTGAACGTCGCCTGGCCGTTGGCCAGGGTTTCCGAGGCCGGGAACTTCGGCGGCACCGGGACGCCAGGCGGCGGGGTCAGCGTCAGGGTAACCGGGCCGTTCACGCTGGAGTCGAGGGTGAGACCGCCGGTTTCCGCCTCCAGGTTGATGGTCAGCGACCGGCCCGGGCTGGGCTCGCCGATGTCGGTAAGGATGCCGCCCGAGCCGTGGAAACCGATCGTGTCCGCGGGCGCGACCGGCACCGCGGGCGCCGGCAGCGGGCGCTGGGCGAAGTCGAACGCGTCCAGCAGGTTGTCCTGGCGGGCGTTGAGCGGGGTCAGCGGGGGCATGCCCCACAGGGCCTGCATGAGCGACAGGATGCCGACGTTGGTGGTCTGCCGGCGGAACACGCCGTGCCGGGAGTACGGGCTGATGATCACCATCGGGGTCCTCGTGCCGTAGCCGGTCGCGGCCGGTGGTGCCACGTGGTCCCAGAAACCGCCGCCTTCGTCATAGGTGAGGAAGATCGCGGTCGAGTCCCAGTACTTACTGCGGGCCACGGCGTTGACCAGCTGGCCGACCCAGGCGTCGCCTTCGCCGATGTCTTCCTCCGGCTCGGTGCTGTAGCCGACGCCGGGCCGGACAAACGAGAAGTCCGGCAGGCTGCCGTCGCTCAGATCGGTGAAGAACTGGTCGCCGGTGGTCAGATCCTGTGCGTGGCCGCTGGGGATGATCTGGTCCCAGATCGTGCCGTCCAGGACGGACGGCGGCAGCGCGTAGTAGATCTTCCAGCTCCGGCCGTGCGCGGTGAGCTCGTCGAAGATCGAGTTCCACGGCTGGGTGGATCCCGGCTGGAGGTTGTTGTAGTACCAGCCGTGGGCGGTCCCGTTGAGCGCGGTCATCACGTTGGGCTGGGTGGGCGCGACGACCGGCTGGAAGTTATGGTCGGCGAGCTCATACGTGCTGGCCAGGTACTGCTCGTCCGGGTCGAATCCCGGGCCGAACTCGGTGATGGCTGCCATGCCGTCCTGCGGGAACACCGTGTAATGGTCCATCAGATAACCCCGGCCCGGCTGGTAGTCCATCGCCATCTGCTCGACAGCCCGGCTGTTGTTGAGCGCGCCGAGCACGTCACCCTCGTTCGGCGTCGCGTAGACCGGGGACACGTCCGGCGCGGAGTCGTAGTAGGCATTCGGGTTGAGCAGTGAGGTGCCCGGCGGGATGCCGTCAGCGCCAGAGAAGCCGCCGAAGAGGTTATCGAACGTGTGGTTCTCGATCATGACCTCGATGACATGCTTGATCGGCGCGCCGGAGCGGGCGGGCGCCGCTGACGTGGCGTGAGCCGCCGCTGTCGTCTGGGCCGCTGCTGTCGTCTGGGCCGTCGCTGTCGTTCCGGTGGCCGCTACGGTGCCCCCGGTGACGAGAGCGGACGCAGCCAGCGCGATGGCCAGGGTTTTCGTATGCCGCATGCGGTCATGTTGGCCGGGCCAGGTGCCGCGCGTCCAACATTTAGGTAAATTGCTAACTAAATATGCGACATTCTAGTTAGTGTATGCCGAATTGTCGGACGCCACGCGGGCTGCGGGCTTGGATCTCGGCTTGGGGTCGCGGCTTGGACCTCGTGCCTCGTGCCTCTCGCCTCGTGCCTCGCGCCTCTCGCCGGGACCGGAGGGCAGCTGCGGCAAGCTGCCCGCCGTTCCCGACGCCCCGCCCCACGGGATCTGACGTTAGGGCCCCCGTCTTGAGCACCCGTGAAGTCTGCGTTAAGTCCCGGAATTAGCCACGAAGCGGCGCGCGCCCTTCGCCTCCAACAGTGCGGAAATTTCTCGCTACACGGAAATTTAACGACCGTATTCGTACATTTAATTTCCATGCAGCACGGATGTTCCGTCTTAATCCACATCTCGTTCGATATTTATGGGACATTCAGGGCAATCTGGCAGGGGCGGGAAGCGGCGACTTCGATCCGCAGGCTGGCCACGCGCTCCTGCGCGGTGATAGACCCTGGCCCGTTCAAGCCCTCATAGATGATGTAACACCTCCTCGGGCGGCGGGGTTCGGGGGGGCGGATGGGGTGAGCGGTTGCTAGGCGAGAGTGCGGAAGGACAGGTGGAGATGGGCCGCCGAGGCAACCCGCCTACGCCGGATGGCTTGCGGACCCGGCCCGGCCAAACAGATACTTTCTGGCATGGGCGACGGCTCTGCTAACGCGGGGGGACCCCCCGCTAACCCCGGGGGACCCCCCGCTGACCCGGGGGGAACTCCCTCCGAAAGAAACGTGCTGGGCGGAGAACTGGAACCGTGTGGCAGCGATCCGCTCACCGGGTTCTACCGGGATGGGTGCTGCACCACAGGACCCGAAGACCTGGGCAGCCACACGATATGCGCGGTGGTCACCGCCGAGTTCCTCGAGCATCAGCGCGGCATCGGGAATGATTTGTCCACTCCGATGCCGCAGTTCCGCTTCCCTGGACTGGTGCCGGGGGACAGGTGGTGCGTAACGGCGGTGAACTGGCTACGCGCGCACCATGATGGCGCCGCGGCGCCCGTCGTCCTCGCGTCGACGCATGAGCGCACGCTGGAGATCGTTCCGCTGTCGGTGCTGAAGCAGTACTCCGTCGACGTCCCGGCCGACGCCGCGGCCCTCGACGACTAAGACGGCTAAGACGGCTAAGACCATAAAGACGACAAAGACCACTTACAGGCCAAAGCGCCTGGTGTACGCGGTGCTGCCGTGGGCAAGCTTGGAACGTGGTACTTCCGGTTCACGATGTCAATCCGGTCCGCCGCACCCCCTGGGTCACCTACGGTCTGGTCGCGGCGAACGTCATCGTGCTGCTGTTCATCCCCGCTTCGCACACCTCGGTCACCGGCTCGTCCACCCAGGCTCAGCTGTGCAGTCAGCAGGCCTTCTATGATCGCTACGCGGCGATACCGCACGAGCTGATCAGCGACCAGCAGCTTCCCCTGGTCGTGACCGGCCAGCCTGGACCGAACCCGGACACCTGCCTGTTGATCAGGCCTCCTTATCACAAAGTGCCGGCGCTATCCGTGCTGTTCTCCATGTTCCTGCACGCGGGCTGGCTGCACCTGCTCGGCAACATGCTGTTCCTGGTGATCTTCGGCAACAACATCGAGGACCGGTTCCGCAAGATCCCGTATCTGCTGTTCTACCTGGCGGCGGGCTATATCGCGGCCTATGGGTTCGCGCTGGCCAACCAGTCGTCGGTGCAGCCGCTGATCGGAGCATCCGGCGCGATCGCCGGCGTGCTCGGCGCGTACCTCGTGCTGTATCCCCGGGCCAGGGTCTGGTCGCTGGTACCGTTCCTGTTCTTCATACCGGTGCGCATACCGGCCTGGCTGGTGCTCGGCATGTGGTTCGTCCTTCAGTGGGTGTACTCGGCCGGCTATGGCGCGTCGGGGACCGGTTCGGTCGCCTACCTCGCGCACATCTTCGGCTTCGGTTTCGGCGTCGTGGTCGGGTTGTTCGTGCGCGCCGCGTCGCCGCCGCCCCGGTACCCGGTACATCCCCGCCTCCGGGAGACGGGTTACCGATGATGCCGCGCTAACAGGGCCTAGGTCGCGGTACAGCTCAGCGCGGACAACGCGGAGTTGGAGCCGTTCACCACGACCCCGAAGGTCGTGGAGGACCCGGCGGCCACCGCGCCGTTGTATCCGGCGTTGGTCGCGCTCACCTGGGATCCGGTCTGCTTGAGCGTGGCGTTCCACGAGCTCGCGATCGTCTCCGCGGAGTCCCCGAACATGAAGGCGGCCGTCCAGCCGTTCGTGGGCGCGGTGCCGGTGTTGGTCACGGTGAGCTGGAGCTGGTAACCGCCTGACCAGGAATTCACCACCGACGAGGTGAGCGCGCACTTACCGGAGCCGCCAGTCGGCGTAGGTGTCGGTGTAGGCGTCGGCGAAGGCGAGGTGACCGGCCCGGTGGACGTGGTGTAGGTGATCGGCGTGTAAGGCGCGCTGCACCCGGTCGTGCAGCCCGAAGGCAATGTGAAGTTGTACACCCGCCCGTTATTGATCAGGTTGCCCGAGGCGTCGGTCACCTGGATCTCGTACTGGCTGCCGCCGGTCCCCGCGCCGGTGGTCGGCCCGATGATGTAGTCGTCACCCTGGTCGCTGTCCATCGTGGCGTTGACCCACGCGCCGTTCGCGAAGTACTGCACGCCGTGGATGCCGTTGGCCAGGTGCGAGACGGCAATGGCCGGCCAGAACGGCTGCGCTCCCTGGATGGCGCCGATGTTGATATCCCCGGTGTAGTTCGGCGCCGGCTCGAACTGCCAGGTCACCTGCCGGTTGTTCCACGAATTCGGGTACATGTCCCCGACCGGCGACCCGTTCAGCACGAACTGGTTCAGCGAGGCCTGGTGGAGATCCACGTGGAACGGATCGTCCTTACACCAGGCGTTCCCATCGTCGCAACTATCCGCGACCACCATGTCGAGCGTCGCCCCGTTGAACTGATCGGCGACGAACCCCGCGCCGCCACGGCAGAACGGCTCGTTCGGCGCGCCGTCGTTGGTGCCGTTGCAGTTGCTGCCGATCGTCACCTTTACCCAGCGGTCGCAGTTCAGGCCGTTGTCGAACATGCCGATCAGGGCCGCGTTCGCCGCCGAGATGGGTCGCGGCACGTCGCTGTAGTTGCCCGGTGAGTTCTGCACGTTCAGGGCGAGGAAGTTCTGGCTGTCCAGGTTGGCCTGCGGCAGCCCGCATCCGCCGTAGGGCGAACCGAGGCCGGAGAACCAGGTGGCGTTGCCGGTCACCGGACTCGGCGTCCCGCCCGGGTCGATCGCGCTCGCCGGGAACTGCCCGAAGACGAGCGTCAGGCAGGCCGTAATGACCACCAGCGCCGATCCCAAAACCCATCGTCTGCGCACGATTTTGCCTCCACACCGCGACGCCCCGGATTGCGGTCACCGTAGAGGCGCGGACAGGCGGCTGGAAACCCCGGCCCCAGCCGGACAGGCTCGACGCCGCCCCGGCCGCAGGTCATCACCATGGTGGCCGTGGGCCTCATATGAAAGATTCGCGAACTCCGAACGGCGGTGGTGCCTCACCACGGTCAGGCGCTTCAGTACCCGTAAGGATGCCCGCCGGACCAGTGACTGGATCCCGGACCGGAGCTCTGGCGCGATGGGGCCGGTGCCGTACCGGTCACGACGACCTCATGCCATCTGCCGCCGGAGTCGGCCAGGTTGTCGCCCTTGGCCTGTCCGGGCGCGGAGTCGGTGCTGGCGGTGTACAGCGGATGCCCGTTGTAGGTGGCTTGGACCGATCCGTCGGGACGCGTGATCGTGCCCAGTTGTCCGGTCACCCCCGCCCCGGCGGCCGCCGGTCCGATGACTGGTGGCCATAGCCAGGCGCAGCGTCCAGTGCACTTTGACACGGTCGAGGTGTCTGATGTGTACCAGTACAGGGTGAAGCCCCGGGAATCCGTGAGTACCGTAGCCGGGCCGATCTTCCTGATCTGAAGAACCGTGCCCGCCATGACAGGGCGTGACCGGGGTTGGCTCATCCAGGCTGCCCAGCCGGCTCCGGCCGCTGCCGCGAGCAACGCGACGGCCGCGGCGGTCAGCCATTGGTGGCGACGGCGATGCCGGACCATCCGGCTGATCGTCGTGTCCCTCAGGGCACTGACCCGATCGGGATCCCGGGACGGTGCGTTCTCACCGGTCAGCCGCGCCGCGTCGGCTGGCAGTTTGCGGAGCAGGGCCGGCACGGCGGCTAGCCCGGCGACCTCGTCCCGGCATCCCTCGCACGAGGCCAGGTGTCCGACAACGCGGGTCCGGTCGGCCGGGGTGATGGTGCCGAGCACGTACACGCCCAACTCGATGCGGATCTCCGCGCACCTATCCTGGCGGGGGGTACTCACTGACTGGGTTAATCCCTGAACGGGCTGGTGGCTACGGTTAGTAGCCGCCAGCCTTGCTGGACGGACTGGACGCGGGGGCGGACGAGGACCCGGACACGGTGACCTCGTGCCACACTCCGCCGGAGGCGTTGATGTTGTTGCCCTTGGCCATACCAGGGGCGGTATCCGCGACGTAGGTGTACAGCGGATGACCGTCATAGGTGGCCTGGATGGAACCGTCGTCGCGGGTGATCGTTCCCAGCGTGCCGGTCACGCCGGAGCCCGCCTTCACGGGTCCCTTCACCGGCGGCCAGTACGTGGCGCAGGTTCCGTTGCAGTTCGACTTGGTCGATGTGTCCGGCACGAACCAGTACAGCGTCATGCCTTTGGCGTTGGTGAGCACCTGTGCGCCGCTGATCGTGGTCATCGCCACCGTTGAGGCCCCGGACGCCGAAGACGACCCGGCCGGCGCGGAGGATGAACTGGTGCCGGATGTGCTCCCGCTTCCGGCCGTTGGCGTTGTGCTGGAAGATGAACTGCACGCCGCGACAAAGAGTCCGGCGGCGGCTATACCAGCCAGTCCTATGTGTCTCATATGCATGTAATTTTCTCCCTTGAGCTGCTGCTTCCTCCCACCTTGTTCACGTACCAGGGGACGGCGTAGTTCAATTTCACGTCGAGTTTTAGTTAGTACGCGTTATGCAAGGACATTGCCGGTCCGGGGCTTGGACCTGGCTTGGACCTGGTACTCCTTAACTGCGGCGGGCCCAGCGGTGCTCGTAGTATTCCGCGGTCGGCGCAGGGGCCGGCAACGGTGCGGTCACCATCCCCGAGCGCAGGCCGTCGAGCGCGATCGCCAGCAGTCGCTGCCGGACGACGTACTCCTCGGACTCCGGCCGCACCGGCCCGATGCGGCCGAACATCTCCACCAGGTGGGCGATGTCCAAGGGCGTGACATCGGCCCGCAGCGCGCCGGCGGCCTTGGCCCGCTCCACCAGCATGGCAACCAGCTCCCTGCCGCGGCGGCTCGCCTCCCACATCTCCGGCGTGGTGTCGATGGCCCCGGCCAGCGGGGCGAGTGACCCGGTCCCTTGAGCGACCGCGGTCCGGATGTAGCCGGTCAGGCCCTCCCAGGCATCGGCCACGGTCAGCGCGTCCTCCGCGGCCGCGGCCGCTTGCCGCATGGCCAGCAGGCACAGGTGCCGGAGCAGCTCATCCTTGCTTCCATAGCGGCGGTACAGGCTGCCGATGCCGACTCCGGCCCGCTCGGCCACCGCCGACACCGGAGCCTCCGCGCCCAGAGCGGCGAACACCTCGCGGGCGGCGGCCAGTACGACCAGATCATTGCGCGCGGCCTCGGCCTGCCGCCCCCGGCGTGACCGCGTGTCGCCCGATTCCGTCACCCAGCAAACCTATCGCAGCGTGATGTCCGAAAACCGCCAAGGTTTGCCAAGCGCCATGCGTTGTAACAAGACATGGGTACCAACGGAACGAACACGATGATGCGAATGAACGCCGAACCTCGCGAGCGGATCGCGCTGACCGACTGGAGCGCGGCGGCCGAGGAGCTGAACGCGTCCGGCTGCGCGCTTACCGGGCCGCTGCTCACCGAGGCCGAGTGCGGTGACGTCGCATCGCTCTACGACCAGTCCGAGCGCTTCCGGTCGACGATCGACATGGAGCGGTTCAGGTTCGGTCAGGGCCAGTACCGCTATTTCCGGCGGCCGTTCCCGGCGCTGGTGGAGGAGCTGAGGCAGGCCTTGTACCCGAGGCTGCTGCCCGTGGCCCGGGACTGGGCGGCCAAGCTCGGCAGGCCCGCCCCCTGGCCGGACACGCTGGATGAGTGGCTGGAGATGTGTCATGCGGCGGGGCAGGAGAAGCCGACGCCGATCCTGCTGCGATACCAGGGCGGAGACTGGAACGCGCTGCACCGTGACCTGTACGGGGACCTGGTGTTCCCGCTGCAGGTCGTTGTCGGACTCGATCGTCCAGGCACTGATTATGACGGCGGGGAGTTCATGCTGGTCGAGCAGCGGCCCCGGGCCCAGTCGCGCGGCACGGTACGCCTGCTGCCCCAAGGGCGCGGGCTGATCTTCACCACCCGCGACCGGCCGGTGCGCTCGGCACGGGGCTGGTCCGCCGCGCCGGTCCGGCACGGCGTCAGCACGGTCCGGCGCGGCCCGCGGCACACTTTGGGCCTGGTCTTCCACGACGCCGCCTAACGCCCCCACCCCACCGCCCCACCCCACCGCCCCCCGCCAGGGGGGTGAATGTGCCATAGCACCCCCTACAGCGGGGGCAATGGCACATTCACCCCCGTGTAGTATGGGCTTATCGGAGCGATTCGCTCCGATAAACACCTGGCGACGGGGGTGACGCGGTGCGCGCGGTGGTGCTGAAGGACTTCGGGGCTCCTGACAACCTGGTGGCGGAGGACGTGGCCGACCCGGAGCCGGGCCCCGGCCAGGTGCTGATCGACGTCGAGATCGCGAACATCACGTTCGTCGAGACGCAGATACGGGCCGGACGTGCGCCGAACCCCGCGATGGCCCCCAGGCTCCCCGCCATCCTGGGCAACGGCGTGGGCGGCGTCGACGCGACGACCGGACAGCGCGTCATCACCACGACCGGCGGCTCCGGCGGGTATGCGCAACGGGCGGTCGTCGACAGTTCCTGGACCATACCCGTCCCAGCGGGCCTGGCCCTCGAGGACGCCGTCGCCCTGCTGGCCGACGGTCGCACCGCGACCGCGCTTCTCCGTGCCACGATGCCGCGACCGGGGGAGACCGTGCTGGTCGAGGCGGCCGCCGGGGGAGTGGGCAGCCTCCTCGTCCAGCTGGCCCGTAACGCGGGCGCCCGCGTGATCGCCGCGGCGGGCGGCCCGCGGAAGATGGCCCTGGCCAGGGAAATCGGCGCCGACCAGGCAGTGGACTACACCGAGTCCGGCTGGGCGGCCCAGGCCGGCGCGGTAGACGTCGTCTACGACGGCGTCGGCGGCGAGATCGCGCGGGATGCCTTCGGACTGCTGCGCGACGGCGGCCGCATGATCATGTACGGCGCCGCTGGCGGTGCCTTCGCCGCGATCGCCGACGCGGACGCGGTACGCCGCGGCACCAGCCTGATCCGCGGTGCCCAGGTCTCGCCCGAGCAGATGCGCGAGCTCACGATGTCGGCGCTCGGCGAGGCGGCCGCTCAGCGACTCCGTCCCGTCATCTGCCAGACGTTCCCGCTGGAACGCGCCGCCGACGCGCACCGCGCCATCGAACGCCGCGAAACCGTCGGCAAGACCCTGCTCATCAGCGGCGGCTCATAATGGGGTAGTGACCTCGACCTCCCCGGGCGGCGGCGTAATCGTCGCGGTCGCTCAGCTCGCACTAGCTGTCGGTGCACCGGACGCCAACCGGAAGGCGGCTGCTGACGCCGTCGCGGAAGCCGCCGCGGCGGGCGCGCGCCTGGTAGTGCTGCCCGAGCTGTGCGACTCGGGCTACGTGTTCGCCGATGCCGACGAGGCGAGGGGGCTGGCGTCCCGCGCCCAGGACGGTGCGACGCTGCGCGAGTGGCGGTCCCTTGCCGCGACGCACGACCTGGTCATCGCAGGCGGATTCTGTGAACTCGGGGACGACGGGAAGCTGTACAACAGCGCCGCGATCGTCGACGGTTCCGGTACCCGTGCCGTCTATCGCAAGGCTCACCTGTGGGACGCCGAGAAGAACGTGTTCACGCCCGGCGACGGCGCGCCGCCCGTGGTTGAGCTGCCGTTCGGCCGGGTCGGCCTGATGATCTGCTACGACCTCGAATTCCCCGAATGGGTGCGGCTGCCCGCGCTCAGCGGCGCGGATCTCATCGCCGCCCCGGTCAACTGGCCCGCCGCCGTTGTCCCCACGCCGCCTGGTGAGCGACCGGACGTGGTGGTGAAGGCGCAGGCGGCGGCCTCGGTGAACGGCGTCTTCGTCGCGGTAGCGGATCGGTGCGCCGACGAGCGCGGCGTTTCCTGGGTGAGCGGTTCGGTGATCGTGTCGCCGCGAGGGTTCCCGCTGGCCGGGCCGGTGCTCGCCGACCGGCCCGTGGTGCTGACCGCCGCCTGCGACCTGCCGCAAGCCCGGGACAAGAGGGTCGGTGCGGTCAACGACCTGCTGGCCGACCGTCGGCCGGAGCTGTACGCCCGGCTGCGTCCGTCAGGTTCGCGCGTCGCCGCCGCGAGCGCGCACTGGGGAGCGCGCTTTGTGGCCAACGGCACGGACATCGGCGACTTCCAGGCCACACTGGGCCGGATCCGGGGCTGGGACGACTGGTGCCGGGAGTGGGGGGTCACCGCCCGGAGGTACGAGGCGCTGGCCGAGGAGGCATCGGCCGCGGGCCGGCTGGTGACGGCGGGCGAGGCGTGGCGGCGTGCGGCGCTGTGCTGGCACTGGGGCAAGTTCGTGTTCGTCGATCACCCGGATGAGCAGCGTGCCGCGCACGACCGTGCGGTGTCCTGCTTCCGGCGCGGGGCCGGGACGCTCTCGCCGCCCGCCGAGCTGGTTTCCGTTCCGTACGGCGGCGAAGGCGGCGCGCTGGCCGCGTATCTGCGCGTTCCCGGTGCCGGGACGGGCGCCGGCGGACGGCCACCTGTCGTGATCATGATTCCCGGGCTGGACTCGGTGAAGGAGGAACTCCAGGCGACCGCCGAGTACCTGCTGCGCCGCGGCCTGGCGGCGATCGCGGTGGACGGCCCCGGGCAGGGGGAGGCGGAGTACGACCTGCCGATCGAGCCCGCCTATGAGAAGGTGGCCACCGCGGTGGTCGACTACCTGGCCGGAAGGCCCGATGTGGACGGGGACCGGATCGGCGTCTTCGGGGTCAGCCTGGGCGGTTACTATGCGGCCAGATGCGCGGCGTTCGAACCGCGGCTGCGCGCGGCGGTGGACCTGGCCGGGCCGTACCGGCTGGATTCGGACTGGGATTCGCTGCCGCCGCAGACCCGGGCCGCGTTCCAGGTTCGCTCGCGTGCCGGTTCGGACGAGGAGGCGCGGTCACGGGCGGGCGCGCTGACTCTGGAGGAGGCCGCCGCCCGCATCACCAGCCCGCTGCTGGTCGTCCACGGCGGCCAGGACCGCCTGATCCCCGTCTACCATGCCGAACGCCTGAGCCGCGAGGCCCCCGGCGCCGAACTGCTTCTCTACGGCGACGGCAACCACGGCCTCACCAACCACGCCTTCGACTCCCGATCCCGAATAGCCGACTGGCTAGCCACCCACCTGGCCACCTGACCCCGGCCTGCCTCAGCCGCCCTCGCCGTCCAGGGGCGGCATCACCTGGTAGCCGACTCCGGGGATGCGCCGGAGGACGCCCCGCCCTTCCAGGGTGGTCAGCGCATGGGTCACCGGGGACCTGCTGCACCCGTACTCCTGGCACAGCGTCTTCCGGGGCGGCACCAGCTCATACGGCTTCAGATCTCCATGAGCGATGCGGTCGCACACGGCGTCGGCTACCCGCACCCAGGCCCGCAGATCGCCGCCCAAGCCGCCACCACCCGAGCCGCCACCGCCCAAGCCCAAGCCGTCGCCACCGCCGGCCCGCACGTGGTAGCCCAGCCCCGGGATCCGGTAGACGACATCCAGTCCCGCCAGCTCGCTGACCGCCCGCTGTACCGTCCTCGCCGCGACGCCGAACTCGCCCACCAGAGCCGCCCGGCCCGGCAGGCGGCCGGCGTATTCACCTCGGATGATGCGGTCGAGCAGCGTGCTGGCGACCCGCACCCACGCACGGCTGTCGCCCGGATCCCCGTACCATGCCGGTCTGCCGTTCACTACTTCCTCCCGGCGAGATGAAGGCAACGGCCCGCGGGCAGTTCGGCGGTCTCCCACAGCGGAGTGAGGGAGCAGTACGACAGCACCAGCCGCAGCCACGCCCACGCGTCGCTGGCCGGGGCGCGCAATGGCTGGCCGAAGTCACACCACACCACGCGGGCGCCGGAAAGCCGGAAGCTGCCCCACCGCGCGGCCAGCGAATCCACCACGTGCATCCCGCGCCCGCCGTCGGCCAGCCCCGCGCCCGCGTAGACAAGCCGCGGCGCACCCGGGCCGCCGCCGTCGCACACGACGACCCGCGCGCCCTCCCGCCACAGGCAGTAGCCCACCAGCACCCGGCCACCGGGAGGACCATGCATTAAGGCGTTCGCGAACAGTTCGCTGACCACCAGCGCCGCGTCGAGCGGATCGACAGGGCAGTCATGCCGCGACACCGCGGACCGGATCCAGTCCCTGATCTGCTTGCCGTGGCCGGGGTCGGCATCGACGACCCGCCAGCCGGGTCCGCGCCATCCACCGATGATCACTGCTGCCTCCCTCGCGGCACTCATGTGGTTGCTGTGGCTCCCGGGATACCCGGGCACGCTCCAACCTTCAGTCATGCAAAGAGCATGGCTGCGTCGGTAGGCGGTGTACAACTACGGACAGCAACGGACAACACCACAGATAGTTATTGCGTGGCCGAAATCGCCGTGCCACCCTGGCACGAGCAATGGTTGTGCGGGCGGCACGGGAGGGTCGGGCTAGTGAGCGAGACCAGGCAAGGCGGCGGCCCGACGGTATTGCGCATGATCTTGGCCAGGCAGCTCCAGGCGCTGCGGGAGAAGGCGGGGATGAGCTACGAGCAGGCCGCCGAGGCGATCTACTCCTCGCCGTGGACGATCCGCCGGATGGAGCGCGCCGAAGGCGGCCTCAAGCCGCTCACGGTCAAGAGCCTGCTGATGGCCTACGGCATCACCGACGTCCGGGAGATCGACGCGTTCCTGTACCTGGCCCGCGACGCGAGCAAGCCAGGCTGGTGGCACAGCTACGACGACGTGCTGCCCTCCTGGTTCCGCACCGCGGTCGGCCTGGAGGAGTCGGCCAGCCTCATCCGCGCCTACGAACCGCAGGTCGTACCCGGGCTGCTCCAGACCGAGGGTTATATCCGGGCCCTCATCGCGGCCAGCTCTCCCGCCGCTCCGGACGATTTCAACGAACGGTCTGTGGCTCTACGGCTCGTTCGCCAGCAGCTTCTCCAGCGGCCCGATCCTCCCCGGTACTGGGCGGCACTGGACGAAACCGTACTACGCCGCCCCATCGGCGGCCCGGAGGTGATGCGCGAACAGATCGAGTACCTGATAGCGGCCGCCCAGCGGCCCAAGCTCACCATCCAGATCATCCCGTACGCCGCTGGCTGGCACCCCGCCCTGTACGGCATGTTCAACATCTTCCGGTTCCCGGACGCCGAGCTGCCGGACATCGTCTACAGCGAAGCCCTGACCGGCGCCTGCTATCTGAGCAAGCCGGAAGAATCGGCGCGATACACCCAGGCTTTGGACCGCATGTGCGTCCAGGCCGCCACACCCGAGGAATCCCTCACCATCCTCCGCGACACCCTGAAGGAGATCTGACATGGAACAGATCCGCAACGGCATGCCCGCCGCCAGCCTCGGCCCGGACGGCTGGCGCAAGCCGTGGAGCGACGCAGTCGGCTCGTGCCTGGAAGCCAAGAAGCTGCCCGGTGGCCGGGTCGCTCTCCGCCAGTCCACCGACCCCAGCGGCCCGGCCCTGATCCTGGAGGCCGATGAGATCCGGGCGTTCGTCGAGGGCGCCAAGGCCGGCCTGGCCGACGACCTGCTCGGCTGACCCTCAATAGACCACTCCGGTCGTGCGCGGGCACCTGGTGCTCGCGCACGACCGGAACGGAAAGGGCAACGATGTTAATTGGCATGTGGCTGCGTCAGCAGCGCGAGGCCCGGAGCTGGCCCCGGCGGGAGATGGCCCGCCGTCTGACCCAGGCCGCTCAGGCTACCGGCGACGTGACGTTGCCCGGCATCGAACACCTGTGTACCTATATCCGCCGCTGGGAGTTCGGTCGTCATGACCTGACCGAACGGTACAAGCTCTATTACTGCACGGCCTTCGGAATCCGCGTCGGCCAGTTCGGCAAGGCGCCGCCACCGGATCCCGACCGTCCCCTACCCGTATCGGGTGCGGTCGCCTACCGTGAAGAAGAAAGGTCAGGCTTCGCGGTTGAGCAAGAGGTAGCGATGGCGGCGCACGAAGCCAGCGATCATGCTGAGCAGGCCGGACAGCCGGGAATGGGCGAGGCGACTGCCGAACAGCTGCACGCTGATGTGGTTCGACTGGCTCAGCTGACCGACACGGGCGAGCCGTTGGCGGCGTTCCTGGAAATGCGGCGGGTCCGCGACCGGATATACCGCTTGCTGGACCGGCAGCTATGGCCGCGTGAGCGAGCCGATCTGTACTTCCACCTCGGCTGCGTCAACGGGCTCATGGGTGTCACTGTTGGCTACCTTGGTTACCCGGACGCCGCCGCAGAGCAAATCCGGTCCGGCTGGGCATATGCCAATGCGATCGACCACAGACCGCTCATAGCTCAGCTCCGGTGCCGATTGTCTGCCGTTGCGTACTGGCGCGGCAGGTTCGGAGAAAGTCGTGACCAGGCCGTCCGTGGACTGGAGTATGCGTCCGATGGGCCGCCCGCTGCCAAACTGCACGTTATGCATGCCCGGGCAGCGGCTTCACTAGGCGACGTGGATACCGCCCGACAGGCGATCGCCGACGCCAACCGCGCACAGGAACACGAGTACACCGATGACCTGATGGAAATCGGCGGCGAGTTCAGTAACGCTCTCGCCACCCATCACCTGTCTGCTGGCAGCACGCTTGCCGACGTCGGTGGCGCCGAGCGCGAGGCCTCAGCCGAACTCGAACAGGCCGATGAACTCTACAATCAGGGACCGCGTCGGGGAGAGCAACACTGGTTCGCCGGCAAGCCGCTGGTAGGCATCAACCTTGCCCGGGTGCGGCTGCGGATGGGTGCGCTGGACGGCGCGGCGGCGGCGCTGGAACCGGCGCTTTCGCTTCCGGTCACCCAGCGGATCACGCAGGTGACCAGCAGGCTCGCCGCGGTGCGCGAGGAACTGGCCGCGCCGGTCTACCGCGGCTCGGCGCAGGCCCGCGACATGGGTGAGCAGATCGAGGAGTTCGGCCGCGAAACGATCGTCACCGGCCTGCGAACTCTTTCCGGGTTAGCGTCTTAACTGGCGAGGGCCGCTCCGCCACCGGCCGGATGTGACCATTCCAGGTAAATCGAATTCGCGGGCGTGTCGTAGGCGGCGGCCGATTTGCTGGAATATGACCGTTATCTGACGGCGGCTGTGGTGGACGAAGCGGAACAAAAGAGCCTCGTGGAGGATAGGGCGCCGGTTTCCGGCGCCTTTTCTTCCAGAGGGCTCTTTCTTCCCCAAGGTGACGGGCCGATGTGCGCATTATGTGTCGATACGCGTAGTCCATCAGGCTAGCCGGCGCACTCGCGCATTTACGACATAGCCGAAATGTCGTAAATCCTCTGCGCGGTAACTGTCTGATTTGACCGCCGCGGAGCGTGGGAGCCGAGGTTCCTCCGGCCAAGTCCGGGTTTCCAGTCGGGCTATTTACCCTCGCTTGCGGGCGACGCCGCCGTAGATCCAGGCTCTGCCGAGTTCCTTCGGGCGAGGCGGCTTGTTGTCGGGGTGCCACGAGGGGACCTGGACCAGGCCGGGCTCGATCAGGTCCCAGCCGTCGAAGAACGCGGCGATCTCCGCGTGGCTGCGCAGCGTCACGGTGGAGGTGGCCTCGTCGTAGACGGCGGCCGCCTCCCGTGCGGCTTGCGGGCGCAGGTCGCCGGTCGCATGTGAAATGGCCAGGTAGCTGCCGGGCGGCAGCGCGCCGCGGAACGTCCGGACGATGCGGGCCGGGTCTTCGTCGTCGGTGATGAAGTGCAAGATCGCGACGAGCAGGAGGGCCACCGGCTGGGTGAAGTCGATGAGCTCGGTGACCCTGGGATGGGTCAGGATGGCTTCGGGATCGCGCAGGTCGGCCAGCACGATGCTGGTGGTGCCCGTGCCGGTCAGCAGCGCGTTGGCGTGCGCGTGTACGACGGAGTCGTTGTCGACGTACGCGACCCGGGTCTGCGGCGCGATCTGCCCGGCGACCTCGTGCACATTCCCGGCGGTGGGGATGCCGGTGCCGACGTCGATGATCTGCCGGATACCCGCCTCGCCGACCAGATACCGCACCGCCCGCTGGAGGAAGGCGCGATTGGCTCGCGCGGAGTCCCGCGCCTCCGGCGCCGCCCGGAGCAGCCGGCGGACGGCGTCGCGATCGGCCGCGTAGTTGTCCTTGCCGCCGAGTAGAGCGTCGTAGATGCGGGCCGGGTGCGGAATGGTCGTGTCGATCTCGCCGAGCTCGAATCCGGGCTCCATCGCGTCCTTCCGCTCAAGTGGTAGTTGCCGCGTCCAGCTTCACCGGGATCGCCCATCTTGCCTAGACGACAACCCCCGACGAGCCCAGACACGCCCGTGGCACCTGAGCGGCTCGCGGTTCGCCTGGCTCCGTCAGGACCCGGGCTGGGCCTGGAGGATCCAGGTCCGTCCGTCGGGGTCGCGGATCGTCATCTCCTTGGCCCCGTAGTGGGTTTCCTCGAACGGTGTGACGACGTCGATCGCGGCGTCCGGCTCGAACGCGTCCGCGCCGGCCGCGGTCTTCAGGACGAGTTGCATCCCGGTCGGCTGGCCTTCCGGCACCTCGGCGACGAACAGATACGGCCCCTGGCGGTTGCGCAGCAGGCCCGAGTTGTGGTCGGTCGCGAACTCCAGGTCGAAGCCGAGCGCCTGGAAGAACTTGGCCGCCTTCCCCCAGTTGCGCGTCTCGAGGTACACGGCCTCAATACCGTCGGTCGCCATGTCACATCTCCTTTTCGGTCGCGGATCGCTGTGTCGTTTGTGTGAGGTACTGGCGCAGCGCTTCGGTCACGATGGCACTCGAGGGGAAGCACCACAGCCGTTCTGGTATTTGATGCGTTTCCGGGGTTAGTGGCGGTGAAATTCGGCCTGCCAGCGAAGCTTGGGCGGGTCCTCGTCGTCGAGAAACTGCTCGATCGTGTGCAGGCGCAGCGGGCCCCCGGCCAGCTCGAGCTCCCGCCGCGTCAGCGGCCACGGCATCATCGACGGGTCCCGCTCGGGATTGTCCTCGTTGGTGGCACGCGAGATGACCAGCAGCGTCCCGCCGGGCGCGACCGGCACGTGCAGCGCGGCGAGCGCGGCGGACCGGGCAGGTCCGTACAACGGCTGCACGGTGTAGATCTCCACGACCAGGTCGAACGCGCCTCTCCAGGAACCGGGCAGGTCCAGCAGGTCGGCGGTCACGTAATTGACCGGCGAGTCCGGGTACGCGCGCTTGGCGGCGGCGATCGCGGTCGGGGCCACGTCGAACGCGGTCACCTCGAAGCCGAGCCCAGCCAGGAACTCAGCGTCGTACCCCAGGCCGCATCCCACCACCAGGGCGCGGCGCCCCGCGCTGAGCCCTCCGCCGTTCCTTCCGGTGCCGGACCGTTCCGCCGCCCATTTCACCAGGTGCGGGTTCACCTCGCCGTCCGCCCACGGCACTACGGACACGCCGGCCTCGGCCTCGCCGTACAGCTTCTCGAACCATCCGGTGGCGTCGCCCTCGGCTACCGCCTCGGCGGCCAGCTGGCGAGCCCGGGCGCGATCTTCGTCGGTAGGCACGCCACGAGGTTAGTACCCGCCACCCCGTCCGCGGTCCGTTCTTACGTGGCTATGCGAGCCATAAGTGATTAGGATCTCATTGGGGCGGACCGAAGACGCGGCGACTCCGGAGGATCGCAGTGATCAACGTAACGCGCGTTGCCCGCCCGGCTGCCCTCGCTATCGCCCTCGCCGTGGCCATGCTCACCGCCTCGTGCTCGAGCTCACCGTCGACCAGCGGCACCGGCGCCGCCCAGAGCACGTCCGCGACCGGGGGCTCAACGTCCCCGGGCAGCGGCGCGCTGGAGAAGACCAGCATCGCCGTGGGGATACTGCCCGTACTCGACTCCGCGCCGTTCTACCTCGCGATCAAGAACGGTTACTTCACCAAGCAGGGGCTGACGGTGAAGGCGCTGCCGGTGCTGCAATCCACATCGGCTCTGCCGGATCTGCTGCACGGCGTGGTGGACGTCATCGGCGGCAACTATACGTCGTATTTCGAGGGCGACTCGCGCGGGACGTTCAATGTGGACGTGATCGGCGAAGCCCTGAATTGCGCGCAGAAAGAGTTCCAGATCCTGGCCTTGCCCGGGTCCGGCATCACCAGCCCGGCCGGGCTGGCGGGCAAGACGGTGGCGGTCAACCTGACCAATAACATCCAGACCCTGGCCACCGACGCCATCCTCAAGGCGGATGGCGTGACGGGCAGGCCGACCTACGTCGCGATACCGTTCCCGCAGATGGCCGCCGCGCTCACGGCCCATCGGGTGGACGCGATCAGCGTGGTCGAGCCCTTTGTCAGCGCCGCCGAACACACCAACGGCGCCGTCCCGGTGATGTCGGAATGCCAGGGGCCGATCGGCAGCGCCCCGGTATCCGGCTACTTCGCCACGGCATCATGGGTGCAGAAGTATCCGAACACGGCCCGCGCCTTCGAGCGCGCGCTGTCGCAGGCGCAGGCATACGCCGACGCGAATCCGCAGGCGGTCAAGGCGATCCTGCCCAGCTACATCAAGATCACCGCGGCTCAGGCGGCGAACGTAACTCTCGGCACGTACCCGCCCACGATCGATGTGACCTCGCTGCAGCGGCTGGCGGACCTGATGCTCTCCGACCACATGCTGACCGGCCCGCTCCAGGTCAGCGGCATCGTATTCAAATAGTCCCGGGTTCAGCGCATACCGGGGCGGGCTTGGGCGATGGTCCAGCGGTAGCCTTCCGGATCGCGGGCGGTGTAGGCCCGGTAGCCGTGCTGGCTGATGCCGTCGATGATGACCGCGCCATGCGCCGTCGCGTGCTCGAAATGCGTGTCGAGGTCGTCCACGAACAGCCACGGCACATGCGAGTCTTTCGGCGCTGTCCTGGTCTTCGTTTCTGGTAGCCCGAACACCATCAGCGAGCAGTTCCCCACCTGGAATTCGATCCAGGTGTAATCGTCGTACGTTTCCGGCAGCGGCCCGGTCGGCGTGAGCCCGAACGTGTCGACGAGCCAGCGAGCGGCCTCGAGCGGCTTGGCGTAATAGACGGCCAGGGCGAGCCTGGCCTGCTCACGGGGTTCGGCAGGCGCGGTATCCCGTCTCGCGCACCATGCCCCGAACCACGGTGGTACCACTCGCGTCCACGCCGTGCCGCCGCGGTCGGCGCCGCCCGCCGGAATCGTGGCGATGACCCGGACCCGGGTGCCGCCGGGAGTGCCCTCGAACAGGACCTCGGTCCGCACATCATCAACCGAGCTGTGCCAGGCCAGCCGGCGCCCGGGCTGCCATTCGGTGATCCGCGCGAGTTCCAGGGCGTCCGAGGAGTAGGTCTCCAGGATGCGGCCGCCCACCCCGGGCTCGCAGATCACCGCGACGGCCCGGGCCGAATCGAAGAAGTTGATCGGGCCGCGCACCCACCACAGGTTCATCTCCTCGGTGAAGGCGCGGAACGCGGAATCCGGGTCAACCGCCACCTCGACCTCGGACGACACCGATCGGTCTCCGCTCACTGTGGCGTCCCCTCCTCGACATGACGCTTGAACGACGCGAGCTGCTCGTCCCAGTGGGCCTGGAGCTGGTCCAGCCAGGCCCGAACCGCCGCGATCGACTGAGGCCGCAGCCGGAACACCCGGACTCGCGCGTCCGAATCGCCGCGCTCGTCGGCCACCACGCCGGCCCGTAGCAGCGCCCGCAAGTGCTTGCTCATGGTCGGTGCCGAGACCCCCGCCGCCGCGGCCAGCTCACCGGCCCGCAACGGCTTGCTGCCAAGCAGCGTCACCACGCGTCGCCGCACCGGATCCGCCAGCGCCTCCAGCACGGTCCCGGCCGGGTCGTTCTCCGGCACGGTCCCGGCTGGGTCGTTCTCCGGCACGGTCCCTGCCGGGTCCTTCCTCATACTGGCAATAGTTGCCTAAATAGGTAAATATTGTCAATCTCGCGGATCATCGTCGCGGCGGAAGCTAGCCGCGCGGCGGAAGCTAGCCGCGCGGCGGAAGCTAGTGCTGCGGCAGACAGGTTCGCCTGCTTTGCCCACGCCGAGGGCGGCCGGGCCTGGCTCGCGGGGTGGCGCGGTGCCAGGGATGACGATGGCGCCATCGATCGCGCTGGGCCGGGGCTTGCTCCGGGCGCAGGGGCCTGGTGCCGTGGCTGCAGTCAGCGAGTCACGGGGAACGGGCATACCGGGCAGTTTCCGTGGTGGTTTCTGGCTCTGCGGTGGTTTTTGTGCAGCGGGGTGCACAAAATTAACCGCGAAGCCCGGATCAACCACGCGAGCACAGTGGCGTCACACCGGCAGAGCGGCATGATGCCGCTGCGGAGGGACATTTCGGGTGTCCACCGGCATCGTTGGCGCCATCGATCGCGCTGGAGGAGGCGGATCGCACGCGGGCGGGGGCGGGGGCGCGCGGAAAGGCCGGCCGCCGGCCGCACCGGGATGGACCGGCGCAACGACAAGCTACGAGACTGGCGCAATTGCGTCACGGAGCGATCCCGTGGCGCCCGGATAGGGATAAGTCCCCTCATTGAGGGAAGTTTGAATCCCGTGGCGCGCGTTCGCCTATGGGAGGCCGGGGCATGACGGAGACAGTTGATGGCCGGCGCATGGCACTGGTCGCGGCGGCGCAGCAGCAGTGGATTGCGGCGCTGACCGACCTGGGCGGGCGCAACACGCTGCTGTACTACAAGGACCGGCGGGCGGGGACGCTTGACCTTGCCGAGGCCGATCCGGAAGTACTCGACAAATTCCTCAAGTCGGGCAGTACGCGGCTCACCAGGCTCTTCAAGGACGCGGACGTGCGCGCGGACGCGATCCGGCGGATGCAGGCCATCCACCGCAAGGCCCGCGAACTACTCGAGGAGCGCGGCATCCGGGCCGGTTTCCTGGCCACCGGCATGGCGCGGTGGGACGAGCTGTTCCTCGAGCCGGCCGCGCCGGTGCTGCTGCGCGGCCTGACGATCACGCCGACCCGCGCCCGCTACGACGACTTCGACCTGGTCCTGGAGGACGAGCAAGAGGTCAACCCGGTTCTGCTGCACAAGCTGACCAGTGTCTTCGGCGCTGACCTGGAAAAGATCTCCGCCGAACGCGAACGGGCGGTGGATCAACTGACCGCCGCCGCCGCTTCGGCCGAGATACCGGGTTTCGAGGTGCTCGACCGTCAGGTCATCGGCACGTTTACCTACGCCAAGCTCCCGATGGTCCGCGACCTCGAAGCGACCCGAGACCTGCTGGCGGAAAGCGACCTCGTGGCCGCAATTGCGGGCGATCCCGAGGCTCAGCAAACAGTGGCCGGTGACCGGCCAACGATCAAGATCTCCGATACGCCCGACGAGGACTACTCAATCCTGGACGCGGACTCCTCCCAGCGCAGCGCCATCGACGCGGTGCTGGCCGGGCAGTCGCTGGTCATCCACGGGCCGCCGGGGACCGGGAAGTCGCAGACGATCGCGAACCTCATCGCCGCACTGGTGGCGCGCGGGCGCAAGGTGCTGTTCGTTGCCGAGAAGCGGGCGGCGATCGACGCCGTGCTGTCCCGGCTGACCGCCGCGCAGCTGGGCGACATCGTACTGGACATCCACGAAGGCACCAGGGACCGGCTGCGGATCGCGCGCGACCTCGGCGCGACGCTCGACCTCGCGCGGCAGACGGCAGGGGCGGACGGCGGCGGGCACCGGCAGAAAAGGCTCGCCGACCGGGTCCAGCGGCTGCGGCGGCACGTCGACGGCCTGCATGACGTGCACGAGCCGTGGAAGCTGTCCGCGTTCACCGTGCAGTCCGCACTGCTCGGCATACCGGAGCAGGCGCGTACCCAGATCCGGCTGCCGGCCGTGGAGAAGATCGACACCGATGCCGCCGAGTTGATCCGCGACGACCTGCGTGAGTTCGCTCACCTGGGCGGGTTCAGCCTGCGGCCGTCGAGCACGCCATGGTTCGGCGCCCTGATCCGTGATGCCGGCGACGCGCGGCGGGCGTGCTCGCTGGCGGGCAAGCTCGCCTCGGAGACCCTGCCGATGCTCGCGCACCGGGTGGGGAAGGCGTGCGCGCAGGCCGGGCTGCCAAAGCAGAACACCTACGCGGAGCAGGCCTTCGTAATGCGGCTGTTCGCGGCCGTCGACCTGATGTCGCGGCATCTCGATCCCGATGTCTACGAATCGTCGCCGGCTGACCTGGCCAAGGCCTGCCAGCCCGATGGCGGCGGCTTCGGGCTGCTGGAACGGCGCCGGCTGCGCGCCAAAGCACGGACGTTGTGGCTCGACCCCGCGAAGCCGTCGCCGAAGGCAGGGGGGTCGCGGGGGGAGGGTCCCCCCGCCCTGGAACATCTGCACGCCGCGATCGCCACCGCCGCCAGCCAGCTCAGCGAATGGCGACGGCTGGGAGGGGAAAACACGCCGCGCCTTCCCGCCGGTTACCCGGCGCTGACCGAGCTGTTCAACGACATCGGACGGCAGCTCGACAGTCTGCGCGAGTTCCTGCCGGACGACGTGGCTGACGACGACGTGGAGGAGACGATCGGTGCGCTGGCGGGGGACCAGGACACGCCGTGGAAGCTGCCGCGGCTGTACGGGCTGGCGCAGAAGTTCGACGGCTTCGGGCTGCACCCGCTGCTGGACGAACTGGCCCGGACCTCGGCGTCCGCCGACCTCGCGGCGGCCTCGTTCGACCACGCCTGGTACGCATCAATCCTGGACCGGATCCGGGTTCGTGACCCGCGGTACGCGGCCGAGCCTGGCGCGTCGCTGGACGAGATAGCGTCTGACTTCCGGGAGCGGGACCTCGAGCACCTGGCCTGGAACCGGTCCCGGGTCCGGCACGCCTGGGCGTCGATGACCCGCGACGCGGAGGACCGGCATCCGCTCCAGGCGCGGGTGCTGCGCAAGCAGGCCGCGCTGCGGCGCGGCCACCTGCCGCTGCGTCGCCTGCTGGACCAGGCCGGCGACGTGCTGTTCGCGCTGAAGCCGTGCTGGGCGATGTCCCCGCTGATCGTGAGCCAGGTGCTGCCCGCCGCGCGGCTGTTCGACGTGGTGATCTTCGACGAGGCGAGCCAGATCGTGCCGGCCGACGCGATCGGTTCCATCATCAGGGCACACCAGGTCGTGGTGGCGGGGGACGACCACCAGCTCCCGCCGACGAACTTCTTCCGGCAGGCGACCACCCCGGACGAGGAAGACGAGGACGACGACCTGGTGTCGTTCGGGACCGGGTTCGAGTCGGTGCTCGACGCGCTCCGGCCGCTGCTGCCGACGGCGCCGCTGAACTGGCATTACCGGTCACGGGACGAACGCCTGGTGGCCTTCTCCAACGACCGCATCTACGGCGGCGCGCTGACGACGTTCCCCGGGGTGCTTCGTGATGACTGCCTGACGCACGTAACCGCGGAATCAGTCACAGACGAGGTATCCAAGGTCGTGGAGCTGGTGCTTGAGCACGCGCGGCGGCGGCCGGAGGAGTCCCTGGGAGTGATCGCCCTCGGCATGCAGCACGCGGAGCGGATCGACGCCGCGCTGCGAGCAGCCCTCGCAACCGCCTCCCCGTCGGTCGAAGCATTCTTCGGGGAGGACGCACCGGAGCCGTTCTTCGTAAAAAATCTTGAACGGGTCCAGGGGGACGAGCGGGACGCGATCATCTTGTCTATAGGATACGGGAAGCATCAGGACGGGCGGATGCGGTACCAGTGGGGGCCGCTGCTGCGCGACGGCGGTGAGCGGCGGCTGAACGTCGCGGCGACCCGGGCCAAGCATCGGCTGACCCTGGTCAGCTCGTTCTCCGCGCATGAAGTCGACCCGGCCCGGCTGACCAAGCCGGGAGCCCGGATGCTGGCCGAGTACCTGGAGTACGCGGGATCCGGCGGGGTGCCGGTGGCCGCGTCAGGTTCGGACTCCGGCGCCGTCGATCCGTTCTCGGCGTCGGTCCAGGCCCGGCTGGCCGGGTACGGCGTCACGGTCGTGCCGCAGTACGGGGTGGGCGGCTACCGGGTGGACTTCGCGTTCGCCCACCCGGATGATCCGACGCGGATGATCCTGGCCGTCGAGGCGGACGGCGCGTCGTACCGGGATTCGGGTTCGGTGCGGGACCGCGACCGGCTGCGCAAGGAACACCTCGAGCGCCTGGGCTGGCGCTTCCACCGCCTGTGGTCAACCAACTGGTTCCACGACACCGAAGCCGAGGTCGCCAAGCTGCGCGAAGCCTACGAGCAGGCCGTCGCCGCCACCCCGCGCAGCGACCCCGAGGAGCCTTCGGAACCGGACCGCCACCCCGCGGAACCGGAGGCAGCGACCTCCGGCGCCCCCTCGGCGGTCATAGCCACTCGCTCATCGACGTCTCCCGCCACCCGCGCGCCAGCTTCCCCGACGCGCAAATCCGACGGCTGAATCCGATCGACGCGGCGTCCTCGCATGGTTGATTCGGGCTTCGTGGTGCTTTTTGTGCAGCGGGGTACACCAAAGTAACCACAAGGCCCGAATCAACCGCGATAACTGCCCCTCCCCAGGCCAAGGCCTAGGCCGGCTGCGACTCCCGCTGGAAGACATCGACCAGCGTCGAGCAGAACGCCGGGAGGTCGTCGGGCTTGCGGCTGGTCACCAGCGAGTTCGGCCCGTTGGTGCACAGCTGGACCTCGGCGTCCACCCAGTTGCCTCCGGCGTTGCGGATGTCGGTGGCCAGGCTGGGCCACGACGTCAGCGTCCGCGCCCGGACCAGATCGCTCTCGACCAGGAGCCACGGGCCGTGGCAGATCACCGCGGCCGGCTTGCCGGATTCGAAGATCCGCTGCGCGAACATGACCGCCGCGTTGACGGTCCGGAGCACGTCGGCGTTGGCCACGCCGCCCGGTACCACGATCGCGTTGTAGTCCAGCGGATCCGAGTCACGGATGGCCCGGTGCACCGGGAACTTGCCGGCCTTGTCCAGGTGGTTGAACGCCTGAACCTCACCCGTCGAAGGTGCCAGCAGCTCCGGCACGCCACCCGCGTCCTTGACGGCCTGCCATGGCGCGGTCAGCTCGGCCTGCTCCACTCCTTCGTTCGAGGTAAGGAAGGCCACGCGCAGGCCGTTCAGTTCATTGGCCATGGTGGGATCTCCTTTCCGTTGAGTAAGCACGAACCCGTGCTCCTGCCCACCGACGGCCGTGGTATTCAACTCGATCCGGGGTGATTCAGCGCTGCGGCTCGACGACTGTCTTCAGCCCGGTGCGCTGGGCCGCGTCCTTGAACGCATCACCGATCTCGTCCAGCGCCGCCCGCCTGGTGACCAGCGGTGCGAGATCGACCGCCCCCCGGTCGGCCAGCGAGATCGCCCGCGGATACACCTCGTTCATCCGTCGCACCATGGCTATCGTCAGCCCCTTGCGTCGCGCGATCGAAGCGCGGAACGTGGTGGTGTCGTCGCCCGGTATCCCGGCCAGCACCACGCGTCCGCCCGGCCGCGCCGCGTCCACGGCCAGGCGCACTCCGTCATCGGTCCCGGCCGCCTCGAACGCCACATCAACCCCGTAACCGGTCAGCTCGCCGACGTTGTCCACCGGCGCGGACACCACGTCCGCGCCCATCCGCGCCGCCGCCTCCCGGCGATGCGCCAGCGGCTCGAACGCGATCACCGAGCTGGCTCCCGATACCTTCAGCAAGCCGATGATCAGCAGCCCGATCGGTCCGCACCCGGCGACCGCCGCGGTCCCGCCGAACGGCAGGTGTCCGAGGTCCACGCACTGAATTGCCACGCCGAGCGGTTCGAGCATCGCTCCATCGGCGTCCGTCATGCTGTCCGGCAGGGGATACAGCCGGCCGGACGGCCAGGCCATCAGCTCCCGCATGGCGCCGTCCGTCCGGCCGTGCCCGGCGAACACCACGTTCGGGCACAGGTTCCGGTACCCGTCCCGGCACGCCCGGCACGTCTCGTCCGGGATCGCCGGGTCGATCGCGACCCGCTGCCCGGCCCGCGGCCCGGCCGCGATCACCCCCGCCGCCTCGTGCCCCAGCACGAGCGGGTGATCCAGGCCGGCGTCGCCGATAGCGCCTTCGTCCCACCAGTGCAGATCTGACCCGCAGATACCAACCGCGGTAACCCGTACCAGGCTGATGTCCCGCGGGCTGACCGCGGGACCCGCGTCCGCCGCCGGCTCCTCCGCCACCCGGATGTCGCCGACCCCGTACAACCGCGCCGCCCGCATCAGGTTCTCCTATTTTTCTATGGAACGTCGGTGGTTCTTCCTCCGATAACCGTGCCACCCCAAAGGAGCTGGCCCCGGCCCGGCCCCCCTTGTGACAGGGAGGCCGGACCGAGGCCAGGGGGAGCGAGAGGGGGAGTCTTTAAGCGGCAGGGCCCGTGGCGAGGGTCACCGTCGCGGTTTGTGACTGGCCGGACTGGTCGAGCCAGGAGACCTGGATCTTGTCGCCCGGGTGGTACTTCACCAGCACGTGCTGGATGTCGGGAGAGGAGGAGACGGACACCCCGCCGACCGAGGTGAGGGTGTCACCCTCGGTCAGGCCCGCGTTCGCCGCGGGCGAGCCCTGCTCGACGTTTTGCAGGTAGGCGCCGTTACCGCTGTTGCCGAAACCGTTCTGCGAACTCCCCACGCCGACGCCGAGGAAGGCGGTGGCGCCGATGTGAACGGTGCTGGAGCCGGAGCCGGCCTCGATCTGGTTCGCGATGGATATCGCCGTGTTGATCGGTATCGAGTACGCCTGGGTGGCCGAGCTGCCCTGGTCCTGGAACTGGTACGAAGACGACGCGGCGGTGTCCATGCCGATCACCTGGCCGTACGGGTTGACCAGGGGGCCGCCCGAGTCACCGGGCTGGATGTCCGCGTTGGTCTCGATCAGGCCGGTGAGCTGCTCCTGAGTGCCGGACAGATCGTCGGAGGCGGTGATCGACTGGTTGAGGCCCGTCACCGTCCCGGTGGCCATCGACGGGGTGCCGCCCTTGCCCTGGGCGTTGCCGAGAGCGACCACCGAGCTGCCGACTCCGACCGTGGACGAGTTGCCGAGGCTGGCCGTGGTCAGGCCGGAAGCGCCCTGCGCCTGGATCACCGCGACATCGGCGCTGGCGTCGTAGCCGACCACCTTGGCCGTGTAGGTGCGGCCGTTGCCGATGTCAATGACCTTGATGGAAGTGGCCCCGCTGATCACGTGGTTGTTGGTGAGGATCTCGCCGGTCGAGCTGAGCACGATGCCGGTGCCGGCCGATTCAGCCTGGGCCAGGCCGTCGGTGGAGACGACGTCGACCAGGCCGGGATCGACGCGGGACGCGATCTGGCCGGCGCTCAGTGAGGTCTTGGACGTCGCGGTCGCTGTTCCGGTCGGGCTGGAGCCCAGCCCGTTGACCAGCGCGCCCGCACCGACGCCGAAGGCCAGCGCGACCGCGCCGGTGATGATCAGCGCCCGGTGGTGGTTTCGCGGCGGTGGAGGCGGCGGTACGGGGTAGCCGTAGCCCGGGCCACCGAACGTGGGGCCAGAGAGGTAACCCTGCCCCGGTCCGTGTGGCGAGTTCTCCTGGTCGTAGTTCTCGCTCATGGCTTGTGATGCCCCCAACGGCTAGAGTGCCTGTTACGGCTTCATCAATCAGGTACACCTTGATGATGGGCCGCCAGCCTTGGGGGGAACGCAAGGGAACCCGATGTTATGCCGTAGGTTTCCTCCAGATCCTGTGAACGCGTTCAGGTTTCTTTCGCGGCGGCCAGCCGTTCCCGGATGGCCAGCGCCACGAGCGCCGGGACAAGGTCGGTTGACCTGCGCAGAACCCACGCGGTGCCTTTGGTCGCCATCCAGCCGATCTCGGCCAGGCGGGTCGGCGGCGGGCTGGTCGGCTCGGGATCCGGCGCCGCGCCGACCGGGAACCCGGTCGCCTCCAGCAGGGCGTGGAAACGTCGCGCGATCAGGCGGTGTCCCCGCTCGTTGGGGTGCAGCCGGTCCACGCTCCAGTTGCGCCGTTCGTACGTGCCCGGATCCCCGGCCGCGTCGAAGTGCAGGGTTCCGTGCCGCCTGGCGATGTCGTCGACGACCGCGTTGACGGCCCGCATCCGCCGCGCCAGCGGCCGGGCCAGCGCCTGCGGCAGCCCGAACATCGCTCCGGGGTCCGGCATCCGCATGGTCAGGACTTCGGTGCCCTGGGCGCGCAGGGCACGGACGACCCGCTCCACCGCCGCGCCGGTACGTTCCGGGTCGAACCCGCCGCGCAACGTGTCGTTGAGCCCGCACACCACGCTCGCGATGTGCGGCTTCAGGTCCAGCGCCGTGGGAAGCTGGAAGATTTCCACATCGGCTGACTGGCCGCCGAGCACGGCGAGGTTGTGCAGTTCCGGCTCGATGAGGCCGGTGGCCAGCAACGCGGGCCAGCCGCGCCAGCCTCCCTCGGGCGCCGGATCGCCCATACCAACCGAGATAGAGTCACCGAGCGCGACATACGTCGTCATTCCTGCGTCCCTTCGTCGTGTGCACTGCCAGGAAGGCCTGCACCGCCGCGTCCCAGCCGAACATCTCGGCGCGTGCGCGCGCGGCGGCCCGGCGTGCCGCTTCCGGCCGCCGCAGCAGTTCGCGGACTCCCGTCGCGAGGTCCTCGCCCGCGACACTCGCTCCCGCGTCGCCGATCACCTCGGGGAGCGCCGACTGCGCGCTGACCACCACCGGGGTCCCGCACGCCAGCGCCTCCAGCGCGGCCAGCCCGAAGGTTTCCGCGGGCCCGGGAGCGATCACGACGTCGGCGCTGGCCAGCAGTTCGGCGACGTCGTCACGGCCGGCCAGGAAGCCGGTGAACGTCACCGGCAGCCCGTGGCGCGCCGCCCGTCGCTCCAGCCGCCCGCGCAGCGGCCCGTCGCCAGCGACGATCAGCCGGGCCGGCACGCCCTGCGCCCGGAGCGTCGCCAGCGTGGTCAGCGACCGTTGCGGCTTCTTCTCCGCGGACAGCCGCCCGCAGTGCACCAGCAGGGGACTCGCGCTTGCCCGCGCGGCGGGGAGCGCACGCGGCCGGAACGTGTCCAGATCCACGCCCAGCGGCGCGCGCCTGATGTTCCGCGCGCCGATGCGTTCGAACTCGGCGGCCGCCCAGCCGGTGGTGCACACCACCTGGTCGTAGGCGCCGGCCGTGCGCCGGTTGAGCGCGCCTGCGAGTGCTCGAGCGAGGCCCGGGATCGGGAGGGCCATGGCGATCAGCGCGGCCAGGCTTTCGTGCGACACCATGACGGCCGGCACGCCGTGCCGGCGTGCCCAGTCGCCGGTCCACCGGAGGGTAGTCCGGTCCGAGACTTCCAGCGCGTCTGGCTGCAATTCGCTCAGGAGTTGAGCCACCGATCGTTCGTTCAATAGCACGCGGTACCCGCCGGCGAGCGGCACCCGCGGCCCGCGCAGCATGATCACCCGGCCCTGGCTGGTCTGCTCGTCCCGGTCCCGGTCGCCGGGGACGACAAGCACCGGCTCGTGCCCGGCGGCCAGATAGCCGGCGCCCAGCTCGCGCAACGCGGTGCGCAGCCCGCCTGACCTGGGCCCGACGAAGTTCGCCAGCCGGACGATCCTCATATGGCCGCCTTGGCCCGATCGTGCTTGCCCTTCGCCGCGGCCTGCTGGCTCGCTCGCGCGGTGCCGAGGACAGCCGAATAGTGAACGATCAGTTCGTCGGTGAGCGCCGCCCAGCTCCGGCCGAGCACCTTCCGGCGCCCGGCCGTGCCGAATGCCGCCCGCAGTTCGGGATCGGCGGCCAGCCGGGTCACCGCGGCCGTGCACGCGTCGGCGTCGCCGGGCGGGACCAGGTATCCGGTCACCCCGTCCTCGACCAGGTCGAGCGGGCCGCCCGCGGCGGGGGCGATGACCGGGAGCCCGCTCGCGGCCGCCTCCTGCAGCGTCTGGCCGAACGTCTCATACGGTCCGGTGTGGACGAACACATCCAGGCTGGCGTAGTAGACGGCCAGTTCGTCGCCCCTGCGCTCGCCGAGAAACTCCGCGCCGGGCAGGGCCTCGCGCAGCATCGGCTCGGCCGGCCCGGCGCCCACGATCACCAGCCGCACGCCGTCCAGGGCGGCGACGCCGGCCAGCAGTTCCACCCGCTTCTCGGTGGCCAGGCGGCCCACGTAGCCGACGATGAGCTCGCCGCCGGATGCCAGCGCGGCCCGTACCTCGGCGCTGCGTTTAGCGGGGTCGAACCGGGCGGTGTCGACGCCGCGGCCCCACAGCCAGACGTCCTTCATGCCGTGCTTGAGCAGCCCGGTCGCGGTGACCGTGGACGGTGCCAGCGTGCGCCCGGCCCGGTTGTGAATTCCGCGCAGCCAGCGCCACGCGAACGCCTCCGTGGCGCGGCCGAGGCGATAGGCCCGGGCGTAGGCGGGCAGGTCGGTCTGGTAGACCGCGACCGCGGGGAGCCCCAGCCGGTCGGCGGCATGAGCGCCGAACGCGCCCAGGCACACCGGACTGGCCAGATGAACGACCTCGGTGGCGTGGGCGGCCAGGGCGGTGCGGACCCGGCGGCTGGGCAGGCCGAGCCGGAAGCTCGGATAGCCGGGCAGCGGTATCGCCGGAATGCGGACCACCGGGTAGGGGAACTGCGGGACCTTCCTGCTACCTCGGGGCGGGCGCGGGGCGATGACCAGGGGATGATGGCCAAGGCGGGTGAGTTGTTCGGCGACCCGCAGGACGGTGTGCGCGACGCCGTTCACATCGGGCGGAAACGATTCGGTAATGATCGCGACCCTCATGGTCACAAGGTGCGATATTTATTTACTGGATCACCGCAATGCGCCGTGACGCCGAGACGAAGTCTCAGTGACATTCTGGTACCAGTCGGTCCGGATGAGTCGCTCGATATCCTCGCCGAACGGGCGGTCGCCTTCGATCGGGCCGATGATCTCGGTCAGCCGGTCCAGCAGCGCCCGGCATCCTTCGGGCACCGGGCGTCCGGACAGCGCAATCGCCTGGTAGCCGGCCAGCAGCTCACACGCCGTGACGGCCCGGGCGTGACGCAGCGCGCTGGAGAGCTTGTCGGCGGCTTCCCACCCGAACGACTGCACATCCTCCTGGCCGCCGGATGTCTCCATCAGCCCGACCGAGGTGGCGGTGGCCAGCCGCCTCATCGCGTGCACCTCTCCGGCAGCCCGCTTGTGGATCGGTCCCAGGCCGGCGTCCGGGCCGGGCTCGCGGGCGAGTTGCGCGGGCAGCCCGGTGACCGCGGGATCCATCAGCCGGTGGATGCGGGCCGATGCCACCTCCGCGGCGTGGCACACCGCGGCCGTGAGCTGGTCGCAGTGTGCGGCCAGGTCGATTCCGTGGAACCCCGCGGTACCGGTGAACCTTCCGTCCAGCCAGGCGGGGGAGTCGGTGACGCCGATGAGGGCGCGGCGCACGGCCGCCTCGAGCAACGCGCTGGCCCGGAGCGCCTGGGTGAGCACCGGCCCGGCCACCCGGAACGACACCGGCGCCTGTAGCGACCGGGGCAACGGCTCCGCGCCGGCGGCGGCGCGAATCCGGGCAAGCACACCGGCCAGTATTTCGTCGCCTCGTCCGCAAGCGGCGGTGTACGGATCGCGTGACGCGCCGACCGCCACGATGGACAGCGCCGCGGCTTCTTCCATGAGCGAGATGAGCGCGGCGGCCTCGCCCAGGCGGAGCACGCACAGGCCGGTCGAGCCGGGCACGCCCTGGAGCAGGGCGATGCCCTCTTTCGGACCGAGGATGTACTCGTCGAGTCCGTGGCGGCGTAGCGCCTGGCGCGCCGGTTCGGTGGTTCCATCCGGGCTGAGCACTTGCCCGATCCCGGTCAGCGGCCCGAATGCGTGCGCGAGCTGCATGATCTCGCCCGCGGCGCCCATGCCGGTACGCGGGACCGCCGGCACGATGCCATTGTCGAGGAAGTCAGCGAGCCGCTGGCACAGCGCGGCCGAGACGGCGGCGTCGCCGGACAGGAACGTCAGCAGCCGGACGGTGAAGATGGCCCGGACCTCCGGCTCATCCAGCCACGGCGGGCCACCGGTCGCCCGGGCCAGCATCAGGTTGCGCTGATGGGAGCTCTGCTGCTGCTCGGTGAGCCGGACCTTGGACAGCGCGCCCATACCGGTGTTCGCGCCATAGACCAGGTGCCCGTCGAGCAGCGCCCGCCTGGCCTCGGCACAGCGCTGCCGCACGACGTCGAGCACGCCTGGCGCGACCCCGACCGGCTGCCCGGCGGCCACGGCCCGGATCAGCCCGAGATCCGGTGCATCGACGGCGGTGATGGTCAGGGCCGGCACATCTCGGTCTGCCACCCCCGGAAGCTTAGCCGCGGGGACAATGAGCGAGCGGGAGCGAGCGCCGCGGCGGTTGCCGTCCCGGAGGGGCGGTAATTCCCGTCGTGGCTCCAAGCCGGCCGAGCGCAGCGAGGCCTTGGCGCGGAGGGAGCGAGCGGGAGCGAGCGCCGCGGCGGTTGCCGTCCCGGAGGGGCGGTAATTCCCGTCGTGGCTCCAAGCCGGCCGAGCGCAGCGAGGCCTTGGCGCGGAGGGAGAATGGAGGCGTGATTTCCACCAGTACTGACCTGCGCGGGTTCCTGCACGGGTTGCCCGGTGTGGACCGGGTCGGTGCCGAGGCACGGGCCGCCATGCTGGCCAGCCGGTCGATCAAGACCACGGCCAAGCAATGGGCGATCGACACCGCTATCTCGATGATCGACCTGACCACGCTGGAGGGCCAGGACACCCCGGGGAAGGTCCGCGCCCTGTGCGCGAAGGCCAAGCATCCCGACCCGGCCGATCCCCCCACTCCGACGGTCGCGGCCGTGTGCGTCTACCCTGACCTGGCTCACATCGCGGCCGGGGAGCTGGAGGGCACCGGCATCCACGTGGCCAGCGTCGCCACCGCGTTCCCCAGCGGCCGGACCAGCCTGGACGTCAAGCTCGCCGACGTGAAGTACGCGATCGCGTCCGGTGCCGACGAGGTGGACATGGTCATCGACCGCGGCGCCTTCCTGGCCGGAAACTACGACCTCGTGCATTCCGAGATCGTCGCGGTCAAGGAAGCGTGCGGCGCGGCGCACCTGAAGGTGATCCTGGAAACCGGCGAGCTGCTCACCTACGACAACGTGCGGCGCGCCTCGTGGCTGGCCATGCTGGCCGGTGCTGACTTCATCAAGACGTCGACCGGCAAAGTGCAGCCCGCCGCGACCCTCCCGGTGACGATGATCATGCTGGAGGCGGTGCGCGACTTCCGCGACGCGCATGGCCGCCAGGTGGGCGTCAAGCCGGCCGGCGGCATTCGCACCAGCAAGGACGCCATCCGCTACCTGGTCCTGGTCAACGAGACGGCGGGGGAGGACTGGCTCGATCCGGCCTGGTTCCGGCTCGGCGCCTCCAGCCTTCTGAACGACCTGCTCATGCAGCGCGCGAAGATGGCGGCCGGCCGCTACTCCGGACCCGACTACTTCACGCTCGACTGACTGGACGGACCTGCCATGCCCAAGTTCGAATACGCCCCCGCGCCGGAATCCCGGTCGATAGCCGGCATCAAGGAGTCCTACGGGCTGTTCATCGACGGCAAGTTCACCGACACGGTCGATGGGAGCATGTTCAAGACGATCTCCCCGGCTACCGAGGAGGTCCTGGCCGAGGTGACCGAGGCGGGCCCGGCCGACGTCGACCGTGCGGTCGCCGCCGCGCGTAAGGCGTACGAGCAGACCTGGGCGGGCCTGCCGCCCGCGCAGCGATCGAAGTACCTGTTCCGCATCGCCCGGCTCATCCAGGAACGAGCACGTGAACTGGCGGTGCTGGAGTCGCTCGACAACGGCAAGCCCATCCGGGAGTCCCGGGATGTCGACATCCCGCTGGTGGCGGCGCACTTCTTCTACTACGCGGGCTGGGCCGACAAGCTCCAGTACGCGGGCTTCGGGCCCGCGCCGAAACCGCTCGGCATCGCCGGACAGGTGATCCCGTGGAACTTCCCGTTGCTGATGCTGGCGTGGAAGATCGCTCCCGCGCTGGCCTGCGGCAACACGGTGGTCCTGAAGCCCGCCGAGACCACGCCGCTGACCGCGCTGACGTTCGCGGAGATCTGCCAGCAGGCCGACCTGCCGCCGGGCGTGGTCAACATCGTGACCGGAGCGGGCGAGACCGGCCAGGCGCTGGTCACCCACCCCGGCATCGACAAGGTGGCGTTCACCGGTTCCACCGAGGTCGGCAAGGAAATCGCGCGGTCCTGCGCGCGCCTGCATCGCAGGCACACCCTGGAACTGGGCGGCAAGGCCGCGAACGTCGTGTTCGAGGACGCCCCCATCGACCAGGCGGTCGAGGGGATCGTCAACGGCATCTTCTTCAACCAGGGACACGTGTGCTGCGCGGGCTCACGCCTGCTGGTGCAGGAGAGCGTATACGACGAGGTCATGACGTCGTTGCGGCGACGGCTGACCACCCTGCGGCTGGGTGACCCGCTGGACAAGAACACCGACGTCGGCGCCATCAACTCGGCCGCCCAGCTGGCCAGGATCCGTGAGCTGTCCGACGTCGGCGAGGCCGAGGGAGCGGAGCGCTGGTCCCCGCCCTGCGAGCTGCCGGCCAAGGGCTTCTGGTTCCCGCCGACGGTCTTCACCGGGGTGTCGCAGGCCCACCGGATCGCCCGGGAGGAGATCTTCGGCCCCGTGCTGTCGGTGCTGACGTTCCGCACGCCGGCCGAGGCGGTGGAGAAGGCCAACAACACGCCCTACGGGCTGTCCGCCGGGGTATGGACCGAGAAGGGGTCGCTGATCTTGTGGATGGCGTCCCGGCTGCGGGCCGGGGTGGTGTGGGCCAACACGTTCAACCGGTTCGATCCGGCGTCGCCATTCGGCGGATACAAGGAGTCTGGCTACGGCCGCGAGGGCGGTCGGCACGGGCTGGAGGCGTATCTCGATGTCTGATGGACCAGCCGGCGGGGCCCGGCTCGCCGTCCGCAAGACCTACAAGCTGTACATCGGCGGCGCGTTTCCCAGGTCGGAAAGCGGACGGTCCTACGTGGTGACCGACCACAAGGGCGGGTTCCTGGCGAACGCGGCCATGGCGTCCCGGAAGGACGCGCGGGACGCGGTATCCGCCGCGCGGAAGGCATTCGCGGGCTGGTCCGGCGCGACCGCCTACAACCGCGGGCAGGTCCTGTACCGGGTCGCCGAGCTGATGGAGGGCCGGCGGACCCAGTTCGCCGCCGAGGTCCGCGCGGCCGAGGGGCTGTCCGCGGCGAAGGCCGAGGCCGCGGTGGACGCCGCCATCGACCGCTGGGTGTGGTACGCCGGGTGGTCCGACAAGGTCGCGCAGGTCGCCGGGTCTTCGAATCCGGTCGCCGGGCCGTACTTCAACTTCTCGCTCCCGGAGCCGACCGGGGTGGTCGCGGTCCTGGCACCGCCGGAGACCAGCCTGCTTGGCTTCGTGTCGGTGGTGGCGCCCGCCATCGTGACCGGAAACACCGTTGTCGCGGTGGCCAGCGAGCGGTTCCCGCTGTCGGCCGTGACGCTGTCCGAGGTTCTCGCGACTTCCGACGTCCCCGGCGGCGTGGTCAACGTGCTGACCGGTCGCGTAACGGAGATCGCGCCGTGGCTCGCCTCCCATATGGACGTAAACGCCATCGACCTGTCCGGCGTCTCCGTCTCCGACCCCGCCCAGGCCGACGATCTGGCCGTCACCGCGGCCGGCAACCTCAAGCGCGTGATCCGCCCGCCCGACACCGACTGGCTCGCGACGCCAAACCTGGACCGCCTCCTCGCCTACCTGGAAACCAAAACCGTCTGGCACCCCGCAGCCCCCTAACGTCCCACAGCAGCCCCCTAATGTCCCACAGCAACCCCTAACGTCCCACAGCCCACAGGAGCCTCCCTAACCCACCCCGTAAGCCGGTATGTGCGCCGGATATTTCAGGAAACCACCCGATTTGCACCTCGGCTCGCCTGGAAGAAAAGAGCCTCGTGGAAATTTGGGCGCCGGAAAACGGCGCCTTTTCTTCCAGAGGGCTCTTATGTTCCACGTGGATGCTGCGCCAAATGGGACGAATGGTGAAATGTCGCGTATGCGGCCGCCGGTGTGGGCGCGGCGGTGGGCGGGAATGCGCCGCGGCGGATGGTGTGGGCGCGGCGGTGGGCGGGAATGCGCCACGGCGGATGGTGTTGACGCGGTGGGCGGAATGCGCCGCGGCGGACTGGGAACGCGGCGTGGCGGATGGTGTTGGTGCGGTCGTTGAGCACGAGTGTGGCGGGGCGGTACTCAGGGGTTTACATGCCTTGGCTGACGAAATCGCGGAGGCGCGGGCCGAACACCGCGGCGGCGGCGACCGAGGCGGCCAGCAAGGCGAGGAACGCCCCGAAATCCCAATTCGCGACGATGGTGATCACCAGGACGAAGGCGCTGGGACGGGTCAGGAAACCAACGAGCACCAGGGCGAAATTGATGCCGGTCCCGGCCGCCAGCAGGACATCGTGCGGCACTGCCGGGTTGAGCGCGAGCGTCGGCACGCAAGCCCGCATGACCAAGTACACAACGAGCACCAGCGAGACGATGAGCGTGATGTACTCGAAGCCGTGCCACAACCCATTGGTGGTCTGCCCCCCATATTCGAACCACGGCAGGAACAGCGAGACGAACAGCACGAGCGTCGCCCCCCCGGCCACCATGTCGGTCGATGACCAGCGGCTCATATCGACGCTGGCCGTCGTGGCAGCCGACGTCCGTAGCTTCGCATCCGGCATTTCCACCCCCACCCGCGTAGCGGGCCCGCTTCCGCCTTTGCTGGTACATATTCAACGACAGGGGATACGTCCGGCGCAATCCACCGATCCGGGGGGCTCTCAGCGTCGATAACGCCTTACAACTTTTGAGGCTGATGGTGCTGCCGGTAATGCTCAGCCAGCACATCGTCGCCGAAGTCATCCACCGGATTCCGCCATACCGAGTGGATATGCGCGCCGTTGTCCTGGGTGTTGTCGTGCTCGATGAGCAGCACCGGCCCCTGGATCCGGAAGTAATGCCGCGAGCCGGGTGAGGTGCCGCCCGCCCACGCGAACACCAGGTTCTCCCGCCCGGCCTCATCGATCTTCCGCAGCTGGGCCTCGGCCACGTCCGATGCCAGCCGCCCCGCGAACGCCTCGACGATCCCGAACAGCGCGTCGAGCTGCCGCGGGCCGAGCGCGTGTCCCGGCAGACCCTTCGGGCTGCTGCGCACATAGCTCAGGATGTCCCGCTCCTCGTCGCTCAGCACATACTCGGGTTCCGGCGCGAACACCGGATCCGGCCGCTCGACCGCACCGATCCTGGGCACGATCCGGGTGGCCAGGTCGGGCGGCGAGCGGTGATAGATCACGGCGGTAGACAACTGCGCCGCATCGAGCGAGTTCAGGAACCGGAAGCCGAGTTCTTCGTCATCGGCGAGCGGCGCCAGCGTTCCGGACGAGGCCGGCTGTGAGCCGAGCAACGACGGAGTGGGGGAGACATACCGGCCGCCCGCCACGGTGAAGTTGAGCGACACGTGGTGCCCGGTCACCTGCCATCCCCACACCCCGTCGTCCCCGGGTGCGCCGAACATCTTCAGGCTGTACCGGCCGGGATCGAACAGGCGCGCCGCGGGCGATTGCGCCGCGAGGGTCAGCGCTCGCAACACATGCTCCATGGCCATCACCGAGACGACCTTCGTGTAGCCGGGCGTGCTGGTGCCCGCCACGATCAGTTCGTGCGCGAGCTTGCGCTGCTCGTTGTCGAGGCAGCCGAGCAACAGCCCATCGCGTTCCTCCACCGGCAGGAAGGACCAGTCCCTGCGCCTGGCCTCGTCGGCGAAGGCGCAGCTTATCTCCTTCCGCTGGGCCTCGGTCAGGGCCGCGAGCAGCCGGGACGCGGCTGCGGCCATCTTGCGCGCGGTCTCCGGCGCGGAGGCTGAAGCAGTCATTCTCCCAGGCTGCCACAGCCCGGAAAATTCCCCGCGCGACACGCAACCATTCCGGTCCGTGAGGCGTATCCCTTATAGGCCTCGGGGGCGAGGATTTCATGACACGGCGGGATACTGTCGCATTGCGGGCGGTCTGGCTGGCGACACGGACGACCATGTTCGTGCTCGCCACCACTCCTGGCCTGCTCGGATACCGTGGCGACGTCGCCATCTACCATCGGTGGTACGACTGCTGCTTCGCACACGGCGCGTTCCCCGCCGCCGATTCGATGTGGCAGTACCCGCCCGGCGCCGCCGTCGTCTTCTGGCTGCCCGGCATCCTGCCCGGCAGCTACCTACGTGACTTCGCCCTCCTCATCCTCGCCACTGACCTGGGCATTACGCTCACGCTGGCCCGGCGTGGCCGAACCCTGGGCGGAGCATGGTACTGGGTGTGCGGCGTGCCGCTGATCGGTCCGGTGGCGCTGACCAGGTTCGATCTCGTGCCGGTCGCGCTGTCCGTCGCCGCGCTCGGCCTCGCTGTCCGTCCCGCCGTGCGCGGCAGCCTCATCGGGGCCGGCACGGCGATCAAGATCTGGCCGCTCGCGGTGGCGGCCGGAACCCCGCCCGGTCAATGGCGCCGGACCGTCATACCCGCCGCGCTGGCGGCCGGCGTGGTGTTCGCCACGCTTATGGGGGGCCTGCCGAGCTTCTTCGGTCATCAGGACGCGCGCGGCGTCGAGATCGAGTCGGTGGTAGCCGTGCCGTTCATGATCTGGCGGCAAGCGGGATGGCATGGGAACGTGGCGTTCCATTTCGGCTCCCAGCAGCTCAGCGGGCCTGACGTCGGATTCGCGCAGGACATTTCGGTAGCGGCCATGGCGCTGGCCGTCGCACTGTTCCTGGCCTGGCGCGTCCTCATCCGCGTCGGCCGCGCTCACTGGCGCCCCGAATTCGCCGTCGACGCACCGCTGGCCGCGACGCTGTTGTTCCTGGTCACCAGCTCGGTCCTCAGCCCGCAATACCTGCTGTGGGTAGCGGGCCTGGCCGCCGTGTGCCTGGCCGCGCCACGGACCACCCAGCGCCCGGTGGCGATCATCTTGCTGATCGTGGCCGGGCTGACTCAGGTCGTCTTCCCGATCGCCTGGAAGCAGCTCGTCCACGGTTCCGACCTCATCACCGCGGTCCTGACCGCACGCGACCTGCTGCTGGTGGCCGCGGCGGCGCTGTCCTGCGCGCGGATCTTCAATGCGAGCCGGTCCGCGGTAGATCCCGGCACGCGTTAGACCTGCGGCAGGACCGCGGCGAGCAGGCTGCCCATCCGGACCGCCGCGGCCTTTCCGGCCTCCACCACCTCGGCGTGGCTGAGACCGTGTCCGGCCAGCCCCGCGGCCAGGTTCGTGACGAGGGAGATGCCGAGCACTTCGGCGCCCAGGTGGCGGGCGGCGATCGCCTCCAGAGCGGTCGACATGCCGACCAGGTCCGCGCCGAGCCTGCCCAGCATGGCGATCTCCGCCGGGGTCTCGTAGTGCGGGCCGGGCAGCATGGCGTAAACGCCTTCGGTGAGGTCCGCGTCGACCGCTCGAGCCAGGCCACGCAGCCGCGGGCTGTACAGGCCGGTCAGGTCGACGAACCGCTTGCCGCGAGACGGCGGCGGGCCGGCCAGCGGCGACGCGCCGGTCAGGTTGAGGTGATCCCGGATCAGCACCGGTTCTCCGACGCTCAGCCCGGGCCGGATTCCGCCCGCCGCGTTGGTCAGCACCACCACGCGGCAGCCAGCCGATATCGCCATCCGGACGCCGTGCACGACCGAGGCGGGAGGCAGCCCTTCGTACAGATGTACCCGCCCGAGGAAGACCAGGACGCGCTGGCCACCGGCACTCACCGAGCGCACGGTCGGCGTGTGACCGGCGACCGTCGGCTCAGGGAACCCGCCCAGGTCGGCGAGGGCGACCTCGCTGTCCGCGGCACCCACCAGATCGGCGGCCGGGGTCCAGCCCGAGCCGAGCACAACCGCGACTTCGTGGGTCTGATAGCCGGTCAGCTCAGCGAGCCGCGCGGCGCTGGCCTCGGCGATGGCAAATGGATCATCCGTCACGATGGTTCATCATCGCGCATCGGCGGGTAAGCGCTGGCCGCGGGGCCTCCTCCGCAGCCCAAGCGGGTCGCGGAGGAAGCACCACAGCCGTTCGTGGTAAAGGGCTTGATTTTTACGTGCAGGTGAGACTGGCTGGCGCGGAGTTGCTGCCGGTGGCGGTGAAGCCGAACGTTGTCGACGCTCCCGCGCCGAGCGTGCCGTTATATGACATGTTCTTCGCGGTCACGCTCGCACCGGACTGGGTAAACGCGGCGCTCCACATCTGGCTGATCTGCTGACTGCCCGGGAACGTCCAGCCGACCGTCCAGTTGCTCAGCGCCGAAGATCCGGCAGTGACGGTGATCTGGGCCTGGAACCCGCCGGACCAGGCGTTGACCACCGAGTACGTGGCGGTGCAGGCACCGCCCCCGCCGCCCCCGCCTGAGCCGATCGTCCAGGTGAAGGCGGCCGACCCGGACGCTCCGGTACCGTCCCGCGCGGTGACGGTCACGTTGTATGACCCCGCCGTGGTGGGCGTGCCGGAGATCAGGCCGGTCGCGGAGTTGATCGACAAGCCCGGCGGCAGGCCCGAGGCGCCATAACTGAGGGTCTGACCGGACCCGGAGTCGGACGCCTGGACCTGGACGCTGGCCGCCGTTCCGACGGTGCCGGTCTGGTTGCCGGGGCTGGTGACGGTCACGGTGTTGCCACCGCCGCCGCCGTTGCCGTTCACGTTGACCGAGAACGAGTTGGTCGCCAGGCCGGCGCCGCCCTGCCACAGCTCGAAGCCCGCCTCGACGTCGATGAGCCAGTCAGAGCCCGTCATGAAGCCGCGGCTGACCGAGTCCTGGGCCAGCAGCCCGACGTCAAGGTTGCTGACCGAGGTGGTGCCGCTCGTCATCGTGTACGACACGGTGTTCCAGCCCTGATTGCCTTCCCAGACGTTGTAGGTGTGCCCGCCGATGCTCACGTTGGTGGCGATCTCGGAGCCGAACGGCTGGACCGGGCCGTTGTGGTTGAGCCAGATCATCAGCTCCTCGGCGTTGGGCTGTCCCTTGGTGGTGGACGTGTGGTTGAACCAGATGTCGTAGGCCACGTCGTAGTCGTTGCTCCCGCCCGGCTGGGTGGTGCTCCAGCTCGTGGTGACCTTGCCGGGGGTGAGGTTCGACACCTGGATCGGGGTGCTGGTCAGGCCGCCGGAGCTGCAGTTGCCCCAGTGGCAGCCCTGGTAGATCGACGGGTAGCCGCCGGGAGCCCCGCTGGTGCTGTTGGCGATGGAGGAGTTCGCCACCGTGAAGTCCGTGCCGCCGTCGGTGGTGATGCACTCGGGGGCGCTGGAGCCCCACTCGTTGTTCTGTACGGTGTACGTTCCGCCGCCCGCCGGAGCGGTCGTGGAATTGCACAGCGTGGTCGCGGCCAGTGCCGACGGCCCGAGGGCGGCGAAAGCTGCTGTTCCGCCAAGGACGGTCAGCGTCGCGACGATGATTGACAGCATGCGTTTGTGCACAGCTCTGTGAACAGACATAGGGAACCTTTCCTGCGGGTGAGTGTCATCCTGTAATCCGGCAGTCCGGCCGGGCAACGTCGCTGTCCGTGGCACTTACATAACCCCTGATAACCGGGGCACGAGCGTTCGCGAATAAGGATGAAATTTGCACTGAACGGCGGTGGTACCACCTCAGGGCACGCTCACCCCCCGCTCGGCTACGCTGTGCGTAGCCCGTGTCGTGCCCATACCACAGGGAGAATTCCTCTTGAGCGTCCCGGAGACGGACTCCGCCCAGCCCGCCGAAGGCGAGGGCACCCCCGAGGCCGCACCCGAGGCCGCCGCTGAGGCCGCCGCTGAGGCCGCCGCGCCCAAGGCGGTGGATCCGTGGAACGATCCGCGTCTGCCCTGGAGCGGTCGCCCGCGAAAGGCGGACATCGCTTGCTGGGCGGGCATCATGCTCTACGGCATCTTCATCTGGGCGACGCTGCCGCTCCGCACTTCGCTCGTCGGCAGGCATCCGGTGATATCCGAACTGCTGGCCGGCGGCACCGAGTCCATCATCTCCGCGGCGGCGTTCGCCCGGGTCGGGCACGGAACGGTGGCCGTGGCCGTGCTCGCCGCGATTCCCGGGCTGGTGAAGTTCGACTGGCTGTTCTGGTGGGCGGGCCGGCTGTGGGGCGAGAGGATCATCGTCCTGCTGTCTGGCCGGAGCAAGCGCAGCGTCAGGTACATGGAGCGGGTGCGGCGGTCCGGCCGGAAGGTCACCTGGCCGGCGGTGGTGGTCAGCTATTTCGTTCCCATCCCCACCGCGATCATCTACGTCGTGGCCGGCTGGGAGGGGATGGGGCTGGTCACGTTCCTCATCCTGGACACCATCGGCGCGCTGTTGTGGGCCGGGATGCTCGTCGGGCTGGGATACTCGCTCGGCCACCACGCGGTGGTGGTGGCCCAGGCCATCTCGCACTACGGGCTGTGGGCCTCGATCGGGCTCGCGGTGCTGATCATGTTCTTCCAGATCCGGTCCCAGCGCCGGTTCATGCGGGAGGTAGCGGAGTCCGCGAAAACGGATGGTGGCTGACTTAGGCCAGCTCCCGCGGCGCGCCGAAGGCTTCGAGCACGCTCGCCTCAAAGCGCGTGATCGCGCTGACCCGGTCGCCGGACAGCCTGAAGACCAGCAGGCCGACCGAGCGCCAGACGCCGTCGGCCTCGGCGCCGTACACGACGAACGCGGGCTGGCCGTTGGCGCGGGTCAGCGTGACGCGCTTGGGATGGCCCGGCCTGAACGGCACCATCTTCAGGAACCGGGCGGCCAGTTCCAGGCCCACGAACTCCATCGGCACCGGCGGCATGTTCACCAGGACGTCCTCGGTGAGCATCGCGATCAGGCTGTTCACGTCGTCGCTCTCGAACGCGACGGTGAGGCGGTCGAGGAGTTCTCGCTCGGCCGCCGATCCCGGCGTGGCCGGCGGCAGCCAGGTGGATCCGGCCGGGCGGACCTGCCGCTGGAGCGTCGCGCGGGCGCGCTTGAGCGCGCTGGTCACGGACTCCTCGGTCGAGTCAAGCAGCGTGGCCACCTCGCTGGCCCGAAAGCTCAGCACGTCACGCAGGACCAGCACGGCCCGCTGCCGGGCGGGCAGCAACTGCAGCGCGGTGATGAACGCCAGTGAGATGGTTTCCCGCGCCTCGTACCGGGATTCGGGACCGGGCTCCGGGTCGGGCAGGCCGGTCAGGAAGTCATCCGGGATCGGCTCCAGCCACACCACCTCCCCGAGCCGGGTCGGCTCGGGGACTTCGAGCCCCGGCGGCGGCCAGTCCGTCCGCGGCCGGCGCCTGGCCGTCCGCAGCGCGAGCAGGCAGCAGTTGGTCGCGACCCGGTACAGCCAGGTGCGGATCGAGGCGCGCTCCTCGAACCCGCCGAGCCCCCGCCACGCCGCCAGCATCGTCTCCTGGAGCGCGTCCTCCGCGTCGTGCAGCGAGCCCAGCATCCGGTAGCAGTGCACCAGCAGCTCGCGCCGGTAGGGGTCGACAAGCTCGGCGAACGCCTGGTCGTCTCCGGCCTGAGATCGGCTGATCAGGTCCGCGGTCACGGCGTCATCCTAACCGGCTCTGCTCGGCGGCCACTTCTTTTCCGGATAGCGCCAAGTTTCCCGGCCGCGCGGCATCTGCATCGCTGACAGCTCAATCGAGGCTTCAATCGACGCTTGGAGCAACAGACATGGAACACGCCAAGGAACGGTCCCCGGCATTGGTGCTGGTGCTGACCGCGGTCGCCTTCTTCATGGTCGCGCTGGACGCACTGGTTGTGGTCACCGCGCTGCCGGCCATCCATCGCAGCCTCGGCGGCAGCGTTGGCACCCTGGAATGGTCGGTGAACTCATACGGCCTGACGTTCGCGGCGGGGATCGTGACCGCCGCCGCGCTTGGCGACCGGCTTGGCCGCCGCTTGATGTACGTGGCCGGGCTGCTGCTGTTCACGGTCGCGTCGGCGGCGTGCGCGCTGGCGCCCACGGCGGCCGCGCTGATCGCCGCCCGCGCCGTCCAGGGGCTGGGCGCGGCCGCGGTCACCCCGCTGAGCATGACGATCGCGACCAGCGCGTTCCCGCCCGCCAAGCGCGGATCGGTGATGGGCATCATCGGCGCGATCGCCGGTCTGGCGGTGGCCGGCGGCCCGCTGGTGGGCGGGGGAGTGGTCCAGGGCCTCGACTGGCACTGGATCTTCTGGATCAACGTCCCGGTCGGACTGGTGGCCGCCGTGCTGTCGATCGCCAAGCTGCCGGAATACCGCGGTCCGGCGGCCCGCCTGGACCTGCCGGGCGTCCCGCTGGTGACGGGGGCCGCGGTGACGCTGACCTGGGGGCTCATCCAGGCCGGTGACTCCGGCTGGACGGCCGCCAGGACGCTCACCTTGCTGGTCGCCGGGGTAGTTCTTCTGGCCGCGTTCGTTGTCAGGGAGCGGCGGGCCGCCGCGCCCATGCTACCGCCGCGGCTGTTCCGCTCGGTGCCGTTCGCGGCCGCCAACGGCGCGGCCTTCATGATGAACGCGGCGATCATGGCCGCGGCGTTCCTCACCGTCCAGTACTTCCAGCTCGGCATCGGCTACGGCCCGATGGCGACCGGGCTGCGGCTGCTGCCGTGGACCGCCACCCCGATGATCGTCGCCCCGCTCGCCGGAACGCTGGCCGACCGGATCGGCACTCGCCCGCTGCTGGTCACCGGGCTGCTGCTCCAGGCGGCCGGCCTGGGCTGGGTAGCTGAGATCGCCGGCTCCGGTTCCGGTTTCGGTTTCGGTTTCGGTTTCGGTGGCTACGGGCGCTTCGTCCTGCCGCTGATCATCGCCGGCGTCGGCATCTCGATGGCCATCCCGACCGTGACCGCCGCGGCTCTCGGCACGGTGGAGTCAGCTGACATCGGCCGCGCGTCCGGCGTGGTCAACACCCTCCAGCGCTTCGGCGGCGCATTCGGCATCGCGATCGCCACCGCGGTGTTCAGCGCGCACGGCCACCTCGGCTCGGCCGCGTCCGTGACCGCTGGCTACCGCCCAGCACTCGCCGTGGCGGCCCTGCTGTCCCTGATCGGCTCGGTCATAGCCCTGGCCGTCGGCAAGCGCCGCCGCGCTAGCGCGCCCGTGCCCGCGCCCTCGACCGAGGCGGTCCCGCACGTTGTACCACAACCCGTCAGTCGCTAGCCCCGCTAGCCCTCGCTAGCGCTCACTAGCCCCACTAGCCCTCACTAGCCCTCACTAGCTCTCACGGATGAATGTGGCAGCGACCCGGTTATAACCGGGTCGCTGCCACAACCATCCGATCCGCGGTCCGTCAGCGGACGCCGTAGAAGTGCTCCAAGGCCAGCTGGTCCAGGCGCTCGTAGGCCATTCCGCGCCGGGCCAGCGCGGCCACGTCCACTGCCGACGCGGCGGCCTGTACATCCCGCCACGTTTCGCCCTCGGCCAGCGTCGGCGACGAAAGCTCCGCGATCCGCGACGACCGCAGCGCTTCCTGCACCTCCGGGTCGGCCCGGAACCTCCGCACCTTGGCCCGCAGGATCAGGTAATTCCGCATGCACGCGGCCGCCGACGCCCACACACCGTCGTCGTCCTCGGTACGCGGCGGCTTGTAGTCGAAGTGCACCGGCCCGTCGTACCCGCCCGATTCCAGGACGTCGACCACCCAGAACGCACCCCGCGCGTTCCCGGCGCCGAACCGCAGGTCCTGGTCGTAACGCGGTCCGTTCTGCCCGTTGAGGTCGATGTGGAACAGCTTGCCGTGCCACAGCGCCTGGGCGATTCCGTGCGCGTAGTTGACCCCGGCCATCTCCTCGTGCCCCACCTCGGGGTTCACGCCCACCATGTCCGGATGGGCCAGGGACCCGATGAACGCCAGGGCGTGGCCCACCGTCGGCAGCAAGATGTCGCCCCGCGGCTCGTTCGGCTTCGGCTCGATCGCGAACCGCAGGTCGTTGTACCCCTGTTCGCGGACGTATTCGCACAGTAGGTTCAGTCCCTCGGCGTACCGGTCCAGCGCGGTACGGATGTCCTTGGCCGCACCGGATTCGGCGCCCTCCCGGCCGCCCCAGAAGACGTAGGTGCGCGCGCCCAGCTCGGCGGCCAGGTCCAGGTTGCGCATCACCTTGGCCAGCGCGAACCGCCGCACGTCGCGCTCGTTGGCGGTGAACGCGCCGTCTTTGAACATCGGGTGGCCGAACAGGTTCGTGGTGGCCGTGGTGACCACGAGGCCGGTCTCGCTCAGCGCCTTACGGAACGCGGCGATCCGCTCATCCCGCTCGGCCTCGGTGGCGTCGAAGTCGAACACGTCGTTGTCGTGGAAGTTCACGCCGTACGCGCCCAGCTCCGCGAGCTTGTACACGGCGCGCTCGGCGGGCATGGGCGGCCGGACCGCCGTACCGAACACATCGACCCCTTGCCAGCCGACAGTCCAAATGCCGAACGAGAATCGGTCTTCCGGGCTGGGCACGTACTCTTCGCTCACCGAGGCCTCCTTTGGTCTAGTCCAGCTTTTCACGCCAGCCAGCGGTGGCGTCGCGCAGCACCCCGTACCGGCGCCGCAGGGCCGTGTCGGGCTCGGCGGTGAAGTCTTGTGTTCCGGCCCGCGGCCAGTCCGGCGGCTCCGTCGCGCCGGACAGCGCCCACGCCGCCTGGCGGGCGGCGCCGAGCGCCACGTACTCTCCCGGCTCAGGCACCGTGACCGGCACGCCGAACACCGCCGGGGCGATCGCACGGACCGCGGGGGACTGGGCCGCACCGCCGATGAGGATCACGCGCTCCGCGGTGACCCCGCAGGCGGCCAGATAGCCGATCCCGTCCGCCAGCGACAGGAGCACCGCCTCCACCGCGGCGCGGGCCAGGTTCTCCCGGGTCGCGTTGGCGCTGGTCAGGCCACGCAGCACTCCGGTCGCATCCGGCCGGTTCGGACTGCGCTCCCCGTCCAGGTAGGGAAGCAGGGTCATCCCGCCGGCGCCCGGCTGCCCGGTGAGCGCGAGGCGGTCCAGGCTGGCTACGTCGATGCCGAGCAGGCCGGCCGTGACGGTCAGCACCCGGGCCGCGTTCACGGTGGCGACCAGCGGCAGGAACCGCCCGGTCGCATCCGCGAAGCCGGCCACGGCTCCGGTCGCGTCGGCGGCGGGCGCGGGTGTGACCGCGTAGGCGGTTCCGGAGGTGCCGATCGACACGACGACCTCGCCCTCAGCCAGGCCGAGACCGAGCGCGGCGCCCATGTTGTCGCCGGTGCCGGCCGACAGCGCCGCGCCGCGTTGCGTATGGCCGACGATCTCAGCGGGCGCGGCGACCCGCGGCAGGCCCACCGGCCGGCCCAGTGCGGCCTCGGCCATGTCCGGCAGCCATGTTCCGTCGGCGGGAGAGAAGTAGCCGGTGCCCGAGGCGTCCCCGCGGTCCGTCGTCGGCTCCGCCGCGACGTTTTCCAGCATCCGCCAGGTCAGCCAGTCATGGGGGAGCATGACACGGTGCGTGCGCTTGGCGGCTTCTGGTTCGTGCTCGGCCAGCCAGCGCAGCTTGGTGATGGTGAACGAGGCGGTGGGCACGCTGCCGGTCCGCCGTGCCATCTCGGCCGGGCCGCCGAACTCTTCGGTGAGTTCCACTCCCTGCCGCGCCGAACGCAGGTCGTTCCACAGCAGCGCGGGCCTGATGACGCGTCCGGCTTCGTCGAGCACGACCATGCCATGCTGCTGCGCGGCGATCCCGATCGCGTCGGCCTGGTCGAGGAGGTCACGACCGGCCTGGCCGAGCGCTCGCCACCAGTGTTCCGGGTCGACCTCGGTGCCGGGCGGATGCGGCGCCGCCGCCTGCCCGGCTATGGTGCCGTCCTCGGTCCGGCACAGCAGCACTTTGGTGGACTGCGTCGAAGAGTCCACGCCGACGACGAGCATTGGCGGCTCCCTTGAAACTTACATGGGGTCGATGATCCGACGACACTATCGGCCTCCGGCGCGGCTGGCGCCGGGGGGCGTCGCCGCGTCAGCGGCGCCGGTGCGTCAGCTACGTCGCGGCACGCGGCGTCAACATGGATGTACCACAGACTATGTACCTAGCCCGCGGTGTTCCCGATGTCCGAAAATTTCGTTACAAAGCGCAATTGGGCATAAGACTGGGTGGCTGCACGTATCAAATGAACGTGCATTTGGCCTTGCAAACGATATGCAGTGTCGGGCAAAATTGCTTTTGCGCCGATCATTCGGGTCTGCGCACACCGCTCCCCGGGGTAGCGATGAGCCTGAACCAGCTTGGATTGCCGACTCGCACGAAGGTGGACCCTTCGGCGCGCGAGCCGCTCGATCTGACTGCCCGGCTGCAATGCGCGCCGGGTCGGCCGAGGGTGGTGCGGATGCCGTCCGACTGGTGGGATTCTCCGGCGGTGGCCGCCTGGCCGCTTGGCACCAACGCGCAGTCGGCACGGGCCGCGCGGCGGTTCACCCGGGACACTCTCCGTGACTGGGGACTCGGTTCACTGGCCGATGACGCCGAGGCGATCGTCGGTGAGTTCGTGGCCAACGCGGTGTCGCACGCCGCCCGTGGCGCACAGGCGGGACAGCAGTATGGCCAGCAGCTGGGCCTGCGGTTGCTGCGCCGGACCGGCGAGGTGATGTGCGCGGTGCTGGATCCCAGCGACCACGCTCCCGTGCTGCGGAAGCCAAGCCGCACCGATGAAGCGGGCCGTGGTCTGCAGATGGTAGACGCGCTGAGCGACGTCTGGGGCTGGAGCCCGGTGGTCGGTCGCGGCAAGGCCGTCTGGGCCATCCTCTTCTGCGCCTGACCTGACCTGCGACTCACCTGATCGCCCCCCTACCATGCCCTACCCCCGCGCCCGAGCGCGCCCCGCGCCCGAGCTCCCCGCGCACCCCCGCGCCTGCCGCGCGCCGCGCCCCCCGCCCGACATTTCAACATATGCCCGGTTCTGCGCCTAACCCCGCGCGCCTCCGCCCCGGTGTGCTGCCCCCCACCTCGCCCGCGAAAGCCACATTCCCTCCATATCGCCGGAAGTAAGTTCGATTAACGCGGAATATCCGTGCTAGACGGAAACAAACAGGTCAAATACGACCGTCTATCTTCCGCGCAGCATTAAAATTCCGCGTAAGTCGACGGCGGCGTGCCCATCCGGCTCCCAGCGCTCCGCAAGCTCCGCTACTGTCGCTTACCGCAGGCAACGCTCGACCAAAGCCACGAGCAAAGCCACGACCCAAGCCGCTCGACCCAAGCCGACGGAAGGTTATCCTCGACTATGCCCTGGACCTGGCGCTACGAGAAGTCAGATGGCACCTCGATACCGGCCGACGATCTTCAGGAGGCCATCTTCGCGAGCCAGGGTGACGCGGAGAGCTGGCTGGGCGAGAACTGGCGGGCGCTGCTGGCCAACGGAGTGGACCAGGTCACGCTGCTCGACGACAGCCGGGTGGCATACGGCCCCATGAGCCTGCACCCGGAGAACTGACAGCGTTTCCCGGGGGATGAACACCAACCCCCCGGACCCCGCCCGCGACGCTTCCCGCGCCGTTAGTTTCGCCTGGCCGGAAAGGCCTTTCAGGCCCTTTCCGGCCAGGCGACCGCGAAGCTCGCTAACGCTCGCCGCGGGCACCCGCCGTATGGGCTCCCACGGCCGTTAAAACTACGGTCGAACCTGCGGGCTGCTGGTCCGCGCCGGGTCTCGCTCCGTCACGTCGCCGAGCACCTCGTCGATCCGGCGCATCAGGTCAGGCTCCAGCCGGATGCCCGAAGCCTTGCAGTTCTCGGCGACCTGCTCCGGCTGGGTGGCCCCGATGATGGCCGCGGACACGTTCGGGTTCTGCAGCGTCCAGGCCACCGCGAGCTGAGCCAGCGACAGCCCGGCCTCGTCCGCCAGCGGCCGCAGTCGCTGCACCGCTTCGAGCACCGGGTCGCGTAGCCACCGCTGGATGAAGCCGGAGCCGCCTGGATCGGTAGCCCGCGACTCGGGCGGCGGCTCCGCCCCCGGCGCGTACTTGCCGGTCAGCACGCCCTGAGCGATCGGTGAGAACACGACCTGGCCGAGGCCTTCGCGTTCACATAGCGGAATCACCTCGGCCTCGATCACCCGCCACAGCATGTTGTACTGCGGCTGGTTGGACACGATGCGGTCCAGCCCGAGATCAGCCGCGGCCGCCAGCGCGGCGGCGATCTCCTCCGCCCGCCACTCCGAGACGCCCACGTAAAGGACCTTGCCCGCCCGGACCAGGTCGTCGAAGGCACGCATGGTCTCCTCGACCGGCGCCTCATGGTCAAACCGGTGCGCTTGGTACAGGTCGACGTAGTCCGTGCCCAGCCGGCGCAGCGAGGCGTGCAGCGACTCGGTGATGTGCTTGCGGGACAGCCCCCGGTCGTTCTGTCCGCTGCCCATCGGCCAGTAGACCTTGGTGGTGATCTCCACCGACTCGCGCCGCACCCCCGCCAGCGCCCGGCCGAGCACCTCCTCGGCCCGGCCGCCAGCGTAGACGTCGGCCGTGTCGAACATCGTGATGCCCTCGTCCAGGGCGGCCCGGACGCACGCCACGGCGGCTTCCTCGGCTACCTGGGAGCCGTGTGTGATCCAGTTGCCGTACGCGATCTCGCTGATCTTCAGCCCGCTGCGGCCAAGGTGGCGGTACTCCATCAGATCTTGTCTCCCGGCTTCACTTGTGGGGATGGCATCCGGAACCTGCGGAGCTGGATCATCCGCATGACCGCGTATGAGGTCAGGCCCCGCGTGGACTCTCCCGGCAGCCGCTCGGCCATGAGCCTGCGCAAGCCGCGCCGGACGAACGATCCCTCGACCGCCATGATCAAGATCAGCACGAGGATGAGGGGGGACAGATAGCTCTGCAGTGCCTTACCAGCGAACAGCGCGGCCACCAGGATCACCAGGATGTACATGTAGTACTCGCTGATCCGGCGGCGGGAATCCACGTAGTCGCGGGTCAGCTTCCTGGCCGGGCCCTTGTCCCGGGGATTGAGCGCCCAATCCTCGCCGCGCTTCATCGCGTCGTACTTGCGGGACCGGTCGGTGCGATCACGGGCCTTGTCGGCGGCCGTGCGCGGTCCGGCTGGTCGCCGGGAGCTGCCGATCGGCTGGTAGCGCCCGCGTTCGGCCTCGCTCCGCTTGGGCGTGGGACGGCCCTTGGCGGACTCGGCCGCGGGCCGATCTCTCTTATCTGATGCCGGGCTGTCCGGGCTCTGCGCGCCCGGGGATTCCTGGGCCGTGCCGTCCGGCGCCCCGGCGCTTCGGCGTCGGAACACGGCCCTAAGCATATCGGCGGGGGTGCAGGTGATCGTCACTTGCTCAGGCGGGTATACCGAGACTTGCGGGGCGCATTGGGACGTGGTAGCCGGCGTGCTGGGGACCGCGTAGGGTGGATTGCGACTAGTCGTACTTGCCAGAAGGGGACGGCCGCACGTATGGGCGTGATGAAGCGAGTCTCGCTGGTCTTCAAGGCCAAGGCGAACAAGGCCCTGGACCGGATGGAAGATCCGCGCGAGACCCTGGACTATTCATATCAGCGACAGCTCGAGATGCTGACCAAGGTCCGACGGGGAGTCGCCGACGTCGCCACCTCGCGTAAGCGCGTCGAGCTGCAGATGAATCAGCTGCAGCAGTCGTCGAACAAGCTCGAGGACCAGGCGCGCAAGGCGCTGTCGATGGGCCGCGAGGACCTGGCCCGCGAAGCCCTCGGGCGCCGGTCGTCGGCGCAGTCTCAGCTCACCGACCTGCAGGCGCAGTATGCCCAGCTGCAGGGCGAGGAAGAGAAGCTGACGGTCGCGTCGCAGCGGCTCCAGGCCAAGGTGGACGCCTTCCGGACCAGGAAGGAAACCATCAAGGCCACCTACACCGCGGCCGAGGCGCAGACCCGGATCAACGAGGCCTTCTCCGGCATCTCCGAGGAGATGGGCGACGTCGGCATGGCCATCCAGCGGGCCGAGGACAAGACCGCGCAGATGCAGGCCCGGGCCGGCGCGATCGACGAACTTCTGGCATCGGGCGCCCTGGACGACGCCATCGGCGGCCGCCGCGACGACATCCAGGCCGAGCTCGACCAGATGAGCGCTACCAGCGACGTCGAGCAGGAGCTGAGCCGGCTCCGCGGCGAGATCGAGAACACCGCGCCGAAGCAGCTCGAAGGCGGCCAGAACGGCGCCCGGAACGGCAGCCAGGCCGCTAGCCAGGCGCCGAACGCCCAGAGCGGCCAGACGCAGAACCAGGCCCAGGCTCCGACCCAGTCGGCTGGCCTGCCAGAGGACGGTGCGTGAGCATGATCGTGCGCATTCTCGGCGAGGGTCAGTTCAGGGTCGACGACGAAGCTGCCGGCGACCTCAACCGTTTGGATGCCGAACTCGAGGCCGCCGTGGAGCGTGGCGATGAGCCCGCGTTCTCCGCGGCGCTGCACGGGCTGCTGGCCGAGGTCCGCGCCAAGGGCGGGGCGGTTCCTCCGGACGTCCTCGAGCCGTCGGAGCTGATCCTCCCGGCCGAGGGTTCGAGCATGGCCGAGGTACGCAAACTGCTCAGCGACGACCTGCTCAGCGACGACGGCCTCATCCCAGGCTGACGAGGCTGACGAGGCTGACAAGGCTGACGAGCCCCGGCTGACCCGGGGGCCGAGGAAGAATCCACGTTCAGGAAGCTAACGAAGCTAACAAGGTCTGCAGCGAGCTTTCAGCTTACTTACAGCGTCCATCGGATACATTGCAGCCAGATACGCTGGTATTAAGGCCCCCAGAACCAGGCGGGGCCGGACGGAGGTGGCGCCATGGCGCGTACAAGGTATGCGCCTGACCGGGGGCTGACGACGCGGATGACCGCGACGATCTTCCTGCTCGGGCTGGTTTTTGTCGCTTTCATCGCCGCGATCATCGGCATCGGCGCGGCGACCCATGGGTCTACGGCTGTCATCGCGCTGTTCGCGATCGTCCTCGGCGGTGGCTTCATGATCGGGTCGCTGTTCTTCTCGGACAAGATCGCGCTGGCGACCGCCGGCGCCCGGGAGGTCAGCCCGAACGACGGTCCGATGGCCCGCGACCTGCACGCCATCGTGGACCGGATCTGCGCGCTGGCCGACATGCCGAAACCCAGGGTGGCGATCGCCGACACGGACATGCCGAACGCGTTCGCCACGGGCCGGAACGCCGACCATGCCGTGATCTGCGCGACCACCGGCCTGATGCGCAGGCTGAACCACGAAGAGCTTGAGGGCGTCCTCGCCCACGAGATGTCGCACGTGGCGCACAAGGACGTCCAGGTGATGACGATCGCGTCGTTCCTGGCCATCGTCGCGGCCCTGCTGATGCGGATGGCGTTCTACTCCGAGCTGTTTGGCGGCGGCCGCCGGAACAACAACGACCAGAATGCCGCGCTGATGCTGTTCGCGATCATGGCGGTGAGCATCGTCGTCTACGCGGTCAGCTTCCTGCTGATCAGGTTGCTGTCCCGGTATCGCGAGCTGGCCGCCGACCGCAGCGGCGCGCTGCTCACCGGACAGCCCAGCGCGCTCAAGAGCGCTCTGATCAAGGTCAGCGGGGACATGTCCAGGATCCCGACCCGGGACCTGCGAGCGGCGGAAGGGCTGAACGCGTTCTTCTTCGCGCCCGCGATGAACCTGAACGCCGGGGCGAGCCTGTCGAAGATCTTCTCCACTCACCCGAGCCTCGAGCGCCGGCTCGCCGAGCTGGACAAGGTCCAGCGCCAGCTGAGCCAGGCGAGGTAGGGAAAGAGGTAAGGAAACCGGCCGTGGGCTTTCTCGACACGCTGCTGGGCCGCACCAAGCCGGTGCAGCCGAAGCTCGATGACCTGTTCGCGCTGCCTTCGGCGGCTATCACACTCGAGGCCGGAACCAATTTCAAGCCGACCGGTTCCGGCTCGGTGTGCTTCCGCGCGGTCGAGGGCCGCTCCTTCTCCGACGTGGAGAAGGATGTACGTGATCTCCTCAACGCCAGCTCCAGCGCCGAGGGTGGCCTGCCGGTCGAGGTGTCCAAGGATTCCTACGGGTTCACCTGGCTGGTCAGCTCGCGCATGTCCGACGAGCTGGAGGCACTGGTCACCGACCTGCACGCGGTGAACTCCTCGCTGGTGGACAACGGGTTCGGCCCGCAGTTGCTGTGCACCCTGGTCGCGTTCCGGGACGACCAGGAACGTCGGCTGGCCCTGATCTACCTGTACAAGCGGGGCACCTTCTATCCGTTCGCCCCGCTGCCCGGCGAGCGCCGGGACAACGCCCTGGAGCTTGAGGTCAAGGGCGTGATCGGGGATGACCTGAAGTGGGAATCGGATCTCAGCCGGTGGTTCCCGGTGTGGGGAGCACCAGGGATGTAGGAATGCCCGCCGAGCGCATACTGTTAGATGCAGACGACGGCGCAGCAGACCGAGACCAAGGAGCAGACACTGTGACTGTTCAGCAGCAGGAGACCGCGCAGGGCATCGTCCTCACCGAGGGTGCCGCCACCAAGGTGAGCACCCTGCTCGCCCAGGAGGGCCGCGACGATTTGCGGCTGCGGATCGCGGTACAGCCGGGCGGCTGTTCTGGCTTGCGCTATCAGCTGTACTTTGACGAGCGCCAGATCGACGGCGACATTGTCAGCGAATTCGGCGGCGTTCAGGTGGTAACTGACAAGATGAGCGCACCGTACCTGATGGGTGCCACCATCGATTTCGTGGACACCATCGAGAAGCAGGGCTTCACGATCGACAACCCGAACGCGACTGGTTCCTGCGCCTGCGGCGACTCTTTTCACTGATTGATCTAGCGCAGTCCAGTAGGCTGCTGAGGTGCGTATCGCCGTTACCGGGTCGATCGCTACCGATCACCTGATGAAATTCCCTGGCCGGTTCCATGAGCAGCTGGTCGCGAGCAAGCTGGACAAGGTTGCCTTGTCGTTTCTTGTCGAGGATCTGGAGATAAGACGCGGCGGGACGGCGGCCAACATCACGTTCGGCCTGGGTTGCCTTGGCCTGCGCCCGCTCCTGATTGGCAGCGTCGGCCCCGATTTCGCCGAATACCGCGCCTGGCTGAACGAGCATGGCGTGGATACCGGCGGGGTGCGGGAATCCGAAGTGCACCACACGGCGCGGTTCACCGCGACTACCGACCAGGCGGGTGACCAGATCGGCTCGTTCTACGCGGGCGCGATGACCGAGGACGTCGGAATCGAGCTGGGCCCCCTGGCGGACGCGCACGGGCCGTTCGACCTCGTCCTTATCGGTCCCACCAGTCCCGACGCGGTGCTGAGCTTCACGGCGCAGTGCCGGGCGCTCGGTATCCCATTCGCCGCCGACCCGGCTTGGCAACTCGCCCGGTTCGACGGTCCCCAGGTACGTGAGCTGGTGGACGGCAGCGCATACCTGTTCACCAACGAATACGAAGCCGCGCTACTCGAGCAGAAGTCCGGCTGGACGCCTGCCGACGTGCTGGATCACGTCGATGTTCGGGTGACCACGCTCGGCTCAGCCGGGGTCCGGGTCGAACGGGCCGGCGAGGCGCCTATCGAGGTTGGCGCCGTGCCCGACGCCGTCCTCGCCGAGCCCACCGGTGCCGGTGACGGGTTCCGCTCCGGTTTCCTCGCGGCGGTGGCGTGGGGCCTGCCGTTTGAGCGCGCCGCCCAGCTCGGCAACATGATGGCCGTGCATGTCCTCGAGACCATAGGCACTCAGGAGTATCAGCTCAAGGCCGGAACGTTGTGCGACCGCTTCGCTGCTGCCTACGGCGACGCCGCTGCCGCCGATATAACCTCAAACCTTTCAACCTATTAACGACCCGCTTCCTCCACTGAACCAAGTCCCCCGCCCACAGTGGAAACGGCCCACACCCCAAACTCCCCACCGTTCCCGGCTCCCCGTCCTTCCCCGGCTTCCCCACGGCCCCGCCTTCCCGTCCGCTCCGGCTTCCCCGTCCTTCCCCGGCTTCCTCAGCTTCCCCACCGGCCCCAGCTTCCCCTCGGCCCCGGCTCTCTGTTCCCCCCGCTCCGGCTTCCCCGTCCGCCCCAGACTTCCTCGGCTTTCCCATCGGCCCCGGACTTCCCCGTCTGCCCCGCTTCCCCGTCTGCCCCGCTTCCCCGTCTGCCCCGCTTCCCCGTCGGCCCCGCTTCTCCGT
>Ga0213881_10000125_pt1 | contig 61877 bp, 53 predicted proteins | sample BarmaccoBMER_R08_FD_160104 | JGI IMG/M metagenome (GOLD analysis project Ga0213881, IMG submission 160104) | Barbacenia macrantha exposed rock microbial communities from rupestrian grasslands, the National Park of Serra do Cipo, Brazil - ER_R08 ...
GTCGGCCGCCGCCCCGGCGGCGGCAGCCGCCCCGGCGGCGGCAGCCGCCCCGGCGGCGGCAGCCGCCCCGGCGGGGCCGGGCGGCCGTGCCACCGTCTCCTTCTCGGCCCGGAGGCTGTCCCACTGGCGAAGCGTCCGGCGCTCGATGAGCTCCGCGTAGGTGATGCCGGCGCCTGCCCGGCGCCACTCGCTGGCCAGCTGCATGACCTGGATGGAGGTCATGCCCAGGTGCAGCAGGTCATCGTCAACGGCAACGTCGGCCACGGGCATCCCCAGCAGCGACGCCACCCGGGTCCGCATCTCGTCGAGGCGCTGCCCGCTCACCGGATCAGGCCGTTCTGCCGGGACCCGAGCGAGTGCTCCCCGCCGCCGCGCGGCAGCAGGTCGAGCCCGGCCAGCCCGCTCCGCACGCGATCCGTGAGCAGCCCGACGTTCCGCAGCGCCGTGGTGACCTTGGTGAAGATCGTCTGCCGGTACCTCATCATCATCTCGCTGGTGGCCGCGAACTCGGCACCCTCCGCGCGCGGTATGCCGAGCCGCTGCCACACGTCCTCCAGCAGGAACCGGCGACGGGTCAGGCTAGCCGCTTCCAGGACCATCTCCTCACGGTCCGCGAACTCGGCCCGGCTCATCTCGCGGTAGACACCCTGGAGCGACAGGACGCCGAACGACACATGCCTGGCCTCGTCCCGGGCGACCAGGCGGGTTATCTCCTTGATCAGGTCGTCATGGAAAGTGCTGTCGGCGAGCCGGAACGCGGCCATTGCGAGGGCTTCCACGATGATCTGCATGCCGACCGCGGTGATGTCCCAGCGCGAGTCGCCCAGGATGTCCTGAAGCAGGGATTCCAGCGCCGCTGACACCGGATAGATGGTGTGCAGCTTTTCGTGAAGATACCGGGAGAACACCTCGACATGCCGCGCCTCGTCCGCCGCCTGGATCGCGGCGCATGACTTGCTTTCCAGGCTCGGCGCCACCTCTGCCAGGCGCGCTGCCGCCACCATCGCGCCCTGCTCACCATGCAGGAACTGACTGACCATCCAGGCCTGGAGTTCCCACCGGAAGACGTCCCACATCCGCCGGCCGCGCCGCGCGATCGGCGAAGCCTCGAAGCTCGCTATTGAATAGCGCGAATCATCCGCGATGGAGGCACCGAATGGCACCTCGAGCGACCAGTCGACATCGGTGCTCGCATTCCATTGGGAGACCTTCGCCCGGTCGTAGAGAGACAGCACACGCGGTTCCCGCATTTCATACTGCCAGGTGAGCTTCGTATCGACCGGCACGCGCATCGTCAGCTCCCGCATGGCGCCACCGTAACCGGCGGCGAGGGCAACGGCGAGGCGTGCGTTCACCCGTGCGTTCACCCGCGCGGGCACCTGGCCGCGGGCATGCCACACCGTGCAAGTGGGGAAGGTACGCAGTTGGAGCTATGCATGAACAACGCCTTCGGCCCGCGGCTATGTACACCTTTCCACGCGTCGGTAAGAATATATGCGGCTATCGGCCTGCTGATAAGGGAACCTTCATGCTGAGCTTGGGTATCTACTCCGGCGGTCATGACCTCGGCGCCTGCCTGGTTAATGACGGCGAAATTGCCGCCGTCATCGAAGAGGAGCGGCTTAACCGGGTGAAATACGGCGTCATGCGCTCGCTCGAGGGCATGTGGGCGGACTTCGGTGATCGATTTGGATATTTTCCTTGGGCATCGGTCGCTTATTGCCTTGCCAAGTGCGGTGTCGGGCTCGACGACGTCGACGCGATCGTACTCCCGGATTTTGATCGTGCGCCACTGGCAGCCCTGAATCTTCCGGTCAGGAATCCTGAGAAGGTCATAATCGCGGATCAGCCGAAGGGCGGCGTCCATCATTACATTCATGCGCTCTCGGCCTTCTTCGCCAGCCCGTTCGACCGGGCGGCCGTCCTGGTCATGGACGGTGACGGCACGTGGACTTCCGAGGGATTCGAGGCCGAGACAGGTTACGTTTTCGACCGCTCGGGGGAGAATACGGAGATTTTCAAGAACCGGTACGTGCCGTGGCGCCCGGCGGCCGGTCCCGCGATACCGCTGAACCCGGGACTTGGTTACATGTACGAATACGTCTCCCGGCTCCTCGGATTCTGGAATTCCCGCGCCGGCCTGCCGGACGCGGGGAAGACCATGGGCCTTTCCGCCTACGGCGGCCCCAGCGAGGCGTTGCACGCGGACTGGATCGCCGTCGACGGGCACCGGATCGATTTCAGCCCGTTCCGCGAATGGCTGCGGGACAGCGCTCTGGACGGACTGCTGGCCGCGGACGGCGTCTGCCTGATCACCGATGAGAACGCCGTCGGCCGCCCGGCGCGTGATCTGGCCTGGAAGGCCCAGGCCGAACTGGAGCGCGGCGTGCTGGAACTGTGCCGCTGGCTGCATGCGCGCACCGGTGCGAAGAATCTCTGCCTCGCGGGAGGCGTCGCGCTGAACTCGGTGGCGAACGAGAGGATCTGCCGGGAAAGCCCCTTCGAGAACGTCTTCATCCAGCCGGCGGCCGGTGACAACGGCCAGTCGATCGGCCTGGCGTACGAGGGGCATCTGCGGCTCGGCCAGGCCGGCCGCCTGCGCCCGATCCGCCACGCCTTCGGCGGGATGTCATACCCGGAAGAGGAGGTCGGGAAGTATCTCGACCTGCTCGGGCTGCGCTACGAGCGGCTGACTTACGACGCGCTGCCGCGCGACGCCGCGGCGGAGCTGAGCAGGGGCAACATTGTCGGATGGCTGCAGGGCGGCAGCGAATACGGCCCCCGGGCCCTGGGGCACCGCAGCGTGCTGACGGATCCGCGACCGCCTGGTATGAAGGACAAGGTCAACCGGGACGTGAAGTTCCGCGAGCCGTTCCGCCCGTTCGCGCCGAGCGTCCTCGCCGATCACGCGAGCGAGGTATTCGACGTCGATTCCCGGGCGGATGCCCGGTTCATGCTTCGCTGCGTGCCGGTGCGGCCGGGGTGGCGGGAACGCATTCCCGCCGTGTGCCACGTCGACCTGACCAGCCGGCTCCAGATCGTCACGGAAGCGGCCGATCCGCTCTTCTACACGCTCATCAGGTGCTTCACGGAACTCACCGGCGTTCCGCTGGTCCTCAACACCTCGCTGAACCTGCGCGGCATGCCACTGGTCGAGACACCGTCCGACGCTGTCGTGTGTTTCGTCTCCACCGAGCTGAGCGCGCTTTACATAGGGCCCTTCAAGGTGTCGCAGCCGTCCCCCGGCGACCTGTGCCTGGCCGTCGCGGACGGCTGGACCATCCGGTACGACCCGGCGGCGGCTCATCCGGTCCTGGCCGCCGGGACCGGGAGGCAGCTGAGCCTGACCGGCGCCGAGGCCGACGTGCTCACGCGCTGCGATCTCGCCACGCCGCTCAGGACGGTGGCACAACGGGCGGGCTGGGACACCGATGACCCGGAAACGGACCCGCGCCTTATGGCGCTCGCCCGGCGCGGCCTGCGCCATCAGGCGCTCGCCGGGCGGGCCGGGGACCTTCCGCTGCACACCCGCTGGACATATGGGCGGCTCGAAATGAGCCGGGGCGCTCGAAAATAATTGAAGCCTGGCATCCATACCGTCAGAATCGTATGGTTGGGCACTATGAGCATACTGGACGACAGCGATACCGCACTCGCTCCCATCTCGTATTGCGAAGAAGCCGCATGGCAGGAATTCGTCACCGATAAATTCACATTCTTTAACCGGCTCTTCGAATTCAAGCTGACGCTGCCGCCGGGTGCCGGGATGGGGCTCGCTCGCGAATTGATCACGGAAATCACGAGTCGCCATGAGATCTTCCGCACCGCTTTCCGGCCATCAGGCGCCGGAGTGGTGCGGCAGGTCTTGCCCTCGTACGAGCACCAGATCACGGAGGCCGACGAGCCGGACTTCACCGTCCACCCGGATCCGGCCCAGACCGAACTGACGCCCGCCGACCTGGTGACGATCTGGGTGTGCCCGGGCCCGGACGGCCAGAAGGAGCTGCTCGTCGACCTGAATGAGATGATCAGCGATGCCTGGTCCTCCGCCCGCGTGCATTCCGAGCTTCTCGAGATGCTGGCGTCCCCCGGCCCGCGGGAGCAGGCGGAGTCGACGGCGCTCTACGCGGACTTTGCCCGTGAGCAGCGGGAACGTACGCTGCCGCAGGAGCTGACCGGCTACTGGCTCAGCCTGCTCGAGGATGTGGCGGAACCGGCCTACATCAGGGCGGACGGTCCCGACCCCAGCGGCGATCCCGCGGGAGAGCGGATCATAGTGTTCACCGACGACGCCACCGCGAACCTGCACGCGTTGTGCTCGAAGTACCGGCTGTCCTCGTTCATGGGCGCCGTCGCGCTGATGAACCTGGTGCTGGCCGCGCGTAGCGGGGAACGGGACATCACCCTGGGGACCATCGCTAGCGTGCGGGCCGGGAGATGGGCCGATGTGCAGGGTAACTTCAGCAATCTTCTGCTGCTGCGCACCATCATGCCGCCGGACCCGTCCTTCGAGGAGATCCTGCGCCTGTCGCGGGAGACCGTGCTCGGCGCGCTCGCCCACAAGGATGTCCCTCAGCTACGGCTGACCGAGCTGCTCGGGAAGGAGCCTCCGCTGCCGCCCGTCAGGGTTCACTATCTCCCGCGCAAGGCGCACCACTATGACGTCCTGGACAGCAAGCCGTCCGGAGCGGTGTGGAACGAGTACGCCACGTTCGCCACCTGGCCGATCGAGCTGGGCTTCGGGGAGGACAAGAACCGAAGGGTATCGATCTGGGCGAGTTACGATCCGCGGCTGTACACGCACGCCACGGTGGCAAGGCTGCTCGCCGATTGCGGCGACGTGCTCCGGCTGGCCGGCTCCGAACCGCAGCTGACGTGCGACAACGTGAGAGAGCGCCTGTGTCTTGAGCCTTGATCATGACCCGGCCCCGACTCCGGTGCTGCGCGTGAACCTGCGGTCGGATGACCGCGCCGCGCTGGCCGGCCTGACCGCCGAGCTGGCCTCCAGGTACGACAGCGTCGAAGCCGGGGAGTTTCAGCGAGAGGCCCGGATCTACGCCGACGAGCTGCCGCGCTGGCTGCGGCGGACGGTCGGCGGCTTCCGGCTCACCGAACCATCCGGCGTCCTGCTGATCTCAGGACTGGAGATAGACGACGCGGCCCTCGGCCGGACGCCGGCGCACTGGAAGGACAGGGCTCCCGCCCCGCAGACGTTGCCGCATGATCTGGCGTTCTATCTCATCGCCTGCCTGCTCGGCGAGCCCATCGGCTGGGCCACCCAGCAGGACGGGCGGATCATGCACGACGTCTTCCCGATCGAGCAGCACGCCAGTGAGCAGATCGGCTGGAGCAGTGCCGAGGTACTGGTGTGGCACACGGAGGACGCCTTCCATCCGTTGCGGACCGACTATCTCGGCCTGCTGTGCCTGCGTAACCCCGACGGGGTGGCAACGACCTTGGCGGATATCCGCGATGTCCGGCTCGGCGCGGCCACGCGGGACGTGCTGGCGGAAGAGCGCTTCTACATCCTTCCCGACGACTCGCACCGTGCGGCGAACCAGCTCGAGGCCGATGACGACGAGGCACGCGCCGCCCTGCGCCGCCGGAGCAGCCGCCAGGTCGACCGCGCCCTCACCGCGCCGCAACCGGTCGCGGTGCTGTTCGGCCCTCCGGAAGCACCGTATCTCCGGATTGATCCGGCTTACATGAACCCGATGCGGGACAAGCTCGATACCGCCGCCCGCGCGGCGCTCGATGACGTCTGCGCCGGCCTGGATGCGGTCCTGCGAGAGTTGGTCCTGCGGCCGGGCGACATGTGCTTCATCGACAACTACCGGGTGGTACACGGCCGTCAGTCCTTCCGCGCCCGCTTCGACGGCACGGACCGCTGGCTGCGGCGCCTCAACCTCGCTCGGGACCTGCGTAGGTCACGAGCGCTGCGGCTGACCCCGGACTCTCGCGTCATCTACTGACCACGGTCATGGGCAGCGACTTGATCCCGTTCATGAAGCTCGACTGGAGCCGTGTGACCGGCCCGGCCAGCCGCAGATCCGCCAAGTACGGGCGCATCGCGTCGAGCATGATCCGCGTCTCGAGATGCGCGAGGTGCGACCCCAGGCAGTAGTGCGGTCCGACCCCGAACGCCAGGTGAGGGTTGGGCTGACGCCCGAGGTCGAGCCGGTCCGGCGCGCGGAAGACCGTCTCGTCCCGGTTGGCCGAGATGTAGTAGAGCACCACCTTCTCGCCGGCCCGGATCCGCTGGCCGCCGAGTTCGGTGTCGGCGAGGGCGGTGCGCCGGAACTGCATGATCGGGGTGACCCAGCGCAGCAGCTCGTCCACCGCCCGGGGCGTGCGGCCCGGGTCAGCCACCAGCATGCTGACCTGGTCCGGCTGTTCCGCCAGCGCGAGCAGGGCACCGGACAGCAGGTGCCGGGTCGTCTCATTGCCCGCGATCACCAGCAGCAGCCAGAGCTGGCAGAACTCCTGATCGGTCAGCCGGCGTCCGGTTCCGTTGGCGGCGACCAAGCCGCTGATGAGGTCATCGCCGGGCGAGCGCCGCCGCCGCGCGGCCAGATCGCGCGCGTACCGGAAGGCTTCGCCAAAGGTTTCCCGGTAGCTGTCGACGCTGCCCGCTCCGTACTCGGGATCGTCGAACCCGACCAGGTTGTTGCTCCACCGCAACAGCAGCCCGCGGTCGGAGCGCGGGATGCCGAGCAGGTCCGCGAGGACGAGCAGCGGCAGCTCGGCGGCGATGTCCGCGACCGCGTCGAAACCTCCAGCGGCCAGCGCCCGTCCGGCCAGCCGGGCGGCGTGATCGTGGATGCTGGCGGACAGCGCGTGCACAGCTCGCGGGGTGAACGCCGCGGTGACCAGGTGGCGGATCCGGCCATGCTCGGGCGCGTCCATGTTCACCAGGAGCTGCCGCGCCCGCTCCAGGTCCTCGGCTGTTTCCGGGTCCGCGAGGAACGCGCCGCGAGCGGCAGAGGAGAATACCGTTGGCGACCGTGAGGCACTGACGATCGCCGCGTGCTGGGTCACCGCCCAGAACCCGCTGCCACGATGCGACCGGACTCCCCCGGCCGTGCTGTGCCGGCGCAGGGCCGGCTCATCGACCCATGTCACGGCCGCCGCACGGCGGCGGCGGGCGAATTCCTGCCAGGGCACGCCGGCGCCGTAGACGGCGGGGTCCGCGAGCACGTCACGTCTTCCAGAACGGGGCGCGCAGCGCCCGCTTATCCAGCTTGCCGCTGGGCTCCCGGCCCAGCTGGGAAACCAGGCGGTAGGCGCGCGGCCGCTTGTAGTCAGCCAGCCGCTTCCGGCAATGAGCGTCGAGTACCGTCGTGAGGTCACCGGCGGGTTCCAGGCCCGGATCCGGCTCGACACCCGCATCTGGCTCGATGACGGCGAGCACTCGCTCGCCGAATTCCTCATCCGGGATCCCGATGACGGCCGCGTCGCGGACCGCGGGATGGTCCAGGAGCACCGCCTCGATCTCGGCCGGGTAGATGTTCACGCCGCCCGAGATGATGGTGTCCAGGGTGCGCCCGGTGAGGTAAAGGTAGCCGTCCGGATCGAGGCGGCCGAGGTCACCGACGGTGAAAACGCCGGGCCTCAGATGCGCGGCCTCGATCTTGCCGGGCGCGTTGTGATACTCGAAATCAAGCTGGGCGGGCCGGCGGACGTACACCTGGCCGGACACGCCAGGCGGGCATTCCGTGCCGTCCTCACCCACCACGAGCACCTCGGTCGGCGGCAGCGGGCGGCCGACGCTGCCCGGCCTGTCCAGCCACTCGGCCGAGTCGATAACCGTGACTATCCCCGCCTCGGTCGCCCCGTAGTACTCCACGAGGACCGGGCCCCACCAGTCGATCATCGCCCGCTTGACGCCAGACGGGCAGGCCGCCCCGCCATGCCAGACACGCTGCAGGCGGCCGCCGGTGAAGGCAGCCCGCGTCCGCGCATCGAGGGCGAGGAGACGGATGAATTGGGTGGGCACCATGTGGCAGAGGGTGATCCGCTCGTGGTCCAGGTCCCTGAGCGTCGCGGCGGGATCGAAGCGGTGCCGCATCACCACAGTGCAGCCGCGGAGCAGCGGGAACAGCGAGAAGAAGAGCTGCGCGGCGTGGTACCACGGTCCCACCAGCAGCGACCGGCCGTTGTGCGGGATGCCGAGTGTCTCGCCCAGTGCGGCCGTGGTTCTGGTGATCCGGCCGAGGCTGGCTCCGGGAGAGAACAAGGAGGTCAATACCCCTTTCGGGCGCCCCGTCGTGGCCGAGGTGTAGAGCATGACAGAGCCCGAGCACTGCCCGGGTGGCTCGGCCGGATCGGCGCTGGCCATCAGCTTCTCCGTCGAGGCCAGGCCCGCTACGCCCGTATCGCCGAGCACCGCGGCCAGCCTGGGCGCTGTTCCGGACAGCGCGGCCGCCTCGGTGGCCCGCACCGCGTAACCGGGCTCGGTCACCAGGGCGCTGGCGCCGGAATCGGCCAGCAGGTAGCCGATCTCCGAAGCTGTCAGCCGCCAGCTCACCGGGACCGCGACAAGCCCGCTGTGCAGGCACGCCAGCAGCACCTCGAAAGTCACCAGCCGGTTCCCGGTCACGAGCGCCACCCGGTCACCGGCCCGCAGGCCGTGCTCGCGCAGGACGCTCATCCACTGATTGACCCGCTGGTCCAGATCGGTCCAGTTCAGCATGGCGCCATGATCGTCGGCCAGGGCAGGCTGCCCCGGCCCGCGCTCGGCCAGTTGCGCGAGTATGCCCGCCATCGCTCCTCCGCCCGCGTTGTCGTTATTCGAGCAAGTCCGGCTGCCGGCGCACGATCGCCTCGTACAGCGGCCGGAAGTTGAACCGTCCCATGACCGCGGTGCCGATCTGCTCACGCGCCGCGAGGGCGCTCTCCGCGCTGATCAACTGAGGGCGGCCGGCCGCCTCGGCCAGCAGCTGCGCCCGGCAGCAGCGGTCCATGGCGATGAACCACCACGCCGCCTCGTCGACCGACTGGCCCACCGTGACCAGACCATGGTTGGCCAGGATGATCGCCTTTTCGTCACCGAGCGCGCGGGCGATGCGCTTCCCTTCCCGCTCATCGAGGACGACGCCCGTGTACTCGCCGAAGACGGAATGGTCGCGGAAGAAGGCACAAGCGTCCTGCGTGATGGGATCGAGCGTGCGGCGCAGGGCGGACCAGGCTCGTCCGTGTATCGAATGCGTGTGCGCGGCCGCGACCACGTCGGGGCGCGCCGCGTGGATCTGCGAGTGGATCGCGAACCCCGCCGGATTCACGCGCCCCTCACCGGCCACCACCTCGCCGCCCTGGTCGACCAGCAGCAGGTCGCTGACCCTGACCAGCTCGAACGGGCGGCCGAAGGGGTTGACCCAGAAACGATCCGGCTGGATCGTGTCACGCGCGGTGACGTGGCCGCCCGCACCCTCGTCGTAGCCGTTCAGGGCGAACAGCCGGATCGCCGCGGCCAGGCGCTGCTTCCTGTGCAGCCGTTCCTGCTCCGGCGTGCGCCGCGCGCTCCGGCGCCCCTGCGGGACCGGTGTCCCGCCCGCCTCAGCCACAGCCGCCCGCCGTGTCCCGGTCGTAGGCGCCAACCGGTATCCGGGCAACCGCCGCGTCGGGCGCTGGCGCGGCAGCGGGGACGGCGGCCGTGAACTCCTCAAGGAACAGCTCCATCCGGTCGAGGCCCCAGAAGCGCTGCCAGCCCAGGCGCACGTACGGGACGCCGAACACGTCATCCTCGTACGCGGTCACCAGGCACTGCGCCCCCTCAGCCCGCACATCGGCGTCGTCGGCGGCCACCGCCAGCGTGGCGTCCAGCCCGGCGGCGGCGATGACCCGCCGGAACACGGCACGGTCGCAGATGTTCTCGCCCCTGCCCCATCGCGCCGCCACGAGCGCTTCATAGCAGCGCTCGGCCTGGCCGGCCCGGCGGGCAGCGATCCAGCCCAGATGCGGTAGCTCCCACCACGGGTCGACGTCGACCGGCCACGCCATGGCCAGCCCGAGCCGGGCCGCCATGCGCTTGGTGTCGGCCAGCACGTAGAAGTGCTTGGCCCTGCTCATCTGCTGGTAGTAGAGCGCCGCACCCCGTTCGGACACCATCCGCTCGGTGACCGGATCCGGATCCCAGTACGGGAACAGGTCGGCGATCTGGAAGAGATCGGGCATCCTGCGCCGCACCCGCTCGATCGCCATCCAGCTGTACGGGCTGCGGAAAGAGAAGTACAGCCGCGGCCGCCGGGTCATGAGGGCCGCCCGCGGGTCAGCGCGGCGATGAACCCGTCGTCGAGCTCGGCGGTCTGGCCGGCGCTTTCGCCACGGGCGATGGCGTATGCGTGCAGGATGTCAGCGCTGGCGGTGTGCACCATCGCCCGACCGCGCGGGACGTAGCAATCCATCCGGGCCGCGAAGCAGGTCCTCTTGAGCACATCGGTGACGGACATCGTGGTGTGCATCGTCTCCCCCATGACGGCGTCGGCGAGGAGGCTTACCCGGGCACGGGAGACCACGGGGATCCACCCGCGATCGCGGAGAACGTCCGCGATGCCGAGGCCCTTGTCGGCGAGGAAGCGGTCAACCGCTTCCTCGAGTACCCGCACGTACCCCGAGTGCTGCATGCGGTTCGAGTACTGGCAGAAGTAGTACGGCACGCGCCATGACCAGGCATAGCCGGTCGCGCCGTTGCCCGCGCCCGGCGGCGCCTCCCGGTCCGGCCGTGCCGTGGCCCCGGCATCGCCGACGTCCGCGATCACCAGTGGCGCCAGCCACGGCGGCGGGGCGGATGCCGGTGCGTCCGCCTCCTTCACGAGAGCCACCCCGACCCTGGCCCGTAGCACGGTCGGCGTGCCGTGCCGGTGCGCGGTCAGCTTCACCTCGAACCGCTCCGGCCCGCCGGTGACCGCCGCGTCGGTCACGTCGTCGAGGTCGAGCACAGCGGGAAGCTGAGCCGAGGATGAGATGACCGACAGGCCGAGGCCGTACCGGTGGAACAGCGCGGACGGTCCTGCCTCGCGGTCCCGGAACCAGTCGAGGACGGCCTGCTCGCCGAGATACATGAAGTGCTTGAAACCGACCCACGTCCGGATGTTCGCGCCCTCGCAAAGCGGCCGCAGCAAGGCCGCCGTGGCACCGTCGGAAGCCGCATTCGCCATGGTGAGACTCCGCCTACCTTCCGGTCACGCCGACCGTCGCGCGCCTGGCGCTGGCGCGCCTGGCGGTGGCGCGGCGGCGACCGCCGCCGCCGTAGGCCCCGGCATCCCGCTGCCGCAGCGCATAAGCGCCCAAGCCGATCGCCACGACCGCGTAGCCGCAGAAGAGCGCGAAACCGGCCCAGGGACGCAGCATGAACGGTTCGGACGGGACCATGTACGTCGCCCAGCCCGACTGCAGCGGGAGGTAGGGCACGACCGTGGGTATCATGCTGGCCGGGAGGAAGGTGCGGACGTTCTGAAGGACGAAGGTGACCCCGATCGCGGTCGCGAGCCCTCCCGCGGTGCTGCGGGTCAGGAAGCCGATCCCCAGGCCCAGCAGTCCCATGACGGCGAGGAAGAGCGCCGCGCCGAATATCCCGCGCACGGCGCCCGGGGCGGCGATGGACACGCCGAGGCCATGTGCCCCGTAGTACATCTGGCTGACGTAGAAGCCGCCGAACGAGGCGGCCAGCATGACCACGAACACGACGGGAGCGAACACGGCTGCCTTGGCCCACAGCACCGGGAGCCGCCGCGGCGCAGCGCACAGGGTGGACTGGATCGTCCCCGACGAGTACTCACTGGTGATCACCAGCACGCCCAGGACGATGACCATGAAGCCGGCGAAGTGCACGCCGCTGAGGCTTTTGCTGATGGGATTGAAGCCGGCCCGGTCCGCCGCGGTCAGGTTCGGCCACACCGTGAACGCGGCAATGATGATCCCGGACGTCACGACGTGGAGGACGGTAAGGCCCAGCAAGACGGCGGTGGAGCGAAGCGAGCGGAGCTTGATCCACTCCGAGCGGATCACGCTCATCTGGGTCACGGGCCGCACAGCCACCGGGGCCGGCAACACGGCGCTGCGCGGGGGGGACCACGCGCCGCCGGCGGTCGCACCGCGGTGCGCCACGGGCCGTCGCCGCAGGCGCGGCCGCAGCGGCCGGGAGCGCCCGCCAAACGCGCCGGCATCCCGTCGTGACAGCACAAGCGCACCGCCGGCGATGGCCACCGCCGCGTAGCCGCAGAAGAGCGCGAAACCGGGCCAGGGACGCAGCATCAAGCTGCCGTTCGGGTTGGCGGTGAAGACCGCCTGGCCGGCCTGCATCGGAAGGTAGGGCACGATGTGCGGCTGCCAGGCGCGCGGGACGAGGCCGCCGCTGTCCGGCAGCACGAAGGTGAGGCCGATCACCACGCCGATTCCCGCCGCCGTGCTGCGGGTCATGAAGCCGAACGACATGCCCAGCAGCGCCATGAGGGTGAGGAAGAGCGCCGCCCCGAACACCACCCGCAGGGCGTTGGGGGCGCCGAGCCCGACACCGTGCCGCGCGAGAATCGTCTCGCCTGAAACGAAGACGGTGAAGGACGCCGCCAGGGTGAGCACGAAGACGACCGGGGCGAACACGACCGCCTTGGCCCACAGCACGGGGAGCCGGCGCGGCACGGCGCACAACGTGGCCCGTATCATCCCCGACGAGTAGTCGCCGGTGATCACCAGCACGCCCAGGACGCTCAGCGTGAACCCGGCGAAATACACGCCCCGCATGCTCTGGCCGATGGGATCGAAACTGGCCCGGTCCGCGGCGCTCATGGTTCTCCAGTGAGTGAGCGCGTGAGTCAGGGAGGAGGTGGCGAGCCCGATGGCCAGGATGAGGACGACGGCGAGGATCAGCAGGATGACCGTGGAGCGAAGCGAGCGGAACTTGACCCACTCCGAGCGGATAACGCTCGCCTGGGTGACCGCGCGCACCGCGACCGGGCCGGGGAGCCCCGCGGTGGGCGCGGACGCCGAGCCGATGGTGGCGGTCATGCCGCGCTCCGATTCGAATCCCCGCCATCACCGACGGCACGGCCCTTGTACTCCACGGTGTCGGCCGTGAGTTCCATGAAGGCCTCCTCCAACGTGGCGGTCTCGGGCATCAGCTCGTGAATGGCGATGCCGTGCTCGCGTGCCAGGTCGCCGATCTGCTCGGGGGAATGGCCGCGTACCAGCAGCGTGCTCTCGCCGGCGCCGCTTACCGCGACCCCGGTGCCCGCCAGCAGGTCGCTCAGCCGCCCGGCCTCGGGCGACCGCACCCGCACCGAGCTGCCCGAGGCGCTTCGCACCAGCTCAGCGACGCTCAGGTCGGCTATCAGCCGCCCCCGGCCCACGACGATGACATGATCAGCGGTAACCGCCATCTCGTTCATGAGGTGGCTGGAAACGAATACGGTCCGGCCCTCCGCCGCCAGCCCCTTCAGCAGGTTGCGGGTCCACCTGATGCCCTCGGGATCCAGCCCGTTCACCGGCTCGTCCAGCAGGAGCGTGGCCGGGTCGCCCAGCAGTGCGGCGGCGATGCCGAGCCGCTGGCCCATGCCGAGGGAAAAGCCCCCCACCCGCTTGCCAGCCGCCTCCTCCAGGCCGACCAGGCCGATCAGCTCAGTCACGCGGGAGCGCGGGATGCTGTGGGTGGCGGCCAGCGCGAGCAGGTGGTTGCGGGCCGAGCGGCCGGAGTGAACGGATTGCGCCTCGAGCAGCGCGCCAACCTCATGCAAGGGGGCTCTGTGGTCCGCGTAACGTCTTCCGTTGACGGTCACATGGCCGGCCGTCGGCCGGTCGAGGCCGAGGATAAGCCGCATCGTCGTGGACTTGCCGGCTCCGTTCGGCCCGAGGAAGCCGGTGACCACCCCGGGGCTGACCGTGAAGCTCAAGTCGTCTACCGCCGTCTTGGCCCCGTAGTGCTTTGTGAGGTGCACGGCCTCGATCATGAGTTCGCTCCATCCTGATTCATATGAGTGACCGTACGGAGAACCGTCGCGGACGTCGACGCCCGCGCAAACGCGTCGCCACGATCAGGCGGGCTCACGGCGCCACCGCCGCGGCCGCGATCTCCTCCACGGTGGCGACCAGCGCGGCAAGCTCGTCGGACAGCTGATAACGCGCCTTCAGGTAGGCGCTGCTGAGGTAGCTGACGAACGCGCCCCCGGCGGGTCCGCCGGCGGGATTGTCCCAGACCAGCACTTTCAGCGGCAGATCGAGCCCAGCCAACGGGTGGGCGAGCATCACCGGTGTGCTGCCGGCCGGGACGCCGAAGATGAGCAGTTTCGCGTTGGGCATCTGGTACCCGGCCCGGGCCGCGTCGCCGCTGAAGTCGATAAGCGAGAATTCGGTCAGGCCCTTGGCCTCGACAATGGTACGGAGCCGTCCAAGTGTGTAGGAGACGGGCCGGCGGCTCACCTTGGTAACCACTCCCTCGGGATCTTGAGGGGACATCTGCGTGCTCCTCCGTCCTTTCCTGATCCGGCACCATTTATCTCGGCCGCGTAAGCCCCGCGCGCCGCACCGCGATAACCGAACCGATGGTGGCGATGCGCCGGTCACCGACCCATATCTCACCCTTGGCAAACCCGGTACCGGAGACGGCATGCTCGAATTCGACCTCGTGGCGGAGGATGTCGCCGGGATATGCGTGAGCCTCGAAACGGCAGTCTCGCGCGGCGGCAAACGCCAGCAGCGTTTCACCGCCGGTGAAGCCGGCATCCGCACCCGACTGCCATAGCACCACCGCGGCCTGGCCAAAGGATTCGATGATGAGCGATACCGGGTAGGCATATCGTTCCCTGGGCAGCCCAGGGGGAAGGTGCTGATAGCATGGCTCGCTTCCGCTGATCGCCTTGACGGCACGCAGGGCGCGGCCTGGATCCAGCCACTCGACTTGATCGACGAGCATCATCGCCGCTCCGTGCGGAAGCTGCGCCCGGAGCTGTCCGTAGTCATTCATCGACAGTCATTCATCGACGCCGGCCGGATAGCGGAATTCGAGGACCAGACGGGCAACCGCGCTGCCGTCGGCGCGCCGGCAATCCGCGTCGGCGCTCACCGTGCCGTCTGGCTCCGAGTTGCCGAGCGCGGCCGTCACCACGAGCTCTTCGCCCGGGTGCATGGCCCCGGTGAAGCGGAGTGAGCGCACCGCCGTCACGTCGGCGAGCGCACCGCCTCGCTCGCCGAGCGCGGCGACTACCGCCTGGCGGACCGTCTCCAGTATGAACACGCCCGGGTAGATGGTGCGCCCGGGAAAATGCGCGACCATATACGGGTCGGCTTCCGTTATCTTCTTGCGGGCATGCACGATCAGTTTTCCGTCCTGCACCGTGTGCCGCATGTCATCGACGGCGCATAGCGGCGCGGCGAACGACGGATTCACAGCGAAATCCCTCCATCGACATGGATGACGGCGCCAGTAATGTATGCGGCACGGTCGGAGACCAGGAAAGCTACGGTATCCGCGACGTCTTCCGGCTCGCCGAATCGTCGCAGTGATATCTGCGCTGCCGCCTGCTTTCGCGCCTTCTCCGGAAGCCCGCTGGTCATCTCGGTCGTGATAAAGCCGGGAGCCACCACATTTACCCTGACACCGAACCGGCCGAGTTCTTTGGCCAGGGATTTGCTGAGCCCGATGATTCCGGCCTTTGCCGCGGCGTAGTTGCCCTGCGCCGCATTTCCGTAGACACCGGCGACCGAAGATATGTTCACCACGGTGCCGCCGCCTCTTTTCATCAGCCTGAACCCCACGGTACGGCAGAAATTCCAGGTGCCGGTCAGGTTGGTATCGATCACAGCATGCCAGTCCGTATGCGGCATCAGCACCATTGGATTGTCGAGGGTGATGCCGGCGTTGTTCACCAGCGTGTCCACGGGCCCGAGTTCTTTCTCGGCGGCGCTGACGAACGCGTCTATACCGCCGGGGTCACGGACGTCGCACGGCGCGAACATGGCGGGCACGCCCTCGGCCTGGACCGCCGAGCGGACCTTGTCGGCGGCGGCACTGGGACAGGTATAGCAGCCGGCCACGGCGAACCCGTCCCGTGCGAGCCTGACGGCGATGGCGCCCCCGATCCCGCGCGAGGCACCGGTCACCACAGCGGCGCGCCGGGCCATCACGGACGCCCTCCGCCGCCGGCCTGCCCGATGGTCCCCGCCTGCCGCAGTGTCAGCAGCGCCCCGCGGTCCAGCCCGGCCTCGGTGAGCACCTCCTCGGTATGCGCTCCGGCGGCTGGTGCGCCCGTGCGCACGCGAGTGGGCGTCCTGGCGAACTTCGCGGCAGGCCCGACAATGGAGGCACGGGTCCCGTTGGACAGCTCGGTGTCCTGAAGCATGTCCCGTTCCCTGACGTGCGGGTCACGCGCGGCCTCCTCGAAGGTGCGCACCGGCCCGACGGTGACGCCCGCGGCCTCCATCGCCGATATGACCTCCTCGGCCGGGCGGTTCAGGCACCACTCGGCGATCATCCTGTTGACCGCCTTGCGGTTGCCACGCCGCTCGTCATTGGTGGCGAAGCCCGGCGCGCGGGCGAGACCGGGGCGGCCGATCACCGCCGCCAGCGCCCGCCAGTGCCGGTCCAAGGCGGCGACGAGGTAGACCGTGCCGTCCGCGCAGACGTACGAGCAGGCCGGCACGATGAACTCGGCCTCGTCGCCCATCCGCCGCATCGGCTCACCGGTCGCGCCGAGGGTCAGGTAACCGTCGCTGGAGAACAGCACCGAGTCGAGCATGGCCACGTCAACGTGCTGTCCCTCGCCGGACACCAGCCGGTGATGGAGTGCGGCGAGCGCGGCGATCGCGCCGTGCAGCCCCGCGAGATCATCGGCCAGGAACGTCGGAGCCTTGACCGGGTCACAATCGGGGGCGCCGTTCAGCGACGTCCAGCCGCTGGCGGCGAGGACGACGGGATCGTATCCGCGTCGCCCGGCGTCCGGGCCGAACTGGCCGTAGCCGGAGATCGACACGAACACGATGCCGGGCTTGACCGCGCGGCACTGCGAGTACCCCACTCCCCACCTGTCGAGCGTCCCGGGCAGGAAGTTCTCCACCACCACGTCGGCGGTGCCGACCAGGCGGAGGAAGACATCGCGCGCCGCGGGGACCCGCAAGTCAAGCCCCACGCTGCGCTTGTTCCTGTTGACGGTCTGGTGGAACCAGGAAAGGCCCGTGCCGGAGATCGCGGGAGGCACCTGCCCGGCCCGGTTGCCGGGCATCTCGACGCGGATCACGTCACAGCCGAGATCGGCGAGAACGCAGCTCGCCATCGGGCCGGACCAGACCGTCGTCACGTCCAGCACCCGCACCCCGTGCAGCGGGCCGTCCAGGTCGGTACGTGCCTCCCGGTAGAAGCCGGCGCGGTCCATGCCGGTCACATCCGCTGCAGGATCGATGCGGCACCAAGCGAACCGCCGCAGCACAAGCTGATCAGAGCGAACTCGCGGTCGGTGCGTTCCAGTTCCGACAGCGCGCTCACGATCAGCCGGGTTCCCGTCGCGCCGAGCGGATGACCGAGCGCGATCGCGCCGCCGTTGACGTTCAGCTTGGCGAAATCGGGGTGGTACACGCGGGCCCACGCCAGCACCACCGCGGCGAACGCCTCGTTCACCTCGTACAGGTCGAAGTCCGCGATGCTCATGCCGGACCGGGCCAGGATCTTGCGCGTCGCCACGATCGGCCCGTCAAGCAGGTAGTAGGGATCGGCGCCGGTGAGCACCTGGGCCACCATGCGAGCCCGGGGGCGCAGCCCGAGGGCACGCGCCCGCGACTCGGCCATCCACAGCACGGCGGCGGCCCCGTCCGCCAGCTGTGATGTCGTGCCGGCCGTGTGGACGCCGCCCGGGCGCAGGGGCTTCAGCCGGGCCAGCCCCGCCATCGTCGTCTTGCGCGGCCCTTGATCCTGGTCGACGAGCACCCGGCCGGCGGCCTGCCCGCCATCGCCGTTCACCGCGGGCGTCTCGAGCGGCGCTATCTCGCCGGAGAACCGGCGCTCAGCCCACGCCGCGGCCGCGCGCCGCTGCGAGCACAGCCCGTACTCGTCGGCGTGCTGCCTCGTGATCCCATCCCGGCCGGCGATGCGCTCAGCCCCGCCGAACTGGGCCTCCGGCGGGTCATCATAGGGGTAGTCGCGTGTCTTATAGTGCCCTGGCACGCTGGTCAGGTTGCTGCCAATTGGTACCCGGCTCATCGATTCGACGCCGCACGCGATCCCGGTCTCTATCACCCCGGCGGCGATCAGCGCGGCGAGGAGATGGTTGGCCTGCTGGCCCGACCCGCAGGAGGCGTCCACGGTTGTGGACGCGACCTCATAGCACAGGTCGCTGTTCAGCCATGCATTCCGGGTGACGTTGAGGCTCTGCTCGCCGATCTGAGTGACGCACCCGCCGATGACCTGCTCGACCGTCTCCGGCTCAATGCCTGCCCGCCGGATCACCTCAACCTGGACATGGCGCAGCAGCTCGACGGCTTTGAGGCCGGAAAGCGAACCACCACGCCTGCCGATCGGTGTCCGGGCCGTGGCCACGATCACTGGAGTCTCGATGGTTCACCTCCGCCTGCCGACCACCGTGTGATGTCACGGAGTGCCGCCTTGTCCACCTTGCCCACGGGAGTATTCGGGAAGGAGCCGACCAGTTCCATCTGGTCCGGGAGCTTGAATGCCGCCAGTCCCCGCCCGGTGAGGAAGTCACGCAGGTCCCGCAGCGAGGGCGGGTCTCCGGCGGGAATGACGAAGGCGCAGGAGCATTCCCCCAGCACGGGGTCCGGTACGGCGGTGACGGCGACGTCCTTGACACCGGGATGAGCCCGGATGTGATCTTCGACCTCGGCGGTGGGCACCTTCTCGCCGCCGCGGTTCACCACGTCCCTGAGCCGGCCCGCCACCACCATGTTGCCTTCCGGCGTCACCCGGACGAGATCACCGGTTCGCAGGAAGCCGGACGGCGTGAAGGCGGTGGCGTTGTATCCCTGGGCCCGGTAATAGCCGCGCACCACGGAGGGCCCGCGAACGAGCAGTTCGCCCACGCTGCCGGGTGGCGCGTCGCGCTCACCGGCGTCCACGACGCGGATCTCGTCAGCGGGCCACAGCGGGCGTCCCTCGGTAGCATGGCGCACCCGGGCCGGCTCGCCGGTGCGCGTGAACGTGAGCAGTCCCTCGGCCATCCCGAACCACCGGGTAATGGTGCAGCCCAGCGCCTGCTCGGCGGAACTGGCCACCTCCGGATCGAGCCTGGCGCCGCCAACCTCGATGACGAGCCGCGAAAGATCCACCTCGAACAGGCCGGCGGTCGTGGCCCACAGCGGCAGGAAGGCCGGCATCAGCGTGGTGAGCGTGACCGCCTCCGCCGCGATCAGCGGGAAGGCCTCGTCCGGAGCCGGGCTGGCGGCCAGCACCACCTTGGCGCCGGCCCGCAGGGCGCCCAGGACGCCCGGGCAGCCCAGCGCGGCGTTGTGCGCGACGGGCAGCACGGCAAGATAGGCACCGGAATCATCGAGGCCCATCTCCCGCGCGGTGCCCCGCAGCTGGCACACGTAGTCGTGGTGCGTGCGGGGAATGAGCTTAGGCAGCCCGGTGGTCCCTCCTGACAGCAGGCAGAGTGCCACGTCGGCCGGGTCAGGCGGCGGCATCTCGGCCGGCGGGGCGAGGACGTCGGTGAGGGCGGTGAACTCGCCTGGTTCCCCGGCCACCAGGACATGCCGCAGGCCCGGCAGTGCCCCGCGGATCTCGCGCGCCATCGCGCGGTGGTCGAATCCGAGGTGCACGCCTGGGATGACCAGCCCCGCGGCGTCGGCGTGCTCGCACAGGTAACCGATCTCCGCCCTGCGGTGCGCGGGCAGCGCGAGAACCGGGATGGCGCCCGCCCGGAACAGCGCGACACAGACGGCCAGCAGGTCCACAGTGTTGGGTAGCTGCACGACGAACCTGTCGCCGGCGACCACGCCGAGCTGGCGCAGCCCGGCCGCTATCTGGTCCGCCCGGCTGTCGAGTTCCGCGTACGAGGTCCGGCCGCCGCCGGAGACCACGGCGGTGCGGGCGCCTGCGGACCCGGCCGGCCCTCGCAGCAGTTGCGCGAGAGTCTCGTCCCGCCAGTAGCCCTCCCGCCGGTATCGCGCGGCGAACTCGGCGGGCCACGGCACCGCGCCGGTCAGCACTGCGTGACCTCGTCCGCGCGGTCACCGGTACGCTGTCCCACCGCCCGGCTCAGCGCATGGCCGTGGGCGGTCCACCAGATGTCGAAAACGTCATCGAAATGCGCGAACTCGGTGTCGAGCACGCTGATTCCCGGGGCGGGAACGCTGGCTCGCAATTCGAGCAGCACCGGCCGCAGGCTCGTGTCCACCGCGCGGCGGTGCGCGGGGATGCTCGCGGTCATCAGCGGCACCACGACCGTGTCCGTAAGGCCGTGGCGGGGCATCAGGTCCAGGAACAGCTTCAGCAGCCCGGAACAGGCACCGCGGAACGTGGGGCTTGCCGCCAGCACGAGCGGGACCTCTCTGACGGTGCGCAGCGCCATGTCCGCCGGGCCGCCATGACCGTTCCGGTCGAGCAGGCTCGGCGCGAGTTCCGCGAGGTCGATCAGCTGGGGGCCGGAGAGGTGGACCTCCTCATCGCGGAGCGCCCGCACCAGCCGTTCGCCCGCGCGCGCGGCGATCGCATGGGTCCTAGAGCACGACGACGGGTGGCCGACCACGATCGCCAGCCGCGGCTCGCCGCTAGCCATTGGCCGCCTCCCCGGCCCGCACGCGCCCTGACGGCGCCCCGGCATCCAGAAGTCCACGCGCCCGCAGCCGCGGTATGACGCCCTCGCCAAACCAGTAAGCCTCCTCGAGGTGAGGCTGGCCGGACAGGATGAGGTGCCGCACGCCGATGCGGTGAAATTCCTCGATCCGGTCCGCGATCTCGTCATGGCTGCCGACCAGCGCCGCGCCGGGGCCCGGGCGGATCAGCCCGTACCCGGCCCATACGTTCGGGTAGACCTCCAGCTTGCCGACGTCCCCGCCGTGCAGCGCCGACATGCGCCGCTGGCCGACCGACTCCGACCGCCGGGACCGCGCGGCCGCCGCTTCGATCATCGCGGTATCGACGTTCTCAAGCAGCTGGCGCGCGACTGCCCACGCGTCATCGGCGCTGTCCCTGCTGATGACGTGAAAGCGGGTGCCGAGAGAGATCTCCCGCCCGGACTGGCCGGCGGCGTCCCGCGCCGTCCCGAACAGCTCCTCCAGCTCGCCGGGCACCTCGCCCCACGCCAGGTACACGTCGCCCAGCTGGGCCGCGACCTGCTGCGCGGCCCGCGAGGAGCCGCCGACGAAAACGGGCGGTGCCATCAGCGTGCCACGCACCACCGCCCCCTTGACCCGGAAGTACGTTCCGGAGAAATCGAACGGGCGGCCCGACCACGCGCCGCGGACGATCGTGAGGAACTCGGCCGCCCGCGCGTAGCGCTGCTCGTGATCGAGCCAATCGCCGTACCGCGCCTGCTCGTCGGGGTCCCCGCCGACGACGATGTTGAGCTCGATCCTGTTGCCCGTTATCCGCTGGCCGGTGGCGGCCATCTGGGCGGCGAGCATCGGCGATATCAGCCCAGGCCGCAGCGCCACCATGAACTTCAGGCGTGCCGTGCGCTGGGCGAGCGCCGCCGAGATCAGCCACGGATCCTCGCAGAACATGCCGGCCGGGACGAGCGCGCCGGCGAACCCGAGCTGCTCGGCCGCCCCCGCCACCTGGGCGAGATAGGACAGGTCGGGGGCGCGCTGCGGCGGTCCTTCCCCGTTCCGGCGGCTGAGGCCGCGCCCGTCTCCGTGGGCGGGAAGAAACCAGTACAGGTTCAACGTGCCTCAACTCCGAGCATTTGCCACATCCGGCGGCGGCTGACCTTGCCTCGCGCGGTGAGCGGAACCTCGCCGCGGACCACGATGGTGCTCGGCCATTTGTCACGCGGCAGGTCGGCCATGAGCAGGCGCCGCACGGCGGTACGGTCGACCGCACGGCCCTCGCGGGGCACCACCACCAGGCCCACTGTCTCGCCAAGGCCTTCGTGCGGGATGGGAAAGGCCACCGCCGCCGTGACGTCGGGATGCTGGAGGGCCGCGGCCTCGACCTCGGGCGGCCACACTTTCACCCCGCCCTGATTGATGACGTCGTGGGTCCTGCCGGTGACCCGCAGGAAGCCGGCGTCGTCGAACGCGCCGATGTCACCTGTCCGCGTCCAGAGCCCGTGCCCTGGCCCGTCGTGGTCAGGGTCAGTGTGGTCCGCAACAGCGACGTTGGGGCCGCGGATCCAGATCTCGCCCGCAGCTGTGCCCGCATCCGGGGACCTGACCTCCACTTCGCACAGGGTCGGCCGGCCGACGGTGCCACGGCGCCGTTCACCCGCCAGGTCCTGCGAGGCGATCTCGCCGGGTGCCTCCGTCATGACGTACGCGTTGATGACGGGCACCTGGAAGAAACCCTCGAGGACGGCGGCGAGATCGTCGCTCAGCGGCGCCGAGCTCGAGCGCAGGAACCGCAGGCCGGGCCACGTCGCCTCGCCGCTGCTCATGATGGTGTGCAGCAGCCGCAGGCCGCTGGGAGACGCGGCGCACCATGTCGGGCGCGCGGCCGATACCGTCCGCAGCAGCGCGTTCGCGCGCTGGGGGTCGGCGAACGCCACACGGCCGCCCGCCAGGAGCCCGGCCAGCACGCTGGTGACAAAGCCCAGCGTATGGGTGAGCGGGGCGATGCTCAGCGAGGTATCCGACTCGGTCAGGACCAGCCGGCCGGCGACACCGGCGGTGGCCGCGAGAAGCTGTGGCACGCGGAGGCTGACGCATTTGACCGGGCCGGTCGTCCCGGACGTGAAGAGCTGCAGGGCGCTGTCCGCGACCGGGCCGCGCGACCGGGCCGCCGGGATGCGCTCGCCGGGCGCGCCCCGGATCAGGTGTACCGGCACGCCGCGCGCAGCGGCCCAGCGTGCCACGTCGCAGTCGCCGTCATCGGACACCACCAGCGCTGGCGGGCACACGCCGGCCAGCGTGTCGAACATCTGCGGCGGCCCGGTCCGCTCGGGCAGCGCGGTGGGCCCGCATGCCAGGCAGCCGAGCACGGCCATGACCTGCAGGCACCTGTCACGTGCCGCGACCCATGCGCTGCCCGGCGGGCCGCTGTGCCAGGCCGGCGACACGGTTCCCGCGAACGCCGCTATTTCGGCCACCATATTCCGGCGTGAGATCTGGCCGCCCGGTACGTCCCCATCCTGGATCGCGATTGCCGCACCTTCGCGATCCAGGAGTTCCAGTAGTTCCGCAGCCACGGGCTCAGGATCCTGCCAGGTGGTCAGCGCGGCAAGCCCGTTCTTTTGGCTGAACGCGCGCAATAGCGTACAGGATGAGAGTAGGTAATGATTGCGCCGTGATCGCACTAGGACTCAACGGTTTCGCCGGCGCGGATCATGACGCGTCCGCCGCTCTCATGGTCGATGGTCAAGTTGTCGCCGCGGCAGAAGAGGAAAGACTGAATCGGCGGAGGCACGCCCCCGGCGATCAGCCCGTGCTGGCTATTCAAGAAGTGCTCAGTATTGCCGGGATTAACATCCGGGACGTCGATATCGTCTGCCATGGCTGGCGCCCGGGCGCCCTCGGCCTGGGCCTGGGGGAAAGCTCGGAGGCCGAGGCTATCCGGCGGACCATGCTGGCCGCGGGCATACCGCTGCCGGATAAGACGCCGGTCGTCTTCACCGACCACCATGTGGCGCATTTCTGGAGCGGCGTGGCGTTCCTGCCATCCGGCGTGGATCGCGCCACGGTCGACGGACTGGTGATCGACGGCGCGGGCGAATCGACATCCGGCGCCTTCTTCCGGTTGCGCGCGGGCCGCCTTGAGAAAGTGTGGAACCTCGGCATCGAGGGCTCGCTGGGCTTCCTTTATGAAGCCGCCACGGCGGCCCTTCGCTTTCACCCCGGGAATGAGGGCAAGACAATGGGGCTTGCCTCGTATGGGCGCCGCGAAACGATGAGCGACATACCGCAGCCACCGGATGACAGATTTGCCGGGCCTATCCCGGAACTCCATGACCGCGCCGAGATCCAGGCACTCCAGCGGCGGCGGATAATCCAGATGGGATCGCTGATCTCGGCCGGGACGTCGTTCAATGTGCGCGCCGATCTGGCTCTCGGTGTGCAGACCGTCGTCGAGTCCCGGATCATGTCATATCTCGGCGAGGTTTCCGATCCGGCACCGGTCCTGGTCATGGCCGGCGGCGTCGCGCTCAATTGCAGCATCAACGCCACAGTCGCGGAATGGTGCGGACGCCACGGCGGCACCCTCACCATACCGCCGCCCGCCAACGACGGGGGGATCGCGATCGGGGCGGCCATCTCGGTCTGCCCGGATCCGGCGGGCTGCACGGCGGACGGCGCTTTCCTCGGCCGCGGTTACGCACCGGAGGACATCATGTCCCGCCTCACCGCGGCGGGCGCCGCGGTCCGCGCGATCTCGCCTGGGGAGATCGCCGACGGTCTGCTCGAACGAGACATGCTGTGCGGGTGGTTCGACGGCCGCGCCGAGATCGGGCCGCGAGCACTGGGCAATCGGGCGATCCTCGCGCGGGCCGATTCGGAGCGAGTCCGCGACCGGCTCAACGTGATCAAGGGACGCGAGAACTGGCGGCCGCTGGCACCCTCCCTGCTCGCCGACGAGTTCACCGCCTCCTTTACGGGCGTCCCGTCGCCCTACATGCTCGTCAACTGCACGGCCACGGCCTCGGCCATGCGCCCGCTGGCCGGCGTGATCCACGTCGACAACACCGCCCGGCCGCAGGTACTCGACGGCGACGACGGCCCGTTCGGCACGCTGCTGAAGGAGATGCAAAGGCGGACCGGGCACGCGGCCGTGACCTGTACCTCGTTCAATCCCGCGGGTCAGCCGATCGTGTATACCCCCGAAGACGCTTACCGTGCCGCGGCGGCCATGGGCCTGGATCTGCTGGCAGGCGACGGCTGGTGTGTCGCGCTCCGGTGATCCGCCGGGTATGGGGCATCAGCGTCGGGCTCAGCGAGACCGTCCGCCAGGCACACGCCGACGGCGGCACGGCGGCGGTGCTCGGCCTGGCACGCGCCAGCCGGGGACCCGTGGTCGAGCCGGCCCCGGGCAGCCCTGATTGCGATGTCATCTTTTACGATGTCACCTTCGTCCTGGCCGATCCGCGCGGCGCGCCCCGGCAGGTCGCGTTGTTCTGCCCGGCTCTGCCGTCAGGCTTCGCCCGGCTGACCGCTGTGGGTGACGGGGTGTTCGCCGGCACCTTCCGGCTGCCGCGGGCGTCCCGCGTCCCTTATCACTTCTGCCTCGACCCGCCCGATGAGCTGGAAGGCGCCGCGCTCGCCGAGCTCGCGCGCTCGCCGGCTGGCCGGCGGCTGGACCGCATGAACCCGAGCTTCGTCCAGGTTCACATCCGCGGCCTGCGGCTTCGCATCCTGCACTCGCTGCTGACGCTTCCGGGCGCACGGCCCGCTCCGGCGGCCAGGCATGTGCCGGGGGCGGGCAGGGGAAGCTTCGAGGAGCTCACCGTGAACAGCCGTGCGCTGGGCCGCGCGAAGAAGGCGGTGCTGTACCGTCCGGCCGGCACCACCGCCGCCCCGCACCAGGTCGTGGTGATGCTCCAGGGGAATGAGGAATGGCACGACATCGCGTTCCTCGACAATCTCGCGGCATCCATGCGGGGCGCCCCGCTCCTCGCGGTCCTGTTCAGCGAGCACAGCTTCACCGCGAAGCTGCGGGACTTCGGCAGCGGTACCGGTCACACCCGGTTCATCGTCGACGAACTGTGGCCCGAGCTGACCCGCCGCGTCCCAGTGCGGGCGGAGGCCGCGGTGGCCGGCTTCAGCGCGGGCGGCGTGGCAGCCGCCACGCTTGCGGCCGAGGAGCCGGGACTGTTCCCGCGCCTGGCGCTGATCTCCGCCGCGCTCCAACTCAACGGCAGCATGGACGTGCGGCGTGCCGGCGACGGCTCCGCCGGGCTGCTGGGCCGGTTCGGCAACGGAGACCGCGCTCCGCAGCGGGCCTATCTCGCCGCCGGCTGGTACGAAGATGCCTGGGACGCGGGCATCCACGACGGCACCTCGGCCCTCGCGCAGCTGCTCGGCCAGCGCGGAACGACCGTGCGTTTCGACAGCGGGCCAACCGGACACGACACGATCTCGGCCCGCGCCTACCTCGCGGACGGGCTCGGCTGGCTGTTCGCAAGCGGCTGACTCCGGCCGGCGCCCGGCGCGCCCGCGACAGCCTCCGCTGCCTCCAGGATCGCCGGGTCACCGGCGGCCCTGACCTCGGGCCTGCCCAGCTGTGCCGTGATAGCGGCGACAAGCCGGGAAACCGCGAGGTGATACCGCCCACCGGTCAGCGGATCGCCACCCGCCAGGATCGCGGCCCGTAGCCCCGTCAGCGAGCGCGCCACCGCCAGCGGCCACTCGTCGGCGATGACGTCGCGGTAGGACGGCCCGGCCGACGCGGTCAGGCACCGGACGCTGGGCAGGTCCAAGTGGCCCGCCGCGGACTCGCGGACGGTGACGGCCTGCGGGTAGTCCTCCGGCATGTGCAGCCTGGGGTTCCAGAGCACCGGTCCCTGTGTGGTGGCGAGCAGCAGGTTGCCGCCCTCGGTGGCGAGCGTCACCCGGTGCATGATGTGCGGCCCGTTGTCTCGGCGCCGGGGATCCAGCTGGTTCTGGATGCGCAGCGAGACAGGGACTCCGCCAAGATCGACGTTCACGCTGCGCAGGACGGCGGGGGCCCCGGCGGGCTCCGGCGCGACGGTCAGCGACCACGGCCGGATGCCCCCCAGCACCTGGCCCAGGATGTCGATGAGCGTGTACAGCACCTGGAAACTGCTGATGGCGTCCACGAACAGCGGCGCCTGGCGCTCGGTGAGCCGACGCGCCGCCCGGATGAAGCATTCGACGGCCGGCACATGGATGTAGTGGCTGTTGACCTGGTACATGACACCGCTGCGCCGGGCCTGCCGCAGGCACGCGGCGAGTTCGGACTGGTCCAGCGGATGCTCCTGAAGGACGTGCATGCCCCGGGACATGAGCTCCTGCGCCAGCTCGGCGCCGCGGCCGCCGTTTATCCCGGCGTTCACCACGACGCAGGCCAGCTCCAGACCGCCGGGCAGGGCATCGACCTCCGTATAGAGCGGTACCTGGTAGCGCTGTGCGCATGCCACGGAGCGCCGGCTGCCGCGGGCCAGGATGCCGGCCAGCTCGAACGGCATGCCTGGACGCCGCACGGCCGAGAGATACACGCGGCCGAAGCCAGTTCCGCAGATCAGGACACGAGGCCGCCATTCCCCGGGGTTACTCACACCACCCCCTGATCGACGTGAGCATAGGCGCGAAGCGGACGATCGAGCACGTGCATTCCGATGACCCCCGGCATGCCCTCCAGCCTGGTGACCACTCTCGGATCGAGCGTCTCGGCGGCGAAGCTGGCGCCCCCGGGCAGCGTTCCCGCCAGAATCTCGGTCACGACCAGCGTGAGGACCGTCGCGGTGAGCTCATAGGTGTTGGATGCCCGCAGCACGGCGACCCGGCTCGCACGCTGTCCGGACTGTTCCCCGTCCAGCTGGAAGACCAGCTGCTGAGCGGGCTTCCGGGCGAACATCTCGATATCGGCCGCCTGGATCAGCTCGTCGACCAGGGTGTCGACGTCCGCGTCCGCGAGCAGCCTGCCGCCGAGCCGGCTGAGCACGGTCAGAATCTTTCCGCTTGATTCGAAGACGTAGTAGCAGCGGGCCTCGTCCAGGCCCAGCTGCCTGGCCAGCCGCTCGGCCTCGAAGGTGAGGTACGGGTAGGCGAGCACGGCGGGAGGGAAGAAGGGAAGGTCCGTTTCGTGCAGCGGCTCCAGCGCATGGGAGTGCCTGGCGCCGGCCCGCCACATCGCGTGCGCCTCACCGTGTCCCTCGGTAAGGCTGAGCAGGAACTCGGTCGCGGATGCGCGGGTCATCCGGTCGCGGGTGCCGATGTAGGACGTCAGGACGAGCGGAAACCCCAGGCCCTGTGCTGCGAGCCAGCGGGGTATCAGCGCCGACAGGCCCGGATGCACGCCGGCGCCGAGCACCGCGGTCCGCCCGGCGGCCAGCCCTTCCAGCTGGCCGCGCAGCGCGTCGCCACCACCGGGGTCCAAGTAATCCGCTCCCGCCCGCAGGACGGCAGCGGCCGCCCTGCTCCGGTGCTGGGCATCCGGGGCCGCGCAGTTGATGACGACCCGGCAGCCCGCGCAGAAACCGGCGAGGCTCGCATCGTCGCGGACGTCCGCGCAGACGGCCTCCGCCCGGCCGGGGAACCAGCGGCCGAGCCGCGGCACGGCCTCGGGCCTGCGGGTTCCGAGGCGCAGCCGGGCATCCAGGCCCGGGGTTGTGCCGTCCGTGCCCGCCAGAGCCCTGGCCACCGCGCCGCCGACCGCTCCCTCGGCGCCGAGGATGCCGATGAGCGGCGCGCCGCGCGAGCTCTCACCGGGCATGACGGCCGGCGATCAGGTCAGGAAGGACCGGCGCCGCTGTCCTGATGAAGCCGGCGTCATCGCGGGCGAGATCGACGATATCCAGGTCGCCGAGGCACACGTCGCTCCAGTAGGCCGCCATGTCCTGCGGGAGTGAGGGCCACCAGCTGCCTGGCACCGGGCGGATCAGCGTGATGTCGCCCGCGTACGGCAGCAGCAGGTGCGCCGCGGCCGCCCGCATACTGTGCTGGAACACCTCGTACGTCTCTTCCAGCCTCGATTCCGGTGCCAGCCCCGCCAGGGCGGCGAACCGCTCCTCGCGCAGCCGCGGCCCTGGCGGCTCCCCGGCACCGAGTTCACGCCAGAACAGGCGCTCCGCGAGCTGCTCGTCCGCGGCAGGCCAGGGCGGCGGCGCGGCGGCGATGACGGTGAGGCCCGTCACCGCCAGGCCCGCCTCGCCGAGCTGACGCGCCAGCTCGGCGGCGAGTATCCCGCCGAAGCCGTGCCCGACGAGGCGTAGCTGATCGGCACCATCTGAGAGCAGGGCCTTTGTGTAAACAGCCGCGATCTGATCGATGAGAGCGTCAGCGGCGGTGCCAAGATACGCGTCCCGGTCGGACATCAGCAGGCCGATGAGCCCCGTCTTGCCGTCGAGAGCCTCGGCGAGCGGCCCGTAGGCGGCAAGCGTCCCGGTTCCGTCGTGGACGAGCACGGTGAGGCCAGGGCCATCGCCCAGCCTGACGACCGGCGAGCCGGATTCCGCGGGGAGCCGATCGGGCTCCGCCATCGCGAGCTGGGCCGCGACAACGGCGACCGTCGCGTTATCCAGGATGAGGCGCAGCAGATCGTCGTAGCCGACGGCCGAGGCCTCGGGCACGGTCTCGCGTATCTCGGCGGCCAGCTGGGCGGCGAGCAGAGAGTCACCGCCTAGCTGGAAGAAAGCCTGGTGACGGCCAACCTGCGGGACCCTGAGCACGCGTTCGAAGACCGCAGCGATCCGTTCTTCCACGTCGCCACACGGCGGGTCGCCGTCGCCGGCCGGCTGATCTGGCCGGCCGGCCGCCAGCCAGGCGGCGAGCTCCTTCCTGTCCACCTTGCCGTTGCCGGTGAGCGGCAGGGCATCCACCACCTGGACCGCGGACGGCACCATGTGGCCGGGCAACTGCTCCGCCAGGTGCGCCATGAGATCCTCAGCGGTGATCCGGGACCGGCCGGACTTGAACCTGGCCCCGAAGAAGTGCATGCCCATCTCGTCGGTGATGGGATCGGCTTCGGGCAGGCTCAGCACGCTGTCGGCGCCGGCCGCATCGAGAATCTCCAGCCACTGCCCGCGGGTGAGGAATGTCTGCTCGCGTAGCCGCCGCACATCCTCGAAATCGCCCGAGCTCTCGTCAAACAGGAACTCCATCGAGGTCATGATCTGGTAGCTGTCCCGGGTCGCCTCGATGAACAAGATCCAGCCACCCGGCACCAGCAGCTGCTTCAGCCGGCCGAGCACGTCAGCCGCGTCACGGGCGTAGTGCAGCACGTTGGCGCACACGACGAGCTCGTAGGAATTAGGCAGCAGGCCCTGGGCCCGGAAGTCCCTGTTCATGTCGTAGCGGGCGTAGCCGACCCACGGACAGCTGGCGTAGCGGACCCTCGCGTTGTTGAGGAAGAACTCCGAGACGTCGGTGAACAGATAGTCGGCCCCGAACGACGCGATCGCCGGAATGAGCTCGGCACTGGTCCCGCCCACCCCCGCGCCGACCTCGAGCACCCGGAGCGGCACGGCCGCATCGTGCTGCTCCGCCAGGTGACAGGCCGCCGATGTGAGCAGCCTGTTGAGATACCGGCTGAGGAACATGGCGTTGTACGCGACCTCGTGGATCTCCGTCCTGCCCTCGGGAAACAGCAGGGTCAGCGGATCGAGTTCACCGGCCAGCAGCTCGGGGAGATGATCTGCCGTCGCCCTGAAGTAGCTGATGAGCTCCGTGCGGTCCTCGATCTGGGGAAGCCGTTCCGACACACGCCGCCAGCCCGCGGCGACCGCCGTGGCGTCCGCCGTCGCGGCCGCCGTATACGACCCGTCGGCCGGATCCTGGCGGACCAGGCCGTTCTCCCGCAGGGCTCGCAGCCATCTCCGTACCAGGCGGTGGTGGCGGGGGGCGACGCGGGCACGTTCGAATATCTCGTCGAGTGTGTGCGGCGCCCCGTCAGCGAACAGGCCGTTGGCGGTCAGCGCCGCCAGCATCTGGAGCAGGGCGGTGGAATCCAGTTCGCGCGCGAAGGCAAGCATCTCCTCGTCATTGACCCGTGCGCGCAGCGGCGCGGCTCCAGCCACGGCGACCGGGGCCAGCTCCGCGGCCGACACGGCGTGACCCGGCGGGCACTGCGCCGGCTCGGCGAAGGCCGCCAGCCCGAGCGGCCCGGGACGCTCGCCGGCGGGGACGACGGCGGCGGCGCGAACGGCGGGATGCGCGGCTATCGCGGCCTCCACCTCGGCGAGCTCAACGCGGTGGCCGCGGATCTTCACCTGCGAGTCCTCGCGGCCAAGCAGCTCGATGTTCCCGTCGCCGAGATACCGGCCGAGATCACCGGTCCGGTACAGGCGCCGTCCCGTGAGCGGGTCCGTGACGAAGCTCCTGGCCGTCTTTTCCGCGTCGCCCAGGTAACCCTCGGCCAGGCCGGCGCCGCTGATGCATATCTCGCCGGTCACCAGATCCGGTACCGGCAGCAGGTCCGCGTCCAGCACCTCGACCGCTTGGCCGGTCAGCGGCCGCCCGTACGGGATGCTCGGCAGGCTGCGGTCGACCTCGCCGATCGGATGGAATATGGACCAGATTGACGCCTCCGTGGCCCCGCCGAGGCTGACCAGCCGCAGCCCGGGGAGCCGTTCGCGCGCCGCGTCCGGCAGCCCGACGGGTATCCAGTCCCCGCTGAGCAGGGCCAGCCGCAGCGAGGCCGCCCCGTGTCCAGGGCTGGACCGCAGGACCGTCATCAGCATCTCGAGCTGCGCCGGAACGGAGTTCCAGATCGTTACCTGGTGCTCGTCGATCAGGTTCGCCCAGTGCGCGGGGTCGGCGCGCCTGGCCGCCTCCGGCAGCACGACGCACCCGCCCGCGGACAGCGGGCCGAAGATGTCGTAGACGGAAAGGTCGAAGCCGAGGCTGGCCAGACCGAGCACCCTGTCTCCCGCGTGTACCCCGAAACGGACATTGACGTCACTGACCGTGTTCAGTGCGGCGCCGTGACTGATCATCACTCCCTTGGGAGTTCCCGAGGATCCCGACGTGTAGATGACATAGGCGAGGTCGCCAGGATCGCGGGGCACGCGCTCGGGGCGGGCCGCCGGGCTGAGCGTGTCGACGGCCACCACCGTCCGCGCTGGGCGCGCCGCGTCCATCAGCCATGACTGGCTGAGCACGACCTCCGCCCCGACGTCGGCCAGAATGCGCTCCCGGCGGGAGACCGGCTGGCCGGTGTTGACCGGTACATAGGTACACCCGTGCATCAGGACCCCGATGACGGCGGCGACCTGCTCCCAGCCCTTGTCCATTTCGATGGCGACCGGTGAGCCTGGCGGGCTGCCGTGCTCGCCGAGCGCCGCCGCCACCGCTGCCGCGATGCCGGTCAGCTCGCCGTATCGCACGACGCGCGATCCGCATATGACGGCCGGCCGACCGGGATTCGCCGCCGCCTGTTCGAGAACGCGGTCGTGCAGCAGCCCCTGATGCCGCGCCGCGGTGGCCGCGGCCCGCCCAGGGCGCCGGGCGAGCTGAGCGGCCGGTACCGGAACCGGGTCAGGAAGCTGCCATGCCGCCGCGCCGTCCGCGAGCCGCTCGAGCAGGTCGGCGAACGCGCCGAACATCGCCTCGGCCAGCCCGCCGGGGAAGATGCCCGCCCGGACGTCCCAGTTGTAGGCAAGGCCATCGCCGATCTCCATCACCTGGCAGTCCAGCCAGACCTGAGGCGTCTGGCTGATGCCATAGCAGAGCCGGCTGAAGCCCCGGTCACCGGCCGCGTTCTGGCCGCCGAGCCCTATGCTGCTGGTGAATACGACGGGGAAAAGCGTGAGCCCTTCCGTCCGCCGCCTGGAGAGCTCGCGCATCACGTCAGTGCCGGGACAGCGCCCGTGATCAAGGTCCTCCCAGAGCGTTTCCTGCATAGCGCGGGCACGTTCGCCGAATGGCCGCTGGCCGGCCGCCCGGACGGCCAGCAGCTCCACAGACGTGAAGTCGCCGACGACCCGCCAGATCTGCGGGTGGAGCGGCGGCCGGTTCAGGACCGTGACGTTGACGGTGAACTCGCGCTGCCTGCTCCAGCGCCGGAGCACCTCGGCGTACGCGGCCAGGACGGCGCAGCTGGGCGTCACCCCATACTGCCTCGCATGCTGCCGCAGCCGGGACCAGCTGGCTCCGGAAAGCCGCCCGGGCAGCCGCGTGAAGCGAGGCGAGGCCGACGGCGCCGGCGACACGGGAAGCCCGGGTGGATCCGGCAACGTGCCGATGCGCTCCATCCAGTACGCGCGGTCGCGTTCAGCGGCGCGGGCCGATCCTGCCCGGATCGCATGCTGCAGATCGCGGAAAGTAATTTCCAGCTCGTCCGTGACCGAGCCCGGCTCGCCGTATTCGGCCTCCAGTTCCCCGAGCAGGATCTGGAGGCTGACGAAATCCGCTATCAGGAAGTCCACAGAGAAGTGCAGTATGGCGGCGTCACCGGCGAGAGTGAGACGCAAATCGAACAATGGCCATTTACCTGGCTCGTAGACGCGGTGATCCATCTCGGAGCGGCTGGCCTCTACCGCCGCCGCGAATTCGCCGTCGCTCGCCATGCCCAGGTCATGCACGCCGATGTGGTACGGCCCAGGCTCGGGCAGCACCTGCTGCGTGCCGTCCGCCGAGACAACCGCTCGCAGCATGTCATGTCGTCGTATAAGCGAATTCCATGCGGCGTCGAGCCGGCCTGGATCGATATCGGTGAAGCGGAGTTCGCCGTAGCCGTGGCAGCCCACCCCGCCATAGGGGTAGCCGGGGCTCCGGCCACGAAGATAAGCGTCCTGGACGTCCGTCACCGGGAAAGGCATGAACCGGTCCCGCGGATCATGGACGACCGCGGCGGGCTCCGCCTCCGACCGCAGGATCTCGATCAGCTCGTCGCGCCGGGCACGGAGCGACTCCAGGCGTTCGGGGGTCATCAGCCCCTTCGGCGCCCGGTAACGGAGTCTGGAGTCCTCCAGCCAGAGCTGAATTCCTATGCTTTCGAGGCTGGCCAGCAAGCCGGCGGCATCGGATACCTGGTCACGCGCCAAGACTCGCTCACCTCATCCATCTAGCAGCGGCCGGATTCCCCCGGTATGGCTATTCGCGGGGAGCAAGCGAGACGAGGACGTCGCCGCCTTCGATCTTCGCCTCGAATGTCCGGACCGGGTTTCTCGCCGGCCAGCGAGTCACCGCTCCGGTCCGCAGGTCGAAGCATGAGCCATGCGCCGCGCACTCGATCGTATGATTATAGATCTCGCCGTCTGACAGCGGCAGTTCGTCGTGCCCGCACACATCGTGGAGGGCGAATACCTCGCCGCCGGTGCGGACGATCGCGAGGGGCGTGTCTTCCACGGTAATTCCGATCACACCCTCGTCCGGAAGGTCCGAAACCGAACATGCCCGTATAAAAATCGCGGGTGTATTCATAGCGATGATGACTCCAGTCCCGTCGAGCAAATACTAAAGATCCGGTCCCAGATCCGCGCCGAGCCTGACGCGCCCAATGTACTGGAAGGCATCCAGCGCGGAAAACGGCTGCATGAACAGTCCGGCCCTGACATCCCGGTACAGCCGGGACAGCGGATTAGAAGTAAGGTATCCGCTTCCGCCTGAAGCAGTCAGGGCACGATCGACAACGGCTATGGCCGAATGTTTGGCCACCATATTCGCGGACTGCACCTCTTTCATCAGCTCATGCAATTCCGCCAGCGGGACGGCAGGCTCGCCGGCCGGATCAAGATGCTCATCCAGCAAGACGGCCGTCCGGCTGATGACGGCCCGGCTGGCGGCAAGGTCAGCTTCGTTCTCGCCGATGATCTCCGTCACCCCCGGACGGGCATACGGCGGACCGGCCGAAGCGGCATGCCTCCTCGAAAGGGCGTCGACAACGAGTCCCTGGGCGCGCTCGGCGATGCCGAGGAACGCCCCGGCCAGGACCAGCGCACCGGTCATCGTCAGCGGCAGGATCTCGGCGGACAGCGCGCCCACGGGACCGCCCGGCATCACCAGTCCCTCCGGTACGTGGCACGAGTCGAAGACGACCGCCCCGCTGCCGGAAGCGCGCATGCCGAGCGCGTCCCAGTCCGCCACCACCGTCACGCCGGGCGTCTCGCGCGGGATCAGCGCGAAACCAAGCGTGTCGCGCTCTCCGCCGGCCGGGATCCGCACCGAACTCAGGAACACCGTCGCGGCAGGGGAATTCGTGCAGAAGTACTTCCGCCCCGTGATCCGGTAGCCGTCCCTTTCTGGCGCGGCCAGTGCCCGTGGCTCGCCGAGCGACGTCCCCTGCTCGGAGATCGCGACGCATGCGACCACCCTGCCCCGTGCGCATCGGCGCAAGATCAGCCGCAGGCCCACGATGAACCGCTGGTCACCGAGGGCCGCTGGCGGCCGCCTCAGCAGCTTGGCCAGATACCAGAACGCGGTCGTGTGCATCGCGGCGCCGATCGCCGTCGAACCGTCACCGCGGGCCAGCCGGTTGATCGCGACGACCAGATCATGAATGGCACGCACTCCCATTCCGCCCAGCTCCTCGGGCACCGTCGCGGAAAGGAATCCCGAGCGCCGCATCGATTCCCAGTTCTGCATCGGAAAAATGTTTTCCCGGTCATGACGGTCCGCCGTCGTGGCAAACTCCGCCGAATGCTTATCCGCGAGCTCTGTGAATTGCATGCCTGCCGGCGAGATATGGCCGAGTTCGAAGTCCATTCGTCCTCACGACTCCCGCGTTCCGCGGCCGGGCCGCACCGTTTCCGAGGATGTCAGCGACAGGAGCATCCGGCAACGACCGCAACTGGGCGGCGTAGCCTGTGCAACTGGGAATCTTGCCCAGTTGGTGCCGGGGACGCCGGTGTCCGGATATCGCGCGGACCGCCCGGCGCCGCTTACCAGGTGACAGGCAGTCTCTCCAGGCCTCCGGTACGAAGATGATCTTTTAGCTGAAGCTGAGTCGGTGGCTCAGCGAGCTGCAATTCGGGCAGCTCGCTGAACAAGCTCGCGAGCGCGGTGCCGATCTCGAGCCGCGCAAGCTTCGTGAAATTACATATGTAGAATCCGTGACCGAATGTCAGGTGCGGGTTCGGATCGCGCTTGATATCGAACTTGTCCGGATCATGGAAAATCTCGTCGTCATGATTGGCCGTCATCACGTCGAGCAGCAGCATGTCCCCGGTGCGGATTCTGACCCCACCGACATCGATGTCCGTGTGGGCGTAACGCAGCAGCCCCCGGTCGGTGGCCGCCGGCGGCTTGAATTTACGCAGCACCTCCTCCACTGCGCCCGTCGCGAGAGCCGGGTTCTCCTGGAGGAGTCGCCGCTGATCGGGGTTCGTGAGCAGGAGCATGGCTCCCCAGTCCATCACCGAAGCCGGCGTCTCGCGGCCGAAGGCCAGCATGCCGCCGACCAGCTTGACGATCTTTCCCTCATGAACCTTCGACGGGTGGCTTTCCGCGGCGAGAAGCATCGATACCGCATCGTCTCCGGGGTTTTCCCGCTTACGGCGGACCACATCGGCCACGTACGACATCAGACGCGTTATGCCGCCCATCGCGCGCTCTATATCGCTGTTCTGGGCGCCTTCCTCGGTCCACGCCTTGAAAAGCCCGATATCCTCGGTCGGCATGCCGAGCAGTTCGCACATCACCTCGGATGCCAGTGGCGTAGAGAATTCCTCGTTCAGGTTGACCGGTGGCTTCCTGGCAGCCAGCCGCCGGACGGAACGTTCCGCGATGTCCCGTATGGCCGGCGCCAGGCGCTCGAAGCTCGACGGCGAGAAAACCCTGGTCATGGCCCTCCGCCACCGGGCATGGTCGGCGTACTCAGACTCGCTGCCGCCCGCGGGCCGCCCCGACAGATCCTCTTTCGAGTACCTGGGCGCACTGCCGGGATCCGGGTGACCTCTGCCCACCCGCTGATCCGCCAGCAACGCTTTGACGTCGGCGTACCCGCAGACCTGCCAGGCCGGGTCACCCGCTGGCGTTTCTATGCGCTCAATCGACCGGCCCATGGGTCTGCCGCCTTTCAGTTTGCCGCGAATAGCACGGATAATGTATGTGGAACGGCGCGGATCGGCCAGACGTAATAGCTTGCCTTCTGCGCCGAGGTACATGGCCAGCTGCCTCCTGAGCGGTTTCCCGAAAGGGCCACGCGGAAGTTCAGGCAGAATCCTGATCAGCGCGGGGCGGAATGGTCCTTTCATCTCCGCCAGGGTGCCCGCGAGCGCGGTCATGCCCGGGTTATCCGGGTCGCCGGCGATGAACACCGCGATACGGTCGAATCCGCCCTGGGTCGGCAGGCCGACCACGGTGAACTCGGTGTCGGGCGGCATGCGCCTCGCCAAGATATCCTCGACCGCCTCCGGGCGGAGGCGGCCGCCGCGAAGAAAGATCATCTCCAGATCCCGGCCCACCAGGCGGAACTCACCATCGGGAGCGACGTATCCCATGTCGCCGGTCCGGGCCCACCCGTCGCGGAAGGACTGCGAGGCCGGTGAGTCCGCGTTGGGGGAGGCCGAGTCGAGGTAGGCCGACGCCGGCCTGCCGGTGACCCGAACCGCGAGTTCACCGATCTGGCCGCGCGGCAGTTCCCGGCCGTCCGGGCCCAGCACCCGGATCTCGGTGCCGCCGACCGGGCGGCCGATCGAACCGGAGTTGCTGTGCGGGCCAACGACCCTCGCGCAGAGCGCCGCCCCGCCTTCGGTGAGCCCGTAAAGGGAGACCACCCGGGCGCGCGGGAACCTGTCCGCCAGCTGTTCAGCCACGGCGGCCGGTACCGGGCCACCCATGACCCTGATGATGGTGACCCGGTCCGCCCACCTCTCACCCCGTCCGAGCACTCCCGCGAAGGCCTTCGCCGAATAAGGACTGAGAACCAGTTCGGCGGGCGGGCGGGCACGGCAGCCGTCCAGCAGATCAGCGGCCGCCTCCCCGCGCAGGCTGGTCACACCGCGTGCCAGGTGGCTGAGCATGACCCCGTGCAGCCCGCCGGACAGCGCGATGGGTATCCCGGTATGGCCGACCACCCGCCGCGCGCGGCTGGCCATGATCTCGGGCCGGACCAGGCCGGACCACTGCGCGTGGGTCGAGGTCACCGGTTTGGGGTCCCCCGTCGTTCCCGAGGTGAACACGATGTCCAGGAGATCGCCGGGCGCGGCCGCCGGCTCCCCGGCCCGCGCCCCGGCCGTGCTGAGTTCGGCCAGCGGCACGCACTCCCCCGCCGTCAGCTCGCGTTCGCACGCGGTGATCAGCGCCGTGACGCCCACCTGGCCGAGCGCGACGCGCTCGCTTTCGGCTCCCATGACCATCACGGCCGTGGCGCCCAGCCACACGACCGACAGGTATGCGACGGCTACCTGAGCCCAGGTGAGCGAGGTGGTATCCACGGCCACGAATTGGCCGCGCCGGACCCCCCGCGCGGTCAGCGCATACGCCCCCTGGCGGGTACGTTCGAGCAGCGTGGCCGCTGTCACGCAGCCGCCGGACGAATCGGCCAGAACGGCCAGGTCCGGTCGTTGCGCGGCACAGGCGATCACGATGTCCGGTATCGTCCGCCACTGCCGGGCGGGTGAATAGGTCAGCATCATTAAGCGCTTTCCCGGCCTAGACCATGCAACGCGAGAATAGGAGGATGAGCACTCTGCATGCTAGGCAAACAGAAAGGTCCTGTCATGCACGTGAACGTTCTCACCCAATGCATCCCGGCACCGCTGTTCGAGGGAATGTGGCGGCATCCGGACGATCAGACCGCTACCGGATACCGCTCATTCGAGTATTGGATCAGCATTGCCCGGCAGCTCGAAGAATCCTGCATCGACGCGCTCTTCTTCGCCGATATCCACGGCGTATACGACACTTACCACGGCTCAATCGGCCCGTCGGTCCGCCACTCCGTCCAGATTCCGGCCATTGACCCGGTGCTCGTCATTCCCGCGGCGGCCGCGGCCACCCGGCATCTGGGATTCGCCGTCACCTACTCAACCTCATACCATGCTCCCTACCAGTGCGCCCGGGTCTTCTCGACGCTCGACCACCTGACGAACGGCCGCATCGGGTGGAACATCGTCACCTCGGACCTGCGGCTGGCGCGGGCAACCGGGCTGTCCGCCGATATCCCGCATGACGAGCGCTACGACCGGGCCGACGAATACCTGGATGTCGTCGTCAGGCTCTGGGAGGACAGCTGGGAGGACGGCGCCGTAGTCCTGGACCGTGAGTCGGATAGTTTCGCCGACCCGGCCCGGGTACACCGCGTGGAGCACGCGGGCCGGTGGTTCACCCTCTCGGCGCCGCACCAGGCCGAACCCTCGCCGCAGCGGACGCCCGTGCTGTACCAGGCGGGCGCATCCAGCCGCGGTCGCTCCTTCGCCGCGCGGCACGCGGAAGTCGTGTTCGTCACGCTCAGCGGGTTCCGGCAGGGCCGCGAACTAGTGACCGACCTGCGCCACCGTGCTGCGGCGGCCGGGCGGGACCCGAGCCGCCTCAAGGTCCTTCAGGGCATGTGCCTGATCGTGGCCGAAGACGGCGAGCAGGCTCGGGCACGCGCCGCGGACTACCTGCGCCTGAGCAGCAAAGGCGGCCTGATCGCCAAGTGGTGCGGCTGGTCCGGCGTCGATCTCGCCGCGTACGCCGAAGACACCCCCGTGTCAGCGCTGCGCGCGCAGGACCTGCACTCCGTTATCGAGTTCGTCGAGCAGGCCTCCGGAAAGCTCGACCCGACGGTCGGCGATCTCCGCGATTTCGTCGCGACGCCGCAGCGGCCCCATCCGTACACCCGCCTCATGCTCTACGGCACGCCTGAGCAGGTCGCCGACCGCATGGTGGAATGGATCGAGCGAACCGGCGTCGACGGCTTCAACCTGATGCCCTGCCCACCGACGCGCGGAATGCGTGACATGTGCGAACTGCTGGTGCCCGAACTACAGCGCCGCGGACTACTGAGGAAGCAATATGACGCAGCCGAGCCTACCCTTCGCGAACGGTACTTCGGTACGGGCAACGCTCGCTACACGCGATCATGACCTGTGCTTCGGCACAGTTTCTGCGCGCGCCGCGCGCGGCTAGCATCGCCGTCATGGCGGAAAACGCATTTGATTTGACCAAGACCTACGTGCACCTCGGCCTCGGCAGCATCGTGCGACCGCTTCCTGGCTTCTCCTGGTCAGCAGAATATATGGCGGAGTACCTGCGTATGTTCAAACAGGACCGCGACGAAGGGCGGCTCGTGGGTATAATTCCGCTCCGCAAAACGTGGACGCACTGGGAGTGTCACACGAACGGCGACGAGCTGGTCGTCTTGTTGTCCGGCAGATGCGATGTAATTCAGGAAATCGATGGTGAATACCATACGATCTCCCTGCTGCCGGGACACGCGATGATCAACACCCGCGGCGTCTGGCATACCAGCGACGTGCTGGAGGCGGGCGAGAGCCTTTTCATCTCCAGCGGCAGACGGACGACGTACCGCCCGCGGCGCGCCGACGAGGGGCCCAGGCCAGCAGCGTGATCATCGCCGAAGCACCAGCCTCGCCCGGCCAGCGAATTCTCTGGCTCATGAACCACTACAACGCGGGCAACGGCAGGCTCAATTACCCGCTACTCCTGCGTTTGCGCGGCCCGCTTGACACCGGTCAGCTGCAGCACGCGATCGACACGGTCATACGGCGTCACGAGTCACTGCGTACAACCTTCGGCCGCAGCCGCGGACTGCTCACCCAGTTCATCCACGAGCCACGGTCGCAGGCGATCACCGTGAAACAGTGCGGGCCGCCGTCGGTACCAGAGCCGTCGGAGGTCGTTCAGGCCGAGGTTCGCAGCCCGATCGACCCCAGATCAGCTCCACTGCGCGTCACGCTGTGGGCCCTGGCTCCGGACGAGCATATCTTGTGTATCAACGCGCATCATCTCGTGACCGATGCATGGTCATGCCGCGTTGTCCTCGAGGAGCTCCTGCAGCTGCTCTCCCGCCATCCCGACCTGCCACGGCCCGGCTGGCAGTACCGCCACTTCGTGCAATGGCAGCGGCGCAGGGCGACAATGGAACGGCAGAAGGCGGATCGCGAATACTGGAACCGGCAGCTAGCCGGCACCCGGGCGCCCGGCCTTGCATATCGCGCCGGTCAGCCGCCGGCCGCGGGCGCGCCCTGCGCCGAAACCATCCAGCTCGACCTGGGCAGCGAAGACTGGGGGCGGATACGGAAAACCGCGCGCGCGGAGCAGACCACGCCGTTTACCGTGATGCTCAGCATCTACTACCTCCTCCTGCATCGCGAGTCGGGAGATACGGACCTCGCAGTTTCCAGCCCCTTCGCCAACCGGGTGCGACCAGAGGTCATGCGTACGGTCGGGTTCTTTGCTAACATGCTCGTTCTCCGGACCCGCCTGAGGAACGGATCGACTTTCGCGCACCTAATACGCAATACCAGCAGCACGGTAAATGCCGCGCTGGCTCATCAGGCTTTTGCCCATTTCCTTCCGTCCGCCGGCCCGCGGGAGGATGCCGGCCGACGCGTCGAGAATATTGTCTTCCAGATGCTGCCGGAGCTGCCGCCGCCCGCCAGAGTCGGCGACCTGGAACTGAGTATCCTGCCCCCGGGCATCGACAGCCGGTTCGACCTGGAGTTCTCCGCCCTGCCGCACCACGGCGGCCTGCGGGTCCTCATCCAGTGTTCGCCCAGCCTGCCCGGCGGGGTGGGGCAGCGGCTGGCCGCCGGGCTTGGCTCGGTCATCGGGAAGCTTGCCGCGGGCCCCGGCTTCCCGGTGTGACACGCACGCAGGCCCTCGGGTCATCCCACCTCACGATTGCGCCGGTCGAGCTCCTGGCCGAACTCATCCCAGGCGGCAGCGCAACTGTACGCGATCTGCATCATGTCGGAAATGCGGTGCGGCGGGATGGAATCGATGACGCTCTTCCAGTCGGTGGAGCTGACCAGGCGTGGCGGGCGGAGCCACCGCAGCAGCGTCTTGCCGGAATCGGTGTATCGCAATGACGGATCCCGCCGCAGCCTTTGCAGCACCTGTTCGTAATCCACGAGGCCGTGCCGCCGGACTACCTCATGCGGTTCGCTGTTGCCTCTGCTGGGACTTGCCTCCCGCTTTGGCAGAACAGGATCGATACCCTGACGAAGCTTTTCCCGCACGTCCCGCGCCGTCCCCACCGAGATACCCGCGTTCCGGGCGATCTGGCGGAGCGACGCATCCGGATTATCGGCGAATAGCCTGCCCGCGAGCCGCCGGCCCTCCGCCGCGTTGAGCGGCCGCACGCGGCCGTCGCGGCCGATCCTGTGCGTCGGCCCAGCCGCCATGCCCGGCTCGTCCCGCCGTACGGCCGCCACAGTCTTCCACGAGAGCCCCGCCAGCTCACCTATCCATCGATCCGAGGCGTCCGGCCGAAGCTTGATGATCCGGGCGGCGGCGGCGCGCCGGTCCCTGAGGGTGAGCGGCAGCCCGTGCCGGATGTTCGCCGCCACCGCGAGGAGAAACGCCTGGTCATCGTTGCAGTCGAGGAAGAACACCTGAACCTGGGCATCGCCTCGTATCCGGGCCGCGTCGAGCCGGTGCAAGCCATCGATGACCTGCATGGTGGAATGCTGCACGAGAATAGGCGGAAGCTCGCCCTCAATCTCCGCCAGCGCCGCGGCATGCCCGGGGTCGAGGCCCTCAAGGCGGGGTGTGTCCGCGGCGGTGAGAGAATCCACCGGAACCCACGTAGTGCGCTTGAGATCGTTCGCGTGCACCTCGGCCAGAAATTGCGACAGATCATTCGTGTCGGCGAGGGTCGCTGTAAAGCTCTCGGACGTCGGGCGGTCGGACATAAGTCTCTCCTCCTACGGGATACGCTCGTCCCCTGTTTAATTCATAAGTGACCGGCGCCGCCGCCGATTAAATAACCCCCAATTTGCGACATTAGAATCATGAACACAGTCACACTGTTGGTACAAGTGTTCAGTGCTGCATATAGCCAGAACTTCAGGTCGTGAAATCCGGCCATAAGAAGGATCTACGCTGATCCCAGCGGAACAGTCAACCATGAATGCGGCAGGATCGGCCGCCGCGTGATTTTGCTGACTTTCAGCTTCAGCGGGTAAACCGGTGAAAGACAATCCCAGATAGCGTGACATATTTGGTGACGCATTCAGGTACACATATGCCTGCTTGACAGATCACATGTTTATTCCGTTCAGCCCTCCTCCATATCCTGGCTGACTGCACGCCATATGCCGCATCTAGCGGATCGATCCCCCGATGTCATACTTGTGCGCTCCAGATGAGCAGGTCTATCCCAAGAACTTGCACTCTGTGCATGCTTGGCCCGATATGCCCCTTGTCGCATTGCGTGACGGTTGGTAACCTCACGGTGTGGTGCTGAATAACGGGGATGATGGAAGCCGGCTCGAGGCGAGGACGAGCATGGGCGCGAGGAAAGCACGTCACGCAACGCGACGAGAAGCTCCGTTTCGTCCTTCCGGGCCTCCGGATCAAGATCTGCGAAATGTTGTCGGCCCTGCGCGCCTGACCGGCCGGGAGGTCGAGGTCTTGTGCCTGCTCGCCGCCGGATACAGCAGCGACGAAGCCGCGATTCGGCTGGTACTTAGCCCGCACACCATCGTCAGGCACGTGACCCACATGATGATGCGCAGCGGCGCGCGCAGCCGCACCGAACTGGTAGCACGGGCATATGCGGCGGGCGTGCTCGATAACGGGGTGTGGCCGCCGCGCGCAACCGGCCGCACGCTCATGCTCTCCGGAGATTCTGAGCTTTCGCTACGAACCCAGAACTGCTGACCTAGTTCCCGGCGCGGGCGCCGCACGCGTAGCGGCGCCGCATCCCCTGGATCCACGGCCACACCCCGTGCCCCCGAATGTTCGCCAGCCCTTTCATTAAGAAATCCTGTACCGGTAAAATGCTAAATACAATCGTGTTTCAGTCGGTGCCGCAACGGCATCCCAGGTGGGTGGATATCTGTATGCAGAGCGTACGGGCCTGGGCTTCCCGCAACGGAGCCAGCTATCTCCTCATCGCGGATGAGGAATTCCTGAGCCGTCCACCCTCGTGGATCCGTGAAAAGTCCAGGCCATGGATCAATCCGCTTACCGATCTGGCCAGGCTTGAGTTCGCTGGCGACCTGCTGGAGCAATACGAGTTCGCGGTGTGGGCGGACTCGGATGTACTGATCCTCGATCAGGACAGGCTTGCCCTTCCAAGGCCCGAGGACGCCGCATTTCCACGAGAACTCTGGCTCGACTACGACACGGCCAGCGGCGCGTTGCTAAAGGTTTCAAGCATCAGCAACTATTTGTGCGCTTTCCGCAGAGGCGGATCATTCTTGTCCAGGTACCGGGAAGACGCATTGGACGTCTTGCGGCGTTCGGCAGAGCCGCTGACGCACGATATCATTGGCACAAGTTTTCTCACGAGCCGTTACAATGAAGGCGATATTGAGATCCTCAGTAACCTGGCTAACTTCAGCCCGATGGTGACTCAGGCTCTGCTGACAGACAACACCGGCATCATTGCGGAATACGACAAGGCTCTCGACGAGGAAATTTACGGTGTTAACTTGTGCATGTCTTTCCTGCGCCGAAATTTTGAGATAAGAATTCCGCACGGTGACGTGCTGCGGCTCGTCCAGAATTTGTCGGAGCTGTCAGGGGGGACCAGGGTCACCCAGATCTCGCGGCACATCAACGCTACAAGCCTCCCCAGCCGTTCCGGGTGAGCTTTATTGTTCAAAGCGGCCTATTGCCTGGCCACGACCCATCGTGAGATGGTTTACATCCCAGTAAAGTTCCTGGTCACGCCTACAGTCCGAGGCTGCGGCCGATGATCTCTTTCATGATCTCGGTGGAGCCGCCGTAAATCGACTGCGCGCGGCTGTCCGCCCAGGCCCGGGCGACCGAGTACTCGCGCATGTAGCCGTAGCCACCGTGAAGCTGCACGCACCGGTCGGCCACGCGGTTGCACAGCTCAGTGTTCCACCACTTGACCATCGACGCCTCTTCGGTGCTGAGCCGTCCCGCGCAGTGCTCCGTGATCGCGCGATCGGTGAACGAGCGCGCCACCGCCAGCTCGGTCGCGATCTCAGCCAGCACGAACTTGCTGTGCTGGAACTTCCCGATCGGCTGGCCGAAGGCCTGGCGCTGCTTGCAGTACTCCAGCGTGTCCTCGAAGACCTTCTCCGCGCCGGCCAGCGCGGTGACCCCGATCGTGATCCGTTCGCGGGGCAGGTTCTGCATCAGCGCGACGAAGCCGCCGCCCTCCTCCCCCAGCAGGTTCTCCGCGGGTACCTGAACATCGTTGAAGAACAGCTCCGAGGTGTCCTGGGCGTGCATGCCGACCTTGTCCAGGTTCCGGCCCCGCTCGAACCCCGCCATGCCGCGCTCGACCACCAGCAGGCTGATCCCCCGGTGACCGGCCGCGGGATCGGTCCGTGCGACGACGATCACCAGGTCTGCCAGCTGACCGTTGGAGATAAAGGTCTTCTGTCCGTTCAGGACATAACTTTTCCCCGAACGTACTGCCGTGCTTCGAACCCCCTGCAAGTCACTTCCCGCACCGGGCTCGGACATCGCGATGGCCGCGACGAGCTCACCCGAGCAGTAGCCCGGCAGCCAGCGTTCCTTCTGATCCGGGGTGCACAGCCGGTCCAGGTAGGGGCCGATCATGTCGTTGTGCACCGTGAAGCCGGGGCCGTTAGCGCCGGCCCGGGCCAGTTCTTCGTTGAAGATCACGTAGAAGCGGTAGTCCCGGTTGCCGCCACCGCCGTACTTCTCCTCCACGTGGATGCCCAGCAGTCCGGCCCGGCCGGCCGCCAGCCATGCGTCGCGGGACACCATCTTGTCCTGCTCCCACTGCGACCAGTGCGGGGTGATCTCCTTCGCGATGAAGGCCCGCGCCATGTCACGGAACGCCTCGTGCTCTTCGGTAAAGATCTCGCGCCGCATACCGGCATGGTAACCCGCAGACCCCCGTCAGCCGACGGGGCGGGGGGCGGGGCACACCGATGGTCAGCGTGTCGGCCGGCAACGGCTACCCGGCCGCCGCATCCGCGGCCCGCGACGGTGACGGCGACGGTGACGGTGACGGTGACGCCAATTGTCGTGGACATATACCCTCCGAATGGAAGCACTCCGGTATAACGCGCGTTTGCGACATGTCGGTCATACCGCATTTCGCCAAATGCGGTGCGCGCTTGGGAATCTGCGCGTATCGCCGCATAGCGGGCACATCGGCCAGCCACTTTGCGGAAGATAGGAGCCCCCTGGAAGAAAAGGCGCCGGAAACCGGCGCCCATTCTTCCACAAGGCCCTTTTATTCCGCGTCGTCCAGTGCGGCCGCCGCCCACATAACAGCCATATCCCCGCAAAACCGGCGGCCGTATCGCGATGCTCCGCCGCCTGACGCTATACCGCCCCGCACAAATACGGAAATGTCGGATATGCCCGCGCGGTACAGGCGGGCGGACGGGGATGGGGCCATGCGACGGCCGGAGCGCTGGACGGGATCGGGCCATGCGACGGCCAGTGCGGGCGGACGGGGATGGGGCCATGCGACGGACGGAGCGGGCGGACGGGGATGGGGCCATGCGACGGCCGGAGCGGGCGGACGGGGATCGGGCCATGCGACGGACGGAGCGGGCGGACGGGGATCGGGCCATGCGACGGACGGAGCGGGCGGACGGGGATCGGGCCATGCGACGGCCGGAGCGGGCGGACGGGCTGGCGCCAGGAGGACGGACCGTTGGGGGGCGTGCGAGTTCCGTGGGGGGTGAATGTGCCATTGTCCCCCGTGTAGGGGGTGCGATGGCACATTCACCCCCTTGACGGATGGGGAGACGGGGGCGGGGGGTGGGGGATGGGTTAGCCGTGGTATTCGTCGTCGGTGACGGGGGTGTCCCACTGCGTGGTGCCCTCCTGGACGGCGAAGTGCGTCATGAACGTGCCCGGCGCGGCGCCGTGCCAGTGCCACTCCCCTGGCGCGGCCGTCACCGTGTCGCCCGCCCTGATCTCCTCACGTTCGCCGCCGCGGGATTGAACCAGCCCGGCACCTTCGGCCACGTGGAGGACCTGGCCGTGCGGGTGGGCGTGCCAGGCGGTGCGGGCGCCGGGCGAGAAGTGCACAGACATCACGGTGGTGTGCTCGGTAGACCCGATCTCGTCCATCCAGACCGCCCCCGTGAACCGTTCCCCTGGCCCGGGCGTGCTGTCCTGGCGCTTGCGGCTGATCTCCATGCTGGCGGGCTCCCGGATCGTGTTACCACAGACGTTCGTCGTAAAGAAGATAAGGCGGCGCTGGGCTCGCGGAGATAGGCGGCCCACTGCGGATCACCATCGTAATGAGCGCCGACCAGCCGCCAGTGCGCGCCGCGCGGGACCACCGGCAGGACGGCCAGGGTCCAGCCGATTTCCTCAAGCAGGCGGTCGGCCTTGCGGTGATTGCAGCTCATGCACGAGGCGACGCAGTTCTCCCAGATATGCTGCCCGCCGCGGCTGCGCGGCAGGACATGGTCGATCGTCTCGGCCTTATGGCCGCAGTAAGCGCATCGGTAGTTGTCCCGGCGCATCAGAGCCGCCCTGGTCAGCGGGACCCGGTTCCGGTACGGGACGCGCACGTAGCGGGACAGCCTGATCACCGAAGGTGTCGTGAGCGCGAACGAGGCGGCATGCAAGATAGCACCGCCGACATCGTCATGGACGACTTCCGCCTTGCCCCCCAGCACCAAGCACACCGCGCGCCGCAGGCCAACCGTGGTCAGCGGCTCATACGTGACGTTGAGCAGCAGCACTCTCCGCACTGCACCTCCCGCTCGCGCCGGGGCGTCCTAACGGAACTCCATGCCTCCAGTGTGTCCTCTGGTGCGAAGGTCCGCCACCTATAAAGCGTACAAGGTGCTCCCCACCTCTTAAGGTTTGCTGCATGGATTATCCGCAAGCGCGCCGGCTGGATCTGACCGAGGACATTCTCGGGTACCAGGTCAGCGACCCCTACCGCTGGCTCGAGGAGGAAAGCGCGGAGCGCGAGGAGTGGCTGCGGGCCCAGGCCGCCTTGTTCGAGGCGCATCGGGCCAGCCTGCCGGGGCGGGACCGGCTCGCGGCGTCCGTACGATCGCTGCTTGACACCGGCGCGGTCGGGGTTCCGGTCTGGCGCGGGGACCGATGCTTCTACATGCGGCGCGACCCGGGGCAGGAGCACGCCGTGCTGTACACCAAGGCCGGGGACGCCGAGGCCACGCTCATCGATCCGGTGGCGATCGACCCGTCCGGGCGCACCACCCTGGACCGGTGGCAACCGGACAAGGAAGGCCGGCTAATTGCCTACCAGCTCTCTTCGGGCGGTGACGAAGAGGCGCTGCTACGCGTGATGGACGTGGCGACCGGCACGCTGCTCGACGGCCCGATCGACCGGTGCCGCTACTCCGGGGTGGCCTGGCTGCCGGGCGGGAAGGCGTTCTACTACGTGCGCCGGCTGCCTCCGTCCGCCGTCCCGGAAAACGAGACGATGTACCACCGGCGAGTTTACCTGCACCACGTCGGGACGCCCACGGAGGAGGACACGCTTGTCTTCGGCGAGGGCCGGGACAAGACCGACTACTACGCCGCCTCGGTCAGCAGGGACGGCCGGTGGCTCACCATCTCGGCCCAGCGTGGCACGGCGCCGCGTTCCGACGTCTGGCTGGCCGATCTGTCCGCTGAGGGCCCCGAGCTTCCCTCGCTGCGTCCGGTGGCCGTGGGCCTGGACGCGAGTACCTCGGTACACGTGGGCCGCGACGGACGGCTGTACGTCTTCACCGACCTGGATGCGCCACGGGGCCGGCTGGCGGTGGGCGATCCAGGTGCGCCGGACGTGTGGCAGGACCTGATCGGTGAGGATCCGGAGGCGGTACTGCGCGACTACGCGATCATGGACGGTCCGGAGCTGGAACGGCCGGTGCTGCTGGCCTCCTGGACCAGGCACGCGGTCAGCGAGATCACCGTGCACGACCTGGTGACGGGGGCGCGGCTGTCGTCGGTAGCGCTGCCCGGGCTCGGCACCGTCGGCGGGACCTCCGAACGGCCAGAGGGCGGGCATGAAGCATGGTTCACGTATACGGACTACGTGACGCCTTCGGTGGTGCTGCGGTTCGACGCCGCATCGGAGGGAACCGGGGTGAGCACCTGGGCCGCCCCGCCCGGAGCGGTGCCGGCCGGCCACGCGACCGTGACGGCGCGGCAGGTCACGTTCTCGTCGGCGGATGGCACAGCGGTGCGCATGATCGTGATCTCGGGCGCCTCGGCCGCTTCGGGCGCCTCGGGGGCGGGGCCTCGGCCGGCGATCCTTTACGGGTACGGCGGGTTCGACATCAGCCTCACCCCGGCGTACACGCCGAACATCCTGGCCTGGGTGGCGGCGGGCGGCGTCTACGCCGTGGCGGCCCTCCGCGGCGGGAGCGAGGAAGGCGAGGACTGGCACCGAGCCGGCATGCTCGATCGCAAGCAGAATGTCTTCGATGATTTCCATGCCGCCGCGCTGGCCCTGGTGTCGCAGGGCTGGACCACCCCGGACCGGCTCGCCATCTACGGCGGGTCGAATGGCGGGCTGCTCGTCGGGGCGGCGATGACCCAGTGGCCAGACATGTGCGCGGCGGTGATCTGCTCGGCGCCGCTACTCGACATGGTGCGGTACGAGCGGTTCGGCCTCGGGGCCACGTGGAACGTCGAGTACGGAACGGCGTCGGATTCCGTCCAGCTTGGCTGGCTGCTGTCGTATTCGCCGTATCACCGGGTGGCCGAGGGGACGGCATATCCGGCGGCGCTGTTCAGCGTGTTCGCCAATGACACGCGGGTCGATCCGATGCACGCGTACAAGATGTGCGCCGCCTTGCAGCATGGCGCCCGTGCTTCCGGGCGGCCGGTGCTGCTGCGCGTGGAGGGCGAGGTCGGGCACGGCGCGCGCGCCGTCAGCCGGGCGGTGGAACTGTCGGCTGATGTCCTCGCCTTCGCCGCGCACCACACGGGCCTGCTGTGCTAGTTTTACCATCATCATAGAATAATGTGATGATGGAAGAAGGCGTATGTTCCGGTTCCGGCTGGATGGTTCCTCGGGCGTTCCGCCCTACCTACAGCTCGTCCACCAGGTGCGACAGTCGCTGCTGCTGGGCTATCTGCGCGAGGGAGACCGGCTGCCCACGGTGAAGGAAGTGGCTGGTGACCTGGCCATCAACCCGAACACGGTGGTCAAGGCCTACCGGCAGCTCGAGCACGAAGGGCTGGCCGGGGGACGCCCTGGGCAGGGCACGTTCATCACCGCCACGTCGGTCGCTGTGGCACCAGGCGCCAGTGACGCACTGCGCGTCTCGCTGGAGCGGTGGCTCCGCGACGCCGAGGAGGCCGGCCTCAGCGACGAGGCGATAACCGCGCTGATCGCGGTGGTCCGCCACGACCTGCGCACAGAGGCCGTCGGATGACCCCCGCGTTGCTGGCGGACCGGGTGGGCAAGCGCTATGGCCATGTGTGGGGGCTACGGGACTGCACGTTCTCGGTACCGGCCGGATCGGTCGTCGGCATGGTCGGGCCCAACGGCGCGGGCAAGACCACGCTGCTGGCGCTGACGGTGGGGCTGCTCGCGCCCACCGAAGGGCGGATAGCGGTCTTCGGTGAGACATCCCGCGCGCACACCGCGGCGACGCTGGCCCGCGTCAGCTACCTCGCTCAGGAGCATCCGCTGTATCGCGGCTTCAGCGTCGCGGACATGCTCCGGTTCGGCCGTTCGATGAACCCGCGCTGGGACCATGCGCTGGCCCGGCGGCGAATGGACGAGCTCGGCATCCCGCTGGGGCGCCGGATAAAGGCGCTCTCCGGCGGGCAGCAGGCCCAGGTCGCGCTCACCCTCGCGCTGGCCAAGCGGGCCCCGCTGCTGGCGCTCGACGAGCCGGTGGCCAGCCTGGATCCGATCGCGCGACTGGAGTTCATGCGGGATGTGATGGCCGTATGCGCCGAGACGGGACTGACGGTGGTCATCGCGTCGCATGTCGTCTCCGAGCTGGAGCGGCTGTGCGACTGGCTGCTGGTGCTGACCGGAGGGCGGTTGCAACTGGCCGGATCCGTCGACGACCTGCTCGGCACGCACCAGGTGCTGACGGTGCCGCGGCAGACCCTGGACGCGGAACTGCCCGGGCACGTCATCAGCCGTACCGACAGCGACCGCCATTCCACCGTGCTGGTCGCGGCCGGTCCCGCGGAGATGGCCGGTGGTCAGCGCCCGAACTGGCAGGCGGAACCGGTCGGCTTCGAGCAGCTTGTGCTCGGTTACCTGCAACGCCCTCCGCTTAGGATGCACGGTTCCTACGGTTCGCCGGCCGTGATGTCATGATCTGGGTCACCTGGCGGCAGCACCGTGTACAGGCTCTGATCTGCTTCGCCGTGCTGTGTGCGGTGGCGATTTACGCGATCGGAGCCGGCATCTGGATGCGCCACGCGTTCAGTGCCGACGGTATTCCGTTGTGCCTGGCGCGGAGCGGAGGCGCGGGCTGCCCGGCGGCGATCACGTCCTTTGCCGACAGGTTCAACCAGGGCGTCGCCGTGATCAGCGATGTGCCGTTGCTGATCGTTCCCGGGCTGCTGGGGATCGTGGTGGGCGCCACGCTGCTCGGCCAGGAGCTGGAGCGAGGCACCTGGCGGCTGGCCTGGAGTCAGACCGTGCCACGGAACAGGTGGCTGGTCACCAAACTGGGGCTGGTGACCGGCGGCCTGCTGGCCTTCGGCGTGGCTGTCACCATGATCATGACCTGGTACCACCAGCCACTGGATCAGGTCACCGCCAGGCTCCGGCCCGTTCCGGGCACCGCTGAGGGCCTGACGTTCACCGCCTCGCTGCTGTGCGCGTTCGGGCTCGCGGTGCTGGCCGGCCTGCTGCTGCGTAACACCATCGGCGCCATGGTGACCGCGTACGTCGCCTGGGAGATTCCCACCACCGTCGTGACGCTGCTGGGCGGTCCCATCCGCTTCCCGCCGCCGGTCACCGTGCGTCTTCCGTGCCACGCCGGGTGTCCGGGCGCGAGCGTCAGCTCAGTACCTCCGGTCACCGGGCACCTCGGGGACTATGTGCTTGGAGTGGCGCGAAGCGGCGGTCAACTCGTCGTCACCTACCAGCCCGCCAGCCGGTTCTGGCTGGTACAGCTCATCGGAGGGGGCATTTACCTGTCCACCGCCGTTACGGCGCTCGGGGTTGCTTTGTGGCTACTGCACCGTCGCACGACTTGATCTGAGGGATTCCGTTGAGCATACGTAGCGAGGAAGCGACGTTCTACAGCGGCGGATGCACGATCGCCGGCACTTATTGCGCGGTGGACGATCCGGTGGCCGTCGCGCTGCTCATCACCGGGAGCGGCCGCACCAACCGGGACGCGGACGCCCGGCTTCCGGGCGGCCGGATGCTCCGGACCGGCGTGGACCGGACGATCGCTCTTGCCCTGGCGCAGGCGGGGGTGTCAACGCTCCGGTACGACAAGCGCGGGGTCGGGGCCAGCAGCGGCGACTACCTACGCGCCGGTATGGACGACAGGCGCGCCGATGCCCGGGCGGCGCTGGCCTGGCTGGCTGACCGGACCGCGGAGCTGCCGCTGTTCGCCATCGGCTACAGCGAAGGGTCCTGGTACGCCGCCGAGATGGCCGCCGATGATCTGGTCGCCGGCGCGGTGCTGGTGGCCTGCGCGGCGCGGTCCGGGGAGCAGGTGCTTACCTGGCAGACCGAGATGATCGTGGCTCGACTGCCGCTGCTGGCCAAGGCTGTTCTGCGGATAACACGCACCGGCGCCGTTCAGTCGCAACGAAAACGAATGGCGCGCATCAAAGCGTCGCAGTCGGATGCTATCCGGATCCAGGGCATGCGATTCAACGCGCGCTGGTTCCGCGACTTCATCGCCTATGACCCCTCGCCCGTCCTGGCGCGCATCGAGGTTCCCGTCCTGGCGCTCACCGGCGGGCAGGACGTCCAGGTGCCACCTGGCGACATCGACATGATCGGCAACCTGGTCCGCGGGCCGTTCGAGGGCCATGTGGTCGACGATCTCAGCCATCTGCTGCGGCCCGACCCGCGATCTCTCGGCCCGCGCGGTTACCGTCGCGCGGTGCGTTCGCCGGTGAGCCCGCGAGTGCCGGCACTGATCATGGAATGGATCGCCAGGCAGGTGAGCCGATCGGCCAGTATGGAGGGATGCCAACCCTAATCAGCAGCTGCGGTCGCGACCCCGGAATCGCCTGCCGGCTTACCTGGGACATCACCCACAACGTCGGCGCCACCGCGGCGGTCAACGTCTACCTGGCCGGCCCGGTCGGGCGCTTCCTTAGGATCGTGTTCGTCATCTTGCTCGCGCTGGTGGCCCGGGCGGTCATGCACCGGCTTATCGACCGGATCATTGAGCGGGCGGCGACGGCCCAGGCCCTGCTGTCCAGGGAAACGAACGAACGTCGCGAGCAGCGGGCCAGAGCGCTCGGCTCGATCCTGGTCAGCGGTGTGTCGGTGGTGATCTTCGGCATCGCGGCGCTCACCGTACTCGGCGACCTCGGCATCAACCTCGCCCCGCTGCTGGCCAGCGCGGGCGTGCTCGGCGTAGCCCTCGGCTTCGGCGCGCAGAACCTGGTGCGGGACTACCTGGCCGGGATATTGATGCTCGTCGAGGACCACTACGGCGTCGGCGACATGGTCAACGTCGGCGGGACGACCGGCACCGTGGAGGCGATGACGCTGCTCACCACCCGGCTCCGGGACGTCAACGGCGTCGTATGGCACATCCACAACGGCACAATCGACAGCGTCGGCAACGAGGCTCAGGGCTGGTCCCGCGCGGTGATCGACTTTCCGGTCCCGTACGACTCCGATCTGGTCCGGATCAGGCTGCTCATGGAGCAGGCTATCTCCAGCGTGTGGAACGAGACCCGATGGCGCGAGCTCATGATCGAAGAACCTGAGGTGTGGGGGGCGCAGGAGCTGACCGGCAACCAGGTGACCATGCGGATAGTCGCCAAGACCATCCCGCTGCGCCAGTGGGAGGTGGCCCGCGAACTCCGCGCCCGCGTCAAGTCGGCGCTGGACGCCGCCGGCATCACCTGGCCCGCCCAGGAGGTCGTCGCGATCACCGCGCCCGAGACGTCCCCCGCCGCGGGCGCCTCATAAGCTGTGAGATATGAGTCAGCCGGTCAGCTTTTATGAGGCAGTGGGGGGCGAGGAGACCTTCCGCCGTCTGGTCCACCGGTTCTACCAGGGAGTCGCCGACGATCCAGTGCTCCGTCCGGTCTACCCGGCGAAGGATCTCGGCCCGGCCGAAGAGCACCTCCGGTTGTTCCTCATGCAGTACTGGGGCGGGCCGCGCACCTACGACGAACTGCGCGGGCACCCCAGGCTCCGGATGCGGCATGCTCGCTTCCACATCGGGGAGGCCGAACGCGACGCGTGGCTCCGCCACATGCGTTCCTCGCTCGATGAGCTGAACCTGGATCCGTCCTTGGACGCCCAGTTCTGGGATTACCTGGTCATGGCCGCCCACAGCTTGATCAACGTGATGCCGGAGCGTCCCGACCTAGGCCTCTCCCCCGCCTGACGCTTTCCCGCCTGACGCTTTCCCGCCTGACGCCGCGTCGGAGGCAGGCACGCCGGTCACTACCGTAGTGCGACCACTACAATGTAGTCATGGCCACTCCTCTGTCCATTCGCTTCAGTCCTTCGCTGCTTGCCAGGCTGCGGCACCGTGCTCATGCCATAACCGGCGCCAGCGTCGCCGGCCTGGCGCAGCGGCTTATCGATGAGGGGCTGCGGATGGCCGATCACCCTGGCATCATCTTCAAGGATGGGCCATCCGGCCGCCGGGCGGCGCTGGCCTATGGCCCGGATATCTGGGAGATCATCAAATTCCTCCGCGAGGTCGACGAGCGGGGCCCCGCCGCGATCGATGCGGCTGCCGAGGTATTCGCGGTGGATGCCAGCCGGATCAGCACGGCGATCAGCTATTACGGCGACTATCCTGACGAAATCGATGCGGAGATCACCGAGGCTGAAGAGGCTTCCGTGCACGCCGAATCCGCGTGGCGCGTCCAGCAGCAGCTCATCGCATGATCCAGCGATCCATGGCCCGATTGCTGCTGGACGAGATGTTCGCTCCCGCCATCGCGGCGGAGCTACGTGAACTCGGTCATGATGTGATTGCCGTCGCAGATAGGCCCGACCTGCGTTCGAAGTCCGATGAAGAGATATTCGCGTGGGCAAGCACGGAGAACAGGTGGGTGCTCACGGAGAACGTGAAGGACTTCCGCCCGATCCTGCTGCGAGCGCTACAGGCCGGAACACCAGCCTGCGGACTCCTGTTCACCAGCAGTCGCGCGTTCCCCAGGTCGAGGAAGAACCCTGGTCCGCTGATACAGGCTCTCAACGTCTGGCTGGCCACCGGACCACCTCCGCCGCCGGTCGCGGAAGCGTGGCTGCTTAACACCGCAGAGACCGCATAACGCAGCGCGCACGCCGGTGACGTCGTACAGGTGGTGCACCGGGTCGTGGATGAAGTACCTGGCGAATGTCTCGACCGTGAACTGGGCCCCGTCGCTCCGGCTGCCGGTCCGCTGCCACTGGTCGCCGGTCACGGCCGCGAACCGGGCCGCGAGCGCCTGGGCCGCCCTCATCAGGTCGTCGGACACCTGGACGGGGTCCTGCTCGCCGTAGCGGTCCGCGACGGCGGTCGCGTCCTGGTCCCAGTTCGCGAAGTCCGGATCATGCTCGGTGAGCATGAGCTCGAGCCGCTCGTCGTACCGGCGCAGCACATCGCGGACGTGGCAGCCGTACTCGAGCGGCGACCACCGGTCTGGCGCTGGACGTGCCCGGACCTCGGTGGGTCCGGTCAGCACGTCGAGCCAGGCCGTGGCGTTGGCCAGGATCATGCCGGGCACGTCTTCGCGGGCGAACCAGCTGGTGTCGAAGCCGCACTCGGGGCAGGGGCGCTCAAGCACCCAGGTCCAGTCTTTGGTGTCCGGGATGATGGTCATTGGTAGCCATGCTACGGGACCGGGTTCGGTTAGCCGCGGCACGTATGGTCGTAGGTGTGACTGGTGAGGTAATCCCGTTCCGGATCGGAGTTCCGGCCGATGAGCTGAGCGACCTGCGGGACCGGCTGCGCCGGACCCGGTGGCCGGAACCCGAACCAGTCGGCGACTGGTCCCAGGGCGTCCCTCTGAGCTATTTGCGTGACCTGTGCGCGTACTGGGCCGACGGCTACGACTGGCGGGTCACCGAGGCACGGCTGAACGCACTGCCGCAGTTCCGCACCGAGATCGACGGGGTGCCGATCCACTTCATCCATGTCCGCTCGCCGCGCCGCTTCGCGTTGCCGCTGATCATCACCCACGGGTGGCCCGGCTCGGTCGTCGAGTTCCTGAAGGTGCTGGGGCCGTTGTCGGCTGGAGCGGATGCCTTCGACGTCGTCTGCCCATCGCTGCCCGGCTACGGCTTCAGCGGCAAGCCGGACCGGACCGGGTGGGGCGTTGAGCAGATCGCGCGAGCATGGGCCCAGCTGATGGCACGCCTCGGTTACCCGCGCTATGGCGCGGTGGGCAGCGACTGGGGAACCAGCATCAGCGCCAGCATCGGCCAGCAGGACGCGTCGCATGTGGTGGGTGTTCACCTGATCCCGCCGCTGGCCGGACCGGACCCGGACAAGCTCGATGACCTCACCCCTGCCGAGCAGGCTTCGCTTGCCAAGCTGCGCCACTTCGCCGAATGGGAATCCGGCTACTCAACGGAGCACGCGACCAAGCCGCAGACGATCGGGTACGGCCTGGTCGATTCCCCCGCCCTGCTGTGTGCCTGGATCGTCGAGAAATTCCGGTCATGGACCGATCCCGGGAGCGCGCTCACCCGCGACGACATGCTCGACAACGTGATGATGTACTGGCTCCCCGGGACTGGCGCATCCTCCGCCCGCCTGTACTGGGAAAGCATCCGTCAGGTGAACGCCTGGCTATCCGGGGAGCGCGAGGACACGGTAGACGTGCCAGTCGGCTGTTCGGTCTTCCCGTACGAACTCCAGCGTCCATCCCGCCGCTGGGCCGAACGGCGCTTCACCGACATCCGTTACTGGAACGAGCCCCCGGCCGGCGGGCATTTCGCCGCCCTGGAGCAACCGGAGCTGTTCGTGAACGAACTCCGCTCCTTCTTCCGCCTGGTCCGCTAACCCGTGTCGTCTCAGCGCCTTTGCCCGGAGTCGCCCCTTTCCGCGCCCCCTTTGCCCGGAGCCCCCTTTCCGCGCCGATTGCCGCCCGATTTATCCGACATTTCAGGCATCGATTACGCTTGAGTGAGCGGTATGTCGCGAGTGGCCGCCGGTTCTGCCCGGATATGGCCGTTATGTGCACGGCGATTGCGGTGGACGACGCGGAATAAAAGGGCCCCACGGAAGAATGGGCGCCGGTTTCCGGCGCCTTTTCTTCCGGAGGGCTCCTATCTCCACGCGACGGCGGCATATGTGCCCGGTATGCGGCGATACGTGTAACTCACCAGGCGAGCACGGCAGTCTAGCGTAGACTGACCTGGGCCGACGCGGCGGAAAAACACGTTATGCTGGCATTCTTACGATTTGTGAGATAACACCACGATAAATAATCCCGCACACGATTGGTGGTTGCCGAGCTGGCCGTAGCACCGTGCCGCCGGACTACGACGCGAAATGATGGCGGTTATGGTAGTCATAGCAACCATGACCGCCATCATTTACGTATCCGCCGCGCGGCCGGGGCTGGGCGCAGAGCCTTGACGGGATTAGCCGCGGGTTAGTTTGCGGTAGGTGACGCGATGGGGCCGGGCGGCTTCGGCGCCCAGGCGCTCTATCTTGTTCTTCTCGTAGGCCTCGAAGTTGCCCTCGAACCAGAACCAGTTCGCGCCGCCCTCCCAGGCCAGGATGTGCGTGGCGACCCGGTCAAGGAACCAGCGATCGTGGCTGGTGATGACCGCGCAGCCGGGAAATTCCAGCAGGGCGTTCTCCAGCGAGGCGAGGGTCTCCACGTCCAGGTCGTTGGTCGGCTCGTCGAGCAGCAGCAAGTTGCCGCCCTGCTTGAGGGTGAGCGCCAGGTTCATCCGGTTCCGCTCGCCGCCGGACATCACGCCGGCCGGCTTCTGCTGGTCCGCGCCCTTGAAGCCGAACGCCGCCACGTACGCCCGGCTGGGAATCTCGACATTGCCGACGCGGATGAACGTCTCGCCGTCGGAGATGACCTCCCAGACGTTCTTGTCCGGGTCCATCCGGGCGCGAGCCTGGTCGACGTAGGAGATCACGACGGTGTCGCCGATCCGGATCACGCCGCTGTCGGGCTTCTCCTCGCCGATGATCATCTTGAACAGGGTGGTCTTGCCCACACCGTTCGGGCCGAGCACACCGACGATTCCGTTGCGGGGCAGGGAGAACGAAAGCTTCTCGAACAGCATCCGGTCGCCGAAGCCCTTGACCAGGTCCTCGACCTCGACCACCTGATTGCCGAGCCGCGGGCCAGGCGGGATCTGGATCTCCTCGAAGTCAAGCTTGCGGTTCTTGTCGGCTTCGGCGGCCATCTCCTCGTAGCGCTGGAGCCTCGCCCTGGACTTGGTCTGGCGGGCGCGCGGACTGGACCGGACCCACTCCAGCTCGTCGGCGAGGCGCTTCTGCTTCTTCGCGTCCTTGGCGCCTTCGACCTTGAGGCGGGCGGCCTTGGTCTCCAGGTAGGTGGAGTAGTTGCCCTCGTACGGGTACGCGTGGCCTCGGTCGAGCTCGAGGATCCACTGCGCGACGTTGTCGAGGAAGTACCGGTCGTGGGTGACGGCCACGACAGTGCCCGGGTACTTCTCCAGATGCTGCTCCAGCCACAGCACGCTCTCCGCGTCCAGGTGGTTGGTGGGCTCGTCGAGCAGCAGCAGGTCAGGCTGGGAGAGCAGCAGGCGGCACAGCGCCACGCGCCGCTTTTCACCACCGGACAGGCTCGTCACCGGCGATTCGGGCGGCGGGCAGCGCAGCGCGTCCATCGCCTGCTCGAGCTGGCTGTCCAGATCCCAGGCATCCTTGTGGTCAAGCTGCTCCTGGAGCTTGCCCATCTCATCGAGCAGTTCGTCGGAGTAGTCCGTCGCCATCTGCTCGGCGATTTCGTTGTACCGGTCGAGCAGCTTCTTGGTTTCTACGACACCTTCCTCGACGTTGCCGAGGACGGTCTTGGACTCGTCGAGCTCCGGCTCCTGGTCGAGAATGCCCACCGTAAAATCGGGCATCAGACGGGCTTCGCCGTTGGACGGCTGCTCTTTGCCCGCCATTATCCGGAGCAAGGTGGACTTGCCCATACCGTTCGGGCCGACGACGCCGATTTTCGCGCCCGGCAGGAACGAGAGCGTGACGTCATCGAGAATGACTTTGTCACCGTGCGCCTTTCGCACGGCGCGCAGCGTAAAAATGTACTCCGGCATGTCCTTAAGCCTATCCGGGGGATCAGGGGGCCAGGGGGCCCCGGGGGATGGCATCCCCCCGGAAGCGGGGGGGTCACCGGGGGGGTCGTTCCCCCCGGGGAATACACAGCAGCCTACGGTCTGGCGCCGGTCGCCTCGTCGCCGCCGTAGAGGCAGACCTGGTTACGGCCCTTGTCCTTGGCCCGGTACAACGCCAGGTCCGCGGCGGCCAGCAGTTCGAACAGGTCGCGGCCGTGCTGGCCGAGTACCGCGACGCCGATCGAGACCGTGACGCAGATCCGCGCGTCCCCGGCGAAGATGCTCAGCATGCTGGCACTGCGCCGGAGTCGTTCCGCGATTCCCACGGCCTCCGCCGCGTCCGCGCGGGGCAGTAGCACCGTGAATTCCTCGCCGCCGAATCGCCCGACGACGTCGGAGTCCCGGACCTGCTGCCTTAGCTCGGCGGCGAGGCTCTTCAGCACCTCGTCGCCGGCCAGATGACCGTGCCTGTCGTTCACCCGCTTGAAGTGATCGACATCAATAAGCAACATCGCCACGCTCGAATTTGATCCCGATGCCGCCCCGAGCCCGCTAGACCGCAGCGCCCGGTTGACCTCGGCGTCGGCCTCGCGCTGCCAGGCGGCGGCGTTCAGCAGGCCGGTCTTCGGATCGGTCCGTGCCGCTGCCTGTAGCTGCTGATGCATCAGGCTACGCTGGAGCAAGATCACCGGCGGCAATGCCACCAGGAGCAGCAACGGGCTCAGCGCGCAGGTGATGGCGACCAGGATGCCGACGCACGTCTCGGTGAGGTCGAGCAAAAGGCTCTCTTTGTCCCAGAGCACTCCAGTCAGCGAGGCTTCCGGTTCGGCGAGGTGCGCGGCTATCGCGACGATGCTCGTATTCACCACGCCGAACAGCACCGCACACCCGATCGCGGCGACTACCACTCCGGGGTGGGAGAGCCACCCCGACGCTCCACCCAGTGACACATGCCCGGCCGCCGGCCACAGCCGGTGAAAGGTGACGGAGGTGGCGGCCCCCGCCAGACCGAGCGCGGCCGAGCTGAACATGCGCCGGTAGACCGGCGTAGTCCGATGACCCCTTGCGTACAGCACGAGGCCGACGACGAACGGAGCGAGTAGCGCGTAGAGCGGGGACAGCAGCAGCGCGATCGGCAGCCACCAGGCGGACAGCAGGTCACGGGAGACACCGGATGGCTGGCCGAGCCGCCGGAGCGCCTCGATACAGATGGCCGCCGCCACAAGGAGAGCGGCCGCGAGGGCGAGATCGGCTGGCCGCCACTGTGTTTCGGCGAGTTCCCATCCGATGAGCGCCAGATCCACAGCGAGGATCGCCAGCACGTACACGATGAGTGACATCGGCATGGCCAGCAACGGCCAGGCCCACGGCCACCTCATCAGGCGCCGCAGACCCCGCTGCCGTTGCCTTATCGCGTCTTGAACTGCCGACATGCCTTCCTGCCCCACCGGCGTGGCCGGATCCCCGTGACCGGCCCGTCATCACGTTAGGTAACATTATAGGTGCGATGCGTACCGGAGCGTCGGCGAACGAGTATGTTGCCGACGCCGCCGGCATAGTGCGGTAGGAAACCGGGACTCCCCTACAGCGTTGAATTTGCCTGGGCCTCCGGCCGCGGCCTCGCGCCTCACCGGCCCCGGCAATACCGCACGGAGGTCTCAAGGATCCCGGCGGCACCGCACGGAACAGTTACGTTAGGATATGAAGTGTATCCGTTCCGTGCGGGCCTGGTTGCCCGGCGGACTTGAGTGGCGCGGAAGAGAGGGGAACCGGTGCGAGGCGTTATCTGGATCTGAGGCTCAGAACGGCACGGACGCCCCAGCCGGTTCGCGGGATACTTCCAGCTCCGGCTCTGTTGCGCGCTGCGCCTCGGCGAGGATTTCTCTGTCCAGATCGCGATTGAGGTCGTCGACGACTTGATGCGGGTCGCCGAACTCGGCCGATCCCGGGTCGGCGAACGGCGAGGCTGCCAACCCGGCCGCGGATCCCTCCATCGCCGGATCGTCCGGGTTGGCCGTACCGGCATCGGCCGCCACCGGGTCGGTACCGGCCACGTTGTCAGTGTCCTCTCGCGGCCGACGTTCGGGCCTCATGTAGTTCGCGACACCGCGGCTGAGGTCGTGCCCGATCGTGTCCGCCACTATCTCGACCTCGGTCCTGATCCTGTTCTGCTTGTCCTGATAGGTGTGAGTGCGGAAACGTCCCTTCACCATGACCGGATCGCCCTTGCGCAGGCTGGCACGCACGTGACCGGCCAGCCGCCGCCAGCAGTTCACCGTGTAGTAGCACGTCTCGCCGTCCCGCCATTCGTCCTCGGCTCTGTCGTAGATCCTCGTCGTCGCCCCCACCCGCACGTCCGCGACCTGACGACCATCCTTGGTCGTCCGCAGGTTCGGCTCGCGTGCGACGAAGCCGATGAGGGTCACGTATCCGCCCTGACTCATTGCGCTCCTCCTTGAGGTTCCCGATGACCCTTCGTCACCGGGCCACCTCCACGGTGGCGCGGATACCGAGCGCTCCGCTCGCCGGACCCCTGGCCTGTGGATAACTTGCTAAGAGCACTCTGAGCTGTGGATACGTATTTGCCGTCGGCAACCAGATGCGCCATAATGCGCGCCGCCAATCGAGCGCTTTCATGATCATGGGTCGTTTGCGGGAATAGTTACCGCAAACGACCCATGATCATGGCCGGCAGCGGCGAGGGCCGCAGGGCCGCAGCCGCCGGGGG